>ERZ761592.56-NODE-56-length-64132-cov-20.606988_pt1 | contig 64132 bp, 94 predicted proteins | sample MGYA00433095_ERZ761592 | MGnify/ENA primary metagenome ERZ761592 (study PRJEB28899, sample SAMN03785554) | bioreactor sludge metagenome | biome: EBPR Sludge; feature: EBPR Bioreactor; material: 0.22µm filtered reactor supernatant | place: Saint Lucia: Queensland... | reverse complement strand
CAATCGACGACTTCGGCGACTAGTGTCATCAACCCCACGGTCGGCAGTACGGTGACCGGCTCGCTCCCGGCCAGTACAACGGCTCTTCCTGGAGCCGCAACGGGCACATCGGCCCTTTCTCAAGCCGTGACAGGCGCGAACGCGGCCGGACAGGTCGCGTCTCAAGTGGTGCCGACTCCAGGGGTCGATGCGCCAATGCCAACTATGCAAGGCACGAGTGCGCCTATTCAAGGCACCGTGGCCCCCAGCATCACTCCTGCAGGGCTGCAGCAAGAAGCGCTAGGTCGGCAAATTGTTGCCAGCGGGATGTTGGCCAATACAAATCCAGCCGTCACGACAGATAAAGGGTTTTGGGCCTCACTTGACCCTACAAGCAAACTCATGGCGGGATTGGCTGGGACCCAAGTCGTCGGCAGCACCATCGGCGGCATGTTTCAAGGACAATCGGCATCCAACGCCCTGGAGTTGCAGAAACGCCAGATGGACCAAGATCAGGCGCAGCGCGAACTGATCAATAAGAACAATGCCTACGCACCGCTCCTCACGTATGGGCGACCGTCCGGCATGGTAGGGAGGGCCTAGCAATGGCAGGAATGGTGCAGCAAGTCCAAGATCCGCTGCTGAAGAAAACGATTCAGCAGATCGAGTCCTCGAAAATGGACCCCGCGATGCGCAAAAGCTATGACCAGATCGTGGCGGCCGGCATGAAAGTCATGTGGTCTGACGGAGAAGTCTTCCAGCGCGAACGCGATCAGGCCTTGGCGCAGATCAATGGGCCGGAGGATGTGCCGCGGGTAATCGCGCATGTGGCGGTGAAAGTCATGGCCATTGTCCAGAACGAGAGTAAGCAGAAGGATATTTTGCTGGCCGCTGGACCGGCGACGATCCTGTTCATGTGTCACGCCTTGGAGTTTGTCGAGGCGGCCAAGAAGATCCAGGTCACGGAAGACATGCTCGCGGAGACGGCCAGTCTCACGAAAGAAGGGCTCATGGATCTCTACAAGATCACGCCGGATGTGCTGCAGAAGATCGCGCAAGGGAACGGTAAGCCAGGGCAGCCGCCGCAGGCTCAAGCGTCCCCATCGGTTCCGTCCACTCAACCCGTAGGAGCGTAAGGCATGGCCGCTGGGATGCTCGGGGCAGCGATGGCGTCAGGATTCGGGCAGGGGCTCGCCAATGCGTCGTCGACGGCGATGCAATTGGCTGGCACGTCCATGTTACAGCGGGAACGCGCCGACATGGAAAACAGGCGGCTCGCGCTTCTGGAGAGTTATGCCACAGCCAGAGAACAACGTGGCTATCAGCATCAGGATGAGACGCTGGCCAAGACGCAGGAGTTTCAACGCGGGCTCGAACAGGAGCGGCGCGGCGCCGACATTCTGCTTCGTGGTCAGGAGCGTGAGGCCCAATCCGCAGAGAAGGCCGCTGATCGGGCGCTCTCTCGCGAACAGCACGATGCCGCCAACGACACGACGCGACGAGGGCAGGACATTACGAAAGAGCATGGCAAGGATGTGGTGGCGGCCACCATCTCGCACAACAAGGCGACCGAGGCGCACCAAAAGGCCCTCGAGGGCATCTACCGTTCGCACTATGCCAACGAACGCGACAAGGTGAAGTCCTTCATCACTGACGAGAAGGGCACCTACTTTGCGCTCACCGAAAGCGGAGAGACGAAACCGGTGATCAATCCCATCACCAAAGAGCCAATCACGGGCACGAAGGGATTGAGCGAGGCCTCGAAGGAATTGGCCAAGCTGCACAAAGAACGTGGCGATGCGTTTTACAAATTGGCCGGCGATGCGATGGCCGGTCCTGACGACAAGGCGAAGTACCAACAGCTGGGCGAGCAAGCGTATCAGCAGGCGGCCGTCTATCTCGGAGAGAAGCCCGTCAAGCCTTCCGGCAGCGTACAGATCAAGGACCGATTCGCCTCCCCTGGTGGCGCTGGCGACATTGCCGAAAAACCCTCAAGCGAACCTCCTGCGCCAAGGCCACGTCCGGACAAGATTGTCCCTGCTACACCCTCCCCTTCTCCGTCGGCTGGGCCGACCGATGCGCTCTCCTATGGATTCGATAAGGCCAAGGAAGGCGTGGGCATGTTGGCCCAAAGAGCGCAAGACGCGCTCATGCCGCAATCGGCGGCCTCGCCTGGACCGATCGTCAAGGAATCGAAAGAGCAGGCCTTGGCGGCCGTCAATCGCGGGGGAATATCTCCCGAAACCGTCCTCGCGGAAAAGCAGCAAGAGGCGGATCGTCGTGCGGCGGCGGTGCAGCCGAAGCCTCCGGTTCAGGCGTCCGGATTGCTCGGGATGGCCAATGCAAACGTGCCGCCCAGCGCTGCACCGACGCGAGAGGCCCCGAAGCCGTCAACGCGCACATCTGGCATGGAGTGGGCTGAGTCGTTGCCTCCAGAAGATCAGCAATTGTTGCGCCGAATCATTGCGGAATACCAGGCCGGGAAGCGCACGCGGGACGAATTTATCAGTGGCGTGATTTCTCTCTCTGAGAACGGTACGCAAGGGCTTGCCATCGCGGAAGGCATGTTGCGCAACCTGGATCGGGGGGGCAAGTAATGGCTGCCATGTCTGGCCGGTTCGAAGTCGAAGACGGCGAGATTATCGACACGCAGGAGCGTCAAATCATCTCGCTCGATCAATTCTCCAAGCTCGCCACTCCCGAAGAACAGGCGTCCGTCCGCCAACAGATCCAAGACAGTGGATGGGCCGGCGCTGATCAGACTGACGAGGCCGACTCGCCGGTAATGGCGCGCGGCACCGTCACTCGTCCTGGCGCGACGGAGACGCCTTCCCCGCAAGAAGCGCTCCCCGCTCGGCCATCCTTGCAGCAATTCATGGAAGTGGCTAGGCAGGACAACCCCGATGTGCCGGATCGCGACTTGCGCCGGTATTGGGCCCAGAACTACAGCGACATTGACCCCAAGACGCTGCCCTCGCTCGAATCATTTATGACGGCCGCGAAGGAGGATAATCCTGGCGTGCCGGAACAGGACTTGAAGGCGTACTGGAATGAGAACTATGGAGACTTCGGGGCGGCGGAGAAAGACACGCATCTCGGCCTCACGGGAACACTGTGGCAAGGGGCGAAGAGTGCAGGACGGAGCCTGAAGGCAACAGGACAGGCCATCATCGGGGATGAGGCTGGTGTCGTAGATACGGCTGATGCGCAGCAGTCTGCACCAAGAGACATCGCGCTCCAAAATCTCCTGGCCGATATTCAGAAGCGCAAGGATGCGCTCGGCAAAGACCCATCTTGGTTGGCTACCATCGGCGAAGTGGGTAAGGCCGCGCTCTCGAACCCGAAGGGTGCCGGGCTACTCCTGGCCGAACAGCTTCCCAATAGCGCCCTTGTCCTCGGAAGCGGCCTCGCGGGAGCGGCAGCCGGATCTGCCCTTGGCCCTCTCGGAACCATCGCCGGAGGTATTGCTGGACTCTTTGTGGCTAATACGGCACTGGAAACAGGCGGAAAGGTCATCGAGGCGGGGGCGGATCAGACATTTACGCCAGAAGAACGCAGTCGAACCCTGAAGGAAGGCCTCACGAAAGGCGCCGTGATTACCGGCGTGGATGTCGCCACACTTGGACTGACCAATTTCATTACCGGCACCACAGCGCGCGCAGTTGAGCGAGCGACCGTGAAAACGCTCACCGATGCTGGCGTCGATGTCACCGATCGCGCAGCGGTCATGGCGGCCACGAAGAATCCGGACATCTTCTCGGCGGTGCAGGCCGCCCAGCAACGGGCACAGATTGCCTCCAATACGCTCGGGCAACGACTTGCCAGGGGTGGCGGGGCGATCGGAGCCGAAGCCATTGGGGAGGGAGCCGGAGAATATCTCGGCGAATATGCCGCGACCGGCAATGCCGACAAAATGGAAGCCGTGATCGAGGCCTTTGCCGGCCTGGGCCAGAGTGCCGGCGAGATTGCGGCCACGCATGGGCTGAACCGGAAGCGCGAAGCGTCGTCATTACTGCAAGGCCCAGCACCCACGCCTATTGAATCCATCCCCGAACAACTCGGGGTCGGCAATCCCTCCGTCAGCATTGATCAGGCCATCAAAAACGCGACCGGCTTACTCTCGGCGCCGGTCAGTTCGACGCGCGCGCAAGAGGACGCACTGTCCAGCAGGCTCGCGCAATTGTCCGCAACCACGTCCGCCCAACGAGAGGCGGATCGGCTCGAATCTGAACGGCAGTTGCAGGCCGGGGAACGGCTGCCGACGGCACAAGAGGCGGCGCTCCAATCCGATACCCTACCGAGAGCAGGCCAAGACATTCCCATCCTCGAAGGGGCCCAGTCTGCACCATCGACCTTGCCGATTGCAGAACCGTCACGGCTCTGGATGCATGAAGCCGTGATCCCAGGCATTGAGCCTGGACAAGCCTTCACGCCTCGAACGGAGCCTGAGCCGGATGCCACGGAGCGTCTTGCGGAAGAACGCGCGAAGCTCGTCGCCATGCAGGAGCGCTCGAAGCCGGCATCTGACATTGCTCCAGAGGCTATATCAGATACTCCCCCTCAATCTGACATACCGCTCCAATCCGCGGCCGACTTGGCGTATCCCCCATCGGAACGTGGGCGCGTACTTAGCCAGCAAGAGCTACTCGAGAGAGGCAAGACGGCCTCAAAGCGTACAGCGGAGTCGGTTGCGCTAATTGATGGAGTGGATGAATCGCCGTCTGCTTCGCCCATCCTGACGGCGGCTGCGTTCTCTCCGAGACAGGCGCAACCTGCAGACTCGAAAGCCAGCATTCAGACAGAGCGAGAAAAGCTAGTGGCCATGCGCGAGCGATCGCGACCAAAGAAATCTGAAGAATCGGCGAGTCCTGACACGAGGCAGAATTCGACTCCAGAGGACGCGCCTCTTCGGTCGGCTGTCGATTTAGCCTATCCAGCCTCAGAACGTGGGCGCATGCTCACGCAAGCAGAACTCGCGCTGCGCGACCGGATGGCCTCGAAACGTCCAGCGCAACAGGTGTCGTTATTGGAAGGGGCTCAGCCCTCCCAGGCCTCGACCATTGTCCAGGGAACGACGTTCTCCCCGAGGCAAGAGCCTGAACTGACAGCCAAAGACCGAATTGCCGACGAACGTGAGAAATTGGTCCGGATGAAGGCGACCAGACCCGCGCCAAAGCCCAGCGAGTCCACCGTGCCGCCTTCCTCCACCACTCCATCTGGCCCATTGCGCACGGCCCTGGATCGCGCCTATCCATCTGTTGCGGAACTGCACGACCTCGCGCGAGACAAAGGCTTCGATGTGGAATCGGACGTCTTCAAGACGCTCACGAAGATGTCGACCGGCAAGTCTCATCTGGATGAACTCTCGCCCGGTGCGCGTGATCGCTTCGCCGAGACGCTGAAGAAGCTCACGCCGGCCAAGACGCCGGAGATTGTCGAATCCCCCACGAAGAAGGCCTTGGCGCCCGTGAAGCCAACGGAACCATCCTCCGATGCCGTCTCCGCACCTCGAAGCGCCTTGCCTCCCGAGCAAAATGCCGAGATGCTATTGCGCGCCGAGAAGGCCAGTGCCGATCTGGATGCATCTTCGCAGATACAGGATGAATCCCTGATCGACTTCCTGAAATCAAATGGCGGCCTTCAGGATCAAGGTGGCGAACTCTCGGCCATGGAAGTGGATGCGCAACGCAAGGCCTTCTCGAAGAAGCTCATCCAAGAGAAAGGCCTGACCTTGGATCAGGCGGCGGAACTAGCGCATGAAGCTGGGCATATTCCTGAGCGTGACATTGCGCTACTGCTGGATGGTATCGACAAAGAAGTGCGCGGCAAGGGCCAGCATGCCGACTGGTATCGCGAACTCACGACGGGCCCCAAGCCGATGACACGCGAGGCCATTGATAGCGCTGTCGCCAAGATCATCGAAGATCATGGCGTCGATACCGGGAAAGCGGTCGAGCGCGTGAAGGCGGCACTCCTCAATGATCGGGAATTTGACGGGACACAATGGGGCGAAGATGCGGCGGCCATTGCGCGAGGGGACTGGCCTGCCTGGATTCCGAAACCGGACGCGCCGTCTCAGTCGGGGTCTGTTCAGACTTCTGAACCTGTGTCGGCCTCCCCTCCCACAGAGGGCACGACGACCACTGCCCCACAGACTGAGGCGGCCACGGAAACGCCAATTGATCGAGATGCGCATGAAGCGGCCTCATCCCCGCAGAACGACCGGCCTGAACCGACAGAGGCCCAGAAAGAGGCGGGAAACTATCGCAAGGGCCACCTGAAGATTTCAGGCCTGGATATTTCAGTTGAGAATCCGCAAGGATCAACACGATCCGGAACCGATACGAACGGCAAGCCCTGGTCCGTAACGATGCAGCATCACTATGGCTATTTCAGGGGGGCCGACTTTAAGGGCAAGGACAAAGAGCATATCGACGTGTTCGTAAAGCCTGGGACGCCTGAAGACTACTCCGGCCCTGTCTTTGTCATTGACCAGAAAGACCCTCAGTCCGGACGCTTCGACGAACATAAGACGATTCTTGGTGCCTCGTCAGCCGATGAAGCGAGGGCCATCTATCAGGCGAACTACGCGACGGATTGGAAAGGCTTTCGATCAATCAAGCAATTCACGATGCCGGAGTTTAAGCTGTGGCTGAAGGCTGGTAATAAGCAGAAGCCTGCCGGCATGGCGAAACCTGAGAAGCGATCTGTTAAGATGGCGCTCATGGCCACCGACCGGGGGCCAGGCTCTTCCCCTGACGCGCAAACACCCCCTGAGCCTGGGCGCGAGACAGTCGTCCTTTACCACGGCACAGATAGTCGCGGGGCATATGGGATTATTGATAACGGAAGATTCAACACGAAAGTCGTATATCTGACAAATGATTACGAAGCGGCGAAAAGGTTTGGCGGTGGCGATGATGCTAAAGTATTTGAGGTTGAGGTTGATAAAAATGACTTAAAGATGGACTTTGATCTTGGGTCAGACAGCAGCATCCTTGGAGTTGCTGGGGCGAATGAATACGAAGGTAAAGACCTTACAATAGACGAGTGGCTTGAAGAGCACGGATCTTTTGCTGTTAAATCTGATGCAATAAAATCCATCGTAGATGAGTCTGGAAATATCGTAGGAGGATCGCTCCCTAACCACTCCAGCCCGCAACAGGGCGGGCCTGGTTCGTCCAAGTCTGAAGAACCATTCAGGTTAACATCTCCCGCCAAGCAAGTTGACGCGCCTGCGCCGGAAAATTCACAAACCTCCATCGACATTCCTCCAGAAACGATTGGCTCTCGCCCCATCATCGGACGCGAGGCCACGCCGGAAGAGGCGCCATTGTTCTCGAAGGCGGCGCAAGAGCCGGAGGCACAACAGGCTGAATTGCCTGAAGAAAGTCGCGCCGATCGCGCTGAAGTTGCGCCATCTCCTACAGAGATCCTGGCCTCTGCCTTACGCACGGCGGCTGATCAGATCGAGGGGAAGAAGGCTGAACCGAAGATCGAGGATGTCGACGAGCTCAAAACCAAAGAAACCGACCAGGGCACGGCGCTCTTTTCTCAGCGTCCTGGCGGACGCACGCGCTTCTTGAGTGACGATGCCGGTACGGTGGAGGATCAGGTTGCTCAGGCCCTAGACGATGCGCTGCCGATTGGCAGCACCACATGGCACCTGCTGGATACCTCTTCCCAGTATCCAACAGAGGTTATGGAATCCATGGCGCGGCGCCCGTATGTGGCGAAGCTGGCGCGTGGCATGGCCGAGACCTTCCGCGCCATTCGCACGCGATTGCCGGCCGCGTATCGGGATGTGCGGTTTCTCGGGATCAGCCCTGACGACTATTACCAAGGGGTCTATCTGGGCAATGTATCGACCGGCTCCCCCGGGGAGATCTCCAATGTCGTCATCCTGAACCCGTATGGCATTCTCGACGCCACGCAAGCCAACATGGCGGAAGCGAACATCCCGCCAGAACTGTTGCCGGAACAATATGCGCGGCAATTGATCGAGACCATCACTCACGAACTCACCCACCAACTCTATTCACACGGGGAAGAAGGATCGACCGAAGACCACGCCTTCGAAAAGGCCCTTGCGGCGAATCGGGCATTGGTGCATGATGTCGCTACGCGAGAAGTTGCGCGCTGGACTACCCTTCTGACGGAGCCGATCAATGGACAGCTTGCCGCACTCGACGAAATCGAAGTCGACCGTGACGCCCTCCGACCGTATTATGTACCAGAAGCTGGGAACGCTCTTGGCGAGGCTCGACGCCGTTCTGCTGGACGTGACGGGAGCGAGCCGATCCGCCGTGAGGCAAATCCTCGACGACGCGCAGGCCCAGGGCTTCGATCCGGAGGAGATCTATCGGAAGAAGCTGGCGGCACTGGCACGACACGGGACGAGTCGGTTCCCAGCCTACAAGGACGTCGCCCCGGCTCCGCAGGATTCACCGACGACGACCTGAACTCACCGAATTTCCCTGGCATCCCTGCGCAACAGCAGCAGGCCGCACTGACCTACCATCTTCCGGCGATGTCGAGGATGGATACGGTCATCCGCTCGATTCAAGACAAGAATATTGATATTGTTCGGCTGGTTGATTCGATCAAGAAGGCCGGCGCCTCCATCCCCGATGAACTGAACCCCGTCCTTCGAGAAGAATTGTACATGGGGCGCGTGACTGCCTCGACGCAAGGGTTTCTCAATGGTGAGCTTCGTCCGCTGGTCGATGCGATGCGGCTGAATAAGGTGACATTGGAACAATTGGATAGCTACCTGCATGCGCGGCATGCCAAGGAGGCCAATGCGCATCTCAAGGCAATCAACCCAGATCGTGAGAATAATGACGCCCTCTCCGGCATGACCGATGCAGAAGCCGAACGGATTTTGGCTGCTGCCGATAGGTCGAAGATGGACCGTCTTGCTGCGAAGGTCGATGCTATCCTTGGCAAAACGAGACAGATGCTCGTGGATTATGGCCTTGAATCGCAGGGTACCGTGGATGGGTGGGCCAAGGACTATCAGTATTATGTGCCGCTCCATCGGGAAGGCTACGAAGAGGGCTCGCCTGGAACTGGGCAAGGCCGCTCCGTGAGAGGATCGCATAGTAAGTCGAGGACAGGATCAACGCTGTCTGTGACGAACATTTTAGCGAACGTGGCGATGGACCGTGAACGGGCGATTGTGCGTGGAGAAAAGATGCGTCCCGTGATTGCCCTGGCCGGACTGCTTCAGCAGTACCCGAATAAAGAGATTGCGACGCTCGCAAAGCCATCCCAGATCACCTACACCAATCCCGATACGGGCTTGCAGGAGGTCGCCGCTGGAGACATTGGGGAGTATCGCGTCCCGCGCATCAAAGGGCTCAACAAGAAGACGGGCATGGTCGAATGGCGGCCTGATCCGCTCTACAAAGGCCGGGATAATGTCGTCAATTTCAGGATCAAGGGCCAGGATCACGCCATCATTTTCAATGAAGAGAATGATCGCGCGGTAGAGATGGCGAAGTCCTTGAAGGATTTAGATGTCGGTCGTCTTAATGGACTCTTGGCGGCCATCGCTCCGGCGACACGGTACCTATCCTCAATCTCGACGCAATACAATCCCGTGTTCGGCGTCGTCAACTTCGTCCGAGACATTCAATTTGCCATGCTCTCACTCAGTTCGACTCCCCTTGCGCATAAGAGGGCGGACATCTTCCGGGGCACGTTTCGCGCCCTGAAAGGTATCTATGCCGATGCCAGAGCGGAACGACGCGGAGAGTCGGTCAATTCTGAGATGTCCAAGCTGTGGGAGCGGTTTCAAAAGGTCGGTGGACCAACGGGATACCGCGAGATGTTTCGTGGCAGCAATGACCGTGCGAAGGCCATTGAGCACATGCTGAATCCTGACTGGTGGCAGCAGACGCTTGGAGGCAAGATCCTCACGGCGAATGGGCACCTATCCGGCATGCAATCGCTGATTCTGAATAAGGCTGCCAAGCCCTTATTCGAGTGGCTGTCGGACTACAACCAGACCATGGAAAATGCGGTTCGCCTGGCTACCTTCAAGGCCGGTCTCGACAGCGGCATGACCGATGAGCAAGCGGCCAGTACCGCAAAGAATCTGACCGTCAACTTCAATAAAAAAGGATCGATCACCACGCAAGTAGGGGCGCTGTACGCCTTTTTCAATGCTTCTGTGCAAGGCACCGCACGGATCGCCGAAACCCTATTCGAAAAGGATCGATTGGGATACCTGAGCGCGACCGGCAAGAAGATTGTTGCGGGAGGCATTGCACTCGGGGCCATGCAGGCGATTGGTTTGATGATGGCGGGATTTGGCGAAGATGAGCCGCCCGAGTTTGTACGAGCCCGAAGCCTCATTCTGCCGATGCCAGGGACGGAGAAGGGCTATCTGGCCATCCCGATGCCGCTGGGGTTTAATATCTTGCCGAACTTTGGTCGGCTCGTGGCCGAAAGCATGATCCATGGCAAGCCGATGGATCGCGCCTATACCTTCATGGCGAATCTGGTTGATACCTTCTCGCCGGTTGGCGGGGCTGGCAGCGTCTCACAATTCCTCGCGCCATCCGTGGCTGACCCTCTGGTGGCCTTGTCTGAGAATAAGGACTGGGCAGGGCGGAAGATTTCAAAGGAAGATTTCAATTCGATGAAGCCGACGCCAGGGCATACGCGAGCGAAAGACTCGTCCACCCCATGGGCGCGCGGCCTATCAGAAGCGATCAACTATGCGACGGGTGGCACCAACTATGTGCCCGGGAAATTCTCTCCGACCCCAGACGCCATTGATTATCTCATCGGCAGCCTGACGGGAGGGGTCGGGCGAGAACTCGCCCATACGGCCCAATCGGTGACCGGACTGACGACCGGAGAGGATGTGCCGCTGCATAAGGTCCCGCTGGTTGGGCGATTCGTGGGGGATGCGGCTGGCCCCAGTGCGGTACGCAACGACTTTTACGACAACTTAACCGACGTCCACCGCGCCTACGAAGAAGTGCATGGGCGGATGTTGCACCATGAGGATGCGACAGACTTCCTTGCTGAGCATCCAGAGGCACGGCTTGAAAAGGCGGCCACGCACCTACAGCGAGAAATCTCGCAACTGACCAAGCGGAAGCGTGAGATGGTCGCGAAAGGGGAGAACAGGGAGCGAGTGCGCTTGCTCGAAATGCAGATCTCGTCACGGATGCAGCGGTTTAATGATCGAGTGAAGGAATTGCAGGAGACTCGATAGCGGTCAAGAATCTGAAAGATTCGAGAAACCCACGCTCTATGCTAAACATTTGCGTAGGGGTGACTCCGCACCATCGGCACTGCTTGTCGAGACGATGGAACCTCATGTTATCCCATGGGGGACCAAGCTTTGACGCGCACTTCAGCCTTCTCCCCCTCCCCTTCATGCGCCAGCGTCCATGGCCACTCAGTGACGGCATCGCAATCATCCTCCCCATGTACATCATGGTCGGCATGGATACTGTGACGGTGACGGATTTCCACCATTCAGGTTCCGCCTTGGCCGACACATCATCTATTCGCTCATACATCCGCCCACTACTAATATCTTCCACGATGGTGCCTGGAGGGGACAGGGCACGGCCGATCTGGCGCATGCGCTTCAGCAGTTCTTCGTCTCGCATTCTTACCTCCCTAAAATCACAGCCGGACCATCCCCAAGTGAAGGCAGAAACAACGGTTCCGGTATCCCTGCGGGCGGCGTTCTGAATGTGGGCGCTGTGCCATGCTGAAACGATGGCAACGGCGTCGGATCGAACCCGCGAGACGGCTGTGTCGGCGTCAGAATGGTGTACGGCATCGTGTCCTGGTCGGTGATGATCACGCCCTGGTTGCGGCTGAATGGCACCTGGGTGGTGCTTTGTCCGTTCGGGCCAAGGCATGTCGTGAACGCGCCAGGGACGCACACGGTTTGCGAGAATGTGACCGGCGCGACAATGAACAGCAAGACGGCCAAGAACACGATGGCGAGAAGAATCTGTCTCATGGGCGGCTCCTTTCGGCCTATCCTTTGACACACAAGACTTGCTTCAATTCGGCGACAATTTCCACCAAATCATGCTGGTTTTTCATCACTTGGTCAATGTCCTTGTAGGCCCCTGGGATTTCATCGAGCACCCCAGCATCTTTCCGGCACTCCACTCCATGGGTTTGGCGCGCCAGGTCATCAACGGTAAACGTGCCTTTTGCCATTCCTCGGCTCATGCGTCGTCCGGCTCCGTGCGAACAGGAATGGAAGGACTCCGGATTGCCCTTGCCGCGCACGATGAACGATCGCGCGCCCATTGATCCAGGGATGATACCCATATCCCCCTCTCGCGCCCGAACAGCCCCCTTCCTCGTGACAATGACGTTGTGCCCGAAGTGATGCTCCCGCTCTGCATAATTGTGATGACAGTTCACTTGTAGCAGCGGCTCGATCGGCGCGCGCCAGTCATTCAGTAACACCTTGGCCACGGCTCGCAAGACGCGCTGCATCATGATGGCGCGATTCTTCATCGCGTAGGCTTGCGCCCACTGCAAATCGTTCCAGTAGGCATCGAACTGCGGTGTCCCTTCGGCGAGATAGGCTAGATTCGGATCTTCCAGTCGGATCATATACTGGCGCATCAATTCTTTGGCCTGGTCGATATGGACATCGGCAATCTCTTTTCCGATATTGCGAGACCCTGAATGCAGCATGACCCATACCTGTTGAGACTTATCTAGGCAAATCTCAATAAAGTGATTCCCGCCTCCAAGCGTCCCCAATTGTTCCGTCGCTTTAGACGCAAGGGACTGCACCTTATCTGGCCTCTCATCGAACGACAGCCAGCCATTCCATGCCACAGCCTCATCAACGGCTTTCTTGTGGGCATTGAATCCCACAGGCACAGACCATTCAATCTCATCCCGTAACGTCTTGAGTGAATCGGGAAGATCCTTAGCATAAAACGGCAACTGCGCAGCCATCATGCCGCATCCAATATCCACACCCACAGCAGCGGGAATGATCGCGCCAGTCGTCGCAACGACCGATCCCACTGTAGCCCCATGCCCTAAATGCACGTCAGGCATCGCAGCCACATGTTTAAACACACATGGGAGATTGGCCGTATTGACGAGTTGATCAATCGCCCCTGGCTCAACCTCTTCCAATGGAGCCCACAACTTAATCGGCACTCTTGCCTTTGTGACAACGCTCTGCATCGTTCCCCTCCTATTTTGCTATCTGTACCCGTTTCATCACCGAGACCACCGCCTCAAATCCATTCTTCCCCTTGAAGGCTGGTGGCGTGGGCATCGTCCGTGGCTTCCCTCCACTCTCGATCGTCGGTCGCGCATAGGTCGTGCAGGTCTTAATGTGTGCCGACATGCAGGCCTCGCACAATTCGGCATGGCACCAACAGATTTTGAGATGCGACGTCAAGATGCCATCAGTTTGACAGCCTGGGCACGTCATTGGCTCCCTCCGTGTCTCCCATGAATCCCGGCACAATTCTGCGCAATATTGCGGCAGCCTCCGGCGTCGGTGCCTCCCCGACGATCGGCGGCGTGGACGGCTTCGACGGCAAGCGAGAGGCTGGCGAGGCCTTCCGCTCTATCGGATCGTCATAATTCCCCGACATGATCTTGGATAGATTCTCTGGCCCTGTCGCCCACCACAGATCGGCACGAAAGACGCGACGCCCTTCTTTCGGCTGCACCTTTCCGGTAAGGAACGGTGATTTCGCGACCTCTTCGAAGAACTGATCCCACCATGCTGCGGACTTGTCTTTCTGAAGACCCCTGAGCCGCGTCTTCAGTTTCTCTTCGACCACCTTGCAAGGCCGCACGCCGGCAATGGCGTTCCAGCGATCGACGATCGGTTGGACATCGACGGAGGCGGCAGCTACAGGGGCCGGTGGCGCGATTGTGGACTCGCTGGATAGCGCTGGGGCCTTCTCCTCGTCCTGCTCCGGAGGCGCCGGCCACTTCGATTTGCTGGCGCGTCGGTAGATGTAGAGTTCTGCGGAGAGGATGTGCAGGTATTCCTTGCGCTTGACCTGATAGAGCCGGATGAGCGGTTGATCGCCAGGGGGAGCCAGGGTGCTCAGTTCGGTGAGGCATGTGGCGACCTTCTGAGGGGTCCAGCCTTTCGGTGGACGCTGAAAGCAGTTCGACAGGACCACTTCAGGATGCGCCTCCATGCGGCCGAAGTCGTCGACGGAGGTAATAATGCGATACCAGAGGCGTTCTGCGGCATCGCTTAAGAGTTGCAAGCTGGCGCTGCGTCGATTGGATTCTTTCAGGTCTCGGTTCGGCATGGTGTAGATGTCCTTGCAAATGGTGTCAGTTCCCCTCGCGGGCGTCGGGCGCAAACACTGGCTTCTTACCAAGGCAGCTGATTGCAACCTTGAACTTGCCTGTGACATCACCAGGCCATTCCTGGATCTCGATGCCGCCAATAACGATGAGATTCCCACCATGTTGCTTCACATAATGTTCTACGGCCTTGTAGAGGCTATCAACGTCTTTACTCAGAGTAGACTGTTTACGCTTCCTCATTTCCCTCCACCCCCTCCCGCAGCCGGTCGAGTGCGGCCTTAATGTCTCGTCGTAAAAACGCAACGTAGGCCAATGTGCCGCCGTGTAAGCGTTTCCTCGTTTCTGCTACTTGCTCATCCGTAAACTCTTCTGGCGCATAACATCGCAACCAATCAGTCAATGCGACATCGCACTTATTCAATACCGTTTCAACATCCGCCCTCCGCTGCGCCGTGTCTACTTGCGTGTCCATGTGGGGCAGTCCTTTCCGGCTTTTGCGTACGGGGTAATGCGGTACTCATCCGGCAAACAGATTGGCAACGGATAGGCGCAAACACCTGTCGCGCAATCTATCCGATTCTCCTGCCCATCATGTATCTTCCACCACCGACACGTCCCACACCGCTGTCTCATTGGGTCTACGACGTACTCGCTCTCGCCAGAATCTCCAATCATCGGTAGCCGCTGCTCGTTACCCATGCTGCTCACCCGTTACCCCCTTGGCTTGCCATATAACCAGCAGGTTGCTGTACATGGCGTACCGTTTCTTGAAATATACGCTTTTTTCTCGATCTTCCAGCAGATCGTGAGCCATCTCCCAGGCAGGCGAATATCACAGCCCCACGAAAACAGCGTGAAATACTTGAACATGACTGGATACTTCATCCCTGCCCCTCCTGGCTCACGACTTTCAGTGCGGCGAGGCAGATGGCGAGTTCTACCGTCTCAGCACTCTCGGAAACCCAGTGTGGTTCGCCTTCTTTATCGTGCCCCACAAACTGCACATTCCACTCGTCAAGCTTGCCAAATGCTTCCCCTGAGTTCTCAATCAGCACCATACCCATCTTGCGCACCACCTCCCATGCATCGGCAATGTTGGTAGAGAAACAGTGCTCTTTTGTAAACCCATCCTCCCACAGCACCACTTTCCCACCAGTCCAAACATACCAACCCACAGAGTCAAATCCTGCTCTATCAAGAGCCTTTTCGTACTTCCCCTGTTCCGGTGTCTCATCGTCTGTGCCACAATAGCCAACACGAAATAGCTTCCACCCCATCACCTTCTCCGCAATCAACGCATCCAATTCTCTACCGGCTTTCATGCTGCCCCTCCTGGCTCGTGGCGAAACAATCTGCATGGATAGGGCAAGATCGCGGAATGTTAGGCCCTGCCGCGCTGGTCCCGCACGCGTATATAACCTGCTCAGTATTCACTTTCGGCTGGCGCGTGGCGGTGAGGGCGGCTTTCGCGTCACGGACAGCAGGATAATCCTCACCGTAATATGCCTCTAGTCGTGCCGCGCAATTGATAAGGTTAGCTCGTAGCCGCGCGTTCTCGTCGCGGAGATGCTGAAACCTATTGCTGATCTGAGAAATGTATGGTGCGGTATTGTTATCAAACAATGTCGCGCCAACCAAGCTAGTTAGCAAATCACACACATCCATCTTGGTAAGATTATCTATTGCCTCACTCATGCTCACCTCCGTCGTGGTCAGTCCTCATACGCCTGTACCATAGTTGCGGCTCAACATCACCCTTCACATAGAGCGGATGCCGTGGCGATCCGTCCGCAGTCACTCCGAGACAGTGGATAACGTAATTCGATAGATACGGCAAGACATGATCGATTCTGGCGTGCTTACATGCGCCCCATGCCGCGATATTGAACGCACTGCGATACAAGGCTGTACCAAAATGAAGGCCATGCTCTGGGCCTATTGGGTCGATGGCTGACTTCAAGGCTTCCGGCTTCGTTGAACGATAGGCGTAGAGATTCACAACGTACAGACCGCTATAACCCCACTTTTTTGAGAACCCAATACACCTACGTATTGTTGGATCGTCAATCGCAGCATCAGCCGTGGACGGATTCAGCATGATCCATGTTACAGCATTGCCATAAGCCCAACGCCGAGAGAGCAGGTACCGATACACGCCAGTCTCGTCAATCACCGCTTCGCGCTTCATGATTGCGCCCCACCCACGCGCGGCAGCGTGGCGCGATAGGTCATGATGGCTAAAAACGCTTTCGCGATTTGCTTATCCCTGAATTCTGCGAGCATGAGTGAAAACCCGTATTGATTGCGAATCCTCACTTGCCACCACATCGGCTCTAAGGAAGCCGGCACATCCGGCTCAATAAATAATTCACCAACGGGAAGTGGTAATTCGCACACCAGCCCCAACAATGCGGCATGCTGGGCACCTATCTTTTGTAGGTCATTGTCCATACCAGCCGCGTACTGCATCGCTTCGTCCCGCTCTTCTCGCAACTGAGCAACCTGTTGCTCCAACCCTTCCCTAATTGCGCACGAGCCGCAGTCATAGACTTTCGTGACATGCTGGTTCTGTTGCGCCGCCGCCAGCTGGGCTTGGAGTTCGGCAATTTCAGCCTGATGTCTGACTTGCTCGCATGGCGTTCCGTTGTGCTTGTCGTAAAAATTGACAAGGGCCTGGTACTTATGATGAATGATTGACAACTCCCGCTCCAACCGCTCCACCGTCTGCTGCGCGTCAACCTTGTACTGTTTCAGCTCCTCGTATTCCGCTACCCAGGCGTTGAGTGCGAGGCGCATGTGCGCGGGCAAATTCGGGTAGTCCTGTTCTGTCATCTCCATCACGCCCCCTCTTTCGCATTCCGCGCCTGACAAATCTGGACAAGCTGATTGACGGCCCGCTGAATGTGCGGCCACTCCTCCACGTCCAGCGCGATCCGCTGCGTGCCTTTGTCATTTGACTGCTCCAGCACCACGAATAACCCTGCCGCCTCATCGTCGAGCTTGATTGTGGTCGCTCGCTCAGAATAGATCGGCGCATTGCGCGGAAGCACCGTCATGGCTGTCACGACTGTCTCGTACTCCATCACGCCCCCATTCCTGCGGTTACTTGTCGCCCCAGTCCTCGCCTTCTGGCAGTCCCATCTCGCGGTTAGCATCGTCGCCTAATGCTGGGCATATCCCATTCAGATGGCACTGCTGACAATCTTCACACCACGCTATATCAAAGTCTGCATTGCTCATATCTACCCCCCCCCTCCGTGTGCGGCCTCGGTGCGTTAGGCTAATGCGGCGCGAATATCTGCGAGATTATCCGTAACCAATTCGGCCATCTTCACCATTAAATCTGGCTCTCGCAACTCGGGCACGTAGACAAAGACCCGCTTCCCGGCGCCACACGCCCAACCAGCTTCAAGACTGGCTGACACACCGCACGGCATCACATACACGCAGACATCACATTCCCTCAGTGCTGTCATGTCTCGATTAAATCCGCGCTCAGCGCAGCGATGCGTCAACCCGTTCAGGTAGGCTACCGGGCACCACCCTTTCCAACAGGGGTCAATCTCAGACCAATGAAATCCTTCGGCGTCCTTGAAGTCATAAACCTCATGCCCATCCATGCGTAACGCCTCTACGACTTTTGGTTGATACTGATTCCGCCATGAACTCGCGACATAAATTTTCATCCCTTCCCCCCTTTTCCTCGGCCTCGCTCAATCTTCAATATACGTATCGTTGATGTCCTTGCCGCTTTTGAGTGCTGCGACTCCATTCTTTACTTGCTCAGTTGCCATCATGAAAATTGGATGCCGTGCAACCATCGGGTTCATCCGTACAAACGTCTCCAGATTCATCTGCGCATTCTGTAACACTTCCAAATTTGATACGCTCATTTTGTCCTCCTTGCTGTGCGGCCTCGCTCAAGGGCGGCGAGGATGGATTCAAGTTGCGCTAATGCGAAAACGTGTAATCGTCCGTTATTTTCATGCCCACGTTGCAATGTCAGCTCTATGTTTCTTTTTTGAGCAGCAATGGCCCGCTTCACAATACGCACGGCCCGCTGGTGCTCGGCCAGCAAGAGTTTGACAGCAATGGCCGGCAGTGTGACGGTTGACTTTCTAATACGCCCATTCCACTGATAGCCGGTAACGGCTTTTGCCACCTCCTTCTCAGCCCAGGTGCGCGGGGTCATTTCAGGCTCCGATACTGCGTGACCGCTTCTAGCCCTAGTGCCTTCAAGATGGCCGGTCCCATGTTCCGTCTCCCACGCAACACATCGCTCACGTACTGCGGAGAGAGCTTGTATTTCGTGGCCCACTGGTACTGACTGCCGACCTGGGCAATGGCTTCCATTAACATGTCCAACACTTGATCGAGTCGATAGATAGATTCATCTCCCCTCCTCCTACGATGCCGCGTCTTGTGTCTGTTCGCCGATCCAGAGCATTATCCTCGTCCCTTCTCAAGTCTCTCCCGTATCATCTGGCAAGCTAGTCGATGTCCGTTCCACTCCTGCTCGGATGGAAAGGACATGCCTTGCATTGACGCGACTTCGTTGACAATGCCCAGCGTGCGATCATATTCACGCTGCAACAGTTCTGCGGCGGAATGTGACTGAGCAATCGTGGTTGTTCGCACTTCGTCTTGAGCCCAACTGCCGACAATGGTTCCCATCAGTGCCTCCGGTTACTTCATTCTGAGAATCGAATAGTTCAGCCCGATCACGCACAGCCAATAGAACGCCTTATTGAGATTGCCTCCCCATGCGTATGTCACCATGGCACCTGCGTTGAGGCAGATCAGTGCATACACAAACCAATCGCCGGTCATTCATGCCCCTGCAATAGGCTCAATTGATTCTTGAGGCCTGCCGCCTCTTGTAGATGTTTGCAGGCCATCTCAAAATACGAATCTTTCAACTCAGCCCCCACGAATCGGCGCCCCATCTTCAATGCCTGATAACCTTCCGATCCGATCCCGGCGAACGGCGACAGCACCAGATCCCCAGGATTCGACCAGAGGCCGATGCATCGCTCAATCACATCGAGCTGAAGCGGGCAAATGTGCCGTTCGTCTGACTGCCCCTTGGCATCTTGGTATTGCAAGACGTTCGTCTGCCGCACGTCCATCCAGACAGGAGAGGCCCACTGCTGCCACTGATCAACAGGAAATTCCTCGGCGGTATGACTCACGGGGTGCGGGAAATTCGCCTCGTCATGATCGCCCCACTTCCGAAACACCAGCACATAGTCGGCGCGTCCCATGCGCGACATGCAGCTGTCCTTCTTGAGTTGCTTGTGGAGCAGCCCAATATTCTTGGTGCGCTGCATCTCAATCACAGGGTCTTTCCAGATCGTCACACGGCTATGGAACACCCATCCCTTCGATTGGAACGCCCTCACGATGTCTCCAGGGAAATCATAGAGTCCGCACACCCCATCCACGCCTTTCTGCTTCGTCTGGTCGTTGCAGTGAACTGCGCACAACCGGCCAGTTTGCGTCACTCGATACAACTGCTCGATCAGGTATGAGAAGTGCGCGAAAAACTCATCATGGTTCAGGCAGTTCCCCATATCCTCTAGGTAGTCCGAATAGATGTAGAGATTGCTGAATGGGGGCGAGAACACCGAGAGCCCGATACTCTCATCCTCCATGGCCGAGACGACGCGCACGCAGTCACCATGGAACATCGTCCAGCCTTCTCCAGTTACCGCCCTGATTTCCTCTCCCCTTATGCGGAGATCAAGCATTCCGATTCCTCCTTCATCAATCCGATCATTTCATCTTGCATAGTCTTGTGTGCCTGCTGCTTCTTTGCCAGCGCATCGAACAAACGCCACTCCATATCAGTCGCAAGCAAATAGGCGTCAACCGGCCTGGTTTGTCCAAATCGCCAGCATCGGCGCACCGCTTGATAGAACTGCTCATAACTGTAATTCATGCCAACAAAAGCCATTCGTGCGCACTTCTGCCAATTCATCCCGAATCCGGCAAGGCTCGGCTTGGTCATGAGGCGCGAAACGGTTCCATCAGAAAACCCTAACAGTAGTTTTTCCTTCTTCTCGTCCGAGTCCGATCCGCGCACTTCCTCAATCTCAATCCCAGTCTCATGCACTGCATCGGACTCGTAGTTGGTATGGGTCCATAGGAGCCACGATTCATCGGACTCTCGATTGACCAACTCAGCGACCTTTGCTGCTCGCATGGGTGCCGTTTGTCGCAAGACTTCATGCAGTGTCGTCGCTGATAAGCTGGCGTCTGCAAATAGTGCCCCATCTACATGAATGCCAGTGGCGGGAATGACGGTATGGTGAATCGTCAGCTTCGGAAGGTCGTACCCTTCGGAGGAATAGCCAAGATCCGCTGGCGAGCGAAGGACAACGGCCCAGCTTGCCACCCATCGCCAGAAGTCCTTTCGTGCATGGCCCTTCAACCGCCATGACATATTTCCCATGAGGTCATTGACGAACCACCGCGCCAGCATTTCTTTTTGTGGCATGATCCCGAGGAAATCTGAGTGGTTCCCGAGTTCAAGGTGGTCATTCGGCGCGGGAGTCGCGGTACAGGCCAACCTGAATGGCGTCTGGGCAAAGGTCTCTGTCAGGAGCGTTTTGGTCTTGCCTTGAAAACTCTTCAAGATCGAGCTTTCATCCAACACCACGCCACCAAATTTCGTCGCATCAAACCGATGCAGCTTGTGGTAGTTCGTCACGCTCAACACGGCGGATTCGTCGTTCTCCGCACAGACATTGGCCGACAGTCCAAACTTCGCAGCCTCAGCGACGGTCTGATACGACACGGCCAGCGGGGTCAGGATCATCACCGGCTTGCCGGTATGTCTCGCCACCTGATCCGCCCAACACAGCTGCATGAGCGTCTTGCCCAATCCAGTATCAGCCCAAATCGCCGCGCGACCTTTGGCTACGGCCCATTCCACGATTTTCCGTTGCCAAGGGAAAATGTTGGCCGGCAATGTGCTCGCATCGACGCGAAAGCCATTCTTCCCAAATCGGCGCGTTTTTGTTTTCAGAAACTCCGCGTAGTCCATCACTGCTCCCTCTTCACCAAATCCCAGATATTCCCGCCCGACGTCCCATGCCCCTTCACGCGCGGGCAGAAGCCCACCTTGAGGATGGTCCCCTCTCTCGACAGCCGCATAAACACGGCACCAAAAGCCCTCTCGTCATGCGGCACAATTCCGCTCGCGACACAGGCAGTCGTGAGGACTTCCCCCGATGTCGCCCCATGTGTAGCGAGATAGGTAGTTACGAAGTCTTTGGCGCTCTCCATAAAGGACGGCCCAGCATGGCTCTCGACGCGGACCATTGCCTCGTTTCTGGCGTTGATGGCATCGACGATTGAGAGTTGTTCCATGCTGGGACTCCTGGCTGATGCGATGCTATGCGTTCGCTTCTGGCTGCTTGGGAACTTCCTCAAACTCTGCATCAGCCACAAAGGTCATTTGCCGCTCGACTTCTTGCATGGGACGTTCATGCACAATGATTCGCGTATCCTTCCGAATCAGGCGCACGGTCCCTGTGCTGTAGTCGTAGATCTCTTCGCATTCTATGGGACGATACTCGTAGCCTTGCCGCAAGACTTGCGCGCATCCAGTCATGCGCCTGGTGGCCAATTCGATCTTTTCCTTGAAGTCGTCAGCTGACAGCTTCTTCTGCTGGTTCAGGTCGTAGATGTCCTTCTCTTGCTGCGCCAGATCCAATCCTTTCACTCGCTGCTCATCTGGGGTCAGATCGCACCGCAAGCTTTCCACCTTCGTGCGTGATCGGATTGCTTTCTCAATTTTCACTTCGCGCAATTTCGCCATAACGTCATGTCTCCTTGTGATTAAAGAAACGTCATCTCCCACTTGGACGAACCCTTCCGAACCATGCGCCAGTCAAAGCAGTGATAGAGCGATGCCGCGATTTTGACCCTGGTGATCCCGTCGCGGACGTTCTTGCTCCACCCTTTCACTTCATGGATTTGGAGCCTTGATGTGCTGGGGGCGACCTGAACAAGAAAGTCAGGCGTGTAGCGGACACCATCGGCAAGCTTGATCGTGAAGGGGTGATACCAGAATTCGATGATTTCCCCGCCGAACTTCAACGCAGTGAGATGGTTGAAGTAGGCCTGCTCTGTTTTGCTATCGAAGCGATTGCCATCAGGCCCGACAGGTATTGCTCGAGGCGCCGACTCGCGCCGAACCGTGGCAATTCCCCCAGCGATATTGATTCTCCCCTCATCCAACCAACGTGGTCTCACAGATCCACACTCCTTCCGGTAGCCCTAAAACGTGATCTCCACGCCTTCCTGCTTGGCGATCTGCATCAGCTTGCCGATGAACTCCACTTGCTTGTTGGCCAGGAGCGAATTGAGCTTATCCAATGGCTTCATGCCTAGCGCCGCCTTGGTCTTGTTCTTGACCTTCATGCGCTCCGGATCGGTATTGAGGTACAGCAGCATGGCGCTCCATTCCTGCGGCGTCATATGCCCAGGGCCCCCACCGGTAGGAGTCTCGGAGGGAGGACTCGTCGACTCGTCTGCGTGGGTACTCGCAGTGCCGGTGGTGGCTTGCTCCTGAGATTGCTTCGACAGGTGGCTATTGATATCGGCCTTCGGCTCGCTTTCCTGGCCGGCATCCTTCGCATATTCGGCCCAGGTGGAATTCCCTGCGGCAATGCTGTTGTGGATGGCGCGCAAGTCGGCCAATTCCTTCGGCGAACATTGATCGAACGGATGGCCCAACACGCCCTCGAGCATGGCCACACTGACATTGATTCGCCCAAAGTCTGACAGCAGCCGCTTTCTCGTCGCGTCCGGATCGCTCTGCGCGGCGTTCTGGAGCGTCTTTCCGCACTGGTACAGCGCATCTTCGATCAAATCCTTGGGCAACAATTGCAGGATGCAGTTACGCACGAGGATTGCGCCGCGCCTGTTCGTGAGTTCGCGTAAGTCGCGCTCATCCGGCTCTACCCAGTCGGTTTTGCCGGTGGATTTATTCTTGCGCTGGATGAGCTTTTCGAAATGGTCTTCAGCCTCAATCTTGGTATTGCTCTCCAGGTCCCAGGCCCATCCCATGATGGTGCGCGACGACTCATCCTCTCGCAGCACACGCAACCCATGGCGAATGTTGCCCCACGTCCTGGCCGCTTCCCTGGCGAGGTTCACAGAGGGCCCACTGACATCCTGCCCACCGCGCGGAAAGGTGTAATTGGCATCCTCGGCGAATGATGGGCGCTGCGAGGCCTTCATGAGTCGCTGGAAGGCGTCGGCTTCATTTCTCGGCATGCGCTTGGCGATGATCATCGCGGACTCAATTTCCGCGCGCTCTTTCGAAGCGGCGCTGACGGCGGCCAGTTCGGCGGCTTGCTCGACGGTTTGAACAAGGCCGTTGTCTTGCTGGCGCATTCCTTTAGCTGGGATAGCTGGTAATGACATGATGCGATTCTCCTTGGTTATCCGTTCATCCGACCGTTCAACACTCCAATGCCTGCACAGAACCACGCGATATCGTGAGGCGATGGCTGCACCCACTTCTCTTTGACGTGCCCCTCTTTATCGACATAGATCAGGAGGTAGGCTTTCGCCTCGCGGTACTCCTCCATCTGCCCATAGATTTGGACTTGCACGCGGTTCAATCGCTCCTCGATGCCGCTCTTCAGTTCCCCGATGATGATGAGTCGTTCGCGTCCGTAGTAGGCTTCCGTGTCCGCCGTGCCGGCGACATTCCATCTCTCCCAGACGGATGAACATTCGATCTTGCGTGGGATGACGTTGTGCTTGTCAGCCCAGTCGTAGAGCCCTGCGGCGTACCCGCGCAGCACAGCGGGAACCTTCTTCAGTTCAAACGCGTACCCAGGAACCTTGCCCCTCGTCGCCAGAATGTCGGCAAAGATCGCGTGAACCTGCGTGCCCCGCACGAGGGCCTTGCTGAGCACATCCTTGCGAACCATGGCGAAGCGCTCAGGGTGGAGCACTTCAAGGCCTTCACTCACGGCCCAGTAGCGCTTGCCGGTCTCGACATGCCGATAGTTCTTCGGAATGTGCCGCTCGCAAATCAGGCGTTTCATGCCTTCGGCTCCTTCGAATCCTCTCCGCGCGTCCCTTTCAACTCCTCTTTGATCTCTACTGCGAACTCCTCCGCGCACCGCTCGCAGAGAAGATGCGTGGTCGAGAAATCCCCGACCGGTTCGGCGAAGTCGGTTGCCTGGTGGCAGCGTGGACAGATGATGAACGGCATGATGTCGGCTTACTCCTGTCCCCATTGGTGCTCGCACTCCAGGCACTCCCAGCTGGACGACTCGGGCACTGCGAAGGATGGCGGATGCGTGATCCTGGTCACATCATCTGAGTGGCACGCAGGACACTGCGGCGCGTGTTCCATGACATCTCCTCCATTGGCTTTCTTCAATCCTCGAAGGGCCCAAAATCTCGCCTTGGTCGATCGACTGGCGCGCGCTCGGCTGGTGGTCGAGGCTCGCTGAGACGGCACAGGCGCCCGTTGTTCACGCTCCAGTTTCAGGCGTCGAATGAAGAACCGCGGCAGCATCAGCACGTTAGGCCTCCACTTGTTCCTGCTCGTTAACCGTCTCTATCGCTGAAGGCTTCAAGACGAACCGCGCTTGGATCTTTTTCGGATCAAGCCGTTTCCATTCATCCTTGTAGGTCCTGGAGTCCGTTTCGATCTCGATCACCGCGTTATCCGGCACTTGACTGGCGAACTCTTTGAATTGCTTTCCGGTCATAATTCCCCTCCTGGTTATCGAATCCCTGCCAACGTGATCCCGATGCAGGCCCCTGCGAGAACGAGTGCCAGCACCAGGACAATCAATGTGTTGGGGTCGCGTAGCTCGTTCATCCAGCCACCACTTCCCATCCGTCGGCCAAGACGGCCGTGGAATTGCTCGCATAACAGTTCCCGCAGGTGTAGTTGATCGAGACGATGGCCACGCTGCATATGGGTCCTCCGCAAGTGGGGTGAGGGCCTGTTTTCCCTCACCCCGGCCCCTTGCACCACGATGCAAGACCGAGGTGACCGCCTCGGGACCGTCCTCTTGACCTGGGGCGGATCTTCCAGGTTGCCCCCAACGGGGGCGCCTTATGTGGTCTCTGCAGGCTGACACTGCTTGCAGACATGCCGGCTGCCGGTGCACAGCATCTGGTGCGCGCCGTCCTGCCCATCGTTCGGACATTGCAAGATCAGCCCGAATGTTTCGTGCTCGACATTGGTGCAGGTCGAGTCCTTGCACTGGGACAGGAACAGTTGCCAGGAAGACGAGTGGCCATGCTGCGCGCGCTTCTCCTGCTTGATGCGCTTCTTCTCGTCGGACTTCAGGCTCATAGTTATTTGCTCCGCACCTGCGACCCACCGAAGACAGCAACCTCGCCGAATGGCTTGGGAAACCGAATGCCGGCTCCATGGGACTTGTTAAGCGTTGGGGCATCCAAGACGCTGTGCCGAATAAGGAAGGCGATGCGTGGCGGTAACGCCTCCATCTCCTCATCACTCACCAAATCGCGCGTGTAGAATTTTTTGGACGTATCCGGCCAATTCGGGAGGCACCATGTCTTCTTGTCGTCCTTGAACGACACGGAACCTGCGCCTGTCTTGATGGTCTTCGGGGCCTGTTCGACCACCTGCGCCACAATCGGCACGGCCACTCCCGCTTCCAGCTTGGCGATTTCTTCACGCTTTGCATCGGTCGCAGAGGTATCGACCACGACCGGCGCCAGGGCTGCTTTCTCGGCGCGCAGCGTCAACACGCGCTCTTCTCTGGCTTGCAGTTTGCGTTGAAAGGCGGCATCCATGTTCTCGGGCGCCGATTCCTGCAATTCGACCAACTCCCGCTCGGCGCGTTCGATCTTGCGATCGATGCTCGTCTCTTCCAGGTCGGCTTTCTCTCGCGCGATTCGTTCTTCCTCTTCCTGTTTCGCTAACGCCTCGCGCTCGGCCTGGAGCTTGGCTTCTTTCTCGCGCTGGATTCGTGCGGCTTCTTCCAGTTCGAGCCGCTGCCGCTCATCCGCCAATCGCTTTTGCTCGATTCGGTAGAGCGAGACCTTGCGCTCCACTGTGGTGCGGGCCTGCTCAAATCCGGTCTTGACGTTGTTGTGCGCGGCATTGATCGTGCGCACTTCGTCATTGAGCGGCTTCACCTTGGCCGTGCGCTCCGACTCGATCCATTTCTCGGCGGCCTTGCATCCCCCAATGAAGATGGCCGCTTCTTCGAGCTTGTCTTCCGTGATGGTCTCAAACTCCTTCGTCTTCTCCTGGTACGTCACGAGTTGCTGTTCCAATGTGCTCAAGTCCTGCTCTACAACGGTCGTCATGTGGGGCCTCCTTGCGTCTGCCTTGCGCGTGCTTACCGATAGATCGCGACGACGAACCAGGCTAGAATAGCCATCCCAATCATGGCCAGCGCGATTCGGTAGTCATAATTGTCAAAGTCCGGTCGCATCACTTCGCCTTCCAAAAGGTCTCTTGCATTTCGAGCAACGGAATGAATCGGGTCTCCCGCAACCACTTGGCTCTCAGCCAATCGCGTCGCCACTCCACCACGGCCATACACCCGCCGATGATCAGGACGGACCAGGCCAGCAGCAGGACGCCGAATCCTAAGAGCCTCATGGCTCCAACCACGCAATCAGGTAGGGCACCAGGCTCTTGATCAGGAGAAACCCTATGGTCCACAGGCTCAAGCTGAGAACGATGGCCAGCAACAGCGCGTTCCAATTCCAGGACTCGAAGGCGAGAGGCATGTCCTCTTCGTCCTCATGGCCGAAGGCTTTGCGTTCGTGCGGCTCAACCGGCGTCGGTTGCAGTAAAACGCGTGTCTTGTCGATGCGGGTGTAGAGAGATTGCATGCTCGTTCCTCCTCAAGCATCCAAATGGTGAATGTGTGCCCGGTCGCTAGGCCTCGTGGAGCAGGTTGCCGTTCCAGTCAATGGCCGTGTTGTCGTATCGGTCCTCGTCGTCCGCCAAGTCCTGTGCACGCTGTCGCGTGAAATGATTCAGGCATTCGGAACACAAAAAACCTTGCTCTTCGTCCCACGTCACCGGGCCAAGTCGGTAGCAGCGATCACATTGCGTCTGTGGGGTCATGGCTGAACCTCCTGCTGACGCGGGCGAAGGTCCTCGATGTGAATCCGGATCACCTTCCCCTCGCGTCGCACCGGCAGACCGTTATTGATCATGCGAAAGATGGTGTCGCGTGACGTGCTCAGCACGTAGGCGGCCTCTTCAACGGTCAACCACTTCGCGCGCTCCCCTTCTAAGAACTCCTGTCGGATGGCGTGGACGGCTGCTGGGCTGATGTCGGTGACGCTCATGATTGGGACTCCTCGTAGGCGATGACCTCAGCGGCTGTTTTGAGCAACTTGAGATAGTCTTGGCCTTCAGGACTGCTTGGCGTAGAGAAGCGATAGCGCTCCGGTTTCATCTGCGCCACTTCACACAGGCCCAATTCCCTGAATCGTCGGATGTAGCTGTGGAGCGATCCGTCCGAGATGGCACAGGCCTCCTGAATCACTCGCGCCCGGCTCCATGCGCGTTCCTGCCCAATGAGGTACGCAAAGAATCTGGCTTCTCCTGCTGTGATGGCGTGCTTGGTGCTCATGAGGCGCGGTTCCTCATCGTGTCGGACAAGGTTGACGCGTGTATGACACGGTTTCCCTCGCCACTCACCAGGAGGGGGTGTATATCGCTGTAGTAGTTCAGCCGGTACGTGAGCATGCGCGACATTTCGTTCTCCAAGGCCGTCACAATGACTTCATTCGTCGAACAGGACCGACGCTGCGCCTCACGAAGGACATCCGCTTCAAGCTCTTCGGGAAGGCGGAAACTCATGCGCGCGATCATCTTCGGGCGAGACATGGTGCGGTCTCCGGGGTTATGGGTGCTGCGGTGCTGGTTGGTATCGCTGGATGAGTGCCAATCGGATGATGGCTGCCCGGCTCAGTCCGGTCTTCCCGACTTCAGAATCGAGCTTGCGCGCCAATGACCGATCAATATCCGAGATGACACGAACCAGACGTTTTGTTGTTTTTTGTTGCATGATGTTACTTGTACTCCCAAGGAATAAAATTTGTCAATAACTTTCTGCAACTTTTAGTAACTTTTTTGGAGTTGTATGCAACATTCTGAAATCATTAAGATTCCATGCATGTCGAAGAAGGGCGACTTCATTCACATTCGGTCAGACGAGGAGCTTCACGCTGCGTTGGAAGAGTCGGCGGCGAGGAGTGATCGGAAGATGACGGACCAGGCGCGTTATATCTTGCGCATGGCACTTGGCCTGTCAGACGAAGGAATGGAGCGCGATCGACTTCAGACGAACACGAAGAAATTGACGGTCGTAGAATCTAAATCGCCCCGAAAAGGGGGCCACTCCCGCTGATCAAATTCCCGCACCCCTCCCAGGGCGCGGCACGCGCCATATTGCGAGATGATGGACTGTGGGAAATCGTTCGACAGCGAATCTAATTTCATCGAAAGTGGTTGTGTATCCCTCAGTGGCATTCCTGGGCATTTACCTGGGCACCGGAGGAGGTAGGACATGATGAACCGGACATCTGATCCGCTGGATGGACTGCTACCCCGTGACTCGCCAACAAGGAAATTGTGGATGGGATTCCTCTATTGGGCTGCGCTGAGCCTCGCCGTGCCTATAGCCTTGATGGTTTTCTTCTTTTTCTTGGATTGGATTCAGCACTTATAGCCCCGATAGGCAATGGCACGTAAGGATCGGAAAGACCGGGGCCTGTTTGTCTACACGACGGCCGACGGATCGGAGTGGTTCGGCGTCCGACTCTACGCGCATGGACGGGCCCACAAGTGGCAAGGATTCCGGCGCAAGCAGGACGCGCGTAACTGGTATGACGACCGGAAGAAGGACTTGCGCGAGCATCGCCCTTTCCCTCCACGGCATGGGGAGTCCGGACCGACTCTCGCTGACATCATCGCGCACTACTTGGCCCAGGCGACCGACAAGAAGAACTATGCCGGCGAACAGGTGTACGGGAAATTTTGGACACAATTCCTCGGCGAACAATCCCTTGCCAACCTCTCGGCGCCTCAGATTGATCGCGCTCGCACGCATTTGCTCGCACATGGGTCCTTTCGCGGGCCGTTGTCGCACTCCACGGTTAATCGGTATCTCGCCTGGCTGCACCATGTCTGCGCCCTTGAAGTGAGAAAAGGCACGCTGCCGGCAAATCCCTGTCAGCTGAAAAAGTTCAAAGAGCCCAGTCCTCCGGAAGTGGAATTCAGCCACGACGAAGAACGCGCCCTGGCTCGAGAGTTGGGCCCCTATGCCTGCGTGCCCAGTCTCGCCATTCTGACGGGATTGCGGCAGGAAGAATTGCTCACGCTGCGGTGGGATGACCTGGATCTGGAGCGCGGCTACGGCAAGTTGCGCACCCCGAAAAGCGGGAAGCCGGAAGTCTTTCTGATCAACCGCGATGCCCGGGATTTGCTCGAACGGCGGGACAGATATTCAGTGTGGGTCTTCCCGAACGAGAAGAATCCGCACGAGCCCGTGAACCATAAAAGCTGGTATAACAACAGGTTCAAGCCCGCGGCGAAGCGCGCCGGCATCGTCCTGTCGCGGAAGAGTGGAAAGACCTTCCACACCCTCCGGCATACGTTTGCGGCTCGGTTGCAACAAGCTGGCGTGGAAGTGAAAGACATCAAGGATTTGGGCCGGTGGAAGAGCTGGAAGGCGATGGAGCGCTACCTAAAGCGAGACCATGGACGGCTGCGGAGTGCGATCGAGCGATTGCAAACGCGAACCACCCCTGAACCGCCCCTCATCCGGGAATCCAAAACCGGAAGTGACGCGACGTGATTGGATATTCTATCGTATTTTCAATGTCATATGGCCGATGGAGGGGTGACGGAGTGGCCGAACGTGCCGGTCTTGAAAACTCATCAGGCATCTTCTAGCTTCGTTCCATTACGTCCCATCTCGACTATTTACAAGCATTTCTGCCTTCCTATCCAGAATTTAGTCGAGATAAACAGTTCTGAGTCGAGTTCGAACCGCCCCGTTTTTGTACGTCAATTCAGGCTACGAATTGCTCTTTCCGCCATCGGCGAGATTGGATGGACGCCCTGCTCCCATTTTGCGACTGTGGATGGCACCACGCCGAGCCGATGCGCCAGCTGCGCCTGGGTGAGACCCAGTGTGGCGCGGATCGATTTGAGTTGCTCGGCGGTCATTCCGTGATCTCCCGCGCTACAGCGTCGATGGGTTTCCTGGGCCGATCCGGCAGATCGGCCAGGACCATCTCCAGGAGTTGCCTGGCCTGCTCGACCTGCCGGGATCTGAAATTGCGCCGGGAGGCGCGCAGTATGGCCACAGCCTCCCGGATCGCGTACTCGGTGGAGAGGGGGATCTGTTGCATCAGTCGTGCCTCTGGCATATACTCCCTTTGCTGGCGCGGCCCCATTGGAGCGAAGCCGGACGATCGGCTCAGTTGTCAGCGTCAGTCATTTCCGCGCCAGCACCTACCGTTTCCCTGCATACAATAGCTCTACGCCATTTTCTTGCACTCCGGCCCATCCGCCTACTGCCTCAATGTGTCTAGCCAGCTCCGCCCATGTCGGATGGGTCGGGTCAAATTTCGCGATTGCAGCATCGACATTCTCAGCAGTAATTCTCTGGGACTCTGCATCTGTGTAGATGTAATAGTCTGACATGCTATCCGCCTCCCCCGAGTGGTGGAGAGCCAGGCTCGTCGGGCTCGCGCTGCCTAGGCTCTGTCGCGCAATCATCATGGCTGGATATTACTATGCGCGGCGCATAGATGTCAATGGCCTACATAAAATTATTTTGGCCCTAGAAGAACTACCTACCTCACGGATGCCCATCTTTAGTTGAGAACCGCTCTCAAAAAAATGTTTTTGGTGTGTCTAATGGTATTTGGCTTTTCGGATCGGTACCTGTGGATAACCAATTATCCATTAGACACACAGGGTGAATTTTTGAAAAGTCGCGTCAAATTTATGACTGTACGTACTCATGCGTAGGCACTCATGAAGTGTGGTTCCATCACAAATGTTCAAACCTCTCTCATGTCAAGCCATTGAACGTCTCTGAATGGTGATGAGCCCTACTGTGACCCGCATGTGTCGAACATGTGACCCACATCGGAGACCAACCGCGAACAGATTCCCTCGGTATCCCGATATCCCGAGTCCCGAATCCCGAAGAAGAAAAAGAAAGAGAAGAGCGCGCGAGCGCGCCCGATGCCGCCTGCTGGTTTTGTAAAAAACTAGGGGGGTGCCGAGTGGTTTCTCAGGCTTGACACACGGTCTAGAACTGCGTACAAGCTGGGGCAGGTGTTGTTTTTTGTTGCGCATTAGTAAGCCGAGGAGGAGACCCCATGCGATGCTAGAGCCAGCGACGAATCCGATCAGCCAAAACCCCACCCCACCCGCTCCCGCTGCGGACGAATCCGCTAGCGAGGATGCCGGGGCAATCGAAATCAAGTGCCTGCCGGATGGCACGTTTTTGCTCAACGATCAGCCGGTCGAAAAGCTCGAAGACCTCCTCCGCGAGGTGATTCGTCTGTGCAAGGAACATCACGCCAGTGGCGGGTATGACGAGGCGTTCGAAGACGGCCACGCGAAGCACGCGCAGACGCCGGACATGCGCGAATCCAACCCGTAAGCGAGGCATCATGGCGAAGGTCACACTCACGATTTGGGACAAGCCGGACGGTAGTTTTACGATGAAAGTGGACTACGGCGCCGAAGGGTTTGATCGCGCCTCCGTGGCGCATGTGGCGGGGGCCATGTTGACTTCGCACATGAAAACGTTGGGCAAAGAACAGCCGGTGACGGCAGAGGATAAAGACGAATTCGAGCGGATCGATACGATCCCGGAAGGCACGGTGATTCAGTGAGCGATGTCATGCGCAGTCAGTATCGCGAGTTGTCTGCGGATGAGAAGGCGCAAGTGTCCGAACTGAAACACATGGGCGAGAATTTTTGCAATTTGGTCGATGCGCTGCGACATGTGGACGATAACGGCGCGTTTGATCACGCTCGATCGCGCATGGAAGAAGCGGTGTTTTGGGCGGTCAAGGGTGTGACGGCATGAAGAATTTTCTTTTTGGCTTCATCCTCAGCGCAGTGCTGTTCACGGCTGCGTCGTGGGCGATGGAGAAGCCGCAGATTGTTCCGCTCAACGAGTTGTACGACTTGCACGGCACAGCTTCATCAGTAGATCACGGGTTCATTGTTCCGGCCTTTCAGTACGTCGCTGCGGAATGCTACACGCGCAATCAAGAGACGGGCGAGATGGAGCCGATTGCTCGCATTGCTCGTTGAATCGAATTCAATTCTAGTCAAGTAAAAAGTATGGCCACAAAAGGCGGCAGGCGTCCAGGGGCAGGTCGGAAGAAGGGGCAGACCACGAAGATCCATGAGGCGATCAAAGCCCGGGTCTTAGCCACTGGCGAAACTCCCCTCGAATTCCTTTTGCGCACTATGCGCGCACCGGAACCTACGCAGGGCAAGAATGAAAATCCTCTGGTGTTCACGAAGCGGCTGGAGTTGTGGGCGTCACGCGGTTTGGAGGCCGCGAAAGCGGCGGCGCCGTACATCCACCCAAAGCTGCATTCTGTTGAGCACAAAGGCGAAGGGGGCGGGCCAATTCAGCAACGTGTCGTTGTGGAGTTTGTCTAAGTGGCCAGCGCGACACTCGAGGCCCCGCACAGCTACACCAAAGCGCAATTCCCCAAGAAGCTACAACCTCTCTTCACTCCCTCTCGCTACAAGATTCTCCATGGCGGCCGCGGTGGCGCCAAGTGTCTTGCCCTTGGAACTCGCGTCATTATGGCGGATGGCTCCTTGCGAGCCGTGGAAGATGTACAGCTTGGCGAGCAAGTTATGGGGCCTGATAGTAAGCCACGTACCGTGCTGTCTACCACTCGTGGAACCGGGCCTTTGTATCGGGTCGTGCAAACATCTGGCATGGCCTATGTGGTGAATGAACACCACATTCTGTCGCTAAAAAAATCAGTGTCGTCGAAGCGCGATGTGCGACTCATGCCAAGCGGCAATCTACGCTCCCCTCAAGGACGCTATCCTGATTGGGAAGATACGACCAATATCTCTGTCAGTGAGTTTGTTCGGCAAAGTAAACAATGGCAGTCACATTTCCTTGGCTATCGTGCGGGTCTACTGAACTTTGATAAACGCGCCATCGATATAGAGCCGTACTTGCTTGGTCTGTGGCTCGGGGATGGTACGGGTCGCGAGTTGCGCATTACCTCCGCTGATGAAGAAGTAATTGCGTATTGTCGAGAGTATGCGGCAATGCGGAGTGGATCATGTTCCGTGATTCACAAGCCAGGACACAAAGCCAAGGACATTGGCCTCTCTCTGCGTCATGGTCGATATAACAGTTTATGGGAACCGTTCAAGCGATACAGCCTTAAGAATAATAAACATATCCCTCATGACTATCTTACGAACAGTGAAGAGGTACGATTAAAGCTGCTCGCTGGATTGGTGGATTCTGACGGTGCAAAGCATCATGGTGGGTATGTCATTGCACAGACAAATGAACGGCTCGCGCGTGATATCAAGTATCTAGCGGATACATTGGGATTTCGCACGAGTTTAAACCTGCGCAAGACTGTGTGTTCGAATAATGGGGCATGTGGGGTGGCCTGGTATGTCTCAATCAGTGGCGATACGTGGCGCATTCCATGTCTAGTACCGCGTAAACGCGTCGATGTTGGGGAGTTGCGAAAAAACAAGAACTTCCTTTTGTCACAGGTATCGGTTGAGCCGGTCGGTGAGGGTGAATGGGCGGGTTTTTCCTTGGACGGCGATCATCTTTTCCTCTTGGAAGATGGGACGGTGACGCATAACTCCTGGGGTGTGGCTCGCGCACTCTTGATCAAGGGCGCGTCTCAGCGGCTCCGTGTGCTGTGTTGTCGGGAAGTCCAGGACAGCATCAAGGATTCGGTGCACAAGTTGCTCAAGGACCAAATTGAGCTATTGGGCATGGGGTCTGTGTACGATGTCTTGCGCGATGAAATTCGCGGCCATAACGGAACGGAATTTCTCTTCTCTGGGCTCTCTGATCTGACAGCCGAATCCATCAAGTCGTTTGAGGGTGTCGATATCGTCTGGGTCGAAGAGGCCCAGTCGGTCAGCAAGAATAGCTGGACGATCCTGATTCCGACGATTCGCAAAGAGAAGTCTGAAATCTGGATGACGATGAATATCATCCTGACGACCGACGACACCTACGTGCGCTTCATCGAGAACACGCCTCCCGATTCCATCGTGATCGAAATCAACTACCGGGACAACCCGTGGTTCTCGACCGTGCTGGATCAGGAACGATTGCACTGCAAGGCGACGGAGACCCAAGAAGAGTACGAGCATATCTGGGAAGGCAAGCCGCGTATTACGCTGGCCGGTGCCATTTATGCGCGGGAAGTGGCCGCGATGATCCGCGAAGGCCGCTATGCGCCCTGCCCCTACGACCCTCGCCTGAAGGTGCATACGATCTGGGACCTCGGCTGGAATGACGCAATGGCGATCGGCCTGGTGCAGCGTGCGCGCTCGGAAGTCCGGTTCATCGCCTACTACGAAGACTCGTACAAGAAAACCGATGAGTGGGCGGCTGAACTCAACAAGCTCCCCTACAACTGGGGCTGGGATTATTTGCCGTTTGATGGCTTCTCGCACGATCGCCGATCCGGCTCAAACGACTACAAAATCCTGAAAGCCTTCGGCCGCAAAGTGAAACCGGAGAATGAATCCATCCCCAAGATGGATCTCGAATCCGGCATTCGTTCCGCGCGCAACATGCTGGCCGTCACGGTGCTGAACAAGGGTGGCGTCGGGATCGATCGGCTCATGGAAGTCTTGAAGCGCTATCGGCGGCATATTTCGAAGACGACCAATGAGCCCGGCGCGCCGGTGCATGACGAGTTTTCCCACGGGGCGGACATGGTTCGGCATACGTCGCTCGTGCGAGACAAATTGAGCAATGAGGATGAGGGGATGCGGAGACCGGTTGTGCAGTCTGCGCGGCCGATGGATTCATCTATGGGCCTGTTGGGGTAAGCATGGCGAGTCGATGGGCACCGAAGAAGTTTGATCCGCATGAAATCCATGGACTAGCCCTTGATTCTGTCTGCCAATACTGCGGCGTACACATGATGGAAATCGAGACAGATCCCTACGTTGGCGCAAAGGGCTGGATGTGCGAAGCCTGCTTCTTCGGTGACACCAAACCGCATTGCGTGCCGCGGCCGTATGCCAAGCCTCGACAACGGAAAGGGTGAACAGCGTGGACAACAACAGGAGGTCTCATCATGCCAAGCATTGAAGACGGGTCTGGGTTCATTCTCCTCAGTGTGCCACAAGAAACACGTTCCTATGTCTTCCCGGGCGATCAGGTCGTCAACGTCTACAACGTGACCAAGATCAAGATCACGTCGGACGGCACGCACTATCTCGAAACCGCCGATGGCAACCAGCATGTGGTCGCGCCCGGCTGGATTTCCATGTCCGGCACACCGGCCCCCTGGGTCTTTCAACCGTAGGAGTATTCCCATGAAACCGATCGTTTCCTATCGCCTCCTGGATTCAAAGCCTGTCGACGACACAACCGAACGGGTGCGCGTGGCGGTGACGTGCATGCCTCCCTGTGACGGCTTTCTTGGCGTGACCATGCAGTTCGATGTGCCGGCCGCGGTGCCCGCTGAGGCTCCCGCTGAGGGTGGCAAGAAGGGGCGGAAACGAGGCGCGGTTGAGTCCGAACTGGTCGTGAATACAGAGGCCAGGGATAAGGCGATTCGAGAGCGTGTGGCCTGGAAGGCGAATCAGGAGACGCATCTTGGGCACGATCCTAAGATGAAATTCTCCGAGGCGGATGTCGTGGTGGAGGCATGAAGATCAGCGAAATTCCCAGCGAGGACTTGGAAGGGCAATTGCTCGCACACATTGAGCGACATGCACGCCTGTGCGTCCCCGGGCACCAATCGCACGACGATGCGCTGTGGATGCGAGAGGCTGTTGAAGAACTCCGCTTGCGCCGACTGGCCAGGAGTGCGGGATGATCCTATTCGGAGCCCTCGTCATTCTCATGCTCGGAATTGCCGATTGCGACGCGCAAAAGACGAGACGCGAATATATCAAGGCTGGCATGTGCGAAAGCGGAAAAGATCATTGGCAGCCGTGTCACAGCAAGGAGCAGACTCCATGACCTCCACCGTCGAACTCTCCCCCGACATCCAAGCCCTCTGCGATGAGTATCAGGCCATCGTCGATGCGGCGCATGCATCCCAACCGAAGCAGAAATCGCGTGTGCCGGAAGATGTGCTGCGAGACTTGTGCGTCCTCTACACGCAGAAGCGGGATACGTTCGTGAAAGGCCGCCAGGCCTCGGGGATTGAAGACGTCTGGATGGCGGCGGAAGAGGCCTATGTCGGGATCGACGATGCGAACCGGCATGAGTACCGCACGGCCAAGTGGTGCAAGCCCATGACCAAAGAAGGGCCGGTGCAGAAGGAACTGCAGCCGGACCAGAAGGATATTCGCTCAACCGTCTTCGTCCGTTTGACGGCACGGTATGTCGATGCCGGAGCTGCGAAACTGGCCGAAATCCTCTTGCCTCCCGATGACAAGGCGTTCTCGATCGAGCCGACGCCGGACCCTGAGTTGATTGCCCAACAGAAGAGTGATGCCCAAGTGGTTGATCCGGAGACCGGACAGCCTCTTGAGCGGGACCCTCGGCCGGAAGAAGTGGCGTCGGCGGTTGCCTCGCCGCCGATTCCCTCGCCGTTGGCGGCTCCTGGTCCTGTCGCGCCTCCCCCTTCGGGCGTGCCGGGGATGCCAGGAGTTCCGCCAGCGCCGGGAATGGATCTCGCCAAGATGCCTGGTGTGCCGCTCAAAGAAAAAGACCTCGCACAAGAGCGGATGGAGAAGGCGAAGGACGCCGCGGAGAAGGCCGAGACGAAGATCTATGACTGGATGGTCGAGTGCAAATACACGCGCGAAGCCAGGAAGATCATCTTCGATAGTGCCAAGTTGGGGGTCGGCGTCTTGAAAGGGCCGTTCCCGATTGTGCAGAAGGTGCGCGCGGTCTCTCGAGAAGGCGGACGCTACACCATTCGCATGGTCGAGAAGATCGTCCCCTGTCTCAAGCGCATCAGCCCGTGGGACTTTTATCCCGATCCGAATTGCGGCGAGAACATTCATGCCGGCAGCGCAATTTTTGAGCGCGACCTGATTTCTGAGCGGCAACTGGCCGCACTCAAGAAGGACCCCAGCTACCTTGCCGATCAGATCGACCAGGCCATCATCGAAGGGCCGTCGAAGAAATATGTCGATGATCATCGGGAAGTGACCACCTTGACCGATGAGCGCTATGAAATCTGGCATGTGAGCAGTGTCCTGTCTCGCGAGGACATGCTGTCACTCAACGCGCTGCGCCGGGATATTGATCGCGAGCAGGGCGATGGGGAATTGCCGGAGGAGATGCCGGAAATCAGCGTCTCACTCACGATGGTCAATGATCGCATCATCAAGGCGGTGCCGAGTCACCTAGATAGCGAGCGCTTCACCTACAACGTGATGTCGTGGCAGCGTCGAGAGGGCCATTGGGCTGGGGTCGGCATCGCCGAACAAGGCTCAGCCCCCCAGCGTATCGTGAACGCGGCGACGCGCGCCATGCTCAACAACGCCGGGAAAGCGGCCGGTGGGCAGATTGTCATGGATCGGGAAGCGGTCGAGCCGGCCGATGGGCAATGGACACTCCTCGGCGACAAGCTCTGGTACAAGGGCGCCGAATGTGACGACGTGCGGAAGGCGTTTGGCCTCTTCACCTTCCCGAATTTCCAGGAGCCGTTGATGAATATCATCAACTACGGCATGCGGCTCATGGAGGAATCGACCAACATTCCGCTCATCACGCAAGGGCAATCGGGCGATACCACACCGGAGACGTTGGGCGCAACCGAACTGCAAAACAACAACGCGAACCAGCTGTTGCGGTCCATCGGCTACACCTATGACGACGACATCAACGGGCCAGTGGTCGATCATCTCTACGAATGGCTCTTGCTCGATCCGGACGTGGACGACGACTGCAAGGGCGACTACAAGATCAACGCGCATGGCAGCGCGTCCCTGGTCGAGCGGCATATCCAAAACCAATTCCTGGCGACCTTGGCCAATGCCGCGGTCAATCCGGCCTATGGGATGGACCCCAAGAAGTGGTCAGACGAAATCCTCAAGGCCAATCGCTACGACCCGCGCAAGCTCAAATACAGCAAAGAGGAACAGGAGAAGATCGACAAGACGCCGCCGCCGCCCCCACCGCAAGTCCAGGCCGCACAGATCCGGGCCCAGGTGGATCAGCAGAAGGCCCAGCTTGACGCGCAGACCAGAACGGAGATTGCCGCGCGAGATACGGATCGCGATAAGGCCTATGTCGAGGCCGAGACCGAACGGACCACGAACGAGCATCAGGCGCGCATGGTCGAACTCAATCTGAAGCGCGAACTCGCCATGCTGGACTATGCCAACAAGCGGGAAATGACCCTGGAGCAAGTGAAGGCGGATCTCGCCATGAACACCCAGAAGCTCCAGGTGCAGCGGGAATTGTCGGAGAAGGATCGTGCGGCGGAAGTGTTGAAACCGCCAACGGAGCCGGAAGGTAGAGCGCCGGTCGGTCAATCATGGGAGAAATAGTGGGCAACTCAGGGATTTACAAGATTGAGTTAGTGTCAAAGGGATGGGTCTATGTCGGGAGTGCAGTTGACCTTACTCGTCGGTTGTCACGACACATTACAGAGCTTAAGTATCACCGACACTGCAATAGATTCTTGCAGAAAGCATGGGATGAGTACGGTGGTGAAGCTTTCGCATTTTCTGTCCTTGAGCGCGTTGCCGACAAAACCCAATTGATCGCTCGCGAGCAGTACTGGATGGATATCTTGGAAGTGTGTGGTCCGGCAGGATTCAACATGTGCCCTACGGCAGGAAGCGCGCTTGGTATCAAGAAGGATGATGAATCGATACGAAAAACTGTCGCCGCGCACATTGGATCGAAGCGCTCAGATGAAACCAAGGAAAAGATTCGAATTGCTAGAGCTAGACAGCGAATTAGCGAGTCAACAAAGGCCAAATTATCAGAGAGAATGAAGGGGTGGAAGCCAAGCGCCGAAATGTTATCCCGTGCATTGGCTTCACGGTTAGGCGTCAAGCGATCACCGGAAACAATTGCCAAGATGCGTATAGCCGCAACTGGGAGACCGAAGACACAATCGGAGATTGAAAAACTTCGCCTTGCCATGAAGGGCAGAAAATTGAGTGCCTTAGCATATGAAAAAAGTCGAGAGTATTGGTTGGGCAGAACTCATACGGAGGCAACCAAGCAGAAAATTTCAAAGGCTAGCGCGTCTCGGAAGCATACCGCCGAAGCGAGGGCGAAAATAAGCGTGTCACTTAAGGGAAGGCCTAAGCCTGAAGGTTTTGGTGCAAGAGTGGCAGCGCGGCTGCTAGGCGTAAAGCATTCCCCGGAGCGATGTAAAAATGTGTCGCTAGCGTTGATGGGAAGAGTTATTAGCCAAGAAACCATTCAAAAGCGCATCGCCACTAGGCAAAGGAATAAAGCACAACGGGCTGAACCGGGGAAGAGTTTCCAGCAATAACGAGGAGGCATCGATGAGCACTCAAGCAAAAGAACTCTGCCCAGCCGTGATCACCATTCGAGGCGCATCTGAGATGACCAAGGCCCAGCGTAAGAAAATAGCTCAATGGCTACGGGATACCGGAGATTTTCTCGAACAAGAAGGCGAACGGTTCGCTGGCAAGTTCACTGGGCGGTTTCACGCGTTCAAGAAATGACCGTGATGTTGACCTTTCGCCCACAATTCCGCCCAGGCATCACCGTTATTGTTACGCTCAATCGGCCAGCCGAATATGCGCATTTTGATGCTAGCACAAAGACGCTGATCGTCCTGACCGATGCTGGCGTGTATCGCATCGCCATCCCGAGTAGGCCGCAATGACCTGTCCGCACTGTGGAGGATCCAGCACTCTCGATGCCCGGGACGAAGCCGTTGAAGGCACGCGCTGTTGGACGAAGTGCATGAGTTGTGGGCATCGCTGGGATGCCGGCCGAGCCGAACGCTGTGCACATATGGAGACTGATCCCATGACGCAGAAATGCACCCAATGCAAAGAACCTGCGGCTGAAGGCCGCAAGATGTGCACGAGGCATGTCGAATATCATCGGGACTATGCCGCGCGTAGAGCCGCGGGGAAGATCCATCCGGTGAAGGCGGCTCCCGACGTGAAGGCTCTCACGGTCTCCACCGCACCGAAACCGGTTGCGCCCGTCGTACATATCGACGTGATGCCCACGTCGCTAGATCAAGCCATCGCGAAGGTGCAAGCCGAACTGGACGCGCTCAAGACGGCCAAGCGCGTGCTCGAGCGACTGGACGTCGCCTAACCCGTCACTCACCAAGGAAAGTCCATGCCCAAATACATGACCATCCCCGAACGTACCTATTTCTACGACGTGACCACCTGGGACGGTCGGAATCTCGTCGATCTTGAGAAGTTCATTGAAGACCATGGGGGAGATGCGGGCGTCGCCCTGGCGCGTCGCAACGATGGGATGCTCCTCGTCTTTTCGGATGGCACCTATCGTCCACTCACGGTCGGCTCGCTGTTGACCTGGAGTGAAGGCGGTCGCTTTGCCTGTGTCGATGCCTCGTTCCTGAAGAACAAGATCCTGGTCTCCGATGAACTCAAGGGCCAGATGGACGCGCAAGATCAACTCGCAGTGAAGGTCGCACGATGAGCCGACGCGAGTTTTTTCGTATGACCCAGGGAACCGTGCGGGTGCCGGGATTCTATGTGCCGGAACATCTCTTGGGGTGGATGAATGGGGTACTCACTGTCCCAAGGCAGTTTACTGGACATCTCCATCAGGCATGACCTGTCCTAAATGTGTGGGCCTTGTCGTACCAGAGTTTGATCCCGTCTTGATCGGCTGTCCGGTCTATTGTGTCAATTGCGGATGGAGAGGAGATTTACACATGACCAGTGATGATACGCGAGTGCGCAAGAAACGCGGCCGGCCTCCCCTGACACCGGAAGAACGCGCGCGTCGCGCTGGGCCATCCTCCGACTTGCCTCCTGAAGAACTGAAGCGTCGACAAGCCATCTCAGCGGCCATGCGGCGATGCCACGCCAAGAAGGGCCATCGCATGACGCCCATTCCGGAGCCGCCCTCCCCCTCCCTCTCGATGTAGTCTCGTACTTTTCACTGCTGAATTTATTCTAGTTCTCGAATTAACTAAAAATCGCTACGACTGGACTATATGTCCATCGATGCGTTGACGCTCACGCCCCTCGATAAAGCCTCGTCGCTCTGGATTCGCCTGCATGCGCACTACACCGCACGGTTGAAAGACCTGCGCGAGCGCAATGACCAGGTGATGACCGAGGGGGAGCGCAACAAACTCCTGGGACAAATCTTTGAAGTGAAGAAGTTCTTGGCCATGGGCCAGGAGCCACGAGTCACGCTGTAAGGCCGCCCCATCACGGTACGGCCGGCAGGACATCCCCACGCTTTGGGCGCCGGGATGAGAAAGAGGATGGTCATGGGAGACGTCGAGACATCAGTTGCCACGCAGGAACCGGAAGCCCAGACAGACGCGCAAGCGGATGCGGACTTTGACGGGGGATTTGTTGCGGTCACGGCTGCGCCCACGGAGCCCACGGCTTCGCCGGTGGCAGACGAGCCCCAGACGGAGACGCCGGAGACGACCGAACCCGCTGAGCCTGCCACGGAACCGGCGCCTGAGTTTGTTCCGCTGACGAAAGCCCAGTACGACGAACTGTTGAGCAGTGCCGCCCAGGTCAAAGAGATCAAAGGCGCGCTGGAAAAGCAGTTCGGGACGGCCTTTGGGAAGATCGGCGGCATCGAACGGACCATTCGCGAATTGCAGGACGCCACGCCCAAAGGGCAAACGCTCTCCCTGTCTGAAGATGATTTCGAAGAGATGAAGGCCGATTTCCCCGACATCGCCAAGATGACGGTCGCGGGATTCAATCGGGCGCTCGCCAAGATCAAGGGGACCGGCCCGGCGACTACCGCCCAGCCGGCGCAGACGTTTGATCCCAAGCAGATCGACGCCCTGGTCACCGAGCGTTTGGGCCCAGAAATTACCAAGGTGCGACAGGAAGTGCGGCAGGAAGCGGCCATGGATGTGGTCGACTCGCTCAATCCTGGATGGCGCAAGACCGTGAACACCCAGGAGTGGAAAGACTGGGTGATGGCGCAGCCGGAGGAGGAGCGACAGACCATTCTCAATAGCTGGCGGCCGTCCGAAGTCCTGTCCGCCCTCACGAAATTCAACGAACACATCACTGCGGCCAAGAAGCCTGCGCCCAAACCGAAGGCAGACCCCAAGCCCAATCGATTTGCGTCCAACGTCGCGCCGAAGAGTGCCGGGGGTGTCTCCCCGGCACAGCCTGACGAAGACGATTTTGACGTGGGGTTCAAGAAGGCCGCGGCTCGATAACACGAGAAGGAGACCTCTCGCATGAGCATACATACCTATACGTTAACCGATCAACGGCGCCTCGGACGATTCGCCGGAGCCATTGTCGCGCACGCACAGCCAGAAGAGCGGTTGGCTCGGCAGGGTCGGCAGATCACGCGCACCTTACCGATGAACGAAGGCGACACCTACGTTGGCCGTCGATTCCTCCCGTATGGCGCCCTCTCGACCAACTTCAACACCATGAACCAGTTCTTTGCGAACGGGACTGGGGACCGGAGCGCAGCCGTCGTGACGGCGCATCAGGTCGCAGACGGACAAACTCCGCTGCCTGACAGCCTCACGCCGATGGACATGGAAGTCACCATCCATGAGTACGCCTGTCTGTACGGCTTCACCAACCGGACGGCGGATCTCTATGAGGATGACATTCCGGCCCAGATGAAGATCCAGATTGGCGAACGGACCACGTTCGTCAATGAGCAAATCCTGTATGGCTACCTGAAGGCCTGCACCAACCAGTATTACGGCGGGACCGGCACGTCGATTTCCACGGTCAACGGGGCCATCAGTCTCGGCATGTTGCGCCGGATCACGCGCAACCTGAGCGCCAACCATGCGCGACCGGTTACCAAGATGCTCGGCGCGGGCTCGGGCTTCAATACCGCCTCCGTGATGGCCGGGTGGTTTGTGTATGTGCACAGCGATGCCGCCTCGGACATCCGCGACCTTCCGAACTTCATCGATGCGAAGGATTACGCCTCGGGGACACCGGTCCCAGGCGAAATCGGCGCGGTCGAAGAGTTCCGCTTCATCATGCATCCGGATTTGCCCTCTCGGCAGGATGCGGGAGCGGCCGTTGGCTCAACCAATCTCGCGAGCACGTCAGGCTCCAACATCGACGTGCACCAGTTCATCGTGTGTGCCCAGGACGCCTGGAGCCAGATTGCCTTACGCGGTCGCAACTCCGTGGAGGCCACCTTCTTGCCGGTGGGCCAGAAGACCAAGGCCGATCCCTTTGGCCAGCGCGGCTATGCCGGCGCCAAGTGGTGGAAGGCGGTCCTGATCGAGAATAACGGATGGATGGCCGTCGGCAACATCGGGGTAAAAAACCTGAGCTAAGCCCGGTCCATCACTGACGTGACCGAAGAAGGAGACGAACGATGATCGACACGATTTCGAAATGGTTGCTGGGGGTACCCGGTGATCGCTTGAAGGAATTCCTTCGGGCGATCCTGAATCCCATCGGTGACCGGATGTCTACACAATGCCTGACCTCGGCAGGTCTGGTGATCAAGGCTGGTGGCGGCGTCCTCGCCAAAGCCGGCTCGATTACCTACCTGTCGGTGACGGGCAAGCTCGTCAAGCTGGCGGCAAATACTGATATGGCGGCCCTGTCGGGGACCGTCACGAATGCCAAATTCAACGTCTTTGCGTTCTTCGTCGATTCGGCGGGCACGCTCACGAGTGCGATGGGGACGGAAGGCGCGAGCCTCGCGGCCGTCGTCTTCCCCCCGTTTCCCGTGAACAAGGCGTTGGTGGGCTTCGTGATCATCAACCCGACGGGGACCGGCAATTTTGTCGGCGGAACTACGGCGCTCGATGATGCGACCGTGGCGCCGAATGCCGCCTACGTCAACGCAATTGGCCCTTTTGATCCGACGATTCTGCTGTAACCCACGGCAGACCGTAAGGAAGGAGACGACACGATGGATTACTTAGCGCAAGTCCCCTTGACGCTGGCTCTCGGTAACTGCGCCCTCGCAGCCGGGACCACGACCACCATCAGCACGACCGGCACGCTGCCGTTTGCCATCAAGGGCAAGGCCTATTCCAAGTCCGCCATCACCAACGGTGCCACGCCGACGACCGATGCGGCTAAAGGGTCAGCCTTCCGGCCGATCTCGGCCAACCGGGGCACAATTGTCGTGATCGGTCTGGATAAGGACGGGAACGTCAAGGCGTGCCAGGGCAGCATTGAGCCCTTGGATGCGGCCGGATTGTTTATGCGCGCGCCGGAGTTGCCCAGCATCCCCGATACCATGTGCCCCATTGGGTACATCGTGCTCAAGGGGGGATCAACCCTGAGCGGCACCTGGACTTTCGGGACAAACAACCTGAGTTCTGTCACCGGCATGACCTACACCTTCGTGTCCCTGGTCACGCTGCCGGAGCGTCCGCAGATCTCGTAATCGCCGCCCGCGCGGCATCGCAGGGGGCTCGTTTCGGCGGGCCCCCTCCCCAATCACCTAGGAGGTTTCCATGTCCGCCACAGCCACCCGGTCTCGGAGAGAAGTCGACAGCCGCAGCATTACGCCCGAACAACCGTCCGATGTGCATATGCCCGCTGATGGCGCGTTCACGCGGCCGGACGACTCCAAGATCGCGCTGCTGAACGGCGCGGAAGTCACCAAAGATTATTTCGATGAAGTGCAGTTCATGGAATCCCCGGTCACGGTTATCTTCCAGCCGTCCTCGCAGCAGTTTGCTCCGCCCTTTGTGGACTGTTTCTGTCAGGGCAAAGGCATTGAAGTGCTCATGGACAATCGATGGGTGGAGTGGAAGCAAGTTCCGGTCGGCGAGTCTATCACCGTCAAGCGGAAGTACCTCGACATCATCGGCCGCGCGAAAGAGACCATCCTCAAAACCAAGGTGGTGACGGAGGCCAACAAGGACCCACAGAACGCCATCACGCGCACGGTCGTCCTCAAGCATCCGTTTTCGGTGCAGCACGATCCGCATCCGCGCGGCGCGAAATGGCTCATGGAACTCTTGTCGGCGCGCTAACCCAAGGGACGCATGACCTTTCTCGAACTCGTCCAGCGATTGAAGCAGGACTGTAGCGTCTCTGGGACGGGCCCCATCACGACGCTCAATCAAGTGGGCGATTTCAAGCGCTTGGTCGATTATGTCGTCCAAGCCTGGATCGACATTCAATCGCTGCATCAAGACTGGAAGTTCCTGCGCCTCCCGGCGACTTGGACGTCGATCGATGGCCAGGCCAGCTACACGACAGCCCAGTGCGGCATTTCGGCGGGCACGTTCAGCCGGTGGGTGCCGGAATGGAACAACCTCCGCGGCTATCTCACATCTGTCGGCACGCCCGGCGAGTTCTACATCAACGAGATTCCCTACGAGTCCTGCAAGTCCTTGTGGGGCTACAACACCAATCGGGATGTGAAGGCCCAGCCGTCGCAATACGCCATCGCGCCAGATAACTCCATCACCTTCGGTCCGAAGCCTCCAGCTGGCTATACGTTCGTGGCTGATTACTATCGGTCGCCAGTAACCCTTTCGGCCAATGCCGATGTGCCGGCGCTCCCTCCGGCGCATAGCCCGCTCATCATCATGTATCGGGCCATGATGACATTTGGCGTCACGAAGGCGGCGCCTGAGCTGTATACGCTCGGCTCACAGGAATACAAGCGGCGGCTCGCACTCTTACGGCAAGACCAATTGCCGGCCATCCGCCAAGCAGGAGCCCTCGCCTAATGGCACCCACTCCCACCATGCCGATGCCGGTGATCAAGGATGATGTCACCACGTTGAAGGGCGGCCTCGATCAGCTGACGCCGACGCTGGCGCTCGGGCCTGGATTCTGCCGGGAAGCGGTCAATTTCGAATGCGCGGCCACAGGGGGCTACTCGCGTGTCGGAGGCTATGAGCGTTACGACGGACGGCCCAGTCCATCCGGTGGGGTCTATGCCATCGTCCAGATTTCGAGCTTCGTCAACACGCCGACGGCTGGGCAAACCCTGACCGGAGCGACCTCCTCGGCAACCGGGACTATTCTCGAACTGGGCGACAACTATCTCGTGGTCATGCCGCTGACGGGCACGTTCGACGAGGGGGAAATCGTCTCGGTCGGCATGACGATGATCGGACTGACGGTGGCACTCTCCGTCTCTGTGACGACCGAACAGCAAGCCCAATATCTCAATCTCGCGGCTGATGTCTTGCGCTCCAACATCCAGCCGGTACCGGGGTCTGGGCCCATCCGCGGGGTGGTCTCGCACTTCCTGGCCGGCGTCTACAACATCTACGCCTTCCGCGACAATGCCGGAGGCACGGCCTGCAATATGTTCCGCGCGACCTCCTCCAGCTGGTCGCAAATGACCCTCTTCAACGAGGTGGAATTCTCGGCGGGAGGACCATCGATCCCGGCCGATGGCGACACCCTCACACAAGGCGGCAATACCGCCATCGTCAAGCGCGCAGTGCTCGAGTCGGGAACCTGGGCGAGTTCAACGGCAGCCGGACGCTTGATCGTCACCACGCCTACCCCTGGCAACTTTACCGCGGGCGCCGCCACCATCGGCGCGATTCCGGTCACGCTCGGCGGGGCGCAGACGGCCATCACGTTGGCGCCTGGCGGACAGTACGAGTTCGACCTCGGCAACTTCTCTGGGCAACTCTCGACGCGTCGGATCTATGGGGCGGATGGCATCAATCGGTGCTTTGAGTGGGATGGCTTCGTGTTTGTGCCGATTCGCACCGGTGCCGCCGTCGATACCCCGAAACACATCCGCGTCCATCACAACCATCTGATCATCTCAATCGGTAGCTCCATCATGGGGTCCGGTATCGGAACGCCCTACAACTGGACGGCCCTCGCGGGGGCGTTCGAGAAGGCGACCGGCGACACGATCACGAACATGCTCGTCCAGCCTGGCGACCAGGACAATGCCACCCTCGCGATCTGGGGGCGCAACAGCACTGGGATGCTGTATGGCACGAGCACAAGCAATTTCAAGTATGTGGACTATGCAAGGGCCTCTGGCGGTATCGACTACATGGCCCAGAACCTCGATCAGAGCTATGTGCTCGATGATCGCGGCGTGGTGGCCCTTCGGACGGCCCAGGAATTCGGCAACTTTGCCGACGCCACACTCACGCGCAACATTCAGCGGTTCATCGAAGAGAAGCGGTCGCTGGCGGTGTGCTCGGCCATCAACAAGGACAAGTCGCAATATCGGGCCTTCTTTTCCGATGGCAGCGCGCTCTATGTCACGCTCGTCAACGGCAAACTCATTGGCTCCATGCCGCAGCGCTTCGCGCATCCCTTCTCCTGCGTGTGGAATGGCGAGCATACCAATGGTTCCGACATTTCCTTCGCCGGGGCGGCGGAAGATGGCTACGTCTACCAACTCGATATTGGGGCTTCGTTCGACGGCGAGCCGATCGATGCCTCCCTCACACTCAATTGGAATTTCGTGAAGAGTCCGCGGTGGGAGAAGCGCTACCATGGCGCCAGCATTGAAATCCAAGGACTGTTCTATTCGCTGATTCAGATCGGCTACTTGCTCGGGTACAACTCCGAGGAGATTCCGCAACCCACGCCGGCTGACTACGAAAGCGATATTGGCGGATCGGGCCATTGGGATGACGCCTTCTGGGATGCGTTCTCTTGGGATGGCCGCACGCTCTCGCCGACCGAAGTGCCACTCGATGGGCGCGCGGAGAACATTCAATTCACGCTCGCCTCCAGCTCTGACTATATCTACCCCTACACCATTAACAGTCTGATCCTTTCGTATTCCATGGGGAGGCGCGTTCGCCGATGACACGTCTAGTCCTGCTGATTGTGATGGCCCTCGCGATACATGCGCCGGCCTGGGCGAACGATTTCTACAATCATGGCAGCTTCCCGGCTCCTGGGAGTCCGGCCACGTCGGCCGGTATGCGCGCCGAATTCGACCTGATTACGGCGGGATTCGATAAGCTGCCGGCCCTCTCCGGCAATGCCAACAAGCTCGTGGTGATCAACGGCGCCGGGAGTGGGATGACCACGACGGCAGGCACCATTAGCGTGCCCGTGGCATTGTCTCTCAATGGATCGTATGCGGCCACACTGAATCTGACCGGCACGACCACGCTCACGCTCCCAGAATCCGGCACGGTCTCCACGTTGGCCGGCACAGAAACGCTCTCAAACAAGACCATCTCGGCGCCAACCATTACGGGCTCAGCGACCTTTTCGAGCGCCGGGCCACACTCCATCGGTGCCTCAAATAGCACGCAGAGCCAGCTGTATCTGGCGGGCACCTTTGCGCCTGGCGGGAGTTCCTGGGGTGCGGCCCTGAACGTGCGTACCGCCATTACCGGACAGGCCGGGCAGGATGCCTCAGGAGTGGTGATCTGGCCGGCGTTCACGGAGGCCGGGAGCGGCACGCATGGATGGGTGACGTCGTCAGAGATTAGCCCGCCGACGATTACCGGAGGGGCGGCCACCATCACGAACGCGGCCACACTCCGCATTACCGGTACGCCGACCGAAGGCGCCAACAACTATGCGCTCTATGTGTCCAGCGGGACGGCTCGATTTGACGGGGGCAATTTAACAATCGGCGTCGGCAGCACGGGCGGCGTGAATCCCTACCTCAAGCTGAATGACGGTACATCCGACAGCTTCGTGCAGGTCGTCTCCGGCAATATGAATCTGAACACGCTCAACCATGTGTCGTTCTCGCCTGGGTTGAGCGAAAAGGCGCGCATCACCAGTGACGGCATCATGCTGGTGGGCTCGACGGATGCCACGACCTTGACGGCTGGAGGACTGGGCCTGCTGGGCGGCATGCGGCTCGCGGAGATATCTGATCCCACAGCGCCTACCACCAATCATCTCATGCTCTACGCGCGGGACGATGGCTCAGGCAATACCGTCTTGGCCGTGCGCTTTCCGACCGGCAACCCCATCACGATTGCACGCGAGAACGTCGGTGTCATTCCTCCTGGAACGGTCCATTTCTGGGGCGGTGGTGCGGCGCCATCAGGCTGGTTGCTGACGGATGGGAGCAATGTAAGCAGAACGACGTATTCAGCATTGTTCAGCGCGATCGGGACGACATTCGGAAGCGGAGACGGAAGTACAACATTCGGACTTCCGAACCTCGCAAACTACGCGACCAACGTCAAGGGCATGATCAAGTGCAAGGCCAAGAAGGCTTTCCCCTGGCGCACGATTGACCAACCGGACTCATTGAGGAGGGCGGCTTAATGCGACGTCTACTGCGAGGAATTCTGACGCTGGCCCTGCTCTGGGCGACTGTGCCTGCGTATGCGGCAAACGATCTGACGCTCGATCAGGGGGATGGAACATTCCAGAAGCTGGGCGGGGTCGGCGATCGCGCGAAGGTCGTAAGTTCCGGCGGCGCTGTCCAAACTCTCACCATTGCCTCTGGCGTGACCACGAATACTACATCTTCGGCTGTCGCGGGGGTTACCGGCACTAAAACGATCTGGGGCGAAGTGGTGTGTTCCTCTGGGGCCTGTGCGCAGACGCAAGCCATCTATGGGGCACGCGAGAATGGCGCAGCCAATGGCCTGCTTCTCTGTACACTCGCGCTCTCAGGAACCGCACGCGCTCAAGATGTCTGTACCGGAGTGACGGCGGATTATCCCTATCTGTATGTGATCACGACGAATACGTCTGGAACAGCGGCGGAGGGAGGGACCTATGTATTTCAATAAAATAGCGCTAGCCGTATTGCTGACGCTCTGCGTGTCACCCGCTTGGGCGGATGGCGTGACGACTTCTGCGGCTGGCAGTCCTTACGGGACGCTCGGGCAGAACCAAACGATTTTCACGGCCAGCGGCACTTTCGCGGTGCCTGCCAACATCAACAAGATTTGGGTGTCCGGTTGTGGCGCAGGCTCCGGTGGAGCAGGAGGCCATTCGGCTGACCCCGGTGGCGGGGGCGGCGGCGGCGCGCCAGGTATTGCAGTCTCGAATGCACTGATCCAAGTGGCGCCAAGCTCAACGCTAACGATTACGATCGGCACAGCCGGAGTGGGGGGTGCTGCGGGATCTGCTGGTGGTGGAGTGAACACCGATACCACCATTGCGGGTCTTCCGATCGGTACGTATACGCTGGGTGGACAAACGAGTGCGGCCGGTGTGGGCACGGTAACGAACGGTGGGTCGGGGGGACGGAATCGAGATTCCTTAGCGACAAGCGGCGGCTCGGGTGCCGGGACGGCGAGTACCGCCGTTGCGTCCAAGACATCCGGTGGGGATGCGCTCTGGACGGTATCGGGGGGCGCGGGAGGAGGAGCGACCGGGCCTGGGGCGGGAGGGGCCTCATCGCCTACTGGTAACTATCACACGTCCAACATCGCTGGTGGAGCAGCAAGCGGCACAAAAGGCGGCGGTGGGGCCGGTGGGTCGTCCCCGTTTGGATCTGGTGGCGCTGGCGGCACGAACAGTATAGGGTCAAATGCGACAGGATATTGCAGTGGTGGCGGCGGCGGGGCAGCGACGTTTGCGGGCGGCGATGGGTCAGGCGGGTATTTGGTGATTCGGTACTAATGCGTTACCTTAGCGTGCTCATCATCTTTCTGTGCAGTGTGTCGACCGGCTGGGCCATGGGCGATCAGGAAGTGCTGTATGTGCGCCCGGTGGGAGCCTGTTCATTTAGTGGGAATGGGACGGCCTACGGTTGCGCCGCGTCGACGAATGCTGCGGGAGCCTTCATTGGGCTGAATAAGCCCCTATGGTCGGCGACAGACGCGCAAGTTGGCAAGATAGACCCGAATGACATCCTCTATGTCTGTGGGACGCATGATGCGTCCAACGCCTCATTTCGACTCGCCCCCACGACGGATGGGAATGCGACAGATGGACATATCATTCTGGACGGCGCGTGCCCAAATGATCCTGGCGTGATTGACGGCAAAGGCGCTGGTGTTCGTTTGGTCCAGCTCGACACTCGGCATTACTTCTGGACGAGGAATCTCACGATTCAGAATGCCAGCGGGCAGGACTATGCCATGAGTATTTACTATGGCGGTTCGCGCATCGAGAATCGCTTTATGATTGTCGAGAATTGCCGATTCCTCAATAACGCGACCCTCTCTGTGATTGACTTCTGGGGGCATGAGCTGATTGTCACCGGGAACTATTTCGATGGGGCTGGCAGTGATGTGGTGCATATCGAGGGCGGAAAGAATGTCACCTATACAGACAACATTTGCATCAATTTTTCGCAAGTCGACCATAACGGAGATTGCCTGCAATTCAACAGCACCATGCTGTCTGATACCGGCACCACCTTGATTCAACGGAATTACTGCAAGAAAGAAACAGACCTCAAGTACTGCTTCCTTGTTGGAGATCGTACCGGCTACACGGAGATTAGCGACAACTACACGGAATGTCCATTTGCCACAGCGAATCCGATTGGGTGTAGCCCCATCCTCGTGGAAGGGAAGTCTGGGAACACAACCTTTCAGATTCGCGTGTGGCGAAACACGATCAAGTATGGGCATCGGTGTCTCACCTTATATGGCGGCAACAACCCCAACGACCGACAGCAAGTGATCGGGAACGTGATCATCGGATGTGGGTCCATGGGGGTATGGGTCAACAGCGCGACCGATAACGTGCTCATTGCGAACAACACGATTGCGGAAAACGGCCTCTTGCACATCACGGCGCTGGGAGAACATGGCGTGTATATCGGCAAACAAAATTCCACTGCCGTCACCGTGATCAACAATCTGTTCTATGGAAATTATTCAGGGATCTTCTATACCGGTACTATTGGGGCCACGCCGACCTATAACGGCTATTACGGGCAGGTGGGGTTCAACATCCACAGAGCCGGGACGGGCTCAATTGCCGTGGATGCGTCTGAGAAAACAGAAGATCCGAAACCGCTACCAAACGGAGCGAGGCCGTATCGTCTCGATGGCCCATCGCCGTTACGGAAAGGTGGGACGGCGGTGGACGAGTGCCTATCACGAGACGGTCAACTATGTAATAGCCCGCCAGATATCGGAGCGTATCAAGCGCATCATGGTGGAGTGGCGACTGGCGTTTCGACATACGCGGCAGGACCGAAACATTAAGGGAGTTGGAATTTCCGACAAACGACGAACCGGATAGGAGGATCTATGCAACGACTCATGACGCTCTTTGCAATGCTGGTGTTGGTGGTGATGACGGGCTGCATGATGCCCATGAAGACCAAGGTGACGAAGGACGGCTTTACGGCTCGTCAAAAGACGACGGAGAGCCATAGGGCCATTGTTGAGGACTACGACGTCTATCGCACCGATTGCCGGTACGACCAACTCGCCAAAGATAAGGATGGCGAATATTACTGTCCTGCTGACGCCAGCAAGGAAGGCTACAACAGCCACGTTCAACTCGCTCAGTACATGGAGTCCGTCTTGGACAAGTGGGGCCCTGAAGCGCTGAAAGCTGGCGTCTTCCTGGGAAGTGCTGGACTTATTCGTGATGGACTTCGCTCGCAAGCCGTGAGCCCCGGTGTGCAGCAGGGCGGGAACAGCATCAGCACGTTTGTCGCGTGTGGAAGCGGGAAGGCCTTTGACCAGATACAGGGCGCTCCAGGCTGCAAATAATCGGTGTCACTGACCAATAAGGAGAACGGCATGTTGAAGCTCGCGGGATATGTGGCGGCAGTCATGGTTGTGATGGTGGCCCTGCTCATGGGGCCAGTCTGGGCCATGGATCCGGCACAGACGAATTGCCCGGTTCAATTGCAGGACGCGCAGACACAAACCTTGCTGGTCGCCCAGTCGCGCGATCAGTACGAACAGCGCTTGGCGCAAGCCATTCGCGCCAATCAAGACTTGAGCCGGATGGCCGATGCGGCGTCGGCTGAAATCAAGAAGTTGAAAGAGGAACTGGCGAAGCTGAAACCGGCTCATCCAGAAGAGGCACCGAAATAGATGGCGGAACTGTGGCTGATCTGGATCAGTCTCTTCCTGCTCGGGTTGATCGGTTTACTCGGTGTGGGTGCCGTCGTGGGTGCGATTCTCTGGTGGTCCGCCACGATGACCAGGCGGAACTTTCGGCAAGTCAAAGGGGCGACGCAACGCTACATGGAGAGACGGACATGATCTTTCAGCCGAAGTATGCCGCCGACGACCAGTATTCCTACTACAAGGTCATGAGTCAGCAGGCCTTGACGGTCAGTAGCTCCGTGGTGTCGCCAACCATCCCGCAAGGGTGTCGCATGGAGCGCGTGTACTTCAGGGGTGGGCGCGTCCGGATGATGCTGGATGGCAGCAACCCGGCGTCAGGATCGACCGGCATCACGTTCGATGACGGGTATGAGGAATTCTTCTCCAAGGTGGAATTGGCCACGATGAAGCTCATCAGGGAGACCGAAGATGCGACGGTACACTTCGTCTATTACGCCTAGCCTATTCGCGCTCCTCGTGACACTGTGCGTCGCCGTTCCTGGCTTCGCGCAGAGCACAACGATTCGTGGGGGGGTATTTGCGAATACCGCGGCCGTCTCGAATTCGGCCCTGTCCGGGACTGAGGCTGGACTCGTGGTGCGGTGCGCATCTGGTTGCTCTGGGAGTGGTGGAGGTGGAGCCGCACAGGCCGACAACTCCGCGCTATCCGATATCACCGGAATGGGAGCGCTCTATGATGCGACGCCTCCGGCGGTGACTGATGGGAATGTTGGCATTCCGCGCATGTCGTCCAATCGGAATTTGTACGTGACGATTCGGGACGCGGCCGGAAACGAGCGCGGCCTGAATATCGATGCTTCCGGCAACTTGACGGCCAATATCACAGGGACGGTTACGGTCGGATCGCATGCCGTGACGAATGCTGGAACTTTTGCAGTACAAGCGGCCCAGTCTGGCACCTGGAATATTGGCAGCATCACGACGCTGCCATCGCTCCCAGCCGGGAGCAATAACATTGGTGACGTCGATGTGTTGTCGCTTATCCCCGGTGTCGGGGCAACCAGTCTCGGCAAAGCCGAAGATGCCGCACATACAACCGGCGACACGGGCGTGATGGCGCTCTGTGTGCGGCGCGATACCGCTGCGACCTCGGCCACAACTGACGGTGATTACAACCCCTGTGCGACCGACGCAAACGGGGCGCTGTGGACGACGAATTCTGCAATAGAAGGCACACGCCTCCGCGCTACCCTCTACGACTCCGGCGGCAACGAAATTGTGGTGCCGACCGCAGGACTGACGCACTACGCGGCAGCGGCAGCCTCGACCAACGCCACCAGCGTGGAGGCATCGAGCGGGACGGTCTACCACTACAGTCTCACCAACACAACGAGCACGATCTACTACCTACGGATGTATAACCTCGCCTCTGCACCGACGTGCTCCAGCGCGACGGGGTTTGTGGAGTCTATCCCGATTCCAGCCAACACCAGCGGTGGCGGACGCGAGCGGCCTATGAATATCGGCCAGGCGTTCACCACCGGCATTGCCTACTGCATCACAGGCGGCGCGAGCAGCACCGACAATACCAATGCGGCGACTGGCGTGCTCGTGAGCATTCTCTACAAACCGTGAGGCGCGGCGTGGCCACCAAAATCATTCTCTCGTTGCTTGCGTGCCTCCTCTTCGCACAGCCAGTCTGGTCGACGACCTACTACATTCGCACCGACGGCAACAACGCCAACGCGGGCACGACAGACAGCGCAGGCGGGGCGTGGCGCACGATGGGCAAGTGCGCGACCACGGCGGTGGCTGGGGATACGTGCATCGTCGGTAACGGGACCTACGTCGAATCCGCCGTCGTGTTTTCGACGAACGGGTCATCTGGCAACTGGATCACGTTGCAGGCGCAAAATAAGCACCTGGCAATTCTGAGCAGTACGTCCGGCTGCAATCCCAACATCACGATCCAGGCCAGCTATATCCATATCAAAGACCTGCGCCTCAAGATTGATGCCACCAACGTCGCGTGCTCACCGGTCACTTCTAGCAGTGGCACGGGCGTGCGTCTTTTCGAGGGGTCGCCGCTGCCATCAATTTCCAACTCCGGCAATACCACCAATCATCATGGGTGGGTCGAGGGGCTGTTGATTGATGCCTCGTCAGCGCGTGGGCACTCGATCAAATGCTGCGGCGATTATGGGCTGATCGAGGGGAATATTGCATACAATGGCCTGGAGGGCTCTATTGGGCACACCTATACCATCCGCAATAACAGAGTGCTGGGGCCAGATGGATTCGGCGGTGGGCTCGTGGGCGGGAAATTCGGCAGTCGCAGCTACCAGGTCTACAACAACTATATCCGCTGCACCCTCAACTGGCAGACCTGTTTTACCATCGGCGGGCTGAGCGGAGAAGGCAACCATTTCGACGCCTCAACCGACATCGAGAGTTACAACGCCGTTGCATACAACAATGTGGTCGAGGTCGCCTCGGGCGTGGTCAATCCGCCCCTGCTCGGTATACGTGGTTGTAAAGATTGCGCGTGGCTGTACAACACGCATGTCGGTGCGCTCGGCGGCTTGACGCTTGCCACCGGTGGCGGGACGAGCACACCGAACAGCGCCGATCCGACATTCAAGTTTAATCTCATCGCGCCGACCGGAGGAGGTTGCACCAACAATTTCTCAGCCTACACCGGCACGCGCACGGTGGACTATAACCTGTTTTACGGGTGCTCCTCGCCACCCGCGCAGACGCACGCCATCACCGGCAATCCGTTGCTGGGAGGCGATTACACGCTCGGCACAGGCTCACCGGCGATTGACGCGATTCCAGCAGCAGCCGCGATCACAACCTGGCCAGCCTATGGCGGCGGGACCATCACGCTTGATCTCACCAGCGTGCCGACGTGGCAATCCGCAACCTATTCAGCCCGCCCAGACAACACCGACTACGACGTGGGGGCCTATGAGTTTTACACGCCAGATGGCCAGGGCGGCGAGGGCGGACAAACGCAGGAGCCTGCCGGATCGAGCTACCGAATGCATCCGTTGTGGAGGCGCTAATGCTTCGTATTCTATTGGCTATCCTGCTGTTTTCTGTACTGGCTGCGCCAGCGCAGGCTGCTCGCATCAACATCATCGGGTTTGAGAGCGGCGATCTCAACCCCGAGCCGTGGACGTACAGCGGCACGCTTTCTATATCGTCCAGCACGGTGCGAACGGGCGGATACGCATTGCGTGTCAATCCCACGACGACAGGCACGGGTCTGTATCGCATCGGGTGTTTCACGGCTGCGGGTGGCCGCGATACCGCCTGTAGCGTGGCGACGCTCTACCTCCGTTTTTATTTCCGCTACGCTACGAAACCCGCGAGCGGCAGCGAGATTATCTTTCAGTCCCGCACGTCTGGCGATGCGGTCAAATTCTCGCTCCGCCTCAATTCTAGCGGCAACCTGGCAGCCTATGATTCGGCAGGATCGCTCCTGGCGACCGGCAGCACCGTCCTCGCGCAGGATACGTGGTCCCGGATCGAGCTGATGGTGGGTACTGGGGCATCGGCAAATTGGGCGGTCCAGGTTGATGGTGCCTCAGAAATCTCCGGCTCTGGGGCGAGCCTCAATGCGTCCAACAACGGGCGATTGTTTCTCGGCAAAACCACAGACGTGTCAGGGCAGTCGGTTGATTTTTTTTACGACGATTTTGCAATGGATGATTCAGGCTATCCTGGCGAGGGCAAAATCGTGCGCCTCGTGCCGAATGCCAACGGCTCGACGATGCAGTGGACGACCGGCACCGGCTCCAGCAACTACCTGGAGGTGGATGATGTGCCGATGGTGGTCTCCAGCTACGTCAAAAACAGCGGCGCGGCGAATGAGGTCGCGCTGTTCGATCTCACGGACTCGGCCACGGCTGGGATCTCTGGGACCATCCACGCGATCAGGCCAGAAATTCAGGCCCGGCTCGACGCCACCGGCACATCGGCATTCTCGCTGCGCACCCGCTCCGGCACGACCAATAGTGATTTGGCTACCAATGCGTTGACCACAGGTGGGGCCTACCTGAGTACGGTCTACGCCACCGATCCCGATACCGCAGCGGCTTGGACTACCGGCGGCATCGACGCGCTGGAAGTGGGCGGGATCGAAACCAATGCCGTCTCGACCAGACTGCAGGACGTGCATGTGTATGTGGAGTATACGGAGGCCGCAGCCAGCAGCGCACCGAACGGCCTGTTGCTGATGGGGGTGGGACGATGAAACGAATCACAATCATCATGGTGTGCATCCTCGCCTGGAATGTCGCGGCCCTGGCCTGCAAACCACCCGATCCGATCACCGGCTTCTCCATTCAATCCGTCGCCCACAATGCGCTGACCGTCTCATTTGACGTGCCTGCGCGCGGAAAGGTCGCCGTCCGACTCTCGCCGATTCCTGCAGGTTGGGGAGCGGCCAAGGAATTAGTCTGCGACGCCTCGCCCTGCGTGATCGACGGGCTTTCTTCGGAGACTGCCTACGACGTGCACGCCGCTCCCTTCGTGATCACGAAAACGCAGGGAACGATCTATGGCAATCCGACCGACTCTCTCTTGGTGAGAACAGAACGAGTCGTCACGCTGAAAGAGGCCGTCCACGAAGCGGTGGACTATTGCCTGACGCGCAAATTAGCCCATACCGCCTGCTTTCGGGCGTTAGATGAATCGCTCGGGAAGGTGACGCAATGAACTGGCTTGTGAAAATTGTCCTGCTGTGTGCGCTCATGGTGCCGTCTGCAAGTTGGGCCCAATGGACGAATGAGCCGTCCGGGGCGACGGAAGTACTGGACTGCAATTTCACCAGCACGCCGGGTGCGTGCGGGATTCTGGACGCCTACAGCAGCAGCTTCCTCGATTCTGATGCGACGGCGCCGGTGTCCCCGTCTGGGGTGCTGCGTTCCACGATCCAGGCCGGCCAGCACTCTGGCGGTATGCAGTTGAATTATGTCATTGGCCCTGGCGGGGCGACCTATAACGAAATGTTCGTCGGGCTCATGTGGCGCACGAACGCGGGGTTTGAGGGACGCCCGCAGGGCAATAAGACATTTTTCATGCGTGGGCCTGGCAGTAACGGGGTGTTTCTATTCGACAATGATTCGCTGTCTGGTGGCAGTGGGCCGATGGTGTTTTTCCATAACACCGGATCGCTCGACAATAGTCATGCCTGCTCGCTGGACTTGGGTCTCGCCTGTTACCCGAATGCCGGAGGTCCCAATCTGACTCGTGGGACCTGGACGAAGCTGGAAGCGTACATGAAGAAAAGCACAACGTGTACATCCAGAGACGGTATCGTCCGATGGTGGATTGACGGGGTCCTCACGGGGAACTATACGAATTTGAACTATGCCTGTCTCGGGCTGAATGAATGGGTGTGGGCCGAGACGTGGGATGGAACACCCAACTTCACGGTGACCACGCCATGGAGCCATTATCTCGATCACCTGTATATCAGTATCCCGAACTGCCCGAGCGGTTGCGCCACGACGGGGGGCGGCACGACGCCTCCCCCTCCTCTCAGTCCTCCCCCACCGCCGCCGTCGTCTGGGGATTACGTCTACCAATCCCAATACTCTGGGACGCAGGGCAGTGGACAATGGAGCTATCGAGACACGGCCGGGAATCTGCTGACCTATAACGGGGGCACCAATCTGTGGACTGGCGCACAATCCTACATGACAGTCTGGAGTTCGGGGTTTCACCCGGGGACGACAAACGGCACGGTCGTGCGATGGACGGCGCCGGAAGATGGGACGGCCACGATTACCGGCAGCGCGCAAAAAGCCGACCTTGCCGGAGGCGACGGCATTACCTTTCAGGTGAAATATGGCGCGACCACGCTCTTCTCGCAGGCCATCGGCGCGACGGATGGTACGGCCTATCCCTACAGTGTGAGCCAAGCGATGACGGCGGGGGAGACTGTCGATTTTATTGTGCTGCCGGGGGCGGGGAATACCAACGACAGTACGCACTTGAACCCGGTGATTGCCTGGGTGCCTGATTCGGGGGCGTCCCCGACTGTCTCAGGATTCTCTCCATCGAGCGGGGCCCCTGGGACATCGGTCGTCATTACCGGCACGAACTTTGTCCCATCGTTGACTGGGCAGACCGTCACCTTCAGTAACATTGCTGCAGCGGTCACGGCGGCGAGCGCCACCTCGATTACCGCCGTCGTGCCTCCGCACGCCATCACCGGCACGATTCAGGTGACGACAACCGAGGGAACGGGCACCAGCGGCAGTAATTTCACGGTCCCGTTGAGCGGCACGGTGGAAACGGTGACGGACGTGTCAGCGTCGGCCCTCAGCGCAACGAGCGTGACGGTGCAATTTACGGCCCTGTCAGACGGAACGGGCGCGGCGGCCAAGCATGACGTGAGGATTGCCGCCGGGACGATTTCATGGGGCGATGCGTCATCCGTGGCGAGCGGAACGTGCTCGACTCCCTATGCCCCAGGCGTGACCAATACCGTCGTGACCTGCACGATTACTGGGCTGACGACGGGCACCCAATACGACGTGCAACTGGTCCCCTACAGGGGGACGCTCGACGTCGATGCGGTGTTCGGAAGCATCAGCAACATTGCCACGGTGACCCCGATCGGCACGATTACCGACGAGACAGAGATTTGTCGGCGAGAGGATGGCTGGCGGCATCCGGTCTCGACGCGAGCGTGCCTGGCGCCCATGCCGCCGATGCCGCCTCTTCCGGCGATGCAGTAAGGAGTGCGATGGTCTGGTGTCGTCGGTGTCCAGCATGCGGGCGGTATTTGACGAAGGAGAGTCATGAGGAACCCTGGACCTGTGATTGTGGGTGGACCACCAAGAGGGGACATGATGGGACTGTCAATCGCACAGATGAAACTGTCTCGCATCGCGAGAGAAGGGGCTGAACGTCTCCAGGCGGAATGCCCCTGGGTGGTGTTTACCTCCGGTCGGCGCGATCTCGAATCGCAAGCGCGGGCCATGGCCGAGAATAGTCGGCATGATCGGCGATGGATCGAGAAAACCTATCGGTCGGCGCAGCGGTTACAGCGGTGGTTGCTCGATCATCCTGACGCGCAGACCATTGAGCACATGCGCGATGGACTCTATCAGGTGTTACTCGCTATGTCGGACGCGGAGACCGCGAGCATTTCTCGACATCTCACCGGCGATGCCTTCGATGTGCGTCCGATGCAGGCAGACTCCGGTTTGCCGACGCTCTACGGGCAGAAAATACTCGACACGATGCGGACGCTGGAAGGCGTAGACAAGATTTTGTTGAAGGAAGGCGGGTTAGTGCGGTGGCATGTGCAGTTCATCCCGAGCGTGGAAATCTAGGAGAGGGCATTGAGATATGGCGAGTGAATTTGATGAGGCCCTGGATGATCGGCGCGGACATGCGGAGCGTCGGGCGGTGCCGCCTGATCAAGTGCGGATCGGGTGGAAGGATAAAACCGTCTCGATTGTCGGTATCCACACAACGGTCGTGATTGTGTTGGTGGCGTCACTCGGCTGGATGGGCTATTTGCTCAAGCAATCGGTGGACGGCACGATTGCGGCGATCCATACAGCGATCAGCGATCAGACGAAGCAGCAGACCATCGAGCATGACCGGATCTCATCGGACCTGGATCGGAATTTTTCTGTGATGTCGGCCGGCCAAAATCGCATTGCCGATTCCATGGAAGCTCAGACGTTCCTCCTCACGAAAACGGAGAAGGAGCGGTCGTTTTACAAAATGGATATTCCTGAAGGCTTGCGGAAGCGGATTCGGTAACGAGGTAGGACCTATGGATAAGGATAAGGCCATTGATTATGGTGCGACGTTTACGGGCGGGACGCTTGGGCTGGATCAGATATTCGAATCCATCGATGCGCTGGTGACTGATGGGGCGACCGGGCAGGAATGGGTGGCGCTGGCGAAAGGGTTACTCTTGATCGTCTTCGGCTATTTCGCTTGGAAACGCGCGAAGGAGAACAAGGTGGTGACGCAATGACAGCTTCAGCGATCATCGGCGGGTTCGTGATGCTCCTCCTGCAAGTTCTGACGGAGTACGTGCAGTCGGCTCCACAACGAAAGGCACAGCGTGATGCGTTGGTACGGCGTGATAGGGATGTGCTGGATCGTGCTCTCCAGTCTGAACGGATGCGCCCCAAAGGTGTATGAGCGACACGCGGAGATAGCTTACACGGCTGAAGGGAAACCTCGCGCCGGATACCTCACGCTGAATGCGGAATTTTTGGACGCGCTCAACGAGGATTTGCAGGCCTGCTACCACCACAAGTGAGGGCGCTATGGATCTGATCGCCATCCTGGCCGCGATGCTGCTCAATGCCTCGACCGGCTGCGATGCGCTGAAGGCTGAGGTCACGCGGATCGGCTCGCAGGACTACTTGATTCAGTCCTGGTCCTGCCCGGATAGGTCTGGGCAGCCCCACATCTGGCGAACGTGGCAGCGTGAGTGTGTGGCCAACAACCAGACGCATTTCTGGGGCAGGGCTGCGTTCTTGGAAGATCAACAGAGCAAGCTCGGTATTTACGTGAACCGCTTCGGCGAGATCCAGGGCGGCATCGGAGCATCGATCGAACAAGCCTACATCCCCCTATGCGGGAGTTGAGTTGCAATAATAACTAGAAGTCGGTACGCCAAAGAGAGGCAGCCGTAAGGGAGACACGCATGGCCACAGTCCAGCAAATCGGCGATGACACGTACAAACCTGGCGGGCTCATCGGCGTGGCGTCCACCGGCCCAGCCACGACCGGGTACACCCCATCGACAGCGAAGGCCACACAGGCCACGTCTACCGGCTACGATCCTGTCGCAACGACAGTCACGCCCAATCAGACCGTACAGGGGCAGGTCAAGAGCGTGATCGACGACGACTCCCCGCTCATGCAGCAAGCTCGCCGACGGGCCGATGAGGCCTCCAATGCGCGAGGGATGCTGCATTCCTCCATCGGTATCGGGGCGGCACAAGGCGCGGTGCTGGATGCGGCGATGCCCATCGCCACGCAAGACGCCAGTACCTATTTCCAGGCCAACCAAAAGACAGTTGACGCCCAGAATGCGGCGAAGAACTTTGAAGCCGCCGCACGCAATCAGGCGAGCTTAGCCAATGCCCAACTGGGCACGGATGTGAGCAAGACGAACGCCGCGGCCGGGAACGAGGCGAGTGCCCGTTCCGCAGAGGCCTCGAATCAATCAGCGTTGGCTGGGTTCGACGCCACGACGCGCCTGCAATTGGCCCAAAAGGACATCAATGCTCGGCTGGAAATGTCGTCGCTGGATCGGGCGATGCAACTGCAAATCAAGCAGCTCGACATTGGTGCCCAGCAGACGTTGACTCAGATGGAAAACCAGTACCGACAACTCTTGCAGTCCAATCAAAACCTGTCGGCCATGTATCAGCAGACGGTTAATGCGATTGCGAACATCTCGATTCAGCCGGGACTCGCGCGGGAAACGAAAGACGCGGCGATTGCCACGCAACTGAACACGCTCCGCGAAGCCTTGGCCGCCACATCCGATGTCGCGAGCCGCAATGCGTCGGCGGTGTCGTCATTGAATCTGGGGCAGTATTTTGATGCCAACATGCCCGAGACTCCAGCGGGCATTGCGAACACCACCTACAACACGCCGGTTCCCTATCAGACCTCGCCGAACTATGGTGGGGGCGTCTACAACTACGGGTAATCGCGCATGGTCGGCACGCTGGCAACTACGCTCATTCGCCCATTGACCGTCGAAGAAATCCCGCTCTGTATCCCATTTGGCCGTGCGTTCCACGCCGAGATGCAGCTACCCGGCGCGTTTCTTCCGGATACCTTCGTGAAGAACTGGACGACGTTCCTGTCGCAATTTCCGGCCGTTATTCTCGGACTGTTCAGGGATGGCGCGTTGGTCGGCGGCATCAGCGGCATGATGACGCAAGATCTTTTCGATGCGCGTCTCACGGCGCAGGAATTCTTCTGGTTCATGGATGCGTCGCATCGAACAGGCACCGGCGCCATGCGACTCCTGAAAGCCTTTGAGGCGTGGGGGAAAGATCGGGGGGCCGTCGAGATGCGCATGGTGCATATGGTCGGGAAGAATGATGTGCAGCTGGAGCGGATCTACAAGAAGCTCGGCTATCACACGATCGAAGTCTGCTATGTCAAACCACTCGTCTAACCAGGGGGTCCTCCATGGCCGTGATTACATCCGCCGTTGTCGCTGTCAGTGCTGCCGCGCTGTCAATGGGAGCCGTCGCGACCGGCATCGCAACCGTGGCGACCGTCACGACCGTGGCCGCCGTGGTTGGTGGTATCGGCCTCGCGGTCGGTGTCGTCGGCGCCGTCACCAAGAATAAGGATCTGATCAAGGTTGGCAGCATCATGGGGGCGCTCGGCGCTGGTGCGGGCATCGGCGCTATGGCCGCTGGAGCGCTCGGGCTGGCCCCTGCGGCGGCATCCAGCGGTGGGGTCGCGGCTGGAGAGGCCGGGAAGAGTGCGGCGGTGTCATCGGCTATGGAGACCGGCAAGGCCGGTACGACGACGGCAGCCGGGAATGTCATCACGCAATCGACGACTTCGGCGACTAGTGTCATCAACCCCACGGTCGGCAGTACGGTGA
>ERZ761592.55-NODE-55-length-65304-cov-7.756165_pt1 | contig 65304 bp, 71 predicted proteins | sample MGYA00433095_ERZ761592 | MGnify/ENA primary metagenome ERZ761592 (study PRJEB28899, sample SAMN03785554) | bioreactor sludge metagenome | biome: EBPR Sludge; feature: EBPR Bioreactor; material: 0.22µm filtered reactor supernatant | place: Saint Lucia: Queensland... | reverse complement strand
GTAAACGATTATTTTTGAGGGTCTACGACGATGGCATTCATGCGATTGCCCTGGCCGCCCCCGCGAATCGCGGGACTGCCGGTCACGCTGCAGCCGTTCCGCCTCGCTGCGGCTGCGCTCGCCGCGCTTGCGCGCCTCTTCGACCTCCTGCGCGCTCGGTGGCGGCGGACAGTCGACGATCCCGGCGCGTCCCTGCCCCGGGGCGTGCTCCGAGTAATGCGTCCGTCCGTGCTCGTCGACCCAGCGATAGATCGTCTGCGCGTCGGCCAGCACGGGCAGCACGCTGAGAGCGATCATCGGGAGCCACGCCTGCGCCAACCAGCTGGACCACTGCCGCCGGCGGACTCGGCTTGCCGGAGCGCATGCCGACGAATTCCCGACGCCAGGCGTCAGGCATTCGCCGCGGGCTGCCGGAACGCCCTGTGTTGCTCGATCCCCTCACTGAACGAGAGAGAATTTTCCACCGTCCGTCGGCACGTGTCACGCGGCGGTTCGCTCGCACGGGGTCTTGCGTCGTCACGCAGTTGCGCGTCGCCGTGATGACCCAGCAGTTGCTGCCCTGCGCGCCATCCGCGCCTGCCAGCCCCACGTTGACCGGGACCAACGGTGGCCGACGAGAAGCGTCCTGGAGTCTCAACGGGCACTGTGCTGACTGCCAGTCGTTGCGGGCAGCACTCGGACAGTCATCGGGGAAATCATCGAGAGAGCTGCGGCGTGAGCAACGACCGGGAAGAATCGGCAGCGGTGGCAGGCGAACGCGCGCCGCGATCCAAGGGAGACGACGGGCTGTCGGGGCGGCGCCGGATCGGCGCGAGTTCCTGTCGAGCCTCGGCGAGTGGTCGAAGGCGGTTGTCGCCACGTCACGCAACGGCAGAAGTCTGCGCGCTCCCGACCGGGGTGCGCGATCGCCTGAGCCTCGCCGGACTCCAGGTGCTGATCGAGCGGATGTTCGGCAACTGCAACGGCAGTTCGCCCGACTACCCGAACCGCCATCGTCGGATACCCGGTTCGCATCTGCACGGTGCACGGCCGGCTGACCGAGCCAGGCCCGTACTGCGCGTTGTACCCAGCGCTCTTCCGTCAATTGGAGGACCCCGCGATGCGGGCGCTGGCGGCCATGCTCGCCGAACGCTCATCACCGGTGAGACATCCGCAGGATCGACGTCATGACGGTTGCCGGTCATCCCTGCCCCTTCTGCCGCGCAGCGGTGAAGGAAGCTTGGTGAGTCGCGGACGCGATGTTCGCGGGGCGATGGTTCGCCGCCGCATTCGCGCTGCGAGCGAGTCGTGCCACGCGCGGCAGATTTCGGCGCCGTCGCCGCGGCTGCCCCAGGGTCTCATTCGATCGGCGCCGACCCGGCCACGGCGGGCGGAAAGGCCGGCAAGCCCGCTTCGGTCCGGGCCGACCGCACGCAAAGGACCGACTGACAGTCCGCGCAGAACCAGCGAGCCACGGGCGGGTCGTCCACCGACCGCTCCCGGGCGATCCGTTCCTCGTAACAGACCGACCTGGGCAAGGGCCAGCGCGCACGCACGGCAGCCTCGTCGGTGCTGACCACGGCATCGGCACGCCCGACGCCATCCAGCCGCAGCCGCACGCCTGCCCGGCGCATCGCCCGCTCAAGTGGTGCCAGGTGCTCGCAACAGGTGCTCTTCTCCGGGTCGATGTCGTACTCGACCCGATCGGGCGTCCAGAAGGGCTCGCCAGCGGCGATCCGCTCGGCGTAGACGCGTCGCCGCGGGTCGGCCGCCATTGCCTCGAGCCAGCGGCGTCGCTGCGTCTTCCAGTCTGCATCGCTGCCACGCTCACTGCCCGGCCGGTGAGGCGTGGCGGCAGGTCGTTCAACAACCGCCCGCCGGCGAAACCACAGGGTTCGCAGCCCCCACACGGAGAGCGCGATCAGCAGCACCCCGGCCGGGACCAGCCCGGCGTCCAGCGGTGCAGGCGCCGCTTGGCCATGCAGACGGAAGCCGATGGCGATCAACACCCAGAAGCCACAGCCCACCGCGAGGATGACCAGCAACAGGGCCCGGCGCGCATCCGGCGGCGTGCGCGCGGCGGGGGCCGCGGGTCGAGCGGCGCTCGCTGCGGCCGACGGGCGCGGAGGTGCGCTCTGCGCGCTGCTGGTCAGCGGCAGTTCCACGCTGCCTGCCGGGTGGCGGCGTCCGGACCACCAGGCCAGGGCGGCACCGAAGAGCAGAGGCAGCGCCAAGGGAATCATGAACACCAGCGACAGACCACCCAGCCAGCCCAGTGTGTCGCTGCCGAGCAGGCCGCCAAGCGGGATCAGGCCGAACGCGGCCAAGGGCACGCCGCAGAAGATCCAGACGACGCGACGCCGAGTCGCGGCCGCCTGCCCGCGCAGCCAGCGCCCGCCGACGAAGCCGCCGATGGCGAGCGCACCGAGCAAGACGAGGAGAAGAGAGTCAACCGCCATGCCGCCAGTATCTCGACTCGCACGGCGCATCGTCAAGCGATGGTGGCGAGGTACCCGCAGCTGGCTGCGCGTCACCACAGGAAAGCAAACGCCCCGCCAGTCTCCCGGCGGGGCGCTTCGATCGCTGCCGCGATACGGCCTACACCGCGACCGTATCCGCGACCTCGCTGAACTCCCGGATCTGGTCGAAGTTCATGTAGCGATAGACGTCGGCAGCCTTGGCATTGACTGCCTGCACCTGCTCGAGATACTCCGCCGGGGTCGGGATGCGGCCCATCAGCGCGCAGACGGCTGCCAGTTCGGCCGATCCGAGGTAGACGTTGGTGTCGATGCCAAGACGGTTGGGGAAGTTGCGCGTCGAGGTCGACATCGCCGTGCTGCCCTTGCGGATCTGCGCCTGGTTGCCCATGCACAGCGAGCAGCCGGGCATTTCCATGCGCGCGCCGGACTTGCCGAGGATCGCGTAGTAGCCTTCCTCGTTGAGGATCATCGCGTCCATCTTGGTCGGCGGCGCGATCCACAGGCGGGTCGGGATGTCGGTCTTGCCCTCGAGGACCTTGCCGGCGGCACGGAAGTGGCCGATGTTGGTCATGCACGAGCCGATGAAGACTTCGTCGATCTTCTCGCCGGCGACGGTGGACAGGAGCTTGACGTCGTCCGGATCGTTCGGGCATGCGACCAGCGGTTCGAGCACGTCGGCGAGGTCGATCTCGATCACCGCCGCATACTGCGCGTCGGCATCGGCCCGGAGCAGCTCGGGGTTGGCGATCCAGGCTTCCATGGCCTTGATGCGGCGGCCGAGGGTACGGGCATCCTGGTAGCCGTTGGCGATCATCCACTTCATCAGCGTGATGTTCGAGCGCATGTACTCGATGATCGGTTCCTTGTTCAGAGCCACCGCGCAGGCAGCGGCCGAACGTTCGGCCGCCGCGTCGGAAAGCTCGAAGGCCTGCTCGACCTTGAGATCCGGCAGCCCTTCGATCTCGAGGATGCGGCCCGAGAAGATGTTCTTCTTGCCCTTCTTCTCGACGGTCAGCAGACCCTGCTGGATGGCGTAGTAGGGAATCGCATTCACCAGGTCGCGCAGCGTGACGCCGCGCTTGCCGGCTTCGGCGAGCGATCCCTTGAAGCGCACCAGCACCGATTCCGGCATGTCGAGCGGCATGACGCCTGTGGCAGCGGCGAAGGCGACGAGGCCGGAACCGGCCGGGAACGAGATGCCGATCGGGAAGCGTGTGTGCGAGTCGCCACCGGTGCCGACGGTGTCGGGCAACAGCAGGCGGTTGAGCCAGGAGTGGATGACGCCGTCGCCGGGGCGCAGCGCGACGCCGCCGCGAGTGCTGATGAAGCCGGGCAGTTCGCGATGCATGCGCACGTCGACCAGCTTCGGATAGGCGGCCGTGTGGCAGAAGGACTGCATCACCATGTCGGCCGAGAAGCCGAGGCAGGCGAGATCCTTCAGTTCGTCGCGCGTCATCGGGCCGGTGGTATCCTGCGAGCCGACGGTCGTCATCCGCGGTTCGCAGTAGGTGCCGGGCAGGATGCCCTTGCCTTCCGGCAGACCGCAGGCGCGACCGACCATCTTCTGCGCCAGCGAGTAGCCCTTGCCCGGGTCGGCTGGGTTCTGCGGCAGGGTGAACAGGGTGGACGGCGGCAGGCCGAGCGCCTCGCGTGCCCGGGTGGTGAGGCCGCGGCCGATGATCAGCGGAATGCGGCCGCCGGCGCGCACCTCGTCGAGAATCACCGGCGTCTTCAGCTGCGACTCGGCGATGACGCCGCCGTTCTTCAGCGCCGTCACCTTCGAAGTGGTGGTATCGATGCGCAGTTCGATCTCGTCGCCCATTTCCATCTGTGCGACGTCGATCTCGACCGGCAGCGCACCGGCGTCTTCCATCGTGTTGAAGAAGATCGGCGCGATTTTCGAGCCCAGGCAGACGCCGCCGAAGCGCTTGTTCGGCACGTAGGGGATGTCCTCGCCAGTGAACCAGAGCACCGAATTGGTCGCCGACTTGCGCGATGAACCGGTGCCGACGACGTCGCCGACGTAGGCGATCAGGTTGCCCTTCCTGCCCAGCGCCTCGAGCTGCTGGATCGGGCCGCGCTCGCCGGGCTTGTCGGGCTCGATTCCGGGCCGCGGATTCTTCAGCATCGCCAGTGCGTGCAGCGGGATGTCCGGACGCGACCAGGCGTCGGGCGCCGGCGACAGGTCGTCGGTGTTGGTCTCGCCGCTGACCTTGAAGACCGTGAGCTTCTGCGAAGCCGGCACCTCGGGACGCGAGGTGAACCACTCGCCGTCGGCCCAGCTCTGCAGGACGACGCGCGCATGGGCGTTGCCGCCGTCGGCGAGTTCCTTGACATCGTGGAAGTAGTCGAAGACGAGCAGGGTCTTCTTCAGCCCCGCTGCAGCCGCCTCGCCCGTCGGGCCGGCGAGGAGATCGATCAGCGGCTTGACGTTGTAGCCACCGAGCATCGTGCCGAGCAGTTCGGTCGCCGTGAGTGGCGAGATCAGCGCGCAGGCCTGTTCGCCCCTGGCCACGCGGGCGAGGAACTCGGCCTTGACCTTGGCCGCATCGTCGACGCCGGCCGGAACCCGGTAGGTGATCAGCTCGAGCAGTGTCTGCTCTTCACCCGGCGGCGGGTCGTTCAACAGAGCGACGAGTTCCTCGGTCTGTCTGGCGGTCAGCGGCAGAGGCGGAATGCCAAGCGCAGCGCGCTCGGCAACGTGGGCACGGTAGGCTTCCAGCACGGCGACGTCCTTTCTCGATGATGGTACGACAGCGAAAGCGACATTGTACTGCATGGGTGCCCTGGCGGCGGCGCGAGCCGCGAGCGAGCCGAGGATCGGTCGCCACACGGGAGCTGACAGCCAAGCGCAGCCTTGTCTATAATGCGCCGATGGACCTTACGACCAGCCTTCTGTTGTCAATCCTCAGCGCGGTTGCCGAAGCGGCACTGGAACCGGCGGCCGAGCAGCCCTACGCGCAGGAAGAGCAGAGCTTGCCGCGCGCACTGCCCGACGAGGCGAGAAAGGGAGTCATGCAGCCACCCACCGGCGACGGTTACCTGACGATCAACGGCCAGCACTGGCCACTGGCGCCGACGGCCCAGATCCGCAACCGGCAAAACCTCATCGTCGTACCCATGCAGATCCAGGTGGCAAGCGAAATCGCGTACCTCACCAACGACGATGGCGCGATCCATCGTGTCTGGATGCTGACGCCGACGGAAGCGGCAGTGGCCCGCCGACGCTAGAACAATCGGGGAACAATGGCCAGAAAGCTGTTCATCCGCACCTTCGGGTGCCAGATGAACGAGTACGATTCGGACAAGATGGCCGACGTGCTCGGGGCGTCCGAGGAGATCGTCAAGACCGACACACCGGAAGACGCCGACATCATCCTCTTCAATACCTGCTCGGTCAGGGAAAAGGCGCAGGAACGCGTCTTCCACGACCTCGGCCGGGTGCGGCAGCTGAAACTCGCCCGGCCCGACCTGGTGATCGGCGTCGGCGGCTGCGTCGCCAGCCAGGAGGGCGCGGCGATCGTCGCCCGCGCTCCGTACGTCGATGTCGTCTTCGGACCGCAAACCTTGCACCGGCTGCCACAGTTGATCGCCGAACGGCGCCGCACGGAGCGCTCGCAGGTCGACATCTCGTTTCCGGAGATCGAAAAGTTCGACCACCTGCCGCCACCGCGCGTCGACGGCGCTGCGGCCTTCGTCTCGATCATGGAGGGCTGCAGCAAGTTCTGCTCGTTCTGCATCGTTCCCTACACGCGCGGCGAGGAAGTGTCGCGGCCCTTCGATGACATCCTCACTGAAGTCGCCGACCTGGCGGCGCAGGGCGTCAGGGAGATCACCCTTCTGGGGCAGAACGTCAACGCCTACCGCGGTGCGCTGACGGGCGAGACCGCCGCCGACCTGGCTTTGCTGATCGAGTACATCGCCGAGATGCCCGGGATCGAACGCATCCGTTACACCACTTCACATCCACGCGAGATGTCGCCGCGACTGATCGATGTCTATGGGCGTGTCGGCAAACTCGTCTCGCATCTGCACCTGCCGGTACAGTCCGGTTCTGACCGCATTCTGGCAGCGATGAAGCGGGGCTATACTGCTCTCGAGTACAAGAGTCTGGTGCGCCGGCTGCGCGCCGCACGCCCCGATCTGGCACTGTCCTCCGACTTCATCGTCGGCTTCCCGGGCGAGACCGATGCGGACTTCGAGAAGACGATGAAGCTGATCGACGATGTCGGTTTCGACGCCTCGTTCTCGTTCATCTACAGCGCACGGCCGGGCACACCCGCCGCCGAACTCGCCGACGACACGCCGCAGGAGGTCAAGCTGCAGCGGCTGCTGCGCCTGCAGAAGCGAATCGACGAACTGTCGCAGCAGGTGTCACGGGAAATGGTCGGCAGCGTACAGCGGGTTCTCGTCGAGGGTGTGGCGAAGAAGGATCACAACGAGCTCGCCGGGCGCACCGACAACAATCGCGTCGTCAACTTCGCCGGTACCGCCGAAGAACTGCTCGACCGCTTCGTCGATGTGCGCATCACCGCCGCAATGCCGCATTCGCTGCGCGGCGAGGCCATCGGCAGCCGGACCGAATGCCCGTGAACAGCAACGCCGCCCCGCGCAACCGCGTCACCGAACTCCTCCTGTCGCCGGTCAACAATCGGCAGCTCGCCAACCTCTGCGGGGCACTGGACGAAAACCTGCGCCAGATCGAGACCGCTCTGGACGTGTCGATCGCCCGTCGTGGCGAGCGTTTCACGCTGCGCGGCGAAGCCGCCCAGACCGAGCGGGCATCGGCCGCGCTGCAGCGCTTCTACGCCCAGGCCAAGGAGACGCTGTCGGTGGACGAGATCCAGCTCGGCCTGATCGAACTGCTCAACCGCCCGGTGCGCCACATCGCGTCGGCCGGCGGCCCCTCGCCCGCGCTGCTGACGCGCAAGAGCGAACTGCACGGCCGCACGCCACGGCAGGTCGAATACCTGAAGAACATCCAGGAGCACGACATCACCTTCGGCACCGGACCGGCGGGTACCGGCAAGACCTACCTTGCGGTCGCTTCGGCGGTCGATGCCTTCGAGCGCGAACTGGTGCAGCGGATCGTGCTGACGCGGCCGGCGGTCGAAGCTGGCGAGCGTCTCGGCTTCCTGCCGGGCGACCTGGCGCAGAAGGTCGATCCCTACCTGCGGCCGCTCTACGATGCGCTCTACGACCTGATGGGCTTCGAGCGCGTCGGCAAGCTGTTCGAACGCGGTGCGATCGAGATCGCGCCGCTCGCCTACATGCGCGGGCGGACGCTGAATCACGCCTTCATCATCCTCGACGAAGCGCAGAACACCACCCCGGAGCAGATGAAGATGTTCCTCACCCGCATCGGCATCGGCGCCAAGGCGGTGGTCACCGGCGATGTGACGCAGATCGACCTGCAGCGCGGCCAGAAGAGCGGCCTGATCGAAGCGCGGCTGATCCTGCGCGAAGTGCGCGGCATCGCCTTCACCGAGTTTCTCAAGGAGGATGTCGTCCGCCACCCGCTGGTGGCGCGCATCGTTTCGGCCTACGAAGCGCACACCGCGGCGCACGCGGGCCCGAGCGGCGGAACGATCGGCCATGGCGAAGAGCAACGCTAGGGGCTGGCAGTTGACCGTGCAGTACGCCGGCAAGCGGCGCCACCTGCCGCGACGCCGGCAAGTCCGCCGCTGGCTGCGGGCGGCCTTGGCGGGCAAGGGCAGGCGGGCCGGCGAGGTGACCGTGCGCTTCGTCGGCATCGGCGAGGGCCGCCGGCTCAATGCCGAGTATCGCGGGGGCGACCAGGCTACCAACGTCCTTTCCTTCGCCTACGACACCGGACCGCGATTGCGCGGCGACCTCGTCCTCTGCGCACCGGTCCTCAGGCGAGAGGCTGCTGAGCAGGGCAAGACGCTGCGCGCCCATTGCGCGCATCTGGTCGTGCATGGCACGCTGCACCTGCTCGGTTACGAGCACGAGCAGGACGCTGAACGGGCGGCGCTGATGGAAGCCGAGGAGCGCCGCATCCTCGCCGCCCTCGGCCATGCCGACCCCTACGACGAGCAGGACTGATACGTCAGCGGCGCTGCGCACCGGCGACATGGCGCCCAGCGCCGCTGACGCCTCAATCCTGACGAAGGTGATCATGGAAACAAGCAGTACCGGCGGCAAGGCCGGCCTTCTCGAGCGTCTCTCCGCGCTGCTGATGCGTGAGCCGGAGGACCGCGATCAGCTCATGCAGCTGCTGCATTCGGCGCATCAACGCAAACTGCTCGACGCCGACGCTTTCGGCATCATCGAGGGTGCCCTGGCGGCCTCGGAAATGCGCGTGCGCGAAGTGATGGTGCCGCGGCCGCTGATGGAAGTCGTCGACGTCGGCGATTCGCTGCAGACGGTCATCGAGCGCGTCAACAGCACCGCCCACTCACGCTTTCCGGTGATCTGCGACACCCCTGACAACGTCATCGGCATCCTGCTCGCCAAGGATCTGCTGCGCGTCGGACGCGATGCGCCCTTCTCGCTGCGCGACTGGGTGCGACCGGCGGTGTTCATCCCCGAATTCAAGCGCCTCGACGTCCTGCTGCGCGAATTCCGCGTCTCGCGCAACCACATGGCGATCGTCATCGATGAGTACGCCGGCATTGCCGGGCTGATCACGATCGAGGACGTGCTCGAGCAGATCGTCGGCGAGATCGAGGACGAGTACGACTTCGACGAGGCCGACCCCGACATCCAGCTCGACCAGAACGGGCTTTACCGGGTCAAGGCGCACACGCCGCTCGAGGACTTCGACGCCGCCTTCGGCACGCACTTCGCCGACGAGAGCTTCCAGACCATCGGCGGCCTGATCCTGCACCAGTTCGGGCGGCTGCCGCAGTTCAACGAAGCGGTGAACATCGCCGGACTCAGCTTCCAGGTCCTGCGCGCCGACAATCGCCGCATCTACACCCTCGTCGTCGGCCACGTGACGGAGGCAGGGTAGCCTGGCCAGGACGCTGCGCCAGCGCTGCCTGGCTGCCTTCATCCTCGGCGCCCTGATGGTGACGGCCTTCGCGCCGCTCGCCTGGTACGGCGTCGCCTGGCTGAGCCTCGGCGGCCTGTTCGCCCTGCTCGGCAGCGAGGCGGACGGCGACCGGTGCCCCGGCCACGGCGCCCTGATTGCCGCCAGCCACGGCGCCGGCCTGTTCCTCGCCGGCGTCTCGTGGATCTATGTCAGCCTCAGCGTCTTCGGCGGCATGCCGGCAGCAGTCGCCGCGCTCGCGACCGTCCTCTTCTGCCTCGCGATGTCCGTTTTCCCGGCACTCGCCGCGGCGCTCTACGTGCGTCTGGCGACAGCCGGATGGCTGCGCCGGGCGCTGCTCTTCGCCGCCTTGTGGACGCTCGCCGAGTGGCTGCGCGGCTGGTTCCTGACGGGTTTTCCGTGGCTCACCGCAGGCTACGCGCAAACGCCGCCGAGCCCGCTCGCCGGCTATGCCCCGCTGCTCGGTGTCCTCGGCGTTTCGCTGTCGTCGGCACTGGTTGGTGCTCTGCTCAGCGAAGTCGTGCGGCGCTGGCTGTCGACGGGGAGTTGCCCGGCGCGCGGTTGGCTGCGCTGGTGTCCGGCGTTGCCGATCGTCGGCATCGCCGTGATCCTAGCCACCGGCCACCTGCTGCGCGACGTGCGGTGGACGCAGCCGGTCGGCGAACCGATCTCCGTTGCGCTCCTGCAGGGCAACGTGGCGCAGGAGATGAAGTGGCGGCCCGAACGCTTCGCCGAATCCTTGCGCACCTATTACCAGCTGGCGCGCGACCACCCGGCGCAACTGACCATACTGCCGGAAACCGCCCTGCCCGCCTTCCTCGACCAGGTCCCGGCAGAATACCTCGACGCGCTGCAGGAACTTGCGCGGCGTCGACAGGGCGATCTGCTGTTCGGCGTCGCGGTCAGCGAAGGCCAGCGCAGGTACTTCAACAGTGCGCTGAGCGTCGGCGCCTCGGGCAGGCAGCGCTACGACAAGGTGCATCTGGTGCCTTTCGGTGAGTTCGTTCCGCCTGGCTTCGCCTGGTTCATGGCGATGGCCCACATCCCGATGTCGGACTTCACTGCCGGCTCGCCGGCGCAAGCGCCGCTCTCCCTGGCCGGCCAGCAGGTGGCGGTGAACATCTGCTACGAGGACGTGTTCGGCGAGGAGACCATCACCGCGCTGCCGGCAGCGACGCTGCTGGTGAACATCTCGAACGTCGCCTGGTTCGGCGATTCGCTGGCACCGGCGCAACACCTGCAGATCGCCCGCATGCGCGCGCTCGAGAGTGGCCGCATGATGCTGCGCGCAACCAATACCGGCATGACCGCCATCGTCGACGTCGACGGCAACGTCCGGGCGGTCCTGCCGCCGTTCACGCGCGGCGCGCTGCAGGGCGAAGTCAGCGGCCACAGCGGTGCGACGCCGTACGTGCGCTGGGGGAACTGGCCGGTCGTAGGCCTGGGCCTGATGCTGGTAGCCCTGGCGTGCTGGCACAGACGCCGGACTGAACCCTGATCGGAGCCTGCGAATCCCGTCCGCCATGGTGTGACAAGCACCGGACAGTCGTCGGAAACCACCCCGTCGTCGTCAGGGCACGGCGCGCGGCCATCGGGCGGGAACGAGGACAACATCGCTGCCCACCTGGCAACGCTTTTCGGTGCTTTTCGGTGACAGTATTGTTAACTCTGTCCCGATAGGAATAGTCGTCGGGACTCGCGCCGGGTCCGGCAGTAGTGAATGACAAGCGCCGCGGGTGCAGCCGATCAATTACATATACTGTCACCGAATTAGCACCGAATTAGAAAGGGCACGGAATTGAGGCTGCGCAGTTCGGCGCCGCGGGCAAGCTCTCCCCTGCGGCAGCGGCGGCGTTCAGCCGAGCTCGCGCGCCACCGTCGCCACCGAAGCGGCATCGGGCAGGCGGGCGAGCTGCGCCAGCATGTGGTCCTTGACCAGTGCCAGCAGTTCGTCGACGCGTGCTGCGGGCATGCCGATCCCGGCGGCGACTGCCGCCACGGCGGACATCTCGTCGGCGCTCAGTGCGCCATCGGCATAGGCGACCATCAGGCAGAAGGCGACGACGAGGTCGCGCTGCGCCGGCTCGGCGAAGGTCTGGCTGAACTCGCCGGCGCTGACCGGCTGCAGGCGGGCAAAATCCGGCCATGCCGCCCCTTCGCCGGCGCCCTCGTAGAATGAACGAATCAGCGCCACCTCCTCGGCGGTCTGTGCACCATCGACGTGCGCGATGTGCAGCAGCAGACGGGTCGCGGCGATGGTCTGGTCGGTGTCGAGGGATACGTCTGCGAGCAGTGGGAACATGAGGACTCCTTCAGGGTAGGATCTGACGCCGCAGGTCGGCGAGGCGCTCCTGCACCTCGACTGCCGACAGCGAGCGGAAACGCTGCGGCAGCAGCGAGCGACGTGAGGTTTCGGCAACTGCCAGCATCTCCATGTAGCACACCATCGCCGTTTCCTGCGGTGGCATGAAGTCGTCGCTGGCCTGCGCCAGCAGCGCCGGCGTCACCGCCGCGTTGCTGCCGGCAGCGGCCGCTGCTGCGCCACCGGCGAGGCGCGTTTCGCGTTCGGCAAACTCCGCGGCGAGCAGCGTGAGCGCCTCGAGATCGGCGTTCGAGTAACCGGCGAGGGGCTCGCAGGCCGCCAGCAGCGTGTCCTCGGGGACCGCGAGCGGCACCCGGTAGCGCGCACAGACGGCGCTGATGACGGCGGCACGCTCGGCAGCGTCTTCGGCGTAAAAAAACGGGATCTTGCGATCGAGGCGACCCGGACGCTTGATGTCGGTATCGAGCTTGTCCGGCCGGTTGGTCATCAGGATGAAGAGCACCTGGCCGCGATTCTCCGGGTCGGACATGAACTCCTTGAGGCGGGCGATGACACGCGAGCTGGTGCCACCGTCGGCATCGTCACCCTGCCGTCCGAAGCTGCGGTCGCCTTCGTCGATCACCAGCGCAATCGGACCCATTGCCTTGACCGTCGCCAGCACCCGCTCCAGATTGGCCTCGGTCGAGCCGACCCATTTCGAGCGGAAATTCTTCAGCGCGATGCCGGACAGCCCGGCCTCCTTGAGAAAGGCCTTGATGACGAAGGTCTTGCCGGCACCCATCGGGCCCACCGCCAGCAGTCCCATCGGCGCCCGCGTGCGGTCGCCGCTCTGGATCAGGCGCGCGATGTCGAGCAGTTCGCCCTTGATGTGCGCGTTGCCGCCGACGGTTTCGAGCCCGTGCCGCGGCTCGATGAACTCGATCAGGCCGGCGCATTCCTTTTCGATCAGTTCGCGCTTGCGCCGGCGGACAACCGCCAGCACCTCGCCCGCCGGGTCGTCGCTCGCCGGCAATTTGCGTGTCGGGTCGACGATCTGGCGAATCTCGGCCGGCGTCATGCCGGCAGTGATCGCCGCCAGCTTCTCGGCGCGCTCGGCCGCCTGTGGACTGCCCTGCAACAGCTCGGCAATGAGCGTCCGCCGCTGCGCATGATTCATCCCCTGCGGCGCCTCGCCGGCAACGATGCTGGCGATCTGGATCAGGCGCAGGCCGGCGGTCTGCCCCGCCAGTTCATCGGCCTCGCCCGGCGGCATGGCCGGCGCGTAATGGCGGATCGCCGCCGACCGGCTGGCATGGTCGGGCATCGGCAGCTCGATGGCAACGACGCGCGGATTGGTGAGCAGTGCCGGGCTGAGGTCGGCGAGCGATTCGCTGACCAGAATGACGACGTTGTCGCGGTCGGCCAACTCCGCGTCCAGAGACCAGCGGTGCAGCGCGGTGAACGCGCCGCGCTCGTCGAGCGAGAGAAGATGCAGTTCGGCGGCCGGGAAGATCGTCCCGGCGTAGGGGATCAGCAGGGCGCTCGATCGCTGCTCGCGCATCTGCCGTTCCAGCGACTCGAAGATGCCGCTCAACCCCTTGCCTTCGAGATGCCGGTAGAGCTCGGCGCGCTCGCCGGCGCTGCCCCCCTGGATGACCCGCACACCCCGGTCGATGCTGAGCTCGAAGATGTTCTGCTTGTTGTCCCGCAGCAGCGCCTCGCTGAGGAAGGGCTGCAACGTGCGATAGCCGTCACCGGCCCGGTAACGGTCGAAGACGTTGCGGTAGAGGACGAACACCGCCGCCTCGCCAGCGAGGTACTTCTGGCGCAGCGTTTCTGCCCACACCGGCAGCTGCGGCCGGCCCTCGCCGCCGCCGCTCACCGGCGCACTCCGGCTGCGGCGACCATCACATGCTCTTGCCGGCTGCTTCGCCCTGCGCCGCCCGCGCCCGCTTCATCTCCTCGAGCTGCTGCCGGGCGGTGATCGCGCCGCTGCTCTGGCGCAGCCGTGCCAGCTTGACGTCGAGGTCGGAGTCGCGCAGCTCGCTGCCCATCCTGGCCTCGGCGACGGTATTCCTGATGTGCTCGCGGACATTGTCGAGCGCGCGCACTTCGGCATCGACCGACAGCCCTTCGAGCTGGTTCTGGATCTTCAGGCGTGCCTGCGCGCTCTGCATCTGCGCCAGCATGCGGTCCTTCTCGTCCTTCAGCTTCTGGATCTCGGACTTGACACCGAGCAGCGAATCCTTCGCTTCCTGCGCGTCGTTGCGCGCCTGTTCCATCTCCTGCTCGAGCGTCTTGACGCTGGCTTCGAGCGCGTTCTTCTTCTGGATGAGGACGATGCCAAGCTCGTCCTGGCCAGTGGCAAGGGCGGCGTTGAGGTCGGCAGAGATGGCGGCCAGTTCGCCGCGTTCGTTCTCCAGCCGTGTCGAGATCTCCTCGCGCCGGCGCATGATCGCCGCCGTCGCGCTCTTCAGCTTGCCATACTTCTCGATCATCGAGTCGATGGCATTCTGGTAGGCGATCTCGGGATGCCGCTTCTCGACATCGGTGATCCACAGCGAGACGAAGCCCGACCAGAGGTTCGACAGTCGTCCGAGAAAATTGATGTCAGCCATCGCTTTCTTCCTTTCTGCGGCCGCATTGGCGGCCAAACATGTTTTTGGCGGGTGTTTCTCCGCCCCTTGTGCCCGTTCGTCGGCCAAGCCGGCCCTAGGCGCCGCGCCGCCCGCCGCCGACGGCCACCAGCCGCCGCTGGCGGGCGGCATCGGCTGCCGGTTGCGGCATCGCCACACCGGGCAGTGCGTCGGCAAGATCGCTCGCCAGGTCGGCCTCGAGATCCTCCTGCAGGCGCAGGCGGCCGATCGCCTCCTCCAGCCGAACGCCGACCTCTTCGGTCACCGGCAGGGTCATGATCGTCTGGTAGATCTCGTCGACCTGATCGGGCATCGACAGCATCGCCGCTTCCAGTGCCCGCCGACGGCTCTGCATCCGGTTGTGCCGTTCGATCACCGCCGCGTAGTCGGCACGTGCCTTGTGCAACTGGCGCAGGTCGGTGCCGCTGCGCGGCGCTGCCAGCTCCCGGTCGACCGCCGCCAGCTTGGCCTCGACCTCGCGCGGGTTCACCGACTCGGCGCGGTCGTCCATCACCAGCAGGGCGAGCCACATCGCCAGGTATTCGAGGGTGACGTCGTCGAGCTGCTCGACGTCGCGCCAGGCGAGACGCCCCTGCCCGCTCTCGGCGCGCTGGTAGAGCGACTGCACGCGTTCGTACATGCGCTGGTAGGTCCGCAGGGTGGCGGCCGGCAGCGCACGCTTGCCGGTGCGCTTCTGGATCTCGTCGATCAGCTGCGTGCGCGACGCCTGCCGCAGTTTCGCCCGCCAGCGGCGGTCGACGCGGTCACGGAAGCTCGGCAGCGAGGGAATGTGCAGCGCCGCCAGGATGTCGCCAGCGGCAAAGGCGATCAGCGGGATGGCGCCGACGCCAAAACCGAACGGGATCGAGAGGACGGCACCCAGCGCCAGAGAGCCGAGAAAGGCGTAGAGGTTGCCCTGACTGGTCAGGACTTCGCGAACATAGGAGGGCTTGCCTTCGCTCATCGCTAGATGGTCACCCTGAGCTGGCCCCTGCCCGGACTTGCCTGGTGCAGCTGGTCGAGAACGCGTTCCTCGAGCGCCAGCGTCTCGCGCGCACGCTGCCAGGACGCCGGGCGCGGGCGTGGCTCGCTGATCCGGAAATCGTCGGCGACCCTCGCCGGCTGCGTGGACAGCACGATCACGCGGTCGCCGAGGACCAGCGCCTCGGTGACATCATGTGTGACGAAGACCACCAGACAGGGCCAGGAGCGATGCAGCTCGATCAGCAACCTCTGCATCTCGTCGCGCGTCTGCGCGTCGAGGGCGCCGAACGGTTCGTCCATCAGCAGGATGCGCGGGCGCAGGACGAGCGCACGGGCCAGGGCGACACGCTGGTTCTGGCCGCCGGAGAGTTGTGCCGGGCGCAGGCCGCGCTTCTCCGACAGCCCGACCGCCTTGAGGATGTCCTCGACGCGCTGCCGCCACTCGGCTTCGCCAACGCGCTCGCGCCAGAGCCTGAGCCGGAACGGAAAGGCGACATTGTCGAACACCGTCAGGTCCGGACGATTGGCATAGCGCTGGAAGACCATCACCGCGTCGTCGTGTGGCCCCGAGCACTCGCTGCCGTCGATCAGCACGCGACCGGCGCTCGGCGAGACGACACCCAGCGGACGCACGCCGCCGAGCATGTGCAGCAGGGTGCTCTTGCCGCAACCCGATGGGCCGAGCAGCATGTTGATTCCCGGCTCGTCGAAGCGCAGCGAAACGCGGTCGATGATGCGCGTCACGCCGCCCCCCGGCGCCGGATACTCCTGGACGATATCCTCGAGGACGACCGACAGCGGCCTCGCGGCCGGCACTGCAGCCACTGCCTCTGGCCGTTCGGCGCTCACTGCTCGGTCTCCCAGGGGTACAACCGGCGCTTCAACCAGACCATGAACTGGTAAGTCGCCAGAGCCAGCGCAATGATCACGATGATGCCGGCGAACACCTGATCCCAGGCACTGAAGCGCCGCGCATTCTGGATCAGTTGCCCGAGTCCCTGGCGTGCATTGACGTACTCGGCGACCGTGATGTACGTCCACATGACCGAGAAACCGACGATCACGGCATCGGCGATGCGCGGCATCGCCATCGGGATGACGGCGCGCTGCACGCACTCCCACGGCGTCGCACCGAGGTCGCGGGCGCCGATCCAGTAGCTCTGCGGCACCGCCTGGATGGCATCACGCACCATCGGAATCAGGTACACGACTGCGCCGATGAACAGGAAGGCGATCTTCATCGTCTCGCCGATTCCCAGCCACATCACGAGGATCGGCAGCAGCGCCACCACCGGCGCCGAACGGAATGGGTCGACGAGTGGCGAGAGGAGCGCATTCACCCTTGGTGCGGCGCCCATGGCGATGCCGATGGGAATGCCGATGGCGATCACCAGCGCGCCGGCGACGAGCAGGCGACCGACCGACCACAGCGTCGCCGTGAGCAGCATGCTCTGCCCTTCGTGCCAGCCAAGGTAGGCCAGCGCCGCGAGAACGTCCCACGGTGCCGGCAGTTTCGTCGCACTGACCAGACCAGAGACGGCCAGCAGGCTCCACAGCAGCAGCAGCGCGGCGACCGCGCCCATCCCCAGCAGGCGTCGCTGCCGGGCGGCGAGCGCCGCGTATGGATTCCAGAAGTCGCTCATCAGCCGGCAACCACCGGACGGCCGGTCAGCGGCCGCCGTAAACGGCCACCCGCGTCGTCCGGTTCAAGGCCCGACAATCCTCGACGCTCAGCCCTTCGGCAGCGGCGTTGGCTTCGACGCAAAGCGGCCGGTCGGAGCCGTTGCCGACGATCTTGAAGCGCTCGCGCGGAAACTCCCACTGCGTCACCAGGTAGTCGACGACGGCGCGCGCGCGCGCTGCCGAGAGGCGCAGATTCGTCTCACGGGCGCCAGTCGAGTCCGAATTGCCGCTCACCTCGAAATACGCCTTGCCGTTGTTCTCGATGAACGGCACCATCTCGCTGTCGACCGTCTTCTGCGCGCGCTTCGTCAGTTCCGCGCTGCCCGAGGCAAAGCCGACGGTCACCGGCTTGGTGACCATCGCCTGCTTCTGCGTCGCCTCGCTCAGCGCCGACTGGGTGAAGGTCTCCTGGGGCTTCGCTGCCGCCTCCGCCGCCGCCCTGTTCTCCGCCAGCAGCGCCTTGATGAAGCGATAATCGAAGCTGTCCTGCGGCGCGATCACCGGCGACTTGGGATTCGCCAGCGCCCCTGCCTTGCGGTAGATCTCGTCGAATCGCTTGTAGACCCGCTCATAGTGGTTGGTACCGCCGGCGAGCCCGAGAATCCGGGCGTTGTCCTCGCCACCGGTCCATACCAGGTTGGCGAACAGGCTCCTGACGAAGGGCTTGCCTTCCTTGTCGGCGAGCAGCTTGAAGAACTCCTGCGTCCGCACCAGCGCGTCGACGGCGTTGTCCGGATTGGCACGCGCCGCCAGCACCCCGTCCATCCAGCCGGCGACGAACTTCTGCACCACCGCCTGCCCTTCCGGCTTGGCCAGCAGGCGCGAATCGCAGACCATGACGTCGAAGATCAGGTTGGTCGCCGTCTTCGTCGAATAGACGACGTGCGCGCCCTTGACGTTGCGCAGCGCGAGCGCGAGATCCGGATCCCAGAGTACCGCCGCGTCGACCGCAGCGGATTCGAGCGCGGCGCGAACGCCGGCGGTTCCTTCCTCGGCGTTGATGAACACCATCTTGATGCTGTCCTTGCGGCGCGCGGTCAGCGACGAGTTGTCGATGGCGTCGATCAGCATGCCGTGCGAGGGGGTGAACTGCAAGAGCGCCACGCTCCGCCCGGCCAGGTCCTCGACCGCCTTCACCGCCGGATCCCGGGCGATGACCGCATCGCCGCCCTGTGTGTTGGCGACGATCATCACCGCCCGACCGTCGAGGCCGGCATTGCGCAGGTTCGGCTGCTCCTGCGCCCAGAAATCCGAGGTCCGCCAGGCACACTGCGCCGCCCCGGATTCGAAGATGGTGGCCAGGGTCGGGATGTCGTCCTGGATGACGAAGCGCACATGTACCCCGAGCTTGCCGTAGATCGACCCCGGCTGCGTCGTCAGCGCGTTGCCGTTGGCGACCAGCGCCGGAGCGTAACCGTGGAAGCTGACCAGGCTGACCTTGAGCGGGTTGGCGGCGCTGCCGAGCGGCGCGTTGCGGTCCTCGGCCGGCACTGCCGCCTTCGCCGGCGCGTCGGCGCGGGGTTTCGGCGTCGCCTCGGATGCGGTACCGACGACGACGGGCTTGCCGGTGGCAGTCTCGCCACCGCCGGCGAAGCGCTCCTTGAGCCCGAAGTTCCAGGCCAGAGAACCGGCAACGCCGATGACGATCACCGTGATCAGCCCCTTGGCAAGCGGGGTCAGTTGAGCCATCTGTCTTCTCCTTGACCGACTCTCAGTGGCCGGCGGCCGGCGGTCTGAAACTGTTGGGGATCTCGCGCAGACGTTCGATCTCGCCGTCGATGCGCCGCGTCTCGCGCGCCACCGACTCGCGTGCCGCGCGCAGGCCGGCTTCGACGCTGGTGGTTTCCTGCGCGGCGCGCGTCACTTCGCGTTCACGCAACTGCTCGAGTTCGGAGATCTGCTGCCGGATCGCTGCCGTCGCCTCGTCGAGGGTCAGCCTGATCTGCTCGACGATCGCGGCCGACTGCCGCTCGCGACTCTCCATCTGCGCCGCCAGCCTGCTCTTGTGCTCCTCGAGCGCGGCGATCTTCAGCTCGGCATCGCGCAGGCAGTCGTCGATCTGCCAGTTGTCATCGGCGGCGTCCATCGCCAGTACGGCTGCCTTGCGCGTCACCGCATCCATGGCGCGCAGGCCGTCGAGCAGGCGCAGCAGCTTTTCGGCCGGATACGGCGACGGGGGAATGGCCGCGCCGGCAAAGATGTCGGCAAAGGACTCGCTCTCGACGTCCGCGCAGGCTTCGGCCAGCGACGGCAGCTCACCGGCTGCCGGCAACGGCGCCACCGCGAGCTCTGCCGGGCGCGGTGCGACCGCTTCCGTGTGAGCCACCGCGGACGCGGCGGGAGTCGCGGTTACCGCCGGACGCTCGTCGTCGGTCAGCTCGACAAGCTTTGCCTTCGCCAAGAGATTCAGGATACCCTTCATGCCGACTCCCGCTGTCAGCACCCGGCGACAGACCGGGTGGAGTCGGGGATTATACGAAGCAGGCAAGGCAATGCAAGGACTTGCTCCACGATGACTGCGCCCACCGGCGATGCGGCGACCGCCGAAGGCGTGCCGGAATCCCGGCAGCCATTGCGTTCGCTGCTCGGCGTCTTGCTGCTGATCGCCATCATCTGGCAGTTGCCGCATGGCCGGACGCTCCTCTACCCATTGTCACTGCTCGCCACCTGTGCGCACGAACTCGGCCATGGATTGACGGCACTGCTCCTCGGCGCCCACTTCGAGAGCTTCGCCCTGCATGCCGACGGTTCGGGAGTGGCCCTCTGGCGAGGCAAACCGGGGCGACTCGACAGCGCACTGATCGCCGCTGGCGGCCTGCTTGCACCGAGCATCGCCGGCAGCCTGCTGCTCATGCTCAGCCGCTGGCCGCGCCTGGCGCGCGCGCTGCTCGCGCTGATCGGCGGCAGCCTGCTGCTGGTGGTCGCGCTGTGGGCACACAACCTTTTCGGCATCCTCTTTCTCCTGTGCGCAGCGCTGTCGTTCCTTCTCGCCGCGCTATGGCTGAGCGAGCGCGGCGCCACGTTCGTCCTGCGCCTGACCGCCGCCATCCTCTGCCTGAGCTGGCTGCAGGACGTCGACTACATGTTCTCCGCCAGCGCCAGCATCGACGGCCTGCCGCATGCTTCCGACACGGCAATCATGGCACAGGCGCTGTGGCTGCCCTATTGGTTCTGGGGTGGCGTCATCGCGACCGTGTCGTTCGCCATCCTTGCCCTCGGCCTGTGGTTTGCCGTGCGACCGTCGCGCCCTTGATGTGAAAGTCGCGTCAGCGACTCGCGAATCGCCCTTCTCCCGCCCGCGGCAAAACGGTCGGCGAAGGGGAGTGGTCGTGACGGTCGTCTCGGCAGTCATGACCGTTGGCGGACGGTGGTCGCACGGGGCGACGAAAAAACCCCTGCCGGAAGGGGCCGGTCAGGGGCGAAGGCTGCGGACAACGAAGCGCCGTCCGCAGAGGGAAGGATCGGGAAGCCGCTTACTGGATCTGCTGGATGCCCGCGAGCGTCCAGCCGCCACGCCCTTCGCGTGGCTTGACCATATGCCAAATCTCGTCGAACGGTTCGGCAGCGGCGTCGGCCTGCTCACGAATCAGGCCATTGAAGCGTACGCTGACGATGTAACGCGCAGCTTCCTCGGCCACGTCGAGAACAGTCGCTTCGATGCTGACGACGTCGGTCTCCTGCGTTGCCGAAGCGCGCTCCTTGAAGGCCATGCTGATCTCGGCAAACATCTCCGGCGTGGTGAATTCGCGGATGTCGTCGAGGTTGCCGGCGTCGTTCGCGGCCTGCAGGCGAATGAAGTTCACCTTCGCATTGCGCTCGAAGGCAGCCGTATCGAAATCCGATGGGATGCTCCCGGAATGGGCCGCAGCAGCAACCGGGGCAGCGGCAGCAGCAGGAGCGCTGGACGCGGGCAGCGCGACTTCTTCGAAGCTGCGCCGACTGCCGGGGCTGTCGGCTCCGGCGCCTGCATACTGCAGGTTGCCCGGCCCGGCCTGCGCTGCGGCACGACGCCGCATGATCAGACCGACGACGACCATGACCGCCATCACCAGGAGGCCGATGAGCAGCATCGACGCGAGTTCCTCGCCGAAACCGAAGTGCGAGGCGAGGGCTGCCAGGCCGAGACCAGCTGCGAGACCGGCCAGCGGTCCCATCCACGAGCGCTTTGGCGCCGCCTGCGGCGCTGCCGCCGCCGGTGCTCTCGCCGGCGCCGGTGCCATCGCCGGTGACGCCGGGCGATCGGCGCTCACCGATTCGCGCTGCATGCCGGAAGACTTGCCGCTGCCGAGGCGCTTGGCTTCGGCGTCACCAACCGCCAGAGTCAGGCCGAACGCCAGGACAGCGGTCAGCAGGGAAAGGGTTTTCATTGATGTCTCCTGTTGTCTATGGGGAACGAGGAAGAAAGATAGGGGCTCACCAGTCAATAAAAAAGCAGAATTATTTGTACCAATACATCCGGAAATACGATGTATCGCCCGTCTCATCCGGGGATTCTCGGCAGGCGCGACCGCCGCCGTTGGCGAATGGCGGCGGCAGCCCCCTCGCCGCTGCCTGCCGCGCCGGCATCACTGGCCGTGCGGAAGACCTCGTCCCGCGCGGTCTGGCTGATGGCCACGGTGGCCGGATGGCTCAGGCGACGCTCGCTGGTGATCGCGAACAGCTGCTCACTGACGGCCTCGATACGGCCAACGCGGACGACGTGATACTGGTCGACGACGTCGTCGGCAATCGCTGTCGGCGCCACGAACAGGCCGGCCCCGGCACGCCCGAATGCCTGCAGCAGCGCGTTGTCGTCAAACTCGCCAACGACCCGCGGCTGCAGCCGCTTCGCCTGCAGCCACTGCTCGAGCCGCGGCCGGATGGCGATGTCGTCGCCCGGCATCAGGAAGGGCGCGCCTTCGAGCAACGCCGGAAAGTCGCTGGACAGCGTCTGGACCAGCCCGGCGGCGCCAAAGACCGTAAGGTCACTTTCGCCGAGCAGGTGACTGTAACCGCGCACGTTCAAATTGCCGGGCAACGGCCGGTCGGCGATCACCATGTCCAGGCGGTGCACGGCGAGGTCGCCGAGCAGCGTCGTCAGACGACCTTCACGACAGACCAGCCGGACTGCTTCGGGCAGCTGCAGCGCCGGCGCCACGACGCGATGGGCGACCGATTTGGCAACCGAATCGGCAATGCCAACGACGAAAGGCAGGCTCTTGCGGCTGGTCTGGTCGCGCGCCACTGCGAGCAGTTCGTCGCCAAGGGCGAAGATCTCCTCGGCATAACTGAGAATGCGCCGGCCCACATCGGTCAGCTCGAGGCCGCGCCCGGCGCGACGAAACAGTTCCACTTCGAGAGCTTCCTCGAGTTCCCGCAGCTGTCCGCTGATCGCCTGCGGTGTCAGATGCAGCTGCTCGCAGGCGCGCGCGATCGTTCCGGACTTGGCAACCATCCAGAAGTAGCGCAGATGTTTGAAATTGAGGTTCGCCATCGCCGGCACCACTCCAGAAAAACGGAAGTATCGCCAAAGTATATTCGATTTTTCATACGACGCTCGGCTATCCTAGACTGCCGGCTCGAGACAACCCGACTGGAGCCCAGCCATGCAGATCACCATTCACGCCAGGAACATCGATGTCGATGGCGCTGTGCGCGAACACGTGCAGCGCCGCCTGCACTTCGCCCTCGGTTGGGCGCAGCAGCACCTCGGTCGGGTGTCGGTCGTCCTCTCCGACCTCAACGGTCCCCGTGGCGGCGCGGACAAGTGCTGCCGACTGCGTTGTGCTCTGCCGGGCACGCCGGAGATGGTCATCGAGGACACGCAGGCCGACCTGGCGACGGCGATCGACCGGGTCGCCGACCGTGCCGGGCGAACGCTGGCGCGGCGGCTTGCGCGAGAACGCGACAGTCGCCACGCGCGTGCTCGCCCGACAGATCCGGCAGACGAACTGCGGCCGGCGCCGGCAAGCGCTGCGCCGGCGACCGCAGTCCGCGAGAGCCGTGGTCCGTAGTGACACAGATGCGGTCTGCTGCGCGCAGTGGAAAGCGCCGCCTGGCGCTGCGATCGTCCGACCCTCTTGAAGAACGGCTTCTCGTCGCCATCTCTGCGCCACAATGTCCGCTCTGCTGCGGTTCCGGCACTTCAGCCACACCGCCACAGTTGCCCTCTTGTCCTTGGAGCTTTGACTCATGAAACGAATCGTTCTGCTCGTCGCCACCAACCTGGCGATCATGCTTGTCCTCGGCATCGTCAGCACACTGACGGGGGCCCACCGGTTCTTTGCCGGCAGCGGCCTCGACCTCGGCACGCTGCTGTTGTTCGCCCTCATCATGGGCTTCGGAGGCGCCTTCATCTCACTGCTGATGTCCAAGACCATTGCCAAATGGAGCACCGGTGCCCATGTCATCGACACACCGGGCAATTCGACCGAGTTCTGGCTGATCGAGACGGTTCGCCGGTTTGCCGACAAGGCCGGTCTGCCGATGCCGGAAGTGGCCATCTACGAGGGAGAGCCGAATGCGTTCGCCACCGGTGCCAGTCGCGGCAGCTCGCTGGTTGCGGTTTCGACCGGCCTGCTGCAGAGCATGACACGCGAAGAAGCGGAGGCGGTGATTGCGCATGAGGTGGCACACATCGCGAATGGCGACATGGTGACGCTGACCCTGATCCAGGGCGTCGTCAACACCTTCGTCATCTTCATCGCCCGCGTCGTCGGCTGGCTGGTCGACTCGTTCCTGCGCCGGGGAAGCAGCGAGGACAGCGGGCCTGGGATCGGCTATACCATCACGGTCATCGTCTGCGACATCGTCTTCGGCATCCTGGCGAGCATCATCGTCATGTATTTCTCGCGCCAGCGCGAGTTCCGCGCCGACGCCGGCGCCGCCCAGTTGATGGGTACGCCGCGACCGATGATGGCGGCGCTGCGCCGTCTGGGTGGTATCGATTCCGGCGACCTGCCGAAGAACATCGCCACCGCCGGCATCACCGATCGTCCTGGCTGGATGGCGCTGTTCTCCAGCCATCCGCCGATCGCTGAGCGGATCGCCGCACTGGAAAACGCCCGCTGAGCAGCGCACCCGGCAAGTTGCCGGGCTTCGGCCGGCAGTCGCTGCCTCCTGGCATGTGCAAACCGAGGGATCGGCCGGCGACGACTCGGAGGTGACGGCCGCCGGCACAACCGGACCCTGACGGGCGACGCGAGCAAGCCGTCTGGGCGGGCATCAGCGAACGCAGTGCCCGTCCTGCCGCCTGGTCCGCCGCCCGCAGCTACCCCTGCCGCATCCCGTCTCGATTGGCTCGCGATCACCCGCGAGCCCGAGACGCCACCAGTTGAAGCGGGCAGCCGCCCTCAGTCGCCACCCTGCCGCCAGGGCTCCGGCTTGCCGAAAAAGTAGCCCTGCGCGTAGTCGACCCCGAGTTGGCACAGGCGATCGACGATTTCCCGGTTCTCGACGTATTCGGCGATCGTGCGCAAGCCGAGCGCGTGGCTCATCTGGTTGATCGCCGCGACCAGCGCTTCATCGTGTGCGCTCGAGCACATGTCCTTGACAAAGCTGCCGTCGATCTTGAGAAAGTCCACCGGCAGGGTCTTCAGGTAGTGGAAGGAAGACAGCCCACTGCCGAAGTCATCGAGCGCCAGCTGGCAGCCGTGGCGCTTGAGCGCGGCCATCACACCAAGCGCTGGCCGCAGGTTCTGGATGGCTGCCGTCTCGGTGATCTCGAAGCAGGCGCGCTCGGCCGGGAACGAGAATTCGGCGAGTTGGGCCTCGATGAACTGCAGCAGAGTCTCATCGCTCAACGAATTGCCCGACAGGTTGATCGCCAGGGTTGCGCCGGTCGTGCCGATCCCCTGCGCATACTCCTGGAATGCTCTCCTGATCACCCAGCGGTCGATCGCCCCCATGAGTCCGAAGCGCTCGGCGGCCGGAATGAACACGGCCGGCAAGACCAGCTCGCCCTGCCGACCGGGATCGACCTCATGCACGACACGAAGCAATGCTTCGTAGCGAACGATGCGGAACTCCGACCCGGCGAGCCCAACGATCGGCTGGTAATGCAGGCGGAAAAGCCCACGCTCGAGAGCGTCCCGCAGACCGGCCGCGCCCAGCAACTCGCTGTGGCGCTGTACGGTCTCGGTATCGCCTGACTGGTAGACATGAACCCGGTTGCGGCCAAGTTCCTTGGCCGTATAGCAGGCGACGTCGGCACGCGTCAGCAGTTCTGCGGTATCCTGGGTCTCGGCGGTGATCGGCACCAAGCCAATGCTGGCGCCGACCTGGTAACTCCGCCCCTCCCAGCTGAAGCTGTGCTGGCGAAGCGTGCGCAGCGCGGCTTGCGCGACGACATGGCCACGTTCCAGCGGGCAGTTCTCCTGCAGCAGGGCAAATTCATCGCCGCCGATTCGTGCCAGCGTATCGCTTTCGCGGAAGCTGCCGGCCAGCAGCGCGTTGATCTGTTTCAGCAGCTCGTCACCCGCGGCATGCCCGGCCGTGTCGTTGACCACCTTGAACTGGTCAAGATCGATGTAACAAAGGACATGCCGGGCCCCCTCATCCTGCGCCGATGACACGGCCCGCTCGAGTCGCCGCTCGAACTCCGCCCGGTTGATCAGTCCGGTGAGCGCGTCGTGCGTCGCATCATGGGCCAGTTGGCGAGCCAACTGGCGAGTCTCGGTGACATTGTGGAAGACCAGGACGACACCCTGCAGCCCGCCATCCGCGCGAGGAATCGGTGCCGCCGAGTCGTTGATGTCGTACTCCCGTCCGTCCCGCGCCAGCAGGACGCAATGGCCAGGCAGCGAGACGATCCGCTTCTCGGCCAGGCAACGCTGGATCGGATCCCTGGCGGGCACCCGCGTCTCCTCGTGCAAGACGCGAAAGACGTCCGCCGTCGGCCGGCCGCGGGCCTCTGCCACCGCCCAGCCGGTCAGACTCTCGGCCACCGGGTTCATGTAGTCGATCCTGCCCTCGGCATCGGTCGTGATGACCGCATCACCAATCGAATCCAGGGTCACCTGCACCCTTTCCTTGGCCTCCAGAAGTCGCCGTTCCGCACGCTTGCGATCGGTGACGTCGATACTGACGCCGACCAGTTGCTCGACCGCCCCGCCAGCATTCTTCAGCGGCACCTTGATCGTGTGGAACCAGCGCTCCTCGCCGCTGCGGCCGATGAAACCGATTTCCCGCTCGATGCGTTCCTGGCGGCCCGCAGCGATGGCTTCATCATCGCCTTGCAGGGCCTGCAACAACTGCGCGTCGCTGACGAAATCCGCCTGCAGTCTGCCGACCATCTGCGCGGGCGTCTGCCGGAAGCGCTCCGCCAGACTCTGGTTGGCAAGGCGGATCCGGCCCTCGCGGTCGACGACGAAGATGAAGTGCGGGCTGGCGTCGATGACCGTGCGGAGAAAGGCGCGCTGCGCCTCGATCTCGTCCTGCGCCCGCAGCAGGCGCTCGACCAGCTTGACGTTGCGGAAACAGGCAGCAATGTTGGCGACGAAGACGTCGAGCAAGGTGCGGTCGATCGTCTCCAGCATTTGTCCTCCCTCGAGGAAGATGGCCGCCTCCTGGGTCGGCGCCGCCTGCAGGTAGAGAACGGCATAATCCACGCCGAAGAGGTGCCTGCGACGCGCCACGCTGCTCATGATGGCCGCAACGATGCGCTGATCGGCCAGCGTCTCCAGCGGCTGCGCGATGCAACCCGCATGGCGACCGGTAGCGCCAACGACGTAGCAGCGTTCGCGGTCGTCACCGAGAGGTGAACCCTTCTGACTGCAGACGATCCCATCCACGGGCAACCGCAGCAGTGCCGCGAGCTGGGTCAGAACGCCTTCGGCCAGGTTGGCAATGGCGTGCTCCTGCATCAGGTCGGCCGCTGCCCGGACGATCAGCTCGAGACCGCGGCGATGCTCGGCGAGGGCATGCAGCTGCTGGTAGGAGCGCAGCGCAGAACTGACGGTCGTGATCAGCCTGGTATGCGTCAGTTCCCCCTTGGTGCGATAGTCGTTGATGTCGTATTCCTGAATCACCGTCAGCTCGGGCGCGTAGCCCGGCTCACCGGTGCGCAGGATCAGGCGACACTCGGCGAGGCCGAGCTCATCGCGGATGAAACCAACCAGATCGAGACCGGCCTGGGCGGTCTCCATCACCACGTCGAGCAGGACCACGGCCACATCAAGGTTGTCGCGCAACAGCGCCCGCGCCGCGGCGGCGCTGCTGGCGTGCAGCAAGTGGAGCGGCCGCCCGAAGAGCCGCAGATCGAGCAGCGCGAAGCGGGTGACGGTATGCACCTCAGGGTCGTCGTCGATGACCAGGATCTTCCAGGGGAGAAGTGCGGTAGCCGGCCGCACGTCAGCATCTGCCGCGTCGTCGGCCCAGCGAAGCAGGTCGTCCGTCATGCCGCGTATCTCCCCTAGCGAAGCCGATAGCCCAGATGGCAGGCGACGCAGGCCGCAGTCAGCGTCGGCAGCGCGGCGACCGTCTGCTCGCGGTCGCCGCTAGCAGCAACCCGGGCAAACTCACTCGCCGCCCTGTGACCGTCGATGCCAATGGCGTGCATCGACGGCGGCATGTGCGGACCCGGCCGGGCCGTGAAGGGCTGGCTGCGGTGCTTGCCCATCGCCGAGACGCCGAGTTCCCGCTCGGCGACAGCAGCCGCTTCGCGCAGCTGCCCGGCGGCCACCAGCGCGAGAATCTCGTTCAGCGCCAAAAGGCTGGCACGCATCTCGCTCCGCAGGTTGGCTTCGGCAGCCGCCGGCATCGGCGCCAGGACGCGAGCATCGTCGGCCGCGTGTGCGCTGCCGACGAGAAGCGCCAGCAGACCGAAAAGAAGCGTCTTCATCCGTTGCCCACTCCGCGCAGCAGAAAATCGATCGCCATGCCGGCAAATACGCTGGCACCAAACCAGTTGTTGTGCCGAAAGGCCCTGAAGCAGCCTGCCGGGTCGCGATGCCTGATGAGTGTGAAATGATGGCCGGCTATGCCTGCCGCAACTGCCAGGCCAGCGTAGAACGCCTGACCCAGTCCCACGCCATGACCGATGACGCCAATCAGCGCCAGGGCGAGTGCGTAGCAGAGCATGACTGCCGCGACGTCGAAACGGCCAAAGGTGATCGCCGAAGTCCGGATGCCGATCTTCAGATCGTCGGCGCGGTCGACCATTGCATACTCGGTATCGTAGGCGATCGCCCAGAAGACATTGGCCAACAGCAACAACCAGGCCTCGGCGGGCACGTGTCCGAGCTGGGCAGCGTAGGCCATCGGGATGCCAAAGCCGAAAGCGACACCCAGATAGGCTTGCGGAATCGCCAGAAAGCGCTTGGTGAACGGGTAGCTCGCAGCCAGACCGAGGGCCGCCAGGCAGAGGCCGGCCAGCAGCCAGCTGCGCAACGGCAACACGAGGACGGCCGCACAACCGACCAGCGCAGTGAACAGCCAGAATGCCTCACGCACCGAAACGCGTCCGGCTGCCAGCGGGCGGTTCCGGGTACGCTCGACGTGCGGGTCGAAGTTGCGGTCCGCGAGGTCGTTGATCACGCAACCCGCCGAGCGCATCAGGACCGTGCCGAGGACGAATATCCACACCACCAGCCAGTCGGGTCTCCCCAGAGCCGAGAGCCAAAGCCCCCACAACGTCGGCCAGAGAAGCAAGAGTATGCCGATCGGCTTGTCGAGCCGCATCAGTCGTTCGTAAAGGTCGGCCCGTTCGCGTAGCCTGAGCGCGGAGAGTTGCATGGCTGACATTCTAACGCCAGTCGCCGCGCAATCCGGCGACGATCTGCTGCAGGTTTTCGGGTGTCGCCGCCGCCGGCGCCACCGGCGTTCCCACCGTCAAAGCGATCCGCGAGAAGATGCCGCGCCGCAGAGGCCTGCTCATCGCCGGACCATCCTTGCGACTGAAGAAGCTGCCCCACAGGCCCTGCAGGGCCATCGGGATGACCGGCACCGGCGTGCGGCCGACGATGCGCTGCACGCCCGGCCGGAAGGGGTAGAGCTCGCCGGTATCGGTGATGCGCCCCTCGGGGAAGATGGCGACCAGTTCGCCTGCTGCCAGCGCCTGCGCCACCTCCTCGAAAGCCGCTTCCATCATCGCCGCGTCCTCGCGCGCCGGCGCGATCGGAATCGCGCGCATGTGACGGAAGACGAAACCGATCAGCGGCAGGCGATGGATCCGGTGATCCATCACGAAGCGGATCGGCCTGCGGCTGGCAGCGGCGATCACCAGCGGGTCGACGAAGCTGACGTGGTTGCAGATCAGTACCGCTGGCCCCTCTTCCGGAATGTTCCCGATGCCGCTTTGCCGCAGGCGGTAGAAAGAGTGGATCAGCAGCCAGGCGACGAAGCGCAGCATGAACTCCGGAACCAGGCTGTAGATATAGACCGCCACGGCCGCATTGCACAGCGCCGCGACGCCGAACAGCGCCGGGATCGTCAGGCCGTCGCCGAGCAAGCCGGCAGCCGCCAGCGAACCGACAACCATGAACAACGCGTTGAGGATGTTGTTGGCAGCGATGATTCGTGCACGCTGGTCCACCGGGCTGCGCAACTGGATCAGGGCGTACAGGGGAACGATGAAGAAGCCGCCGAAGAGACCGAGTGCGAAGAGGTCGAGCAGAACCCGCCACGTTCCCGCCAGTGCCAGCAGTCCGCTCAGCGACAGCGGAGCCCCAGGCGGCAGCAGTGTGGGCGATGCGAAAGCGATATCGATGCCGAAGAGGGTGAGACCGATCGAGCCGAAAGGCACCAGCCCGATTTCGACCTGACCGGCAGAGAGCCGCTCACACAGTAGCGAGCCGACGCCGATGCCGACGGTGAACACCGCCAGCAGCAGCGTTACCGAGGTTTCGTCGCCGCCAAGGACGAACCTGGCGTACGCCGGGAACTGCGCCAGGAACAGGGCGCCGTACAGCCAGAACCATGAAATGCCGAGGATCGACAGGAAGACGGTGCGGTTCTGGCGCGCAAAGCCGACGTTGCGCCAGGTCTCGGAGATCGGGTTGAGGCTGACCACGAGTTCTGGCGCCGGCGCCGCTGCAGCCGGAATGCCACGGCTGCAAAGGTAACCCAGGACGGCGATCAGCAGTCCGGCGATGGCGACCCACGTCGGCTGATGGGCGGCACCGGCGAGCAGTCCACCGGCAAGCGTGCCGATCAGGATGGCGACAAAGGTGCCCGCCTCGACCAGCGCGTTGCCGCCGACGAGTTCGCTCTCGCGCAGATGCTGCGGCAGGATGGCGTACTTGACCGGACCGAAGAGGGTCGAGTGCAGGCCCAGCAGAAACAGTGCCGCAAACAGGATCGGCAGGCTGTGGATGGCGAAACCAAGCAGCGCAAGGCCCATGATCAGGACCTCGAGCAGTTTCACCAGACGCGCCAGCCGGGCCTTGTCGTACTTGTCGGCCAGCTGGCCGGCAGTTGCCGAGAAAAGAAAGAACGGCAGGATGAACGTTCCGGCAGCGATATTGGTCAGCACCTCCGGCCGGATCGCCGTCCAGCTCGCCGCCTGGAAGGTCAGCAGGACGACGAGCGCGTTCTTGAAGAGATTGTCGTTGAAGGCGCCGAGGAACTGCGTGGCGAAGAACGGTCCGAAGCGACGTGCCTTGAGCAGGCCAAACTGGGAACTCATGCGGGAATCCTTTCTCGCGGAGCGAAGACGCCGCGCGCCTCGAAGATGTTCAGGGCAAGACGGTGAGCCAGCAACGCCAGAATACAGTGCGCGACGACAACAAGCACGCAGTGGTCGAACGTGCGTCGCAGCCGCTCCGGGTTGCCCAACGCCTGCCGATCGGAGCCATGCACGGCCCTCCCCGCATCGGCGTGGCCGACCAACGGCCGCCCATGCGCAGGCAGCGCCGCACGGAAGCGGCCGCACGGCTGCGACGACTGGTCGATTCCCGTCGCTGGTGGCAACCGTTCCATCGCCGGCGCTCCGCCGGCAACGGCCGGCGCCCGCTGCTCGATGCAGTCCGGACGACGGGGAGCGATCGGGGCCGCCCGCGGGCTTGCGGCCAGAGCTGGATCATCGAGCATCGACACGCATCCTGATCGGGGAAAGGGCTTCGTAGGCTATATTCATGATCGGGCGGGCGCAAGCCCCTGCAACCGTCGGGCTCCCTGGCAATGGCATCCCACCGCAGCGGCCGTTGCTGGAACGGATTCCCGGTGTATCGCTCGGATCATGAGCTGGCCGGCAACGGTACGCTGAGCGACGACGAGGCGCGCAAGGGAGCGGCCGAGGCCTTGCGTCACATGCGCTACGGCGACGGCGAGTATTTCTTCATCCTCGATACGCAGCACCGCTTCGTGATGCATCCGCTGAAGCCGGAACTCGAGGGCAAGAGCGGCGCCGAAATGCGCGATCCGAACGGCAAGGCGCTGATCCAGGAACTGGTGCGGACGGCGCGGGCCAGCGAGCGCGGTGGCCTCGTCGAATACGTGTTTGCCCGCGCCGGCAGCGAGCAGCCAGCCCCCAAGATCAGTTACGCCGCCGAGTTCAAACCATGGGGCTGGGTCTACGGGACCGGCATTTATGTCGATGACGTCTCTGCCGCGTTCCGCAGCAAGGCCATCGAGTCCCTGAGCATCGTCGCCCTGGCAGTCGGCGTCCTGATTGCCGTGTCGCTGGCCATTGGCCGCAGCGTGCTGCGACAGCTTGGCGGCGAGCCCGCGACAGCCTCAGCCATCGCCCGCCGCGTTGCGGCCGGTGACCTGGCGCTGGACATCAATGCCGGGAGTCTCGTCGGCGACAGCCTGATGCGTTCGCTTGCCGAGATGCAGACCCAGCTGCAGGCAATGATTGAGCAGACCAACCTCATGGCTCTCAACGCCGCCATCGAGGCCGCACGTGCAGGTGAGCAAGGGCGGGGGTTTGCCGTCGTTGCCGATGAAGTGCGCAAGCTGGCCGAGAGAACGACGAAGGCCACGAGCGAGATCAGCGCGATGGTCGTCAGCGTCCAGGCCGATACCGAAGCGGCCGTGGCAGCCATGAGTGAGGCGGCCCCACAGGTTGCGCGCGGCCTCGACAAGGCGCGCGAGGCGAGCGGCGTGCTCGAGGCGATCCTGCGTCAGGCGAACAAGTCGAGCGAGCGCGTGGATGAAGTGGCGGTGGCGACGCGCGAACAGGCGACGGTCGCCGAAGACGTCGCTCGCCACCTGCAGCACATCGCCTCGATGACCGAAGAGACGAGGGCAACGATGCATGCCAATACCGTCGCAGTCACTGAACTGGAACAACTGGCCGGCGGGCTGCGCGAGGTCGTCGCCCGCTTTCGCGTCACCTGAGAGTTTGTGAAGAAATCGTCGCGAGCAGGCCGAGATGCCAAGCGCCTGCCGCGGCCCCAGACCCTCAGGCGCGCAGCAGGTCCTCGCGATCGCCCAGCCACCGCTGCAGATGACGCGCAGCCCGGTCCGTGCCATCACGCAGCAGGCGTGCCGCCATCGACTGTGCCAGTTCGACGAGGTCGGCGTCCTGCTCCAGATCGGCATGGCGCAGCAAGGGTTCCCCTGACTGCCGACTGCCGATGAATTCGCCAGGGCCGCGCAGGCGCAGATCCTGGCGGGCGATCTCGAAGCCGTCGCTGTGTTCGAAGATGATCTTCAGGCGAGCACGCGCGCTGGTGGAGAGTGGCGGCTGGTAGAGCAGGACGCAGACCGAGTCCTGTGCGCCGCGGCCGACACGGCCGCGCAACTGGTGCAGTTGCGCGAGTCCGAAGCGCTCCGCATGCTCGATGACCATCAGGGTGGCGTTGGCCACGTCGACACCCACCTCGATGACCGTCGTCGCCACCAGCAGGTCGATCTCGCCGGCGACGAAGGCTGCCATCACCGCCGCCTTCTCCTCACTGCGCAGGCGACCATGGATCAGCCCGATGCGCAGGCCGACGAGTTCGGCGGCGAGAGCCGCATGCGTGTCGAGCGCCGCCTGCAGGTCGACCTTGTCCGACTCCTCGATCAACGGGCAGACCCAGTAGGCCTGCCGGCCACCGGCGACCGCAGCGCGCACTGCGGCGACGACCTGTGCACGCCGGTCGGCCGAGAAAAGGCGCGTCCTCACCGGCGAGCGCCCCGGCGGCATCTGATCGATCAGCGAGACATCGAGATCGGCATAGTAGCTCATTGCCAGCGTGCGCGGGATCGGCGTCGCCGACATCATCAACTGGTGCGGATTGCCGCCCTTGCGCCGCAACTCGAGGCGCTGCCGGACGCCGAAGCGATGTTGCTCGTCCACGATGATCAGCCCGAGACGGGAAAAGTCGATGCTTTCCTGGATCAGCGCATGCGTGCCGACGACCAATTGCGCCGTCGTTGCCGCCTGCTGCCGTCGCTGCCGCTTGAGCTTGCCGGCAAGGCTGCCGGTCAGCCACAGCACCTCGACGGACAGAGGCTCCAGCCAGGTACGCAACTTCTGGAAGTGTTGCTCGGCGAGGATTTCCGTCGGCGCCATCAGCGCCACCTGATGACCCGCCTCGATCGCCTGACACGCCGCCAGAGCCGCGACGATCGTCTTGCCGCAGCCGACATCACCCTGCAGCAGCCTTTGCATCGGGCTGGGTCGCGCCAGATCGCCGGCGATCTCCCCTGCAACCCGGCGCTGCGCGGCGGTCAGGGCGAAGGGCAATGAACACTCGAGGCGCCGCGCCAGTTGCCCGGCCGCCGGCAGGACGGGCGCACGCTGCCGGCGCCGCGCGAGATAGGCGCGGCGCAGCGACAACTGCTGTGCCAGGAGTTCGTCGAACTTGATGCGTCGCCAGGCAGGATGGCTGCGATCCTGCAGGGTCGCTTCGGCGACCGTCGCTGGCGGCGCGTGCAGCAGCGAGACTGCCGCGGCAAACGAAGGCAGTTCGTGCGCCCGACACCAGTCCGCGTCGAGCAGTTCGCTGAGATCGGCAGACTGCAGCGCACGGGCGATCAGCCGACGCAGCGTAGCTTGGCCGAGACCGGCAGTCGCCGGGTAGACGGGTGTCAGCGACTGCGCCAGAGGCTCGTCGACGGCGACGACCCGGTAGCGCGGATGGACCATCTCGAGGCCGTGGAAGCCGTGCCGGATCTCGCCGAAGACGCGCAACCTGCTGCTGGCGGCGCGGGCCGCTTCGAGTGCCCGCTGCTGGCTGCCGTAGAAGTTGATGAAACGCAGGGAGAGAACGCCGCCGCTCGCGTCACCGACGCGCACCACCAACTGACGCCGCGGCGTCCGTCCGACGGCAAGATCGAGCACCTCTGCCTCGACGAGCAGCGGCACCCCCGTTGGCGCCCCGGCGATGGCGGTGACCCGCGTCTCGTCTTCGTAACGCAACGGCAGATGCAGGACCAGGTCCGCAGGCCGCTCGAGCCCGAGCGCGCGGAGCCGGTTGCGGATCGCTGGCGGAGCATCGATCGCATCCGCCGCCGACATCAGCCGCCAATGACCATGATGGCGTCCGCCTCGACCAGAGCGCCGCGTGGCAGCGCAGCGACGCCAACGGCGGCACGGGCCGGAAAGGGCGCAACGAAATAGCGGCCCATCACCTCGTTCACCTTCGCGAAATGGACGAGATCGGTGAGGTAGACGTTGAGCTTGACGACATCGGCCAACGAGCCGCCGGCAGTCTCCGCAACCGCCTGCAGGTTGTCGAAGACACGAACGATCTGCGCGTCGATACCCTCAGCCAGCTTCATCGTCGCCGGCTCCAGACCGATCTGCCCGGAGAGGTAGACGGTGTCGCCGGCCCGCACCGCTTGCGAGTACGTGCCAATCGCTGCCGGCGCCAGCGGCGTCGAGATGATCGTTCTCTTCATGCTGCGGTCCTCCACCACGTGTCAGGTTGAAAGCGGGGATGATAAACCGCCGGCAACGAGAGAACCATCGGCACGATCGATGCACCGGCATCCATTCCGTGTTGCATGAAAGCGACACTCGACCTAAGCATCTGAAACATCTGCCGCAGTTCGCGTGTCGTTCGTGTGTAGAATCCCACGAACGGTGCATGGAGCAGAGGCCGGGGCATGGCCGCCGTCGATGATTCTTATTTGGGGAGACTTGGGAATGTTGAAGAGCGGGCTTTTTGCGGTTCGAACGATACCGGCGCTGATCGCCGTGTCCTTGTCGGGTTATGCGGGCGCCTCGGGCTTCCAGTTGATGGAGCAGAATGCCAGTGGCCTCGGGGTTGCCTTTGCCGGATCGGCAGCGGTGGCGGAAGACGCCAGCACCATCTTCTGGAACCCCGCCGGAATGGCCTATTTGCCGAAGGGGAAGATGCAGGTCGTCGGCGTCCTGAGCGCCATCAACCCGTCGGCAAAGTTCAGCAATGACGGTTCGATCAACCCGGCCGGGATTTATGGCGCTGCTGGCAACGGCGGTGACGCGGGTGGCTGGGCCTTTGTCCCGGCGATGTATTTCGCCATGCCAATCAACGATCAGATCAGCCTGGGCCTCGGCATCAATGCCCCCTTTGGACTGGCCACCGAGTATGACAAGGGCTGGACTGGCCGCTTCCGCGCCCTCAACTCGGACGTGCAGACGATGAACATCAACCCGTCGATCTCGTTCAAGGCGAACGAAGCTTGGTCTTTCGGCCTCGGCTTCAGCGCACAGAAGCTCGACGGTACCTTCAGCAACAATGTCAACGCCAGCGGCGCCCTCTGCGCCGGGTTGGGCGCTCCTGCCCTGTGCGGCCCGGCGGGGGCGCTGCGCAACCTCGAGAGCTGGGCCAGGATCAACGGAGACGACTGGGGCTGGGGTTACAATCTGGGCGCCATGTTCCAACCGTCTCCGTCGACCAGGGTCGGCTTGTCGTATCGCTCGGCGATCGATTTCAAGGTCACCGGTGACGTGAAATTCTGGCGACCGACCGTCACCACGCTGACACCCGGCGGCAACGCCGCCGCCAATGCGGCACTTGCCCGCGGACTTTACAACGGCAACGTCAAGGCCGACATCAAACTGCCCGACACCGCCATTCTGAGCGCCTGGCAGCGCCTCAGCGACCGCTGGGAAATGATGGGTGACATCTCGTGGACCGGTTGGGCAAAGATCCAGGATCTGACCTTCGTCCGCACTGATGGCGCCGCTGCCGGGAGCACGCTGTCGAGCACCGAGGAAAACTGGCGCAACACTTGGCGGGTGGCACTCGGCGGGGCTTATCAATTCAACGACCAGTGGAAGTTGCGCGCCGGCATCGCCTACGACCAGTCGCCGGTGGACAGCTCCGAATACCGCACGCCGCGTCTGCCCGACAACGACCGCACCTGGCTGGCAATCGGCGCGCAGTACAAGCCCACCAAGGAGCTGGTGTTCGATGCCGGTTATACGTACATCTGGGTCAGGGACTCCTCGATCAACGACAGCGGCGGCATGAACGCGACCCAGGCAGCCAACGTGGCGTCCTACGGCTGGCTCAAGGGCAACTACAGCAACAACGTGAACGTCCTTGCCGTACAGGCCACTTACAGTTTCTAGCCTTTCCGGAACCGCGACCGCCGCAGCCGTCGCGGTTTTTTTCGCCTGCAGATCGCTGCCCGCAGCGCGCAGCGCCGGTCGTTCGCGGCTGGCGTCCGGCTTGCCGGATTTTCTCCCGTCATGACGACGACGCCAGCCATCGCCAACCTCGAGAAGCTGCTCGGCGGGCCGCGCGATGGCGCCCTCCTGCGCTACGCGCTGGGCAACGAGCATCTGCGGGCAGGCGACTTCGCGCAGGCAGCGGTCCGCCTGCGCGAAGCGGTCGAACGCGACGCCGGATACTCGGCAGCGTGGAAGCTGCTCGGCAAGGCGCTCGCCGAAGACGGTCAGGGTCGCGAAGCGCTGGCTGCGTACGAACAGGGGATCGCCGTTGCCGAAGCGCGAGGCGACATCCAGGCCGCGCGCGAGATGAGCGTCTTTGCCCGCCGCCTGCGCCGCCAGCTACCGGCAGCAGAACACTGAGCGGCTATGGCTTGCCGCCGTGGCTCGGCACGATGACCGCGTCGATGCCACGCTTCCGTATTTCCCGGCGCGCTGCCTCGGCCTCGCTGCGCGTCCGGAACGGGCCCACCAGCAGGCGTGTTTCGACGCTTGCCGGAATGCCAGCCTTAGCCAGACTGGCCTGCAGTTCCTCGGCGCGGCGCGAGTCGGGCAGGAAGCTGGTCTGCAGTGTGGGCCCCGACGGCGGCCGCGATGCTGCAGCGGCCGGCGTTTCGTCGGCGAGGGCAGCGCCTGGCGACGCCGACGCCAGCGAAGCCTCGATTGCCGCACCGCTGGCCTGTGGTTCGGCGATCAGCGGCACCACCGCCGGTGTCTCGGCGGCGGGCTGGACGGCGGGCAGCGGCGCCGGCTCCTTCTTCCTCACCGGGACGGGTTCGGTGTAGGGCGGGCCGGAGCTCGCCGCTTCTTCGGGCGGCGCCACGTCATCCAGCAACGACAACGCCGTCGACAGGACCACGATCAGCAACCCCGCAAGGCCGATCCGCCGACGCAACTGGCGTTCAGTGGCCGCCTTTCGCTCGTCTGCTGCCACGGCCTGGCCGAGCTGCGCCGTCGTTGTCGCGGCACCTCCGACCCGGTTGCTGCGCAGTCTCATGGCCATCGACCGTCTTTCCGCGGACTAGAGGCCATCACGCCGATTGCGCGCCAGCGCGACAACCAGATCGGCCTCGGCGCGGGCGATGCCGCAGCGATGTGCGATGGCAGTGGCGTCATGACCCTGAATCGCCATCTGCATGGCATCGTTGTACAGCGGCGGCGCGCTCGGCACCGTCCCCTTCGCCGCCTGCCGGAAATCCTCGCGTGCCGCAAGGACTTCGGCACGCAACTCATCGACCTCACAGCGCAACTGATAGACGTCGCGCTGCAGGGCATCGATCAGTTCCTGGCCGGGAATCTGGGGCGGAGGCTCGTTCCAGGCAAAGCTGGGTCTACCCGCATCGGCGCGCACTGTGGCTGCGGGTTCTGCAACCGCCGGCGGCAGTGCGTCTGCAGGTTTCTGCGGCACCGCCGAAGGATCCTGCACCGACGCTTCGCCCGACTCGGATTCCTGGATGGCCGTGTAAGCGGCCACTGCCGACTGCGCTGCCGGGGACGGCAGGGCCATGGCGGAATCCTGCAGGCGACGCATGCGGACAAAGAGAACGACGATGTACAGGACAAGCAAGACGATGATCGCGATCAGGCCTTCTCGCCAGCCCAACCTGCCCAGTAGCTCGAGATCCATGCCGCGCCCCATGTCGGTATCCGCCCGACATTATGCCAGACTCCGCCGCGCGGGCCGGCTTGTGCAGTAGCCCTGCGCGTCGCTGACATCGGCAAGGAAACGGGCCTCAACCGGCTTGCCGGACGAGGCCCGCGACGAGCAAACTACTGGATGGACTCGAACAGCCCTGCCGCGCCCATGCCGGTGCCGATGCACATGCTGACCATGCCGTAGCGCTGTCGCGTACGACGCAATCCATGCAGCAGGGTCGCAGTGCGGATGGCACCGGTCGCACCGAGCGGGTGACCGAGGGCGATGGCGCCACCGAGCGGGTTGACCTTCGCCGGATCGAGATCGAGCGTCCGCATCACCGCCAGTGCCTGCGCCGCGAAGGCTTCGTTGAGTTCGACCCAGTCCACCTCGTGCTGGCTGATGCCAGCCTGCCGGAGGACGCGCGGGATCGCCTCGACCGGGCCGATGCCCATGATCTCCGGCGCGACGCCGGCCACCGAAAAGCCGGCGAAGCGCGCCAGCGGTTGCAGGGCGAACTGCTTCAGGATCCTCTCCGAAACCAGCAACACGGCAGCTGCACCGTCGGACATCTGCGAACTGTTGCCGGCAGTCACCGAGCCACGAGCGGCGAAGACCGGCCGCAGTCGGGCAAGCCCTTCGATGCTGCTGTCGCGGCGTGGCCCCTCGTCTTCTGCGGCGAGATACTCCTGGACCGCCACCTCGCCACTGGCGAGGTCGGGAACCCGCCTCTTTACGGCATAAGGCGTGATCTCGGCACGAAAGTGACCGGCATCGATCGCCGCACAGGCCTTGCGGTGCGAATCGACGGCAAAGGCATCCTGATCCTCGCGCGACACCCGCCACTGCGCGGCCACCTTCTCGGCGGTGATGCCCATGCCGAAGCCGATTGCGTAGTTTTCCTCTTTCTCGAAAATGGCCGGGTTGAGCGCGGTCTTGTTGCCGGTCATCTGGTTCATCAGCGACATCGTTTCGGTACCGCCAGCAATCATCACCTCAGCCTCGCCGAGACGAATGCGGTCGGCGGCCATGGCGACGGTCTGCAGACCGGAAGCGCAGAACCGGTTCACCGTGACACCGGGTACGCTGTTCGGCATGCCGGCGAGCAGCAGGCCGATGCGCGCGACGTTCATCCCCTGCTCCGCCTCCGGCATCGCGCAACCGACGATGACATCCTCGACGAGCGCCGGATCGAGCCCCGGTGCCTGCGCCATCACCGCCCCGATGGCATGTGCCAGCATGTCGTCCGGTCGCACGTGACCGAGCATGCCCTTGCGCCGACCGACCGGCAGCCGCGTCGCGGCGACGATGTAGGCGTCCTGAATCTGTTTGCTCATGTTCTGTTCTCCTGGCGCGCTCAATTGCGCAGTGGCTTGCCGGTTTCCAGCATGTGCTGGATGCGCTGCTGGGTTTTCGGGTTCTGCAGCAGTTCGACGAAGAGTTTGCGCTCGACCGTCAACAGCCACCGTTCGTCGACCAGTGAGCCGGTCTCGACCTCACCACCACACAGGGCGGTCGCAGCGGCTCGCGCCACGGTGTAGTCGTGCGCCGAGATCATGCCGCCCTCCTTCATGTTGGCCAGCATCATCTCGCAGTTGGCAATGCCGGTGCGCCCGGCGACCTTGACCCCGCGCGGTGAGAGCCGCGGGTAGTAACCGGCTTCGGCAAGGCCGCGCGCCTCGCGCAGCGCGACGTAGAGCAGTTCGTGCGCGTTGAAGACGATCCTGTCCGCCTCTACGGCGAAACCGAGTTCCTTCGCCTGCGCGCCGCTTTTCGACACCGTCGCCATGGCGATGGTCATGAACACCGGCTGGATGAACTCGAAGGGATCGTTGCCGCCGGTCCGCGTCGCTGCCTGTGCGGCGCGGATGGCGAACTCCTTGCAGCCACCACCTGCCGGGATCAGGCCGACACCGGCCTCGACGAGACCGATGTAGCTCTCGAGTGCGATCACCCGCTTCGCGGCGTGCATCAGGAACTCGCAGCCACCGCCGAGCGCCATTCCCTGGACCGCCGCGACCACCGGTACCTGGGCATACTTGAGCGCCATCGAGGTGTTCTGAAACTCGGCGACATACTTCTCGAGCAGTTCGAAGTCGCCGGCCTTGATCGCCTCGGCGACCTCCTTCAGATTCGCACCGAAGGCGAACGGCGCCTCGTGCCAGAGAACCAGTCCCTGGTAAGCTGCCTCGGCGCGGGCAACCGCTTCCTGCATGCCGACGATGACGTCGCGACCGAGCGTATGGTTGCGCGACTTGACGCTGACGATGGCTATTCCGGCGTCCACCTGCGGCAGCGTCCACAGACGCACGCCGTCGTTTTCCCAGACCGTTTCGCCGACCACGGCCGTCTCGCCCAGCACCCGCTCGGGGAACAGCTGGCGCCGATAGACCGGCAGCGTCGAGCGCGGACGATAGGCGTCGGCGCTGGCAGAGTACGAGCCCTGCGGGCCGTGCACACCCTCGTCGGCGACACGACCGAAGACCCATTCGGGCAACGGCGCCTGGCTCATCGCCCGACCGGCCTCGATGTCGGCCTGCACGGCCTCGGCGATCGAGCGCCAGCCTGCTGCCTGCCAGGTCTCGAATGGGCCCTGCGCCCAGCCGAAGCCCCAGCGCATCGCAAAGTCGAGGTCGCGCGCGTTGTCGGCGATGTCGGCGAGATGGAAAGCCGTGTAGTGGAAGATGTCGCGGAAGATCGCCCACAGGAACTGCGCCTGCGGATGCTCGCTGGCGCGCAACTGGGCAAAGCGGACTGCCGGATCCCGCTGCTTCAGGATCGCCAGGACGCCGCCGTCGATCTCCCCGGCGCTGTCGCGATAGTCCTGCAGCGCCAGGTCGAGCACCTTGATCGCGCGACCCTCCTTGCGGAAGATGCCGGCGCGCGTCTTCTGCCCCAGCGCGCCCTTGCCGATCAGCGCCGCCAGCCAGACCGGCACGCCGTAGTAGCCGTGCCAGGGGTCTGCCGGCAGGGTGTCCTGCATGGTCTTGATGACGTGCGCCAGGGTATCGAGACCAACGACGTCGGCGGTACGATAGGTGGCGCTCTTTGGCCGGCCGATGATCGGCCCGGTGAGCGAGTCGACGACGTCGAAACCGAGGCCGAGCCGCTGCGTGTGGTGCATCACGGCGAGGATCGAGAAGACGCCGACGCGATTGGCCACGAAGTTCGGGGTGTCGAGCGCACGCACGATTCCCTTGCCGAGACGCGACACCAGCCAGGACTCGAGATCGTCGAGGAGCGCCGGAGCGGTGCCCCGCGTGGCGATCAGTTCGACCAGATGCATGTAACGCGGAGGATTGAAGAAATGGATGCCACAGAAGCGCGAGCGCAGCACCTCGGGCAAAGCCTCGGCAAGGCGGTTGATCGACAGGCCGGAAGTGTTCGAGGCGATGATCGCCGTCGGCGCGATGAAGGGTGCGATCCTGCGATAGAGCTCATCCTTCCACTCCATCCTTTCGGCGATCGCTTCGATGATCAGGTCGCAATCCCGGAGTTGCTCCAGATCCGCCCCGTAGTTGGCAGCGTCGATGTAAGCGACACGGTCCTTGCTCGCCAGCGGCGACGGATCGAGTCTCCTGAGCCCGTCGATGGCCTTGCGGACGATTCCGTTGGCATCGCCCGTGGCAGCCGGCAGATCGAATAGGACCACGGGCACGTCGGCATTCGCGAGGTGCGCAGCGATCTGCGCGCCCATGACGCCCGCTCCGAGTACGGCGGCCTTGCGTACTATGAAGTTGCTCAAGCTGTTCTCCTGTTATGGGTCGACTGTGTCCGCCGGGAATGCCCCGCCATGGCCCTGCACCAAGCCTGTAAAACGAACGTTTGAATTATACGCTGGCTGCGGCCGGCGTCAACTCCGGGTGCGGAACGTCCGCCCCGGCATTGCCTGAAGGGGCCGCAGTGCAGCACCGTCGCAAGCCTCGGCGTGGGCTGGTCGAAAGAGGTCCACCGGCCCATCGACGCGGAAAAGCTCAGACGGAAGCAGGCAGTTCCCGCTTGCCGCCGTGCTGATCGATCGCGACGTAGGTGAGCACCGCCTCGGTCACCTTTACCGTGATCGGTTGCGCCGGGTGACGCTCCGCGTAGACTTCGACCCGGACCGTGATCGAGGTGCGGCCGGTGCCGACCACCTCGGCAAAGAAGCTGACGACGTCACCGACCGATACCGGCTGCTTGAACAGGAAGGAATTGACCGCCACGGTGGTCACACGACCACGCGCGCGCCGCATCGCCGGTATCGCGCCGGCGACGTCCACCTGCGCCATGATCCAGCCACCGAAGACGTCGCCCTGCGGATTCACCTCCGAAGGCATCGGCACGACACGCAGGATTGGTTGCCGGTCCGGCAGCACCGTCAGCACCTCAGGCATACTGGCTGCGCAGGTAGTTGAGCGGCCCACCGGTGAAAGGGGCGAAGCCGGTGCCGAAGATCACGCCGGCGTCAGCCAGGTCGGCGTCGGCGACGACACCCTCGTCGACCAGTTCCTGCGTTCGCTCGAGCAGCGGCCGCACGAGCCGCTGCGCGAGGCCGGCCGGCACGGCCGCGGCGGGAGGTTTGGCCGCCTTGCCACCGTCGTAGTCATAGAATCCGCGACCACTCTTGCGGCCCAGGTGGCCGGCGTTGAAGCGCTCGAGCAGGCAGCGCGGCGGTGCCACCCCACTCCCGGCGAGGCTGCTGCCAGCCGCCATGGCGACATCGAGGCCGACCATGTCCACGAGCTCGATCGGACCCATCGGCATGCCGAAGGCGAGCATCGCCTCGTCGACGGTCGCCGGCGTGATCCCCTCGTCGACCGCGCGCATCGCCTCCAGCATGTAGGGACCGATGACGGCGTTGACGAGAAACCCGGGCGCGCTTCTCACCGGCAACGGCAGCCGGTCGATCTGGCGCACGAAGGCCGTCGCGCGCTGGACCGTATCGACCTCCGTCCCGGCAGCTGCGACGACTTCGACCAGCGGCATCTTCGCCACCGGATTGAAGAAATGGATGCCCACCAGGCGCTCCGGTCGTGCCAGAACACTCGCAAGATCCTCGATGCGCAGGCTCGAGGTATTGCTGGCAAGCACCGCGTCCGGCCGCATCCGCGTTTCCAGACCGGCAAGCAGGGCATGCTTGGCTTCGAGGTTCTCGAAGATCGCCTCGATGACGACGTCGGCCTGGGCGACTCCGTGCCCTTCCGGGTCGGGGATCAGGCGATCCATCGCCGCGCGCAGCTCACGCGCATCGCGGACGCGCTGCCCCCAGGCGGTGTAGGCCCGTTGCAGGGCCGGAGCGATCCGCTCGATTCCCTGATCCTGCAGCGTCACGGTCAAGCCGCGCAAGGCGCACCAGGCGGCGATGTCGCCGCCCATGACGCCGGCGCCAACGACATGGACGCGCCGGGCCGTGAAGCCGCTTGCCTTGCCGAAGCTCTTCAGGCGCTCCTGCAGGAAGAAGACGCGCACGAGGTTGCGCGCCGTTGGCGAGCGGACGATGCTGTCGATCAGTTGCGGTGCCGCCAGCGCATCACCCTGATGGTGTGCCCAGATGTCGATGATCGCGTAGGGCGCCGGGTAGTGCTCGCGCCGGGCGCGCCGCGCAACCTGCTTGCGCGCGCCGCTGGCGACGATGCTCTTCAGCGGCCCGTTGAGCAGGCGCTGCAGGAAGGGCGGACGCCGCCGCGCCTGGCCGCTCAGGACGAGCATGGCCGCCGCCGCATCCATCACGCGCGGTGGTACGCAGTCGTCGGCGAGGCCCAGTCGTTTCGCCTTTTTGGCGTCGATGGTCTTGCCGGTCAGCATCATGTCGAGCGCCGCCTGGGGACCGGTTCGCTCGGGCAGGCGAAGCATGCCGCCCCAACCCGGAACGATGCCCAGCATCACCTCCGGGAGCCCCATGCGCGTCGAGGGTTCATCGACGGCAAGCAGGTAACGGCAGGCGAGCGCAAGTTCGAGGCCACCGCCGAGGCAGTGTCCGCGGACGAGAGCCAGCGTCGGGTAGTGCACCGCCGCCAGGCGATTGAACAGCTGCCAGCCGCGTGCCACCAGCTCGATGCCCTTGGCCGGCGTATCGAGTTGGGTGAACTCCTGAATGTCGGCGCCGGCAATGAAGCCGGCGGCCTTGCCGGAGCGGAAGATGAGAGCCTTCGGCGGTTGTCGGTCGAGTTCATCGAGGAGTTGCGACAGTTCCGCCATGACTGCACTCGACAGCGAGTTGGTGGATTCGCCCGCCTTGTCGAGAGTCGCCCAGGCGAGGCCCTGCGCGTCGAGCTCGAGCCGCCAGTGCCGCCAAACTTGTGTGTCGGGGTTCATGACCTTCCCTTGATACTCGTTTTCCGTCATCCGTTTCATGCGCCACCTGTCCGCAGGTTCTCGACCAGCATCGCCCCTCCCTGACCGCCGCCGATGCAGATCGCGGCGATGCCGCGGCGGGCACCGGCGGCGCGCAGGGCGTGCAGCAGGTGCAGGACGATGCGCGCGCCGGATGCACCCACCGGGTGGCCGATGGCGATGGCGCCACCGTCGACGTTGAGACGCTCTGCAGGCGGTGAACCGAGCGCGGCCGGCAGACCGAGCTGCTCGCGGCACCAGGCGTCCGACTCCCAGGCGGCCATGCAGCCGAGTACCTGCGCGGCAAAGGCCTCGTTGATCTCCCACAGGTCGATGTCGTCGAGCCCGAGTTGCTGCCGCTGCAGGATCGGTGTCGCCGCATGCACCGGCCCCAGACCCATCTCTGCCGGGTCGAGAGCAGCCCACGCGCTGTCCGTGATCTGGCCGAGTGGCTGCAGCTGCCACTTGTCGACCGCTGCCTGCGAAGCCAGGAGCAGCCACGCCGCGCCATCGGTGATCTGCGAACTGTTGCCCGGGGTGATCCGACCGTAGCGGCGGTCGAAGAACGGCTTCAACTTGGCCAGCCCAGCCATGCTCGAGTCCGCCCGCACCCCATCATCCTCGAGATACACCTGTCCCTTGCCATCGACCAGCGGCACGATCTCGCCGAAACGCCCGGCCTGGCGTGCAGCAACGGCGCGCTGGTGACTGCGCACGCTGAACTCATCCATCTGCTGGCGCGAGATCGCAAAACGCCAGGCGAGGTTCTCCGCCGTCTGGCCCATCAGCAACCCGACGACCGGATCGGTCAACCCCTTCAGCAGGCCGATCACCGGCGACAGCAGCTGCGCCGGGCGCAGCCTGCTGAACATGCCGATCTTCTCGCCGATGCTCCGGGCCTGCATCATCCGGGCAAACCACTGCACCATCACGTCGTTGTAGAGCAGCGGCGCGCGCGACAGCGCGTCTACGCCACCGGCAAGCACCAGCTGCGAACGCCCGTTGCGGATGTTGGCCATTGCCGAATCGATGGCCTGCATGCCGCTGGCGCAGTTGCGCATGACCGTCCACGCCGGCACCTGCTGCCCGCAGCCGAGCCGCAGCGAGACGACACGACCGATGTTGACTTCGTCCGGCGACGGACTGGCACAACCGAGGATGACCTCATCGAGATCGGTGGCAGCGAATGGCTGACGAATCAGCAGAGCCCGCCCCGCCTGCACCGCCAAGTCGCTGGCAGCGAACGGGCCGGGAGCATTGCGCCCCTTGAGGAACGGCGTGCGCGCTCCATCGACGACATATACCGGCTCAGATTCCAATACCTTCTCCTTCCTGCGGTTCCCTGACAGTGGCGCGCGGCAGCGGATGCCGCCTCCTGCCGCGCACCGTTGCGTCAGCCATCGTCTCAGGCGGCAGCCTTGTGCAGCAACGGCTCCTGCCGCATGCGACCGAGGTCATGCGGAAAATCGTCGACGCGGATGACGATGTCGCGCAACTCGTTGCGCCGCTTGAGGGCCGCATACTCGGCGGGGGTGACGATGCCGGCAGCGAACGCGGCGTGCGCCAGATCGCGCACATTGGCGTCGGGGTTGTCGACCAGCACACCCTTCTTCTCCGCGGCGCGGATCTTTGCCTCGATCGGCTCGGCCTCGATCGTCGCCAGGAGCGCGAGTTCGAGGGCACCAACGGCTTCCGACTCGCCCTTCGGCAGGTAGGTTTCGGCGGTCAGGCGGTCACGCGCGGCAGACGGCTCGATCAGGAGCTTGGCTACCCGGTGACCGATGCGGTCGGACGGAACATCGTAGGGGTGCCCGAGCGGGAACACCATGCGGTAGAGCAGGCGGCCGATCCAGCGTACAGGGAAGTTGGCGATGGCACCGTCGAAAGCCATCTGCGCCTTGTACATCGCGTCCCAGATCGCCCAGTGCATGAGTGGGGCGTCGGCCTGCTGGCGCCCTTCCGACTCATAGCGCTTGAGCGTCGCCGAACACAGGTAGAGCATCGACAGGATGTCGCCGAGACGCGCCGAGAGCTTCTCGCGACGCTTCAGTTCGCCGCCGAGCACCAGCATCGAGATATCGGCGAGGAAGGCGAACGCCGATGAGAAGCGGGTCAGTTGCTGATAGTAACGTCGCGTCTCCGGTGCGACGTTCGCCGGGACGGAGACGAAGTGCGAACCGGTGAGTCCCTTGCGCAGGGCGCTGAAAGCGTGCCTGATGGTGAAGACGGCGTGACCGAAAAGAGCGCGGTCGAAATCGTCCAGACCCTGTCGCGCGTCCGGGTTGAAGGCGGCCTTCATTTCCTTCAGGACGTACGGGTGGCAACGGATGGCTCCCTGGCCGAAGAGGATCATGCTGCGCGTCAGGATATTGGCGCCCTCGACCGTGATGCCGATCGGGATCTGCTGATAGGCACGACCGATGAAGTTCGACGGGCCGAGGCAGATGCCCTTGCCGCCGACGATGTCCATGCCATCATTGACCACCTGCCGCGCGCGTTCGGTGACGTGGTACTTGGCGATCGCCGATACCACCGAAGGCTTCTCGCCGAGGTCGATGGCGCCGGCCGTCATCTTGCGCACCGCGTCCATCATGTAGGTGTAGGCGCCGATCCGCGTCAGCGGCTCCTCAACCCCCTCGAAACGACCAATGGCCATCTTGAACTGGCTGCGCACGCGTGCATAGGCGCCGACGCTGCGCGCTGTCAATTGCGCCATACCGGTATTGGACGAGGGCAGCGAGATCGAACGGCCCGCCGCGAGGCACTCCATGAGCATCCGCCAGCCCTGGCCAACCATCGCCGGACCGCCGATGACGTAGTCGAGCGGCATGAAGACGTCCTTGCCACGAGTCGGACCGTTCATGAACATCGCGTTGAGCGGAAAATGCCGGCGGCCGATCTCGGCACCGGGCGTATCGCGCGGTACGAGGGCGCAGGTGATGCCGACGTGCTTCTTGCCGCCGAGCAGCCCGTCGGGGTCATAGAGGTGGAACGCCAGGCCGAGAATGGTGCAAACCGGCCCGAGCGTGATGTAGCGCTTGTCCCAGGTCACGCGCATGCCGAGGACTTCCTTGCCCTGCCACATCCCCTTGCAGACGATGCCCACATCCGGGATCGAGCCGGCATCCGAACCCGCCCACGGACTGGTGAGGGCGAAAGCGGGAATCTCCAGACCTTTCGCCAGGCGTGGCAGGTAGTGGTTCTTCTGCGCCTCGGTGCCATAGTGCAGCAGCAATTCCGCTGGCCCGAGCGAGTTCGGCACCATCACCGACACCGACAGGGCCGAACAGCGCGTTGATAGCTTGGTGACGATCTGTGAGTGCGCATAGGCCGAAAACTCGAGACCACCGTAGCGCTTCGGGATGATCATGCCGAGGAAGCCCTTGTCCTTGATGTACTGCCAAGCCTCTGCCGGCAGGTCGTGGAGTTCGCTGGTCACCTGCCAGTCGTCGACCAGCGCACAGGCCTGCTCCACCTCGTTGTCCAGGAACGACTGCTCCGCTGCCGTCAGCTTCGGAACCGGGTAAGCAAGAAGCTTGCTCCAGTCCGGGTCACCGCGGAACAACTCGCCGTCCCACCAGACGGTACCGGCCTCGAGCGCGACGCGCTCGGTCTCCGACATCTGCGGCAGAATCCGTTTGTAGGTCGTGAAGACCGGCCGACTTACAAGCGCCCGTCGCAGCGGACGGACGCCGAATAGAACGACCACGCTCGCCAGCGTGATACCGATGACACTCCAGATGATCGTCGCGATCATGGCTGCTTCTCCTGTGATTGGTCTTGGGTTCTAGGTCCCGGGTCTGCTTTCTTTGGCTGCCTTGCTCGGCAGCTCTTGTTGGGTTCCTGCTGGCTCGTCGAACTGCGGCAACGGAGCCCGCAGGCCGCCGAGCAGGAAGGGCATCAGCCGCTGCGCGAGGCGCCTGGCGCGAATCGTATCGTCGTCCTGAACCGGCCGCTCGCCAGCCAGATCGTCTACTTCGACGCCGGTCACCACGCGCAGGACGTCCGTGCCGGCGATGGCGTAGGACATGGCCCCGAGCATGAAGTGCAGGCGCCAGACGATCTCCGCCTGCGGCACGTCGGGCAAGGCCCGGTACAGAGCCTGCTTGTAGCGATCGATCACCTCGGCATATTCGCTGGCAAAGAAGGTGCGGATGAACTCGGCCGGTTCGGTCAACGTGCGACCGAGGAGCCGCAGGAAGGTCATTCCACCAAGGGTCTTGTCCTCACCCATGCGCAGCAGCGTGCCGAAGAATGCCTCGAGGATCTGCGAAGGTTTCAGCGCCCCGCCGCCGGCCTGTGCCTCGAGACGATCGAGGGCCTGCAGGCGATTGTCGTTGAGCCATCCCAAGCGCCGTCGGAAGACCTCGCGCAGAAGCGCCTCCTTGCAACCAAAGTGGTAGTTGACGGCTGCCAGATTGACCTCGGCCGCACCCGTGATCATGCGCATCGAGGTCGCCTCGTAGCCGTTCTCCATGAACAGGCGCTCGGCGACATCGAGGATCCGATCGCGGGTATCACTGTTGGTCTTTTGTTCGGGCATCTGCTGACTGGTCGCCGGATGGGGTTCTGGGAGATGCCGGGCTCGTCGGCCACAAGCCTCGTTCAAACGTTCGTTTTAATTTTAGGATGGGCGCTTCGCGAATGCAAGCTTTTTTTCCCGACCGTCTGCCGCTTGAGAGGATGCGCGACAACAAGGCATACTGCCGGGGTCATTGACCCGATCGAGCCACCTGCCGATGCGCCGCACTGCTTCTCACTATCCGGCCGGCGACAGGCCTGTGGCCGGCGATGCGCACGTCGCAGCGACGCTCCGCCGGCTGCTGCCCTACCTCTGGCAGCACAAGTGGCGATTTCTGCTGGCGTTGTCGTGCCTGGTTGGAGCCAAGATCGCCAACGTCAGCGTGCCGCTGATCTTCAAGGAGATGATCGACGGTCTCGCCGGCCCACAACAGGCGCTCATCCTGCCGGCAGCGCTCCTCCTGCTCTACGGTGCCTTGCGCTTCTCCGCTTCCCTGTTCGCCGAGTTGCGCGAGATTCTCTTTGCCCGCGTCACGCAGCGCGCCGTCCGGCGCATCGCTCTCGAGGTCTTCCGTCACCTGCACGACCTGTCGCTGCGCTTTCACCTGGAAAGGCAGACCGGAGGCGTTTCACGCGACATCGAACGGGGCAGCCGCTCGATCTCCAGCCTGATCAGCTATACGCTCTACTCGATCCTGCCGACTCTGGTCGAGATCAGCATCGTTCTCACCATCCTGCTGCTGCGCTACGACATCAGCCTGGCCCTGATCACGATCGCCTCGCTGGTTGCCTACGTCATCTTCACGGTGAGCGTCAGCAACTGGCGGATCACGCTTCGCCGCAAGCTCAACGAGACCGATTCGGCAGCCAACACGCGGGCAATCGACAGCCTGCTGAACTACGAAACGGTCAAGTACTTCAACAACGAAGACTACGAGGCCCGACGCTACGACCAGCAAATGCAGCTCTGGGAAGAAGCAGCCACACGCAGTCAGCTGTCACTCTCGTGGCTCAATCTGGGACAGCAGGGAATCATCGCACTCGGCGTGACGGCAATGATGTGGCGAGCTGCCGCCGGCGTCGTCGAAGGCAGCATGACGATCGGCGATCTGGTACTGGTCAACGCCTTTCTCGTCCAGCTCTACATGCCGCTCAACTTCCTCGGCGTCGTCTATCGCGAGATTCGGCAGTCGCTCGCCGACATCGAGCGACTGTTCGACCTGCTGGCGATCAATCGCGAGGTCGCCGATTCGCCCGGTGCGATCAGCCTCGCCGACGGGCCCGTGGCGATCCGCTTCGCAGCGGTGTACTTCGCCTACGAAGCCAACCGGCAGATCCTGCGCCGGGTGGACTTCTCGATTCCTGCCGGACGAACCGTCGCCGTCGTTGGTGAATCCGGCTCTGGCAAGTCGACGCTCGCGCGCCTGCTCTACCGCTTCTACGATGTCACTGCTGGTGCCATTCTGGTCAACGGCAACGACCTCCGCCAACTGACCCAGGCCAGCCTGCGCGCGGCGGTTGGCATCGTGCCGCAGGACACCGTACTGTTCAACGACACCATCTACTACAACATTCAGTACGGCAACCCCGCCGCCGACCGCGAGCAGGTTCTCGCAGCCGCGGCAGCAGCACAGCTGGCGGCCTTCGTCGACCAGCTGCCGCTGGGTTACGAAACGCGCGTCGGCGAGAGGGGACTGAAGCTTTCTGGGGGCGAGAAGCAACGCGTGGCCATCGCCCGGGCGCTGCTCAAGAACCCGCCGGTGCTGATCTTCGACGAGGCGACGTCAGCGCTCGACTCGAAGACCGAAAAGGCGATCCAGGCGAGTCTGGACCGCGCCGCGCGCGGCCGCACGACTCTGGTCATCGCGCATCGCCTGTCAACGATCATGAACGCCGACGAGATACTCGTCATGGACACGGGCCGCATCGTCGAACGTGGAACGCATCAGCAGCTGCTCGAGGCCGCCGGCACCTACGCCCAGATGTGGACGCTGCAGCAGCTCGAGGAAGCGGGTGGCGGGGCGCCGCCAGAGGGCGCAGCGACCGCCATCTGAAGCCGCCGCAAAAAAGCCAGGCGCGCGGCCTGGCTTCGTTGGCGATCGCCTGCCCAGCGATCAGTCGCCCTTCGCCGCCGAGGGCTCAGCCGCGTCGAGCGGCCGGTCGAGCAGTTCGACAAGAGCCATCGGCGCATTGTCGCCCTCGCGGAAGCCGCACTTCAAAATCCGCAGGTAACCACCGTTGCGTGTCGCGTAGCGCGGACCGAGTTCATCGAAGACCTTCACCACCATGTCGCGGTCGCGCAAGCGAGCAAACGCCAAGCGGCGGTTGGCCACGCTGGGCTTCTTGCCCAAGGTGATGATCGGCTCGACCACGCGCCGCAGCTCCTTGGCTTTTGGCAGCGTCGTCTTGATGACCTCTGAGCGCAAGAGCGACACACTCATGTTCTGCAGCATGGCCAGCCTGTGAGAGCTGGTCCGGTTCAGTTTGCGAAGCCCCAAACGGTGACGCATATCAGTTCCTTCCTGTTCTCTTCCGGCTGCTCACTTGTCGAGGCCGGCCGGCGGCCAGTTCTCGAGCTTCATTCCCAGGGTCAGGCCGCGGGCAGCCAACACTTCCTTGATTTCATTGAGCGACTTGCGTCCCAGATTGGGTGTCTTCAGCAACTCGTTTTCGGTTCTCTGGATCAGATCACCGATGTAATAGATATTTTCGGCCTTCAGACAGTTGGCCGAGCGGACCGTCAGCTCGAGGTCGTCCACCGGCCGCAGCAGCAGGGGATCGACCTGGATCGTCTTCTGGTACTCGACGGGCATCGCCGTCCCGGCAAGATCGGCGAACACCGAAAGCTGCTCCATCAGGATCCGGGCTGCGGTGCGAATCGCCTCCTCGGGCTCGATGGCACCATTCGTCTCGATGTCCATGACCAGCTTGTCGAGGTCCGTGCGCTGCTCGACGCGAGCGCTCTCCACTGCGTAGCTGACCCGACGAACCGGGCTGAAGGAAGCGTCGAGGACCAGCTTGCCGATATTCTTCGAACCGTCACCGATGTCGCGCAGATTGCCTGCCAGGTAGCCCCGTGAACGCTCCACCTTCATTTCCATCGCCAGTTTGCCACCGGCCGAAAGATGGGCGATGACGTGCTCGGGGTTGATGATCTCGACATCGTGTGTGACCTCGATGTCACCGGCCCTGACCACCCCCTTGCCCTCCTTGCGCAGGTGCAGCACGACCTCTTCGCGGTTGTGGAGCTTGAAAACCACCCCCTTGAGGTTGAGCATGATGTCCACGACGTCTTCCTGTACGCCGTCAATCGTCGAATACTCGTGCAGCACGCCCTCGATACTCACTTCGGTCGGCGCGTAGCCGGGCATCGACGAGAGCAGAATCCGGCGCAACGCATTGCCCAAGGTATGCCCGTAGCCGCGCTCGAACGGCTCCATCACCACGCGTGCATGCACCGGCGACAAGCTCTGCACATCGATGATGCGCGGTTTAAACAGTCCACTGCTTTGCATGTACAGTCCTTTGCCTGATTCCTGCGAGCCCTGACGCCCTTACTTCGAGTACAGTTCGATCACCAGACTCTCGTTGATGGTCGGCGGCAACTCGCTCCGCTCGGGATTCGCCTTGTAGGTCCCCTTGGCGGCCTTGGCGTCCACCTCGACCCAGGCCGGAAAGCCGCGGGCCTCTGCCGCCGCCAGAGCAGCCTTGACCCGCAACTGTCCCTTCGTCTTGTCGCAGACCTCGACCACATCTCCCGGGCGCACTTGATACGAAGGGATGTTGACTCTTCTGCCATTGACCAGGACGCCGTTGTGTCGAACCACTTGGCGCGACTCCGAGCGTGATGCGGCAAAACCCATGCGGTAACACACACTGTCCAGACGCGACTCCAGCAGCTGCAGGAGCACTTCGCCCGTCACCCCACGGCGTCGGTCGGCCTCCTGATACACCTTGCGGAACTGCCCCTCGAGGACACCATAGATGCGCCGAATCTTCTGCTTCTCGCGCAGGTGGACGCCGTAGTCGGACAAGCGCTGGCCCGACTTCTGGCCGTGTTGCCCGGGTGCGTAGGAGCGCCGTTCGATGGCGCACTTGTCGGTGAAGCATTTTTCGCCCTTGAGAAACAGCTTCTCGCCTTCACGGCGACATTGGCGGCATTTCGGATCGAGATTGCGAGCCACGTTTTCTTCTCCTTAAATCCGACGCCTTTTGGGCGGCCGGCAGCCGTTGTGCGGAATCGGCGTGACGTCGGTGATCGCCGTGATCTTCATCCCCAATGCGTTCAGCGCGCGGACCGATGATTCCCGCCCGGGGCCAGGTCCCTTGATGCGCACCTCGAGGTTCTTCACGCCACACTCGACCGCCACCCGGCCCGCGGCCTCGGCCGCGACCTGCGCCGCAAATGGTGTGCTCTTGCGCGAGCCCTTGAAGCCGGCACCACCCGAGGTCGCCCATGACAGCGCGTTCCCCTGGCGATCGGTGATCGTGATGATCGTGTTGTTGAAGGAAGCGTGGATGTGAGCGACGCCCTCGGCCACGTTCTTCCGGATCTTGACTTTCTTGCGAACTTTTGTAGCGGTCTTGGCCATCTTCGGGTCCTAGTTGCTGATCATTTCTTGCCGGCGATCGGCTTGCGTGGGCCCTTGCGCGTCCGCGCATTGGTGCGCGTGCGCTGGCCACGCGACGGCAGCCCCTTGCGATGGCGCAGGCCACGATAGCAGCCCAGGTCCATCAGTCGCTTGATGCTCATCGTCACTTCGCGGCGCAGGTCCCCCTCAACGGTGTACCTGCCGATCTCGTCACGCAGCCGTTCCAGTTCGGCCTCGCTGAGATCCTTCATCTTGGTTGAACGGACAACCCCAGCAGCATCACAAATCTTCTGCGCGCGCGAACGCCCGATCCCGTAGATGGCGGTCAGCGCGATCTCGGCATGCTGGTGGTTAGGGAGGTTTACGCCTGCGATGCGGGCCATCGATTCACCCCAAAAAAAACGAAACTTGCAATTATAGTTCGAACGTCTGACGGCTCACCACGGTGACTCGTCGCGCTCAACCCTGCCGCTGTTTGTGCCGTTGATCGGCACAAATCACACGCACGATGCCGTGCCGCCGAATGATCTTGCACTTGCGGCAGATGCGCTTAACGGATGCCAGCACTTTCATGATCGACTCCTGATTGTCCGGACCCAGGCGCAGCCAGCCCTTCGCCGAGTTGTTGCGTAGAGATTCCTCACTTGGCGCGGAAGACGATGCGCGCGCGACTCAGATCGTAGGGAGTCAGTTGCACCGTCACCTTGTCGCCCGGCAGTATCCGGATGTAATGCATCCGCATCTTCCCCGAAATGAAACCGAGCACCATGTGACCGTTTTCGAGCTTCACCCTGAAGGTGGCGTTGGGGAGGTTCTCGACGACCTCTCCCTGCATTTCGATCAAGTCTTCCTTTGCCATCCTATTTCGCCGGTAGGCCGGAGCCCTTGAAGTTCGCCTTCTTCAGCAGGCTCTCGTACTGGTGCGACATGGCATAGGCCTGCACCTGGGTCATGAAATCCATGGTCACCACGACAATGATCAGCAGTGACGTCCCGCCAAAATAAAACGGCACGTTCCACTTGAGAATCAGAAACTCCGGCAGCAGGCAGACGATGGTGATGTAGACAGCGCCGACCAGGGTCAACCGCATGAGAATCTTGTCTATGTAACGCGCGGTCTGATCTCCCGGCCGGATGCCGGGAACGAACGCGCCACTGCGCTTCAGGTTGTCGGCCGTCTCCTTGGAATTGAAGACGAGGGCCGTATAGAAGAAGCAGAAGAAGACGATGGCAGCCGCATAGAGCATGACGTAGATCGGCTGCCCCGGCGAGAGGGCGCCAGCAACGTCCTTCAGCCAGCGCACGGACTCGCCGGAGCCAAACCACCCGGCGAGCGTCCCCGGGAACAGGATGATCGACGACGCGAAAATCGGCGGAATCACGCCGGCCATGTTCAGCTTCAACGGCAGGTGCGAACTTTGCCCGCCATAAATCTTGTTCCCCACCTGCCGCTTCGCATAATTGACCAGAATCTTGCGCTGCCCACGCTCGACGAAGACGACGAAGGCCGTGACGAGAACCACCAGGACGCAGATCACAAGCGCCGTCAGCGGATGCATCGCACCCGTACGGACCAGTTCCAGAAGCCCGCCAATGGCGTTTGGCAGACCGGCGGCGATGCCGGCAAAGATGATGATCGAGATGCCATTGCCGAGACCGCGCTCGGTGACCTGTTCTCCGAGCCACATCAGGAACATCGTGCCGGTCACCAGTGTGACGACCGTCACGAGGCGGAACATCATTCCTGGCTCCAGGACCAGCCCGGGTTGAGCCTCGACCGCCACCGCAATGCCGATACCCTGGAAGAGCGCCAGGAAGACGGTGCCGTAACGGGTGTACTGCGTGATCTTGCGCCGCCCAGCCTCGCCTTCCTTCTTCAGCGCCTCGAGCTGGGGACTGGCATGGGTCATCAGTTGCATGATGATCGAGGCCGAAATGTACGGCATGATTCCCAGCGCAAAGATCGTGAAGCGTGACAGCGCACCCCCGGAAAACATGTTGAACATGCCCAGGATGCCGCCTTGCTGCTGGTTGAACAGTTCGCTGAGAACCCGCGCATCGATCCCCGGCACCGGGATGTGAGCGCCGATGCGATACACCAGCAAGGCGCCGACGAGGAACCACAGCCGGCGCTTGAGATCGCCGAACTTGCCGCCCTTGCTGACCGTGTTTGCGCTAGTTGCCAAGAGGACTCACCCGTGAACCTGGTTCATTCCGCAACGCTGCCGCCCGCCGCTTCGATCGCAGCCCGAGCTCCTGCCGTCGCTCCTACGCCGCGAAGCATGACCTTGCGGTCGATGGTCCCCGAGAGGATGACCTTTACCGACAGCACGTCCTGCGCCACCAGGCTGGCCTGGACCAGTGTCGCGAGATCGATCTCATCGACCGGCAGACGGGCGATCTCAGACAGGCGAACCTCGACGTTGCGCGACCTGGTCAGCGACTTGAAGCCACGCTTCGGCAGGCGACGCTGCAAAGGCATCTGCCCCCCCTCGAAGCCGACCTTGTGCAGCCCGCCGGCGCGCGACTTCTGCCCCTTGTGGCCGCGGCCGCAGGTCTTGCCGAAGCCGGACCCGATGCCCCGGCCCACACGCTTCTTTTCCGGTCGAGAACCCTCGGCCGGCTGTACGGTATTGAGTTCCATGTCAGCGCTCACATCTCAGAAGATAGGACACCTTGTTGATCATTCCGCGCACCGCCGGCGTGTCCTCCAGCACCGAACTGCTGTTGAGGCGTCGCAGCCCGAGGCCACGAACGGTCGCCCGATGCGATTCCTTGGTGCCGATGAGACTCCTCACCAGAGTCACCTTCACTGTCTTCTCAGCCATCTGTCACTCCATGATCTCGGCAACGGACTTGCCACGCTTCGCAGCAACCTCGGCTGGCGTCGTCATGGAGCGCAGCCCGTTGATCGTGGCGCGGACGATGTTGTAGGGATTGGTTGAGCCATGCGCCTTGGCGACGACGTTGGTCATGCCGATGACGTCGAAAACAGCCCGCATCGCGCCGCCGGCGATGATCCCGGTTCCTTCGGGTGCCGGCTGCATCATCACTCTCGAAGCGCCGTGTCGACCGAACACCGTGTGCTGCAATGTGCCGTTCTTCAGGCTGACGCGGATCAGGTTGCGGCGCGCTTCCTCCATCGCCTTTTGCACCGCCACCGGCACCTCGCGCGACTTGCCCTTGCCCATCCCGACACGCCCGTCGCCATCACCAACGACGGTCAGCGCGGCAAAACCGAGGATCCGACCGCCCTTGACGACTTTCGTCACACGGTTGATCGAGATCATCTTTTCCCGCATGCCATCATCGGGCTTCTCGGCTTGCTGTGGTTTCCTGCTTTGCGGTTTAGCCATTGATTACTCCAATTCCTTGCACTCTGCGATCAGAACTTGAGACCGCCTTCACGCGCTGCGTCGGCCAGCGCCTTGATCCGGCCGTGGTAGCGGAAGCCAGCACGGTCGAACGAGACGCTCTCGATTCCCGCCTTTCTCGCTCGCTCGGCGATCAGCAGACCGATCGTCTTCGCCGCGTTGATGTCGCCGCCATTGGGCAGCATGCTGCGCACACCCGGTTCCAGCGACGAGGCAGCAGCGAGAACCCGCGATCCACATGGCGAGATCACTTGCGCGTAGATGTGGCAATTGGTGCGATGCACCGACAAGCGCACGGTCTTGAGTTCGGCGATCTTGGCCCGGGTCATGCGGGCCCGGCGCAAACGCGCCTGTTTCTTGTCAATCATCTGAGCACCCTTATTTCTTCTTCTTCGTTTCCTTGATCACGACGACCTCGTCCGCATGGCGAACGCCCTTGCCCTTGTAGGGTTCCGGCTTGCGATAGCTGCGCACTTCCGCCGCGACCTGGCCAACGAGTTGGCGGTCAACGCCCTTGATCACTATTTCCGTCTGCGTCGGCGTCACCGCCGTGATTCCGGCCGGCAACCTGTACGCCACCGGATGCGAGAAGCCGAGCGAGAGGTTGAGCGTATCGCCCTGAGCCTGCGCGCGATAGCCAACGCCAACCAGAGTCAATTTCCGCTCGAAGCCGGAGCTGACCCCCGTCACCATGTTGGCGACAACGGCGCGCATCGTTCCCGACAAGGCGTCGGCCTGCGACGCTCCCGCAACCGGCCTGCAGTGGAGGCTGCCGCCTTCCTCTTCGATGCTCACTGCCGGGTTGACGGCAAACTCGAGCTGGCCGAGCGGCCCCTTGACTGAAATCCGCTCGCTGGTCAAGGCGACGACAACCCCTGGCGGCAGGGCGATGGGTTTCTTTGCGACTCGGGACATGGCTACACCTTACGCGACAAAGCACAGAACCTCGCCGCCAACATGGTTGGCGCGGGCCTTGCGGTCGGTCATCACGCCCTTGGGAGTCGACACGATGGCGACTCCAAGACCGTTCATCACCTGTGGAATATCCCCAGCGCCCCGGTAAATCCGAAGCCCGGGTCGGGAAACGCGGTCGATTCGCTCGATCACCGGCCGGCCCGCATAGTACTTGAGCCCGATTTCGAGCAACGGCTTGCCGGCGTTGGGATCAACCGAGAAGCCTTCGACATACCCCTCGTCCTTCAACACTTGGGCAATGGCGACTTTCACCTTCGATGACGGCATGGCGACGGACGCCTTGCTCGCCATCTGGGCATTGCGGATGCGGGTCAGCATGTCGCTGATCGGATCGCTCATACTCATTCTGTTCTCTCCTGCTACCAGCTAGCCTTGACCATGCCAGGCACTTCGCCCTGCATGAAGAACTCGCGCAGCTTGCCGCGAGCGAGGCCAAACTTGCGGAAGACACCGCGCGGACGGCCAGTGAGCTGGCATCGGTTGCGCAGCCTGACCGGGCTGGCGTTGCGCGGCAACGCCTGCATCTTGAGACGGGCATCGAAGCGATCTTCGATCGACCGGCTCTGATCGGCGATCACGGCCAACAGCTCGGCACGTTTCGTGGCATATTTCTTGACAACCTTGCGCCGCTTTTCACCGCGGTTGATCACAGCGATTTTCGCCATTTCGTCTCAGTTCCTGAAAGGGAATTTGAACGCGCCAAGCAGGGCACGCGCCTCTTCATCGGTCTTGGCGGTCGTGGTAACACTGATGTTCATGCCGCGCAGAGCATCGATCCGGTCGTACTCGATTTCCGGGAAGATGATCTGTTCCTTGAGACCCATGCTGTAATTGCCACGACCGTCGAAGCCCTTTCCGGAAATGCCGCGAAAATCACGAACACGCGGCAATGCGACAGAAACCAGGCGATCGATGAACTCGAACATCCGCGGGCCACGCAAGGTAACCATGCAACCGATCGCATAGCCCGTACGGATCTTGAAGCCGGCAATGGACTTCCTGGCCTTGGTCATCACCGGTTTCTGACCGGCGATCTTGACCATGTCGCCCATGGCGTTTTCCAGGACCTTCTTGTCCGCCACCGCTTCCCCGACACCCATGTTGAGCGTCACCTTGGTGATCCGCGGCACTTCCATTTTCGACTTGTAGCCAAACTTCTGGGTCAATTCGGGAACCACCGTATCCTTGTAGTACTGCAGCAAACGCGCCATGACTGATCCTTATGCTCCCAAGACTTCACCGTTCGACTTGAAAAACCGTACCTTGGTACCGTCCTCAAGCTTCCTGAAGCCGACCCGGTCCGCTTTCCTTGTGGCCGGGTTGTAAAGCGCCACATTCGACACGTGCAGCGGCATTTCCTTTTCGGTGACGCCGCCGAGGACGCCCTTCACCGGATTCGGCTTGACGTGCTTCTTGACACGGTTCACGCCCTCGACGAGAACATGCTCGGCGCCCGAACGAGCGAGGACCGTTCCCCGCTTCCCCTTGTCCTTGCCGGCGAGGACCACGACGTCATCGCCCTTACGAATCTTTTCCATGGCCTTCCCTTACAGCACTTCCGGCGCCAGCGAGACGATCTTCATGAAGCGGTCACCACGCAACTCGCGCGTCACCGGCCCGAAGATGCGCGTACCGATCGGCTCCATCTTGTTGTTGAGCAGGACGGCGGCGTTGTGGTCGAACCTGACGAGCGATCCGTCGGCCCGACGGACCCCCTTCGCGGTGCGCACCACGACGGCACTGTAAACGTCGCCCTTCTTGACACGACCGCGCGGAGCGGCATCCTTGATCGCGACCTTGATGATGTCACCAACACCTGCGTAACGGCGCTTCGAACCACCGAGTACCTTGATGCACATCACTGAGCGCGCACCGGTGTTGTCGGCGACGTCGAGAGTAGTCTGTACTTGAATCATGTATCACTCCAACTTGGCCCGCGACGGCGGTCAGTCTTGGAACCCGCTAGGGGAGAAACGCTCGACCGGTTGCTGCCGTCGGGCGCAGGAAAACGCGGAATTATAGCCGGAGCACGAACAAACGCAAGAACTATATCGCGACAGATCGTTGGAGGAGCCGACTGACCACCCACGACTTGGTCTTCGACAGCGGCCGAGACTCCTGGATTTCCACCATGTCGCCGAGTTTCGCCTCGTTGTTTTCGTTCTGGGCGTGGTACTTGCTGGAACGGACGATGATCTTGTCGTACATCGCGTGTTTGACACGACGCTCGACCAGAACGGTCACCGTCTTTTCCATCCTGTCACTGACGACGCGCCCAATCAGGGTGCGCTTGCTGCTCTTGGTCTCGCTCATTGAACCGCCTTTTCACGAAGAAGCGTCCGCACGCGCGCGATCTCGCGACGCACCTTGCCGACTTGGCTGTTGTTCGTCAGCTGCTGGGTAGCAAGCTGCATCCGCAATCCGAACTGCGCCTTCAGCAGGGCGAGCAGTTCCTGGTTCAGCTCATCGACCGATTTTGCTCTGAGTTCACTGGCTTTCATGATCACCCCATCATGCGTGTGACAAACACCGTCGGGATCGGCAGCTTCGCGGCCGCGAGCGAGAAGGCCTCGCGGGCCAGGCTTTCACTCACCCCGTCCATCTCGTAGAGGACCTTGCCCGGCTTGATCTCGGCGACGTAGTACTCGGGACTTCCCTTGCCGCTGCCCATGCGGACCTCTGCCGGCTTCTTCGAAATCGGCTTGTCGGGGAAAATGCGAATCCAGATGCGGCCGCCGCGCTTGATGTGGCGAGTCATGGCGCGCCGCGCGGCCTCGATCTGCCTGGCAGTCAGCCGCCCGCGGCCAATCGACTTCAGCCCATACTCGCCAAAACTCACCTTGGCCCCGCGCAACGCAAGGCCTGTATTGCGGCCTTTCTGCTCCTTGCGGTATTTTCTTCTAGCTGGCTGCAGCATCTGTCGTTCCTGCCTTTCTCACTCGTTTCACGGGCGCCCTGGCTTCCCCGGGTGCGCCTTCTACCCTGGCAACCTCGTCCGCTCCTCTCGCTGGGCGCCCTCTGTCTGCGCCGTCAGCCGGCCTGGCACCGAGGCGCCGCGGCCGCCTCTGTTCTTCGAGCGCGCTGTCCGCAGTCGCCGCCTGCTCGCTACGAGCAAGAATCTCACCCTTGAAGACCCATACTTTGACCCCGATCAGGCCGTAGGTCGTCAACGCTTCGGAGGTCGCGTAGTCGATGTCTGCCCGCAGCGTGTGCAGCGGCACGCGGCCCTCACGATACCACTCGCGGCGGGCAATCTCGGCCCCGTTGAGACGGCCCGAACTCATGATCTTGATCCCCTGCGCACCAAGGCGCATCGCGTTCTGCATCGCTCGTTTCATCGCCCGGCGGAACATGATCCGCTTTTCCAGCTGTTGGGTGATCGAATCGGCAATCAGTTGCGCATCCAGTTCCGGCTTGCGGATCTCCTCGATACCGACATGCACCGGCACGCCCATGATCTTCTGCAAGGCGGCGCGCAGGTTGTCGATCTCCTCGCCCTTCTTGCCGATCACGACGCCAGGTCGCGCCGAGAAGATCGTCACGCGTGCATTCTTCGCTGGACGCTCGATGAGGATGCGACCGACGGAGGCGTGTTTCAGCTTCTTGTGGAGATACTCCCGAACACGCAGATCCTCGTTGAGCATGCCGGCAAACTGCTTGCTGTTGGCGTACCAACGTGACGACCAATCACGGGTGACCGAAAGACGAAAGCCGGTAGGATGAATCTTTTGTCCCATTCTTGTTCCTCAGTTGCCGACAGTCAGGAAGACGTGACACGTCGGCTTGACGATCCGGTTGCCGCGCCCTTTCGCCCGCGCAGTGAAGCGCTTGAGCACCATGCCCTTTTCGACGAAGATCGTCTTCACCTTCAGCTCGTCGATATCGGCCCCATCGTTGTGCTCGGCATTGGCGATCGCCGACTCGAGCACCTTCTTGATGATGCCGGCACCCTTCTTGGGACTGAAAGCAAGGATGTTCAGCGCCTTGTCCACCGGCAGACCACGAATCTGGTCTGCCACCAGCCGGCCCTTCTGACTCGACAGTCGCACACCGCGCAACACAGCACGAGTTTCCATATTCATTCCCCTACTTCTTGGCCTTCTTGCCAGACGTATGGCCCTTGAAGGTACGAGTCAGCGAAAACTCGCCCAACTTGTGCCCGACCATGTTCTCGGTGATGTACACCGGGATGTGCTGTTTGCCGTTATGGACGGCGATCGTCAGGCCGACGAAGTCCGGCAGAACCGTTGAGCGGCGCGACCAAGTCTTGATCGGGCGCTTGTCGCCAGTCGCACGGACTGCGCTGACCTTGTTGATCAGGTGGGCATCAGCAAACGGGCCCTTTTTAACGGAACGTCCCATGGTTCTCTATCCCTTAGCGTTTTTGCCGGCGCTGCACGATCATCGAAGTCGTACGCTTGTTGCGACGAGTACGATAGCCCTTGGTCTTGGTACCCCACGGGCTGACCGGATGCATGCCCGATGCCGTCTTCCCTTCGCCACCACCATGCGGATGGTCGATCGGGTTCATGGCGACGCCGCGCACCGTCGGCCGAACACCGCGCCAACGGGTACCGCCCGCCTTGCCAATGGAACGGAGGCTGTGCTCTTCATTGCCGACTTCACCGATCGTCGCCCGACACTCGACATGCACGCGGCGAATCTCGCCAGAGCGCAGCCGCAACTGGGCGTGCACTCCTTCGCGCGCCAGCAGCTGCACCGAGGTTCCGGCCGATCGCGCAAGCTGCGCACCCTTGCCAGGGACCATCTCGACACAATGGATGGTCGTGCCGACCGGGATGTTGCGGATGGGCAGCGCGTTGCCGACCTTGATCGGCGCCTCAGAGCCACTCGACACCTGCTGGCCCACCGCCAGACCTTTCGGGGCAATGATGTAGCGACGCTCGCCGTCGGCATAACAGAGCAGAGCAATGTTGGCGGTACGGTTGGGATCGTACTCGAGCCGCTCAACCTTCGCCGGTACGCCATCCTTCGTACGCTTGAAATCGACGAGGCGGTAATGCTGCTTGTGGCCGCCGCCCTGATGTCGGGTCGTCACGTGACCGTTGTTGTTGCGGCCCGCCTTCTTCGACTGCTGCTCGATGAGCCGGGCGACCGGGGCGCCCTTGTGCAGATTCGCGTTGACGACGCGGATCACGGCACGCCGGCCGGGCGAAGTCGGTTTGACTTTGACGAGAGCCATCAGACGCCCCCTCCATCGACGAAGTTGATTTCCTGGCCGGGCTTGAGACAGACGAAAGCCTTCTTCCAGCCACTGCGGCGACCGGCAACGCGGCCAAAGCGCTTTTTCTTGCCCTTGACATTGGCCATCTGCACTGACTCGACCGAGACCTTGAAGAGCAGTTCGACAGCACCCTTGACCTCGGCCTTGGTCGCATCGGACACGACGCGGAAAATCACCTGATCATGCTTGTCGGCCACGAAGGTCGCCTTCTCGGAGATCTGCGGCGCCAGCAGCACCTGCATCAGACGTTGTTCATTCATCCCAGGATCTCCTCAAACTTCGCCACCGCCGCGCGCGTCATCAGCACCTTGCCGAAGCGGACCAAGGAGACCGGATCCGCCTGGTGGACCTCGAGCACGAGAACATTCGGCAGGTTGCGCGCCGCCAGGAAGACATTCTCGTCAAGCGCATCGGTGATCACGAGCACCGAGTCGTAGCCCATGCTCTTGATTTTATTGGCAAAGAGCTTGGTCTTCGGAGCCTCGACCGTCAGGCTTTCGACAACCGCCAAACGATCGTCCCGTGCCAGCTGCGACAGAATCGAAGCCATTCCGGCGCGATACATCTTGCGGTTGAGCTTCTGGCGGAAGTTCTCGTCCGCCAGGTTGGGGAATGCCCGGCCACCACCGCGCCAGATCGGCGACGACGACATTCCGGCCCGCGCCCTACCCGTGCCCTTCTGGCGCCACGGCTTCTTGGTGGTGTGCGCAACGTCGTGGCGGTCGCGCTGGGCGCGGTTGCCGCCGCGGGCGTTCGCCTGGTAGGCAACCAGCACCTGATGTACCAGCGCCTCATTGTACTCGCGGCCAAAGAGCGTATCCGATGCCTCTAGGCGACTCGCCTCCAGGCCCTGTTCGTTGATCAGCTTGAGTTCCATTTATGCCCCCGCCTTGACTGCAGGCCGCACGATCACGTCTGCCCCTTTGGCACCCGGTACCGCACCCTTGAGCAGGAGCAGTTGACGCTCGACATCGACGCGGACGACTTCCAGATTCTGCTGCGTGCGCTTGACGTCGCCAAAGTGACCCGCCATCTTCTGACCGGGAAACACTCGCCCCGGATCCTGCGCCATGCCAGTCGATCCCGGCGCCCTGTGCGACACCGAGTTGCCGTGCGCGGCACCCTGGGATTTGAAGTTGTGCCGCTTGATCGACCCCGAAAAACCCTTGCCGATCGTTTGTGCAGTGACGTCGACCTTCTGACCAACGGCGAATATCGTCACACTGATCTGATCGCCGGCCTTCAGCACAGCGAGATCGTCGACCGAAACCGGGAATTCCTTGAGAACGTGCCCGGCCTCGACGCCAGCCTTGGCAAGATGCCCGGCCATTGGCTTGTTGACACGTGACGGACGGCGTTTGCCGAAAGCAATCTGGACGGCAGTATAGCCATCCGTTGCCGGCGTTTTGATCTGGGCAACGCGATTGTTCGACACATCGAGCACGGTTACCGGGATGCTGACTCCATCGTCGGTAAAGATGCGCGTCATGCCGACCTTGCGCCCTACAAGGCCTAGACTCATGTTTATTCTCCTCTGACCGGCTACGATTGGCCGGCGAGCACTGCTGAATGAACGGACAGCCCCAGCCTCGGTCTGCCCGGCGAAAGGCGGCGATTATAGCCGCAAGAAGCCCTTACTGCAACTTGATTTCCACGTCCACACCCGCAGGCAAATCGAGTTTCATCAAGGCGTCGACCGTCTTGTCGGTTGGATCGATGATATCCATCAGGCGCAGGTGCGTACGGATCTCGAGTTGGTCGCGCGAAGTCTTGTCGACGTGCGGCGAGCGCAGCAGGTCATAGCGCTGGATGCGCGTCGGCAAGGGCACCGGGCCGCGGACGACCGCTCCCGTGCGCTTGGCGGTGTCCACGATCTCCTGCGCCGACTGATCGATCAGGCGATAGTCGAAGGCCTTCAAGCGAATACGGATTTTCTGGCTTTGCATTTTCGATTTCCAAAGAACGATCAGCGGCGCCAGGGCGCCGCTGTGGGGGTTTGGCCGATCTACTCGATGATCTTGGCGACGACGCCGGCGCCGACGGTGCGGCCGCCCTCGCGG
>ERZ761592.53-NODE-53-length-65726-cov-99.254861_pt1 | contig 65726 bp, 92 predicted proteins | sample MGYA00433095_ERZ761592 | MGnify/ENA primary metagenome ERZ761592 (study PRJEB28899, sample SAMN03785554) | bioreactor sludge metagenome | biome: EBPR Sludge; feature: EBPR Bioreactor; material: 0.22µm filtered reactor supernatant | place: Saint Lucia: Queensland... | reverse complement strand
ATCGTCGACCGCCTCATCGTCCAGCTCTCGATGCCGGGCGAGGCGGTCCTCGACCCCTTCATGGGCATCGGCACCGTGCCGTACTGCGCGGTCAGGCTCGGCCGCCGCGGCGTCGGGATCGAGCTCTCGTCGGCCTACTTCCGCGACGCCCGCTTCTACGTGGAGGCGGCGGCGCAGGAGGTGGCGGCGCCCACGCTGTTCGACCTGGCGGAGCTCGAGGGGGTCCCGGCATGACGCTCTCACTGGCACCCGATCTCGACCTCCCGATCGAGGCCGTCACGGAGAGCTTCGGCATCCTCGGCCAGCGTGGCTCCGGCAAGTCCAACACCGGGGTCGTCATGGCCGAGGCGATGTCCGCGGCTGGCCTGCCATGGGTGGCCATCGACCCCAAGGGGGACTGGTGGGGCATCCGTGCGGCAGGCACCGGGCCCGGGCTCCCCGTGGCCGTCCTCGGCGGCCTCCACGGGGACATCCCCCTCGACGCCGGAGCGGGTGCGGAGGTGGCCGACCTCATCGTGGACCACAACCTCACCGCAGTCGTCGACGTCTCCGACTTCACCCTCGCGGACCGCCACCGCTTCCTCCTCAGTTTCGCCCAGCGCCTCTACGACCGGCACCGCCGCGAGCCCCAGCGGCGCCACCTGTTCCTCGAGGAGGCGCACGAGTACCTGCCCCAGGTCGTCACCGGCGACCGGGCGAAGGTCAAGGAGGCGCTGGCCCGGATCCCCCTGATGGGCCGGTCGTTCGGCCTCGGCTCCACCGTGATGAGCCAGCGGAGCGCGCGGCTCCACAAGGACGTCCTGACCCAGATCGGGACCCTCGTGGCCATGCGGACGACGGGGCCACAGGACCGCAAGGCGATCGCGGAATGGGTGGAGCAGCACTCGGTAGCGCGCGAGATGCTCGCGTCGCTCCCCGATCTCGACGACGGCGAGGCTTGGGTGTGGTCACCGCGGTTCCTCCGGGTGATGCAGCGCGTCCGCATCCACCGGCGCGCCACGTTCGACTCGGGCGCCACCCCGGTGGGGTTCGCCGACCGGGCACCGGCCACGCTGGCCGATATCGACCTGCCCGCGCTGACCGAGCGCATGGCGGCCGCGGTGGAGCGGGCCAATGCGGACGATCCCAAGGTGCTGCGCGCCCGGATCACCGAGTTGGAGCGCCAGCTGCGGAGCGCGCCGGGCCAGGTCGTGGAGCGGGTCGAGGTGCCCGTCATCGATGAGGCGACCTGGCTGCGGATCCACGGGATGGTCGATGACTACCTGACCCGAGAGGCCGAGCACGGCCGCTCCCGGGAAGCCCTGCGTGAGCGGGTGATGGACCTCGTGAAGGTCGTCGGAGCGGTCCATGCGGGACGGCTCGAGGGGAAGGAGGGACGAACCATGCGCCCCGGCGGCGATGCCGCCCACACGGGACCAGCGGCGGTGGGAGAAAGGACGAAGCCGCCGAGGGCTCGTGGACCCATGGGGCTGGAGAGCGAACCACGATCCCTGTCACGGCAGACGGAGCCGGCACGTCCCGCGTCGTCGGCTCCGTCGTCGCTCAAGCCAGCCGAGCGGGCGATCCTGACCGCGCTGGCCCAGTACCCGCAGGGTCGGTCGCAACAGCAGGTCTCCTTGCTGTCCGGGTACTCCGCCACCTCGGGCTCGTTCTCCGGCGCGCTGGCCAGCCTGCGTCGCTCCGGGTACATCGAGGGGACGGCAGCAGCGCTGCGAGTGCTCCCGGCCGGGCTCGACGCCCTCGGGGAGTGGGAGCCGCTGCCGACCGGGGCGGGCCTCATCGATTACTGGCTGGAGCGGCTCAAGCCGGCCGAGCGGGCCGTGCTGCGCGCGCTCATCGACTCCTGGCCCGACGCGATGACCCAGGCCGAGGTCTCCGCCACCGCGGGCTACTCGGCCACCTCGGGCAGCTTCTCCGGGGCCCTCGCGAAGCTGCGCAAGCTCGACCTCATCACCGGTACCGCGGCGGCCCTGCGCGCGTCGGACGACATCGCGGAGCATCGCTGATGACCCTGGCGTCCGAGCCGCCGACCGACCCCGCGCGGGTTCCGCAACAACATCGAGACGGACGAGTTTCAGGTCACCCCATCGTCCACGTGTGGACAACCACCGACCCACGATCGCTTGTGGTCGGATCCCCACACGACCACGAGGGATCGACACGACCCTCCCACGGGATATCCACGCCACGCACACGTGTGGAAAACCTCGTGGATGGATCTTGTGGACAACTACGCCCCGATCGCGGGTCGACCTCCGATGCTGTGGGTGTCGAAGCCAACTGCACATCGGAGGTCCCGGCGATGGTACGTCGCGGCGTGGTCCAGGAGCGCCCGTCACTCCATGACGGTCCTGCACCCGATCCGGAGCTGACGCGACGCGCGTACGAGAGCGCCGCGCTGCTCTACGAGCGACTGGAGATGCTCGGGATGCACCGGGCGCTCCCGATGGCGCGCGAGCTCCGCGAGATGCTCTGGTCACGCATGGTCAGCGAGGGCGACCGCCGTGGATGAGCAGGTCCACCGCGTGCGCGAGGTCCGCTACCAGGTGCGCGACGAGTCCGCCGAGCTCCGCGCCGTCCACGTCCGCTGGGACATGTCCGACGGTGGCAAGCGGATGTGGTGGGAGCGCGCCGACGGGGCCCGTGGCCTCGGTGACATCGGCCTCGACTCCCTCCCCCTGTACGGCTCGGAGCGCCTCTCGCGCTGGCCCCTCGACCGGCCGGTGGTCATCACCGAGGGCGAGAAGGCGGCGCAGGCCCTGCTGGACGCCGACGTGCGCGCCCTGGGTACCGTGACGGGCTCATCGGGCTGCCCCGGCGACGACGCGCTGCGGCCGCTGTCCGGGAGGACGATGATTCTCTGGCCCGACCATGACGGCGTCGGCCACCAGCACATGCAGGCGATAGCGGAGGCGATCCGCTGGGACTGCGTCGTCCGCTGGGTGGAGCCACCCGCGGGGACCCCGAAGGGCTGGGATGCCGCCGATGCCATCCGCGACGGCGTGGACATCCGGGCGCTCCTCGCCGACGCCGGCGACGTCCCCGAGCCGCTGCCGCCGCTGTCCGACCCCGGCCCGGTCGACCCGCGCCTCCCCATCACCAGGTGCGGCCACTGCGGCGCGCTCAGCCCCGAGGGGGATCGGCTCGTCCTCACGGGCTCGGCGATGCGCGCCTTCCCCGCCGATGACCTCGTCGGCGTCCACGAGTGGCTGTGCACGACCTTGCGCCGCCCGCCGCTGTCCAACGGCGGGCCATCGTGGGCGCCCATGCGGGCGGTGCTGGAAGCCCTGCGGGATGACATCACCCGCCTCGCCCGGATGGCCGACCCGGACTCGCCCATCGTGGCGGGTATCCGGATCCCCCAGCGGCGCCCGGAGGTCATCGATGCCGAGCTGGGCATCTCCCGCGGTCCCGGGCACGAGAGCGGCGCCCCCGTCGTCATCGACGGCTGGGGCATCGAGAGGTGATCGGTGAGGGACGCCGGTGAGGGTGGAGCGCGACGGGCTGGGCTATCGCGCCGACATCGTCGGCGAGGGCATCAGCCTCTCGGTGGACCGCATCGTCGAGGCTCGCGGCGAGACCTGGGCCGAGCTGACGGTGGAGCGCGCCCCCGATGGGCACCTGATGTGCTCGCGGGTCTCGCTCACCGGGGTCGGCGCACGCCAGGCGACCGCGAGGTACCTGTCCACGCGGTCCAACGGGGTCGACTGGGCGGCGACGCTGGAGACCCTGTTCCTCGAGGTGCTGCGACGTGAGCGCACTGGGGATCCGGTCATGACCATCGGGAAGTTGCCGCCGCGGCTGGCCACGGAGTACCTGCTGGAACCCATGCTGGCAGAGGGGAAGCCGACGATCCTCTACGGCGCCGAGGGAGGCGGGAAGTCGACCCTCGCGACGGCGATCGCGGTCAGCGTCGCCACGGGGGTGCCGTGCCTGTCGGCGTGGAAGGTGGGAGCACCGCGGAAGGTGCTCATCCTCGACTGGGAGAGCAACCACGAGGACTGGAACGACCTCATCGCCGCCATGGCGTTCGGGATCGACCTCGAGCCGCCGGAGATCCTCTACCGCGGGATGGCCCAGGCGCTGACCTCGGACCTGCACACCATCGCGCGCATCGTGACCGAGCACGAGGTGGCCCTGGTCATCATCGACTCCGTCGGGCTGGCGTCCCCATCGGCGCGGGAGGGTGCCGATGCCAATGATGCCGCCATCCGCCTGTTCAGCGCGCTCCGCCACCTCCATGTGACATCGCTTCTGATCGACCATGTGAGCAAGTCCGCCGATGCCGGAGCTGACTCCCGGCCATACGGTTCCGTCTACAAGCCAGCCCTCGCGCGCGCGACGTACGAGATACGCGCGGCCGAGGAAGCCGACCCCGACGGTACGCGGCATATCGCCCTCTTCCACCGCAAGGACAACACGTCGGCGCGGCGTCCACCGATGGGCATCCGCGTGAAGCGGGACCAGTCGGTGGTGATGCTCGAGGTGGAGCCGGTCCGGCTGGACGACGAGCGCATCGCCAAGGGTGCATCCCTCATCGATCGCATCGCCGACATCCTCCGTGAGGGAGCAGAGACGGTGGACACCATCTCGGCCATGGTGGGAGCCGACCCCGGCGTGGTCCGCAAGACCCTGTCGCGGAAGCCGGAGCGGTTCGTGGCCGTCAGCCGGCCTGGCGAGAAGGGGAAGCTCTGGGGGTTGCGTGACAACCGTGACAATGTCACGCGACATGTCGCGCACGGGATGCGTGACACGACCTCTCCCCCTTTAGGGGGGAGAGAGGTCGGTGTGTCTCGCAACATCCCGGCCCCCGGCAAGTGGGACATGCTCCAGGACCTGAAGCCCGGAGCGGACGGGGACGGGGAGGCGCCCTGGCCGGCTGCCCATGATCTCCCCGCCGACGCCGCCGAGGCCATGGAGGCCGACGACTCACCCGACTTCCTCGGTGACCACCGATGACGGTCCTGTTGCCCGACCGCGTCGCCGACCCTGTGCCGCATCGACCCATCCCGCGCGGTCATGTGTCCCCCTCGTTGTGTCGCGAATGCGGCTGGACTTGTCACATCGTCCGCACCGCGACGGCCACCGTGTTCGCTCGCACCTGGTGGCGTCACAACGCTCGTCGTCGTCATCACATCACCACATCAACGGAAGGAGTGCTCGCATGACCACATCGACACGGAGCTCCGGCCTGTGGGACCAGCTGAGCACAGTCCTGGGCACGCCGCCGGTGCCGGAGGTCCGGGACGCCGTGACCCCCGACCCCCTCGTCGTGTCTCCGGGGGTCCTCGCCGTCCTGGCCATCGATCCCGGCTCGGAGTACTCGGCGTGGGTGCAGCTCGTCGGTGGCGTCCCCATCGGCCACGCCAAGGTGCCGAACGCGGAAGTGCTGGCCGGACTCCGTGACACATCGCTGTTCTTCGACGGCGCCATCCGCCCGGTCGTCATCGAGTGGACCGCTCCGCGGGGGATGCCGGCATCGGATCAGCTCTTCGAGACCCTGTGGTGGGTGGGGAGGTTCACGGAGGCGGCGGAGCACTGGACCACGGTGACCCGGGAGGAGCGCAAGCGCGTCGTCCGCCACCTCACCGGGACCATGAAGGGTGGCGACGTCAACGTCCGTGCCGCCCTCATCGACCGCTACGGCGGCATCGGCGGCAAGGAGGCCGCCATCGGCACCAAGGCGTCGCCCGGCCCGCTCCACGGGGTCAAGGCGGACTGCTGGGCCGCGCTGGGCCTGGCCTGCACCTGGTACGACCACAGCGGCGCCCTGTGCGACTGCAAGGGACAGCGCTGATGACCATTGGATCAGGCCGGCTCCTCGTCCGCGATGCCGAGGTCCTGGCGGGCCGCTCGGATGTAGGCGACCTTGGCGTCCCTCCAGGCCGGACCAGGGTCCCCGCCTTGGCGCATGACGGCGCTGGCATCGATGGCAGCGGTCGCGTATGTCCCGGCCGCCGCGGCTACGGCAGGCCCGAGGATCTGGACCTGACCGAGCGAGGTGTGCAGGCTCGCCAGGAGCAGGGCGAACTCCTGGTCCCGCGCGGGTGCCCCAGCCATCAGGGAGTCCGCCCTGGCGACGTGCTGCGCGTAGACCTCCCGCTTCGCATCGAGCCAGCGCGTAGCCTGGTCTCTCTCCCATCGCTCGCGCTCGCTGCGGCGCGTCAAGCTCCACGTGACGAGCGAGCCGACGACGCCGCCCGCGATGGTGCCAACGACGGTGACCAGGGTGCTGATGTCGCTCATGGCGGGCATCATCGCAGCGCTGTCACGCCAACCGGGCTTCCGGGGGGTGCGGGATGCCTCGCCTGATGTCGGTCGGCCTCACCGAGCAGGCCGTGGTCGAGCGCCGCAAGACGGTCACGCGCCGTCTCGGCTGGCTCCACCTCAAGCCCGGTGACCGCCTGACGCTGGTCCGCAAGAGCATGGGCCGCAAGCCCGGCGAGCCGCTCGTCCGGCTGGCCGAGGTCGAGGTGGTCAGCGTGCGCCGCGAGCCGCTGTGGATCATGGAACAGGACGACGTGGCCCGCGAGGGAGTCCCCTTCCTCGCCCGGGAGATCACCGCTGCCGAGTGGGTCCGCTGGTACTCGGAGCGCATGGGCATCGAGCGGTCCGACCTGGTCACCCGGATCGAGTGGCGGTACCTGTCGTGACCGGCCACGAGGAGCGCTGCGGGCACGTGGCGTGGTGGGTCCACCTCGGCGACCGCCGCTGGTGCCTCCGCTGCATCATCCGGGGCCGCGAGCTGCGCGGATGGAGGCTGTGGTGAGCACTCGCTACCACGTCCTCCGCTCCGAGTACTCCCCGACGATGGGGCTGCGCCAGGTCATCCTCACCCGACAGGCGTGCCGCCGGAGCAAGGCGATCGACGTGCTCCTCGACGCGGCCCTCGACACGAACAGGCACATGCGCCGCGGCGGACTGGTCGAGGTCCAGTGGCTGGGCGTCCACTTCTGTGAGTGGACCGACCCGTGGCCCGTCATCCGCTGCCCCGACCCAACGGGCCATATCTACGCCCTCTGGTGGCACGACGACCCCACCGCGAGGCTCACCACGCTGCGCCTCGTGGAGCGGACCCGATGACGCACCACGAGATCGCCCTTGGCTGCGTGCTCTCTCCGCGGACGCTGCCATGGAGTCGCGGGGAATGCGTGTGGTGCGCCGGAGCGCTCCCCGGGCGCCGGCTCCGCTGGTGCGGGAAGCCGTGCATCGACGCGTACCAGCTCAACCACGAGTGGAGCGCGGCCCGCCTTCATGCCGTGATCCGCGCCAGCTTCCGCCCCGCCGAGGGTTGGACCGTCTGGACCTACTGCGACCAGTGCGGGAAGCGCACATCGGCTCCCGAGGTCAACCACGTCGACCCCCGTCGCGGCCGCGGCTACGACCCCGGGTGCTGGAACCACCAGACGAACCTGCAGGTCCTCTGCCACGCCTGCCACGTCGCCGAGACGAACCAGCAGCGCCGCGCGCGCACCGCCAGGGTCGTCGTCGGGACGGAGTCGATCTGGGCGCCCGCGTCGCGGCCCGAGCGACCCGTGGTGATCCCCGTGCTCTCCGGTGATGCCGCCATGCGCGATCGGCTCGCCTCGCTCCTCGGGGGCCGGCGATGAGTCGGCTCGTGATGGACTGGGAGCTCGACTACGGGGATCCACCCACCGAGGGCGACATCCTCCAGGTGCTCCGCCGCCGCGACCTGCAGCCGAACGGGACGCTGTACCTGGTCACGCACTGGCGCGTCGTCGTCCAGCGCGACCCGCTCCCGGGCGTGATCCGTCTCGCCCTCATCGTCGAGCGCTGCGATGGCACCGACCTCGACCAGCCGGGCCTGCGGGTGCTGCAGATGACGTGGAGCCCGCGATGACCCCGGTGAGCGCGGCCGTGGCGGAGCGGATCACCGAGCTCCGCGCCGGGGGAGCCAGCATCGCCGGCATCGCGTCGAGCGTGCGCCGGTCCGAGGCGACGGTGAAGCGCGTCCTCGCCGGTGGCGCCACCGAGGACTGGGCGCCGGCGTGCATGGAGGCCGACGAGTGGACGAGCTGGCAGGCTCTGAACCGCCGGCCATCCTCGGCCTCCGAGTTCCACCGACCCTGCCAGGACTGCCCGCTCGGGTTCGCCCTCGAGCAGCGTGGCCTCGGCCGCTGCAACGGCGTCCCCATGGGAGCCGAGGTCGATGACGACCCCGAGGTGGACGCCAGGTTCGTCGAGCGCGAGGTCCTGCCGCCGCCGAAGGTGCTCCAGCTCCTCGTCGATGCCGTGCGCGTCGAGGACCGTCGTCCGGGGCCGCCGCCGGGCGCGTCACCCCTCTCCACCCTGGTCGTCCCGGATGTCGTGGCCGACCCGTTGCCCCAGCCGGACCCACCCGGCACCCCCGTCGATGCCTTCGCCGTCGTCGACCACGCCCGCACCGTGGGCTTCGCCCGCGCAGTCCCCCCAGCACCGGAGGAAGGACCCATGCCGCTCACCATCAAGGACCCCAGCGAGGGTCGAGCCCTGGCGGCCCGTCTCGTCGGGGAGATCGCCGGCCGAGCCACGACCGGGCCGAAGCCGCGGGTGCACGCCTGCTCCGAGTGCGGCGAACCCTTCACCCCCCGCGACTCCGGACGCCCTCAGGTCACCTGCTCCCCCGAGTGCCAGAAGCGGCGGGAGAAGCGTCGCGAGCGGGAGCAGCGGAGGTCGAAGGGCGCGCCGCGCTCGGTCGTCGCCGAAGCACCGAGCAGACCGAAGCCGACGCAGGAGCCCATCGAGACCTTGGGGACCGAGGCCTGGGACGCGCTCGCCGACGAGATGGCGGACCCGGGTGTCGCACTGCCGGGAGAGCCCTCGCTGGACGAGATCCGGGCCAACTACGAGCGACGCGTCATCACCCGGGAGGCAGCCGAGGAGCTGTTCTCGGTACCGAGCCTCCAGGCCGAGGTCGCTGGGGCCGTCTTCGGTGCCGCCGCCGCTGCCGACAGGGAGGAGCTCGGAGCAGCGTTCCGGCGGCGCGCCCATGAGGCCGACGACATCCGCGCCTTCCTCATGCGCGACCTCATCGCGGCAGCCGAGGCCGACCTCCGCACGGCCAACGAGCGTGCCGAGCACGCCCATGCCACGCTGGCCTGGCTCAAGCAGCGGGCCACGGAGTCCGGGGAGGTCTGGTCATGATCGAGGCTCGACCGCGCCCGACCCCGCTGGGCCCACCCAAAGTGGTCACCGACCTCGCCTGCCCCGACGACTGCCCGCTCTGCGAGGCCCTGTACGACCTCGTCGCCTCGGCCGTGGAGAACCGTGCCAAGCGCGGCGTCGACATCGAGACCGGTCGCGCTACCCTGACCGTCATCGAGGGAACCGGCATCGAGGGAGGTCAGGGCGGTGGAGATCAAGGCGGTGCACATCCGACGACTGGGCGTCTGCTACGTGGAGGAGATGGAGGTCCCATCCGGCCCCGGCGCCGCTTGGTTGCCGCTGCCGATGGGGACGGACCCAGCGACGCTGGCGATGCCGGAGTCGTGGCACTTCCCGGGGGACTGCCCGGATCCGAGCAAGGCCGTCGTGGCCGGCGAGGAGGGACGCGGTGACTGAGCGCCACCCTGCTCGGGAGCGACCGGTCCGATGACCAGCGACGAGCGATGGACTCGCTGGGTACGCGCCGGCCTTCGTGAGCGACGGATCCCGGCTGAGGCGAGCCTGACGATCAGGATCGAACCATCCAGGACCTGGCTCATCGACGAACTCAGCCTGACCCTCGCCTGGAACGACCGTCGTGGTGTCCCCCGCCGGCTGACGATCACGGAGCCCTACGGGGTGCTCCGGGGAGGCTGGCATGGGTGGGTCGCCTACCGCGCCGGAGCCCGGATGCTCAGGGCACTGGGATGAGCGATCCCCGGTTCGCCGCATGGCTGGCACTCCAGGATGCCCGATCGGTGCTGGCCAGCGCCCTGACGGGGCTTCTCGTCCTCCGTGCCATCGCAACGCTCACTCCGCTCGCCGGCCGTGGGCTCCCCCAGCCGCCCGCCAGCGGGATCCACCGCGGCGCGTTCGATGAGATCGCCCACCTCGACAGCACCGGGGTGTACCGGGAGACGCGGTGGTCCGTCCGGGGCCGGATGCATCTGCGCTGCGAGGCGAGTGGATGGCCCGGAGGGCACGTCGACGGAGGTGGGAGATGAGACGCCTCCCGCGCTCTACCCGCGACCTGCACGGGCTCCGCGCCCGCCGCTACATCCGCGTCAGCTCCGAGGAGCAGGGGTGGAAGTACGGCCCCGAGGGTCAGCACCTCACCGTCGACGAGGTCGTCGCCCGCCATGGATTGGTCGAGGTGGGCGAGCCCTTCGTGGATGAGCAGTCGGCATGGCAGGACAGCGAGTCCCGGCCGGAGCTGCAGCGCCTCGTCAGGGAAGCCCGGGACGGTGGCTTCGACGTCCTCGTCGTGCCCTACTTCAGCCGCTGGAGCCGCGATGCCGAGGTCGCCCTCCGCCTGCGCCGCGCCCTCCATGCCGACGGCGTGGCCATCCTCTTCGCCGACGAGGACTTCGTCTCGTCCGACGAGACCGCGCTGGAGCGCTACCTCGACGAGGCCGTGGCCTCCGAGAAGTTCAGCCTCCGTCTCTCCCGGACGATCCGCAAGACCATGGCGGCCAAGTTCGAGCGCTTCGGCGACCAAGGCGGGAGCCCCGGCCTCGGCTTCATCCGCACACCGCAGCCGGAGGCACGCCTCGCCATCGACCCCGAGACGATGCCCAGGGTGGTCGCGATCTACGAGCGCTACGCCCAGGGTGACGTCTCGTATGGCGACGTCGCCCGCATCTTCGGGATGGAGGTCGGTGGGGTCCGGGCGATCCTGTGCAACCGCCTCTACAACGGCTGGGCCGTGCGGCATCGGAGGCGGGAGGACGAGGTGCGCGTACCGGCACCATGGCGGACCCACCCTCCGGTGAGCGACGAGCTGTGGCAGCGCGTGGCCGACATCCGCGCCCGTCGCAACACCAGCTCGGGTCGGCAGCCCGCGAAGCGCGACCACCTGCTGGCCAAGCGGCTGTGGTGCACCTGCGGTCGGGCCGTTCGCGCGGCGACCCACCAGGGACGGAACGGGCGGGAGCAGCGCCGGTATCGCCACGATGACTGCGACCGCTGGACCCAGCGGACCCGGCTGGCATCGACGTTCGACGATGCCATCTCGGCCCAGCTGTCAGGGATCCGGGCTGACCGGGCGAGCATCACGAGGATCTCCGCCCGGGGTGGCAGCACTGCCCCGGTGGACACCGAGCTGCGGCGACGGGCGCTCGAGCGGGAGTTGGCGCGGAAGGCGACCGAGCATGCGGCGCGACGGATCACCACCGAGGCCTACCTGGCCGAGCACGCGCGCATCTCCGCCGAGATCGATGGGCTGGCAGCGGAGCCGCCGGTGCGGTCGATGGCCGACCCGGACGCGATGGCTGCGGAGCTGCTGGCCATCCGGGATGCGTGGCTCGACGCTGACGAGGCGCAGCGGGCCCGGCTGGTGACCAGGGTGTACGAGCGGATCGTCGTCGAGGACGACCGCTTCGTCCAGGTGGAGCTGACCGAGCACGCGATCCGCCACGGCCTATTGTGGGCACTCCCGGAGGAGGTCGAGTTGTCAATGGCGCGCCCGGCGAGAGGCGGGCACGCGCTAGCCACACCGATCCGACGCACCGTGCGGATGCCCCTCGCGGGCAGGAAGGAATGGCTCCGGGCCACACGCGCTGAGCGATCGGCATGAGCCGCCGGGGACGCCGCTTCGCCGACGCTCCGACCTCGGCGGAGCGAGCTGCGCTGATGGCGGTCTGCCAGCCCGGCGTGAACGAGGCGCTCGCGGCGCGCCACCTCGGCATCACCGAGGCCGCCCTGCGGTCGCGCCTCCGCAGCCTGTACGGCCGACTTGGGGTCAACAGCGCGGCGCAGGCCTTCCACGCGATCGACCCTCTCCGCGATCACTTCGACCGCTTCCTGGCCGAGTACATCGCGCACCGGAATGACCCGCACCCGACCTCGCTGTACCGCTACTTCGACGAGCGGGGACGCCTCATGTACGTCGGGATCACCTCTGGAGGCGGGCGACGAGCTGACCAGCACCAGGCGTCAGCGCCGTGGTGGACAGAGGTGCGCACGGCCACGATCGAGCACTACCCCGACCGACGGTCCGCCCTGACAGCAGAGTCCATCGCCATCACCGCGGAAGCCCCGATACACAACCGGGCAGGGGCGCCGAAGCGATGAGCGACCGGCGTCCCACCGCCCGGGAGCTCCAGGTGCTCGAGCTGCTGGAGCTCCCCTATGCGTCCGCGACCTCTGTCGCCGATGCCCTCGGGATCAGCCCGAGGACCGTCAACGCCCACCTCGCCAGCCTGTACGGGAAGCTCGGAGTGAGCAGCGCATTGCAGGCCCGAGCGGCCCTCGACCGGGCAGAAATCAGAGGGCGCCGGCGGGATCGTCAGAAATACCTAGATCCGCGCTCGACCGTTGCGGGAAATACCTAGACCGATTCCGGCCCTATCGCCCCACGGGACGCTCGCGGGTGGCTACCGTCCCGCCCCGTGATCGATCCACAGCGGGCTAGCTCAGCGGCGGAGCGCCGGGTTCATACCCCGGAGGCCACGGGTTCGAGTCCCGTGCCCGCAACCACGCTCGACGCCCTGATCCCGTGACGCCCGATGGATCTCTCCTGGGCCAAAGCGCTCATCGATGCGGGCGGATGGGTGTTCGCTGCGGCCGTGATCGGCACCGTGCTGGGGCTGGTCATCCGCGGCGATCTGGTCCCGGGGAAGGTGGCCGAGGCGCAGGGGAAGCGGCTCGACGCGCTCGAGCGCTCGCTCCGCGACGACGTGGTCCCGGTGCTCCGCGAGGTCGGCAAGGGGACGACACAGGCCGGCGTGGTGCTCGACTTCCTGAGCGATTTCGTGCGGGAGGTCGCGCGTGACCGCCGGGGCGAGGGCCAGTGAGATGGGCGTCCTCGCCCGCCTCCGTCAGCGGATCAGCGACCGCCTCGGCATCACCGCCGCTGAGAGCGCCGTCGAGCGGACGATGGAGGTGACCGCCGAGGTCCACCGGGCCGCGACCGAGACCGTCCGAAGCATCCGCGCCGGTCGCCTCCGCATGGGTCGCAAGGACTGGCCACGCCAGTACGCCGACCGCCTGCGCGACCGGGTGGAACCGTGACGGTCGAGCTCGTGAACGCATGGACCGGACCCATCGTGGTCGGACTCATCCTCGCCCTGTTCGCCGCCATGGCCGGCCGTGTGCTGCGGCACGTCCTCAAGGGCCGGAGGGTGCCGCTGCTGCTGAAGCGGGACGTCCTGCTGTTCGCCGCGTTCGCCCTCCTCGTCCTCGGCAGCCAGTACTCGCGTGCCACCGGGGTCCGCCTCGCGGGCGAACTCTGGTGGGTGCTGCTGACCAATGCCCTGGGCATCGTCGCCCTCGGGGTCTGGCTGCTCATCGAGATCGGCGTCATCGGCCACGGCAAGGGGGAGGACCGCTGGACATGACCGCGCTCGTCGCCCTCGGCGTCCCCGGCCGCCAGCGCCACATCAGCCAGCTCCGCTACGAGCGCAAGCCGTACACGAACTGCACCGGCTTCGCCCTCGCCCAGTGCCTGGAGTTCGGCGGGCTCGACATCGCCGACCCGGAGGGGTTCATCTCCCGCGGCCGGAAGCTCACCAAGATCGCCGAGGTGGACTCGAAGGGGAACAGCCAGGGCACATCGGTGGCCGACTGGCTCGGCGCGTTCGACCAGCTGCTCCCCTGGGTGGTCGTGGAGACCGGGTACTGGCAGGAGCGCGCCCTACTCGATGCCCTCGCTGCCGGCGAGCTCGTCGCTGCGGCCGGGGTCAAGTACGACGCCCTGCCGACCCGGCAGCGCCGGTGGTCGAAGCGCTTCGACGGCTCGCACCGCTTCACCCTCCGCGGCGCCCGCCGCCGCGGAGGCGTCTGGCAGGTCAAGTCGGACGACCCCCTGCCGCGGTCGTCGTCCTACCTGGGCGACTGGATGGCGTGGTCGGACTTCAAGCGCGCGATGCGCGCCAACGGACAGGTCGACGGGACCCGGGTGTGGGTCGCGACCGTGAGGAAGGGAGCAGCCGTGGGATCGCTCATCCGCCCCGTCGAGGTGTATGCCCCGGCAGCGACGGTCACCGTGCCCAAGGGCACCTCGACCTGGACGGTCGACGCCGCCACGGGCCGACTCCTCGCGGGCAAGCCCGCGCCGTCCAAGCACACGGCGGGCGCGCTCGCACGGAGCAACGTGCGCAACTACCCCGCGTCGTCCCCGTCGGGGTCGTTCATCACCCTCATCGGCGGTCCCTGCGATGGGGCCTTCGTCCGTAGCCGCGATGTGACCGTCACGCCGGCGACGCCGCCCGACGACATCGCGACCCGTCTCGCCGAGGCCCGCCAGTCCGGCTACGACGCCGCCCAGGCCGAGTACTCCGAGGTCGATGGCCCGCTGTACGCGAGGACGCCGGCATGACCGACCTGCTGGAGGAGGCCGCTCGCCTGCTCACCGATGCCAACGAGCTCCGCGCCATCGACAAGCCGGCCACGGCCAGCATCCTCGAGCAGGAGTCGGCTCGTCTGCTCTCCGAGCACAACGCGGTCACCCCGACCGAGGCCGCCGATGCCGACGTGGCCGCGCCCGAGGAGGGCTGGCTCAGCCCGGACCGGCCGGACACGCCGATCTTCGACGACGAGGACGGTGAGCCCGAGTGACCCGCGTGCTGGCCGTCATCGGTGCCGTCGCCGTCGCTGCTGGAGCCGCGTTCGCAGCCCTCGTCGCCCTGTCGTGGCGCGACCTGAGCGCCGGCTCCTCATCCCTCTCGGTCGAGCTCGGGATCGAGCGCGACTACGAGACCACCGGAGTCTGAGGAGGACCCGATGTCGCAGTCCCTCGGTGCAGCCATCACGGAGTTCTTCGGGACCCCGGCCGGCGCCGCCATCGTCGCCCTGTTCGCGCTCGCCTCGCTGGACCTCATCCTCGGCATCCTCGCCGCCTTCCGCGACGATGTCTTCACCGCTGGTTCGCTCGCCGCGTGGATCCGCAAGCACATCGCCGGCCGGGTCCTGCCCATCACGGCCGTGCTGCTCATCGCGCACATGACGGGTGGGCTCTCGTTCGAGGGCGGTGAGGTCATCAGCCCTGGCACCGTGCTGACCACGATCGGCCTCGGCATGGCCGCGACCTACGTGCTGGAGACCATCGCCAGCATCCGCGACTCCCTCCAGGCGCAGCCCGGCTCCCGGTCCGTGCCGAGGGATTGACCATGGCCTGGTCCCCCGCCGACCTCCCCGGCCTGCGCCTGTGGCTCGATGCCTCGCAGCTCCCCCTCGCCGATGGTGACCCCGTCGACGAGTGGACGGACCTGTCCGGCTCGGGCGTGCCCTACGCCGCACCGGAGCCCGGTCGCCGCCCCACGTTCCGCGAGGATGTCATCGCGGGGCGTGCCGGGATCTGGTTCGACGGCTCCGACGACTGGCTCCACTCGGCAACCCCCGGCACGCTCGACCCTGCGCAGGGCCTCACCCTGTTCGCGGTGTTCTCACCCGCCGAGACCCAGGTGGGCGACTGGAACAGCATCTGGCAGCGCGGCGCCACCGTGGGCCTGTGGTACCGCGGCATGAGTCGCAAGGTGAGCTGGTACGACGGTGCCGACCTCGCGAGCATCGAGGCGGCCGATGTGTCGATGCTCGCCGGCCTCGTCATCAGCGGCACCGCCGCCAGCCTGCGTATCAGCGGCAACGACCCTGCCACCCGCACCGGCACCTGGACCGCCAACGTCTGGGGCGACGGCATCGGCAACGACCAGGGCAACGAGCGCTACCGCGGCCACATCCACGAGATCATCGTCGCCGACGTGGCAGCGTCCACCGAGGACCGACAGCTCGCCGAGGGCTACCTCGCGTGGCGCTGGGGCCTCGTCGCCTCCCTCCCCGAGGACCATCCCCACCGGGATGCGGACCCGGGCGTGGAACCACCCGCCCCGGAGCCCGAGCCCGTCGTGAGCGGTGATGCCGGGCTGTCGGTGTCCGTGCGCCCCGTGGGCGTCATCACCCCGTCCGTGGCCCTCCGCGGCCAGGTGGCGGCGCAGGTGGCCCTCCGCGGGCAGGTGCGCGCATCGGTGGAGGTGCTGGTCCCGTGAGCGTCATCCACGAGGGCGCCACCGTGCGCCTGACGGCCGTGTTCACCAACGCCTCGGGCGAGCCGGAGGACATGGACACGACGCCCACCCTCACGGTCGCCCCCCTTGGTGGGCCATCGGTGGCGGTGGATGTCACCCGCACCAGCGTGGGCACGTACCGCGCTGACAGGGCGTTCGCAGGCGGGCGATGGGTCTTTCGGTGGGAAGGTTCCAAGTCGAGCCAGCCGCGGGTGGTCGAGAACTCGCTCGATGTGCTCGCACGCGCCGTTCCCGAACCGGTGACGCCATGAGCGGCGCGATCTGCTGCGCGTGCCGGATCACCCGGCCGCTGGAGACCCTGCTCGCTGTCACCGACCGGGCGACCGGGTCGGTCCGCTTCGTGTGCCGCCCGTCGCTGCCACAGACCCGGGGGCGGGCCTGCTTCAGCGATGCCGTGCGGACCGCCGACCTCGACGCCATCGCCCAGGCGAACTCGCCCGATCGCCGCGCCGACGCCCGTCGCGAGCGCCGAGAGGGCGAGCGCGCTCGGGTGCGCGAGCTGGTGGCCCAGCGATGACGCGGGCCTACGACCCCAAGGTGCACTGCGGGGCCAAGTCGCACAGCCGCGGCCTGCCCTGCGTCCAGTGGAAGGGGTTCCGCACCGACCACCCCGGGAGCGGTCACTGCACCTTCCACGGCGGCGCCACCCCGACCAACAAGAAGGCCGCCGCTCGCGAGCGGGTCGCCCGCGCGCTGGACCAGCTCGGCCAGCCCGCCGGGACTGGGGACCCGTTCCAGCTGCTGTCCAAGGCGGTGCAGCACGCCGAGGGCCACCTGGAGGCCGCTGCCGCCCTCGTCCGCGAGGCCGCTGCCGCCGCGGATGCACAGGTCGCCTCGGTCACCGCCGCCCTCGACCTGGAGGCCTCGCTCGAGGTGCTCGAGGTCGCCATCCGTGATGCCGCCCGCGTGGGCAAGCAGGCCGTCGATGCCGACGTGGCCGACCGCCGGCAGGCCATCGACGACCGTGCGGAGTCGTTGCTCTGGCGGTTCGTCTCCGCGCTGTTCGAGCGCTACGTCCCCGACGAGCGGCGACGCGAAGCCGAGGCGTGGGCGGCGACGACGCTGAGCGAGATCGCCGGCGAGTACGACCAGTCGGTGGTGCACTGATGCCGGCCGCGACCATCGCCCGCCCGGGCAACGTCTTCGCCCGCCTGGCCGCCCGGTTCGACCCGGAGAGCCCACACGCGGTGTCGATGCGGGAGCGCGACGATGCCTTCGCCGACGTCCGCGCGTTCGCCCGCCACGTCCGCATCCAGGACGCCGACGGTGCCGAGCGGGCGTTCGTCTCGGTCGCCTGGTCGTGGCAGCTCGTGCTGCTCGCCCTCTGGGCGATGACGAAGCTCTCCGTCGTCCTCAAGGCTCGCCAGCTGGGCGTGTCGTGGCTCGCGGCGATCTTCGCCCTCTGGTCCGCGATGCGCCAGCCCGGGCAGAACGTGCTGCTCATCTCCAAGAAGCAGGACGACGCGGACAAGCTGCTCGAGAAGGTCGCATTCATCTACAACCGGCTGCCCGACTGGCGGCCCTACGCCATCGTCAACACCCGCGAGATCCGGTTCCCGCTGCTCGGATCGTCCATCCAGGCGATGCCGGCCAGCGAGGATGTCGGTCGCTCCCGGACGGCCAACCTCGTCATCCTCGACGAGCACGGACACCAACCGTTCGCGCGCAAGATCCTGCAGGCCGTCATGGCCGCCGCCGAGCAGGGCCGCATCGTCTCGATCAGCACCGGCAACGGTCGCGGCGCCCTCCACTCGCAGATCTACCTCGCCGCTCGCGGCCAGCGCCCCCTGGTCAACGTCGCCCTCCCCGACGGGACCCGGCTGCCCATCCTGGTGACCGCCGACGTCGGGGAGAACGGCTGGCGCGGCGTGTTCATCCCGTACAGCGCCCGCCCCGGCCGGGATGCCGCCTGGCGGGCGCGGACCCGGGCGACCCAGTCGGAGCTCACCGACGCCGAGTTCACCCAGGAGTACCCGCGGGACGACATCGAGGCCATCACCGCCACCGGTCACGTCGTGTTCGCCCCCGACGACATCAATCGCCAGCCCATCGTCCGCGGCCGTGATCACGGCAGCATCCACGGCCTCGTCGTCTACGCCGACCCCGCTCCCGGGCGGACCTACATCCTCGGCGCCGATGTCGGCGAGGGGCTGGAGACATCGGACTGGTCATCGGCGTGCGTGCTCGATGCCGAGACGGGCGAGCAGGTGGCGCAGCTGCGCGGCCGCTGGGCCACCGACCGCTTCGCGGAGCGCATCGCCGCCACCGCTGCCGAGTACGGCCGCCATGCGACCCAGCGGGAGCGGACCCCGGTGCTGGTCGCCGTGGAGCGCAACAATCACGGCCTCGCCGTCATCCAGGAGCTGATCCGCATCCGCCCGATGGATGCGCCATGGCGGCAGGTCCGCATGGCCGGCACGGGGGCCAAGCGTCGGTTCGGCTGGCTCACCACGCCGTCCTCCCGGCCCGTGCTGGTCCGACAGCTCGAGGTCGCCCTGCGCACGGATGGCATCACCATCCACGACGCCGGCACGCTCGACCAGCTCAGCACCTTCGCCTATGACGCCAACGGTCGCCCGGGCGCTCAGGAGGGCTCCCATGACGACGACGTCATGGCCATCGGCATCGCCCAGCAGGTCCGGACCCGACCGGGTGCGGTCACCCTCGATGTGCCGCCCTCCGCGAGGAAGGCGGCATGAGCGAGACCAAGGGGGTCGTGCTCGACCGCGCCTGGATCATCGAGGGCCGCGATGGCTCCGCCCAGGTTCGGAAGGCTGCCGACCGTCCCAGCCAGCAGCTCCCCGAGGATCCGTTCTCCTATGCCGGAGGCGCCGAGGGTGGGCTCATCCGCCCGCTGTACGACCTCGACTCGCTCCTGTCGACCCAGGAGAGCAACAGCCTCCACGGCCGCTGCGTGCGCCAGAAGGCCATCGACATCCTCGGCCGGGGCATCACGCTGCGCGCCAGGGAGGTCGAGGACGGTGCGGATCCCTCCACCGAGGAGGAGAAGCGCTGGCACGAGTTCCTGCAGCGCGTCGAGGACGACGAGCGCGGGGACGAGTCGTTCAAGGAGCGGCTCACCCAGGCCCACGAGGACTTCGAGGGGATCGGCTGGGCCGTCATCGAGGTCGCGCGCGACCGCGCCGGCCTGCTCACCGGGCTCTGGTACGTCCCGGGCCACACGGTGCGCGCCCACGCCGACGGCAAGCGCTTCGCGCAGAAGCGCGGTGGCAAGACCACGTGGTTCAAGCGGTTCGGCGTCCAGGGGACGGTGCACGCGAAGTCGGGCGCCTGGGACGACCGGGAGGCCGGCATCGACGAGGCCGGCAACGAGCTGATCGTCATCCGCAACCACACCCCGCGGAGCAGCTTCTACGGCGCTCCCGACCACATCCCGGCCCTCGCGGCCATCGCGGGCTGGAAGGCACAGGCGGAGTTCAACCTCCGGTTCTTCGACAACGTTGCCGTCCCCTCCTACGCCGTCGTCATCGAGGGCGCGACCCTGACGCCCGACCTGGAGCAGCTGATCCTCGACCACTTCCGCCAGATCAAGGGCGACCCCAGCCGGACCATCGTCATCCCGATCCCGGCCGCCGCGGGCGACGAGTCGATGCAGCCGAAGCTCCGCTTCGAGCGCCTTTCGGTCGAGACCAAGGAGGCGACCCACATCAAGTACCGCCAGGACAACGCGCTGGAGGTGCTGATCGCCCATGGGATGCCGCCCTACCGGGTCGGCTGGCCGATCGTGGGCTCCCTCGGTGGCGATGTCGCCGAGGAGATGACCCGCATCTACAACGACTCCGTCGTCCAGACGCGGCAGGAGACGTGGGAGCAGCGGCTCAACCGCGCCCTCCTCGGCCCGAAGGGGCTGGACATCCACGACTGGGAGCTCAAGTGTGCCGAGCTCGACGTCCGCAACGAGGTCTCCGACCTCAAGAAGGCGCGCGACCTGTACGAGCTCGGCGTGGTCACGCCGAACGACAACGCGAAGTTCTTCGGCTACGACCCGCGTCCCGAGGGGGTCCCGGGTGGTGACGACTACATCGCCGTCCCTCTCGCCCCGGGTGGGCGCTCGTCCGCGGCGCCCGCGATGCCCGTCATGGACGAGGAGATCGCGAAGGCCTGGCGTGCCGAGGTGGTGGAGCTCGCGGCCATCCGGAAGCGCATCGAGGCGATCGCCGGGGTGGCAGCGTGACCACCACCGCCGCCGAGCTGCTGCCCGTCGTGGACGAGATGCTCGTCTTCGCCCGCAACCGCCTCGTCAAGGCCACGATGGCCGACACCGTCGCTGGCCGGGACGCCTACCTCGCGACCATCATCGGCCCGTTCATGGCCGCGCTCGCAGAGTACTTCGACGCCCAGGCGGGTCGGATCGCCCTCCGGGTGACCAAGGCGATCGAGCCCCTGTGGGACCCCGACCTGTTCGACTGGTCCGCCGAGGAGTCCGAGCTGCGCGCGCTCCTGCTCCGCTGGGTCGCCTCGATCGGGGTCGCCGGCGTCGGCGCCGCGTCGGAGCAGCTCGCCATCGACCTCGCCTGGGATGTGTCCAGCCCGGGGGTGCGCGAGATGCTCGCCGAGGTAGCCCAGCGGGTCACCGGCATCACGGACACCTCGCGCCGCTTCATCCGCGAGATGGTCGACATCGCGACCGAGCGGGGCTACTCCATGGCCGAGCTCGTCGCCGGCGTCGAGGCCGACGGCTTCCCCGGTCTCGGGGGGCTCCTGCGCTCATGGGGGTCATCGACGGGCCGCGCCCACATGATCGCGCTCACCGAGTCCGCCGTGTACTGGAACCGCTCGACCCTCATCGCCTACGAGCAGAGCGGCCTGGTCGATGAGGTGACCGTCTTCGACGGCGTCCTTGATGCCCCATGCGCCGAGGCGAACGGGAAGACCTGGACCCTCGACGACGCGATGGCGAGCCCCATCGCCCACCCGAACTGCCAGCGCGCCTTCGCCGCCGTGGTGGCGCGATGAGCGTCCGCTTCACGGTCGAGACCCGGATCGCCAAGGCCGACGAGGCCCGCCAGATCGCCTACGGCGTCGTGCTGGAGCCCCGTGGTGCCGACGACCCCGACAGCCAGGGCGACTGGTACGCCGCGGAGGACGTGGAGGCAGCCGCGCACGGCTTCATGGCCGAGGTCGCGAAGGGCACCGGCTGGGGTGACCTCATGCATGACGGCGATACCCAGGCGGGCTACCCGGTCGAGTCCTTCATCGCGCCCGTCGAGTTCCAGCTGGGGGACCAGATCGTGAAGGCGGGCTCGTGGGTCATGGGCATGCACTACCCGGACCAGGGCCTCTGGGACCGGATCGTCAAGGGCGAGCTCGCCGCGTTCAGCGTCGGCGGCCAAGGCACGCGCATCTACGGAGGCTCCTGATGGGCCAGCGGCTGACCAACATGGCGATCGACAGGGTCGCCCTCGTCGACAAGGGTGCGAACGGGCGTCCGTTCGCGGTCCTGAAGCGTGACGACGCACCCGACGCGGCCGACATCGCTGACCTCGCGAAGCTCTGGGACGAGAGCAACGCTGCCGAGCCCGTCGTGGCCAAGCGCGGTCTCCTCTCGATGGTCGCCAAGGCGCTCGGCCTCCGCGTCGAGGAGGACCGGATCGACGTGGCCAAGGCGCGCACGTTCGCCGCGATCCTCGCCGGCGACCAGCTCAGCGATGCCCTGTACGACTCGTGGTGGACGTTGGAGGACGCGCTGTGGTCGGCGATGTACGCCACCGATGCCAGCGGCGCCGACCTCTCGATCGAGCAGAAGCAGGCCCTCGTCGCCCAGAACCTCGACGAGTTCAAGGCCTGGTTGCTCTCGGAGATGGCCGACGCGGCGTCGATCGCCAAGCGGGACACCCCGCGTTCCACCCGCGCCATCGAGGCGCTGGTCCGGAAGGCCTCCGCGGGCGCGACGACGGAGCGCGCGGACGAGCTGACGAAGGCAGGAGCGGCGTTCGCCGCCGCGATGGCCGATGGGGAGCCTGCGAGCTCCGAGGACACCGACACGGGCGATGACGCCCAGGAGGTCGACATGGATGTGCAGGAGCTCGCGAAGGCCCTGCAGCCGCACATCGAGTCCGCGGTGGATGCCGCGGTCGAGAAGCGCATGGCCGCCCAGCCCGCTCCGGCACCCGCGCCGGCGCCGGTCGCCAAGGGGGAGCCCGACGAGGGCGGTGACGAGGACCCCGAGGACGGCGACGTGAGCCTCGCGGGCATCGCGAAGGCGATCGGTCACCTCTCGGACCGGATGGAGCGCCTGGAGGGTGGCGCCGCCGTGCGCAAGTCCCTCGATGGCCAGGACGGCGGCGCCGAGCCGCGGAAGAAGAGCGCGCTCGCCGGGATCCTCGACTGATCCCCGACCGCCAGGACCCATCACAGGGAGCACCAACCGATGCCTGACAAGCAGCGCACCCGCGCCTACCACGGCCGCTCGGCCGGCGCGGTCAACGTCTCCGAGGCCGAGATCGTCATCGGCGATGCCGCGAAGCGCGTCCTCATCGACACGCTGCCCGCGGGGGCCGTGATCACCAACTCCTGGGTGGAGGTGCTGCAGGCGTTCAACGCCGGCACCAGCAACCTCCTCACCCTCGGCTACGGCGCGATCGCCGCCGGCACGGCCGACGACTACGTCGACACCGTGACCGAGAACACCCCGGGCGTCTACGCCCAGGGCACGCCGGGGAAGCCCTTCCCCGCGCTCGCCGCCGCGCAGGACGTGTACGTCTACTACACGCCCGGCGCCTCCGGTGGCACCACGGGGCGCGCTCGCGCCTTCGTGGAGTGGGTGCGCACGGCCGACAACGGCTGAGCCACCAGGACCCGAGAGCACAGGAGACCCCACCGATGGGCATGTCCAACGCGGAGCTCCTCCGCAAGGCCGCGGGCCCGGTCGGCACGAGCGACTTCATCGCTCAGTCCGGCCTGCTGGCCCCCGAGCAGTCCTCGGCGTTCCTCGACGCCGTCTATACGGCGACGGAGTTCAACGGACTCTGCCGCCACGTCACCCGCCGTGCCAAGTCGGGCACGATCGCCAAGATCGGCATCGGCCGCCGGCTGCTGCGCCGCAAGACCGCCGGCGTCGATGACGCCCAGCTCGCCAAGGCGATGCACACCGACGTGGCGTACCAGACGGTGGCCAGCCGCCTCGACTGGGAGGTCGAGGAGGAGGTGTACCAGGAGAACATCGAGCAGGAGGGCTACGAGGAGCACCTCGCCCGCCTGATGACCGACCAGGTCGGCCGCGACCTCGAGGACCTCCACTTCAACGCGGACACCGCGGACACCTCCGCCGATGCCGCGTTCCTCACCCAGAACGACGGCTGGCTCAAGCAGATCGCCGCGGGCGGCTCGGGCGCGCACCGGGTCAACGGCGGGTCGATCAACAGCGGCAGCATCGCGAAGGGCCACTTCTTCGCGGCCGTGCAGGCGCTGCCCAACAAGTACGCGACCGATCGGCTGCGGTGGCTCATGAGCCCCACCAACATCAGCCGGTACATCGAGTACCTGACCGAGCGCGAGACCGCTGCCGGCGACGCCGCGCTCATCGCCGGCAACCTCACGCAGATCGCGGGCATCAAGGTCCAGCAGGTGTCGGCGTTGCCGAACAACCGCATCCTCCTGGCCGACCCGCAGAACTTCATCGCGATCAACACGCGCGAGATCCGGCGCCGCAAGACCACCGAGGGCCGCGAGGCCATCCGGCGGGACATGCGGTTCTACGCAATCTTCCTCGATGACGACATGATCATCGAGGAGATGGACGCCGTCGCCGACGTCTACGGCCTGGCGGCCTGAGCGCAGCGATGAGCACCGTGATGGTGACCCTCCGCTTCCGCGGCGGGGGGTCGCTCACCTTCCAGGACGGGGATCGCCCGCGACAGCGCGTGGTCCCCGGCGAGACCTTCGACGTCACCGCCGAGACGGCCGCCGTCCTCCTCGACGACCCGGATGTGATCCTCGCGTCCGACACGGATGGCGAGGGCGATCCCGCCGTGGTGGTCGTGGCGCCCGAGCCACCCGAGCCGGTCAAGCCGCCGACCAAGGCGGACCTCCAGGAGCGAGCGACCGAGCTGGGTCTCCAACTCCCGTCGCGGGCCACCGTGGCCGACCTCACCTCGGCCATCGAGGCCAAGGAGGCGGAGCTCGCGGCGGTCCAGGTCATCGAGGCCACTGCGGGATCAGGGGCTGACTCCGGCGGCCCCGATGGTGCCGGCGGGGACGCGACGCCGCCTGCGACGTCCGACACGGATGGCGAGGGCGACGACGAGGGCGATCCCACCCTCGGCCACCAGAGCGACCTGACGACGCCCGTCGCGGGCACCATCACGGTCGACTCCCTGCCCGCCTCGGCGCGCATCGCGGGCTGATCGGTGGACCTCATCGCGACCGCCGCCCTGGCCACTCGACTCGGCGTGACGAGCCCGTCCCCCGAGTACGAGGACCTGGCGCGTCTCAACGCCGCCGTCAGCGACGAGATCCGTCGCCTGACCCGGCGTGGTCTCGATGGGTCCCCCACCAGCTACACCGAGGTCCACACCGTCTATCGCCCGCATCGGGTCATCCATCTCCAGCAGGCACCGGTGCAGGCGATCACCAGCGTCCATCGGATCGCCCGCGACTGGTCCACCGAGGCGCTCGAGGCGGCCCAGTGGTGGCTCTCCGACCCCGAGCGGGGGACGCTGGAGCTCCGAGGCTTCACGGGCTCCCGCGTCAAGGTGGTCTACGTGGCCACGGGGGCCATCCCCGCGTCGGTGGAGCAGGCCGCCCTCGACTGGGTCCTCGCCCGGTGGGCGCTCCGCTCGGCCGGCGTCTCGGTCGCCGCAGGACAGACCGGGTACACGACCGGCGAGGACAGCGAGACCTGGTCCCCGTCGTTCGCGGGCCGCCCACCCGTATCGTCCCAGATCGCCCTCGGTCTCCACGCTCGGGTGCGGGGAGGCGTGGTGTGAGCCTCGCCGCCCGACTGCGCCATCACGTCACCATCCGCCGCTCGGGGCCGAAGCTCGACGGCGACGGTCACCCCATCCTCGACGACCACCGGAACCCGGAGATCGCCTGGTCCGACGTGGCCACCGTGGCCGCCTGGGTGCAGCCGCGGAAGCTCCGTGTGAACTACGAGACCGAGGTCCCCGACGGGACCGCACAGGGCGGCGCCGTCGTCTCCGACCACACGATCTTCATGCTCCCCACCGACGTCACCGCGGCCGACATCATCGTCCACGGGGCACAGCTGTACGCCATCGATGGCATCCGCGACGCGGGCGGCAAGGGCCACCACCTCGAGATCGCCGCACACCGCGTGACCTTCGCCGGGGTCCCCGCCTGATGACCGGCTTCGGCGACCAGGCGAGCGGCTGGGGCAGCAAGCGTGGCGGCGTGTTCCGCTTCCGACCCGAGGGGCTCCAGCAGTTCCGGCGCGCCCTCGCCTACGGCTGTCACAACGCCGGCCTCGCCATCGAGGGCGCATCCAAGGCGCTCACCCCGGTCCATGGCGATCCAGCCCAGGGCGGAAGGTTCTCCACGTTCGCGCCCGGCGCGAAGCCCATCGGGGGCACCCTGCGGCGCTCGCAGACCACGACGACCTACCTCGATGGCGAGCGGATCGCCGGACCCAGCATCGACGAGAACCGGAAGCCGGTCGCGCAGCGCGAGACCTCCCACGACATCCAGACCGTCGTGGGGACCAACGTCGACTACGCCGTCTACGTCCACGACGGCACCTCGCGCATGCCGGCGCGCCCGTTCCTCGCCGAGGGGTTCCTCGAGGTGAAGGACGAGGTGCCCGAGCTGATCGCCGCGGGCGCACGCCGCCACATGGGCGGCACGTCGAGGAAGGTCGCCAAGCCCGGGCGGTCCGGCACCACCAGCAGGCCGCGGGACTCGCGCGGCCGGTTCATCAGCACGAAGTAGGAGGCAGCGATGACGTTCCGCAACGAGAGCGGACAGACCATCTGGTTCCGCGACGCCGTGGGCAAGCACGAGGTCGCACCGGGCGAAGAGTTCGAGGTGGTGGGCGAGCAGCACGTCGCACACGTGCAGACACTCATCACGGCACCTGCCGGCACCCTCGATGACCTGACCGCGTTCGTCCAGGCCACCGGGGTCGGTGCCGTCGATGGGGTTGCCCCCGACGGCCCAGCGACCACCGGAGCGGCCACCGCGGGTGGCACCAGCGAGCCCGGTGACGATCCGGCTGCCAAGGTGGCCGAGGAGTCGGGCACGCCACCCTCGACGAAGCGTCGCTGATGGACGACCTCGTCCGGCTGCGCAACACGGGCACCGAGGCCGTCTCGTTCGATGACGGCGCCGGCCTCCGTGTGGTGCTGCCTGGCGAGGAGTTCGTCGCCGACGTCCACGCGGCGCGGATCCTCACCCGGATCGCGCCGATCAAGGTCGTGCCGCCACCACAGCCGGTGGCCATCCTGATCCCCGCGGGCGCACGCACGGCGCCGGAGGGTGCGCGATGAAGGACCCGATGGGCACCCTCGTCGACATCCTCCGATCCGACCCGGCGCTCACGGCGATCGTCGCCGTGGACCACATCGGCACGCGGCAGACGCCGCCGCCCGCGGTGCGCATCCGGGACATCGGGATGTCCACCCGGCCCTTCGGCCGCGGATCGGGTCGCCTCGGCCTCGTGCTCGGGCTGTACGCGATCCAGTGCTACGGACCCGCGGTGGACGCGATGGGCAAGCCCATCGACACCGGTCCCATCACCGCGCGGCAGATCGCGGGAGCGGTCGTGGATCGCCTGGACCTCCTGGGCCCGCACGCGGGCTCCTCGTACTTCCTCCGGGTGCATACCCCGGAGATCGGGCCCGCCCTGGTGGACCCGGACACACGCTGGCCCTACCACACGGTGAGGGCCGAGGTATACGCGGCCGCGGAGGCGATCGCGTAGTCAGGGCTGGGTCCGCCCACCCCCTGACGCTCGGAGGTGCACCACGGTGCCCACGATCATCGACACCAAGGCGTACATCATCGGCGCCGCGGACGTCTACTACCGGGATATCGGCGTCAACACCGCGTGGAACTCGGTCGGCGCCACCCTCGATGACGCGACCATGCGGGTCGTGTCGGAGTGGTTCCGACCGGACAACATCGCCGGCGTCCGCGGTCCCGTCCAGGGCCTCGATGTCCTCCGCCGGTGCTCGGCCGAGATCGAGTTCACCCTGCCGGAGCTCGCGGGGAGCAAGTTCGGCCTCGCCTTCCCCGGATCCCGGGTGACGGCGGCGGTCAACGCCGACGCGGGTGGCTCACCCCTCAACACGACCACCACGGCCGCGGTCGCAGCGGGCGCCACCTCGCTCGCCCTGACCTCGGCGACCAATGCCGCCGTGGGTGACTGGTTCCGGATCGAGGCCGGAGCGTCGCCCATCGTGGAGTACCGGCAGATCACGGAGATCGCCTCCCTGGTCATCAGCTTCCGCGACCCGCTCCTCTTCGGTCACGCGTCGGGTGCTGCCGTCGTGGAGACCTCCGGCGACAACCGGCAGCTCATCGAGGCGCCCTTCGTGGCTCGCCAGCCCGACTCGGCGTACAAGGAGTGGGCCCTCGTCGTCGCCAGCGGCCGCGGCTACCACGAGCTCCGCATGCCTCGCGCCATCAGCCAGACCGACACGGCGGAGATCACCATCGGTGACGCCACGCTGTCCGGGATCCGCTGCACCATCGGGAGCCGGCTCAACCCGGCGAACCTGACCGAGAGCCCCTTCCGGCTCTACTCCCCGGCATGAGCGTGACCGCGATCGCGGCTCCGGCGGCACCACAGCCGCCGGAGCGCACCGAGGGGGCCGCGCTGAACGGCATCCTCAGCATCACCGTCGACGGGGAGCCATTCGAGCTCCCCGTGCTCAAGATCGGGCGCAGCCGCCTCTGGCAGCGCGTGGTCGGTGCCCAGATGTCGGCGTTCCCCCTTCCCGACGCCCTCGACGCGACGAGCGCCATCGACCTCGCGGGGAACATCGCCACCCTCGGCACCGAGTCGATGCTCACCGTCGTGGCCGCCTACGACACCCTCCTGGGCTGCCCGCCCACATGCGACCGCCGCACGACGCCGCCCGGGCCCGAGCACGAGCACCCGGGACCCCTCGGGGGCCGCGAGGGCATCGAGGAGCGGATGTCGGTCACCGAACTGCACGCAGCGGTGAAGGCGATGGGCAGGGCCGAGTTCCCTTTGCTGGGGGACGTCCGTTCGGTGGTCGAGGCGTTTGGGCCTCAGATCCGGGCGTACGTCCCGCTCGTGATGGCACAGCTCGGCGCGGCATTGCAGCGGGTGAGCTCTACGAGTGGGTCCTCGCCCACTGGGGACTCGACCCCGACAGCGTCGGAGAGCGACTCACCACCGAGCAGCTCCTGATCCTCTGGACCCACGGCCAGCGCCGGGTCCGAGACGAGATCCGCTCCCGGGACATCGCCATGGAGCGCGCCGTGCAGCACGGCGTGGCCCGCACCCAGGTCAAGGGGCATGCCACGGCGCGGGAGCGCGAGTTCGCCCGCCAGGAGCCTCGGGCCGAGCGCGTCCATGACGACTCCGGCCTCCGCGACCTCATCCGCGACACACAGGGCATGACCGGCCAGCCATTCGGCGGCGCGGGTCAGCTCATCGCCGGGCCCAGCCCGGATGGACCGATCCACTAGGGGCAGCGCGTGATCACCATCGGCGACCTGCTCGTCAATCTCGTCGTCGGCGACGGGACGTTCCAGGGGGACGTCGAGAAGCAGGCGGAGAAGGCGGGCGACTCCGCGTCGAAGACCTTCGGGAGCCGCTTCAAGCAGGCGGGGAAGGTCGTCGGCACCGCGCTCGTCGCGGGCTCGCTGGCCCTCACGGTCGCGTCCGTCGGGGGCATCGCGGCCGCGAAGGAGTGGGAGTCCTCGTTCGCCGGGGTCAAGAAGACCCTCGATGTCACCGGGCTCTCCACCGAGCAGCAGAACGCCGCCTTCGCCCAGATGGAGAAGGAGCTGCGCTCGCTGGGCCGGCAGATGCCGGTCAACGTCAACACCCTCGCCGCCCTGGCGGAGGCTGCGGGTGCCCTCGGAATCGCCCGCGACGATGTCGTCGAGTTCACCAAGCAGACCGCCATCCTCGGCGAGACCACCGACGTCGCCGCCGAGGATGCCGCCACCGCCTTCGGGAAGATCAACGCCGTCATGCCCATCTCGCGCGACCAATACGCGCGGATGGCGGCCACGATCGTCGACCTCGGCAACAAGGGCGCGAGCACCGAGTCCGAGATCATCCACATGGCGGAGCGCCTGGCCGGCACCGCGTCGTCGGTGCGGATGTCGCACGCGGCGATGCTCGGCTGGTCGTCGGCGATGTCCAGCGTGGCCATCGAGGCCGAGGCCGGCGCCTCCTCCTTCCAGAAGGTCGCGTTCAAGGTCGTCGACCTGACCGCGACGGGCACCCGGATCCAGACCTGGGCGGAGGACGCCGGGCTCAGCGTCGAGGGGTTCCTCGACATCGTCGCCGAGGGCGGGAAGCCGCTCGAGCAGCTCGCCTTCGATCTCGGGATGACCTCGAAGGAGCTGCGGAAGCTCGTCGAGAAGAAGGACAAGCTGCAGGAGCTGGCCGAGACGGCCGGCATGACCGCCGAGGCGTTCCAGGACCTCTGGAGCAAGGACTCGTCCGAGGCGCTACGCCGCTTCGTCAACGGGTACTCGAAGCTCAACGAGTCCCAGCGGCTCTTCCTCCGGCAGTCGCTCGAGATGGACGACATCCGGGTCTCCGACTTCCTCAACAAGCTCGCCGGCGACACGACGAAGGTCAATGACGCCCTCAGCCTGGCGCCACAGGCGTGGGGGGATGCCACAGCCGCCACCGACGAGTACGGCAAGCGGCTGGCGACGACGGACTCCAAGATCGCCCTCGCCGAGGCCGCCATCAACGACGCGGCGATCACCCTCGGCCAGAACCTGCTCCCGGCGGTCGCCTCGGTCGCGACCTCGCTCGCCGACCTGGTCAACGGCGTCAACGACTGGATGCAGGCCAACCCGGAGCTGATGGCGACCATCACTCCCATCGCGGCCGCGCTGGCCGGGCTCATCGCGCTCAACTTCGGGACCAAGTTCCTCGGCTCCCTGCTCCCGTTGGGCTCGGCTGGCGGGATCATCACCCGCGCCTTCGCTCCCCTCGGCCGGAAGATGGGCGAGGTCCTGGTCAAGAACATCATCCCGGCGATCGCGAGCGGCCTCGCCGTCGAGACCGCCGTGGATGGCATCGCGACGCCTGGGGTGCTGGCGAACTTCAAGCGCCTCGGTTCCCGCATCGGCACCAAGGGACTCGGCCTCGGCCTCATCGCCGGCATCGGTGCCGCGATGCTGCTCAACGACGTCCTGAAGACGGACAAGCCCGTCGAGTTCGAGGACGGGTCGGTCAGCGACTTCGGCCTCATGGGCATGGATATCCAGATGGCCGCCGGCGCCGCCAGGCAGCGCATCGCGGAGCTGCGCGAGGAGCTCCAGCTGACCGACGAGGAGATCGAGCAGCTGGCGCGCAACGCCGCCGTCCACGCCGGCCAGTTCGGGACCAGCATCGACGAGGGCGTGGCGGTCGCGATCGCCGGCCTCGATGACCTGCGCAAGGTCGGCTCCGATGCCGGCACGGATACCGCCACCGGGGTATCCGAGGGCTTCTTCGACGGGCTGACCGAAAAGCTCGGCAGTGGCGGGCGGTTCGTGGCCGACCTCCTCGCCCGCATCGTCCGGGCCGCGAATGCACGACTCGTCGGCGAGGGGCTCGCCGAGACCGCGGCGAGCTGGTACACGGGCGATCAGTCCTCGGTGCGCCAGCAGCAGGAGGAGATGATCCAGGGCTGGCTCAAGGACCGCGGGAGCATCGGCGCGCTCCTGCCGGGTGCGTGGACGGCCAAGCCCGCGATGGACGCGACCAAGATGGTCCCTTACGCCGACTATCGCGCGTTCTTCGGCCTGGACCAGCTCGCGCCGCGGAGTCGTCAGGACCAGGCGAAGGCCGCCGGTGCCTACGTCCAGGGGCTCGCCGCCGAGCTCGGGGACAAGCTGCGCACCGAGAAGGTCCCCTACAGCGAGTACCGGGCGTTCCTCCACCTCGACCAGCTGCCACCGTCGGCGACCAAGCCCATCGCGGACGCGCTCGCCGCACCCTTCGAGGACACGCAGCGCCGCCTCCGCCGAGAGCAGCAGGAGGCGCTCTGGCAGGCCGCGTGGGACATCGGGGCAGGGTTGCCGCGGGCGATCTCCGATGGCGCCCGGAAGGACTCGAACGTGCTCACGCAGGGCATGGCCGAGCTCCGGGACATCATCAAGAACGGCATCACCCCGAAGAAGCTCGCGCTCCAGGCGACGACGAAGGCGTGGTTCCGCGAGCTCAGCCGCGGCATCCGGTCGAACAAGATCGGCGCACGCGAGGCCGCGCAGGACCTCGCCACCGAGGGACTGGTGGCCCTCTCGGATGCCGGGATCAAGGGGAAGAAGGGCGCCAACGCGATCGGGCGCAACCTCGGACAGCTCTACGCCTCCGGACTGTCGCGCTCCGAAATCGAGGCCCGCCTCGCCGCCCAGGGGGTCAACCTCACCGCGCTCGAGAAGATCGCCGCGAAGCAGGGCTGGCACCTGGCCGGCGAGGGCCCCGGGGCAAAGTGGGTGCAGGGCCTGACCAGCCAGGAGAAGGAGGCGCGGCGCGAGGCCCGCAAGCTCAACCGGTTGGTCCGCGACGTCCTCGCCGGCAAGATCGGCTGGCACGAGGCGGGCTGGAAGGTCATCAAGGCGTGGATCGACGGCGTGACCGACCACCTCAAGGGCCCGGGGCGGACGGCCATCCAGTCCGTCCTGGGCTCGGCGATCGGCGGGATCCTCAAGGGCAACAGCCCACCTCCCGAGGGGCCGCTCGCCGACATCGACAAGGGCGGATGGAACGTCGGTGCAGCGTGGGCGGACAGTGTCGCGGCCGCGATCGGTGCGAGCCGCGGCGACATCGAGGCATCCGCGGACTCCCTCCTCGATCACCTTGCCCCGGTCTCCACCGCGTGGTCCTCGATGGGCCGCGCCGACGTGGCGCTCGACACCACGCGCCACGTGGAGGCCACGGTCATCCATCGGCTGTCGGCAGAGGCGGCGCAGAGCCTCCGGGGCGCCGGCTTCGACGACCGCGCCGTGGCGGGGTTCCTGCTCGCCTCTCCCGACCAGGTGCGCCGCGAGTTCGAGGACGTGTACTGATGGCGAACTGGACGAAGACGGTCAAGCTCAGCCAGGTCATCCAGCTGATGCGGATCGGCAGCGGCAACTACCACGCCCGCGACCCCCACATCCATGTCGGGAAGGGGTCGGGCGACAAGTCGAACTGGACCGGCCGGGGGCAGTTCGGGACGACGGTCATCGACAGCGACTGGTGGCCGGCGTCGGGCAAGATCGTCGACGCCACGATCTCGGGGAAGACCGGTGCCACCGGCCAGCACTCGGCGTTCCGCGGCTCCAACGCCGGCATCGAGATCCGCGCGCTGACCGAGAAGGGCGCGTACGGCTCGGACGCCACTGCCGACGGCTACTACACCGGCAACGGCGGTGGCGACGTGTACCCGGGTGCCTCGTCCACCGGGACCGGCTCGGTCACGTTCAGTGTGTCCAGCGACTCGGGCAAGAGCTTCAGCCGCTCGGTGCGGGCCATCATCGAGGCCCGGATGCCCAAGCGCATCGCCCGCCGCAACGGCTCCGCGGGCGGGGGCGGCAGGTTCTACGGCGTCCAGGTGCGCTCCGCGAACGAGGACAGCTCCAGCCGGTCCGCGATCATCAGTGACGACCTGTACCTGACGGTCGAGATCGACGTCAACGCCAAGCCGTCGTCGCCGCTCATCGTCGAGCTCGTCGGGGCCCAGCCCGACACGGAGGCGCCGGTCATCGTCGGCAGCACCGACGGGCGCACGCTCGAGGTGGTGTTCGCCTTCCGGAGCGAGGCAGCCGGCGACACCTGCGCGAAGGCGGAGCTCCAGATCTTCGGCATCGGGGCGACCGATGAGACGCCCGGTCCGATCCTGTACACCACGGGGGCCATCGTCCCCCAGGACGGCGGCTCGGCCAACGTGCACCGGATCCGGCTCACCGGGCTCCCGCTCCGCCTCGCGGGCCGACCCCGGGTCATCACGACGAGCAACAAGGGCAAGGTCGGCGATCCCTCATCCCTCGAGGACCAGCACTTCCGCCTGGCGACCATCCCGGGTGCGCCGCTGGACATCGTGGTCCAGCCCTTCACGGACACCTCGCATGTGCTGTTCAGCCTCAACAGCCCCGACCCCGCCGACACCGTCAGCGGCGGCCGTGCGGTCTACACCCTGCTCCCGCAGGGCACGCTCGCGTGGGACTCGGGGATGGTGGACATCGGCGGCTCGACCCGCCGCGCCGACCTCGTCTACGGCGGCACGCCGCTCCCCGACGGTCAGCGCGTGAGCGTCCGCGTGCAGACCCGCAACCAGGACGGCGTGGTGGGCACGCTCTCGGCCCCCAAGGAACAGACCATGCGGGACCGCCGAGGCCCGACCGTCACCCCCGACCCGGGGCGGCTCACGTCCCGTCGCCCGACGTTCGCCATCTCCGATGCCACCTTCGACGGCCACCGGGAGCGGCTCCTCCAGCCCGACGACTCGTCATCGGTCATCCACGACTCCGGCGGCCAGGTGGTCAGCAACCAGACCAGCGTCAACTGGCAGGTCCCCGCGGGGGTGCTCGCTTTCGGCCAGCCGTTCCAGCTCGTCGCATCCACCCTCCCCGACGGCGGCTCCGAGTACGGCGTGGAGAGCAACCCGCAGGCCTACTCGATCGGCTCCCTGCCGGTGTGTGGTGTGTCCATCGTGGACGCCTACCTGCGCCGGGTGCAGACGCGGGACATCCCCATCGCCCGCACCGTCACCGACCCCGACGGGGCGGCCATCAGCGGCATCGACATGGAGGTCCGGGTCGCCGCCACCCCGGCCGGCTCGGGCGCCCTCATCGAGCGCCGCTGGGACACCGGGTCCATCCCGGCGGTCGCCCGCCTGGGTCGCACGATCGACCTGCTGACCTCCGCAGCGGGCTGGGTGGCAGATGCCAACGCTGCTGTGGCGGCCTACTCGGCCACGGCCCCGTCGGGCTATGCCTCCGCGTCGAGCGTCCAGGTCCAGGCGACCGGGACGAGCTCGACCACGCGCGGCGCCCGCCTCGGCCTCCCGGTCCCGCTCGACCTGTCGGCCTACGGCAGCGGCACGCGCCTCCGGCTCCAATGCCGGCTGACGAGCACCACCAACCTCAACTACTGGGCGATCCAGTTCACCTTCGCGACCTCGGGCGACTACGTCCGCTACGGGCTCCTCAATGCCTCGGCCACCCTCAACACGTGGACCGAGGTCATCGCCCTCCTCGGCAGCCCGACCGTGACCAGCGGGACCGTCGACTGGTCCAACGTGACCGCCATCCACTTCATCGCCGTCTGCACCGGCAACTACGCGGGCTCGCTCCAGGCACGCGACCTCCGCATCGGCACCACGCAATCGGCCAAGACGGTCCCCGATGGCCACCTCGCGTGGGAGTCCGGCATCGACGTCCGCATCCGGGCGACCAACGACCTCGATGGCATCGCGTCCACCACCCTCGCGAGCCAGGCCAACGCCGGGGCGACCACCATCAGCCTGACCTCGGCCGCAGGCTTCGCCATCGGCCAGACGATCGTCATCGCGGGCACCATCCCCGAGGTCCGCGAGATCACCAACCTGGTGTCCACGACGGCGACGCTGTCGGACGCGCTCGCCCATACGCACGCCTCCGGCCAGACGGTCAATGCGCGACCGTTCAGCCAGCCCACCCCGTGGGTCACGGTGTCCGCGCTCCAACCGCCGGACGTCACACTGACCGCTCCCGCCGATGCCGCGACCATCACCCGCCCGTGGCACACCCTGTCCTGGTCCTTCACCGGCCATGGCGGTCGCACGCTGGCGCGCTCCACCGTCCGCATCCTCAACGACCAGGGCGAGGCGATCGCCGCGTTGGTCGTCAGCGATACCGAGGTGGACATCCCCGCATTCCTCCTCGACGACGAGGCCGAGTACGCCTGGGATGTCGAGGTCACCGATACCGACGGTCTGGTCACCAGGTCGGCACAGCGGACGTTCACGACCGACTTCGCCGTCCCGGAGCCGCTGGGCTCCCTGAGCGCAGAGCCCGACCCGGATGGGCGCGGGGTCGTCCTGACATGGGACGCATCGCCCGACCCCGACCTCCACCACTACGTGCTGGAGTGGCTCCGCCGGGATGGTACGCCGGTGCGCATCGACGTCGGGCCCGAGTCGCTCCTCGACGGGCGCACCCCCTTCCGGGGCACGACGGCGACCCACATCGGGGCCGCACTGGGCGACAACAGCTACCGACTGTCGCAGCACAACGGATGGGCGCAGTCCGAGGCGGTCTCCGCCGACGCCGAGGTCATCGAGGGGCGCGTCCCGGGCTGGACGCAGCTCGTCGATGGCGAGGGCGTCCTGGAGTTCCCCGCGAGCCGCCATCCGCGGAACCCGAACCACGTCCACGAGGTGCAGACCATCCCCGGCGTGGGCTCGCAGGTCCTGAAGTTCGGCCGCTCCGGCGGCGAGCACCAACTCAGCCTCTACCTCCCCGATATCCTCGACCTCTGGGCCATCCGGGATGAGATCGAGGCCCGCGCGAGCCGGCCATCGGGGATGTGGCTCAAGGACCGCAAGTCAGAGCCGGCATGGGTCACGGTCACCACGGTGGCCGATCCGGGGACGGACGGCGAGAGCGAGGCCGAGACCCGGCTGGAGGCCACCTTCCAAGAGGTCCGCTACCCCGTCCACAGCATCCTGCCGCCGCCACCTGAGCCGGAGGAGCCCGAGCCGGTCCTGGAGCCGCACGCGTCGCTCGACTTCGACGGCATCGACTTCGGCAGCGTGGAGATCTGAGATGGCGACCGTCACGGCCACCCTGACCAACACCGGCACGGCGGACCTCATCGTCGGCACCATCACCATCGAGGGCGGAGGCGGCGTCTTCGCGATCACCAACGACGAGGCGTCGGGGCAGACCATCGCGCCGGCTGCGTCCGAGACGTTCGACGTCGTGTTCGAGCCGGGAGCCGCGCAAGCCTACTCGGCGCTCCTGAGCATCCCCACCAACGACGCCGCGAGCCCGCTCACCGTGCCCCTAGCCGGCACCGGCATCACGGCCGCGGCACCGGCCATCTCGGTGGACCCGCCGACCAACTGGGCCGCCGGCGCCGTGGACATCGACGGGGGGACCGCCGTCCGCGTGTTCTCCGTCGGCAACCCCGGCACCGCCGACCTCCACGTGGGCACGGTGACCAAGACAGGTGCCGACTTCGCGAAGTCCTCGGACACCGCCTCGGGCGCGACCATCACCCCGGGCGCCTCCAAGAGCTTCACCATCACGTTCGACCCCACGACGACGGGCGCGAAGACGGGCTCGGTCACCGTCCCCTCCGACGCGGGCCCGAACGTCGTGGTGGCACTGTCCGGCACGGGCACCGAGGAGGCGCCGGAGCCGTACGAGGTCAGCAGGCTGTACCTGACCGCACAGGCGTCCGGCGTCGGTGGTGGCCCGGACATCACCTGGTTCGACGACTACCTGTGGGACGACACGTCCTATCTGCTGTCCCCGGTCAAGCAGGGTCCCGCCACGGTCACGCGGTCGTACTCGAACTCGGCCGGGTCGAGTGGGCGCCGCGTCGGCTTCGACCTCCACGTGTCCCCGCCGCTCGCGGCACAGGACCTCCGCGGCATCACGTTCCACGTCATGGCCATCCCCTGGCGCGGCGAGAGCCTCGGGTCCAACGTCACCGGCGTCGTCTGGCTCGCCAAGCGGCTCGCCAACGGCACCTGGGTCGAGATCGGTGGGCTCCAGCCGGCATCGGCGGTCAGCCCCTGGGCGTGGGCGGGAGACCGGAGCAACCGGCGCCTGCCCGGTGGTGGCAGCTTCGCCTTCGCCATCCCCTCGGTCGCCGCGGCCGTGCTCGCCGCGGGGGACCGGCTGGCGGTCATGATGGGAGCCCGCATCTTCACGGCCACGACGGGGACGGTGGTCGTTCGCATCGGCGGCGGCTCCGATGCCGTGGACATCTCGGGCTCGCAGAGCACCGATACCGATGTCGTCCACGCACCGTGGATGCAGTTCGGCTCGCCGTTGCTCGTGCTGCCCTGATGTACCAGCTCCCGGATGCGATCATCGCCGCGCTCGAGGGTCCCGCCCCGGTCATCCATGCCCGCGTGGTCGTCCTGGCGCCCGACCTCGTCACGGTCCGTGCCGCGTACGAGCTGACGACGCGGATCGTCATGTCGGGCACGGTCACCGCGGACTGGACCCGCGATGTCCGCCGCCAGGCCCAGCTGCGCCTCGCTGACCGCGACGGCACGCTAGCTCCAGCGATCGCCACGGACCACTTCGCCGAGGGGTCGCCCATCCGGGTCGAGCGTGGACCCGAAATCGATGGAGCACCGGCGTGGATCCCGCTGATGACGGGGCTCGTCACGGGGTGCGAGATCGACCGCGAGCGGGGCACCATCGACCTCACCTCGGAGTCCCCGATGAGCCTCCTCGACCAGGACGTGGGCGAGGGCGTGGTCATCCCCGAGGGGACCTCGGTCCCCGACGCGCTGCACATGCTGTGGGACCCGGTGCTGCGCTTCGCCGAGTGGGTCATCGACCCTCTGGCGGGCGAGCGCTTCGTGGGATCGACCATCGCCGTCCTCCCCTCGGACAACCGGCTCCAGGTCGGGCGCCGGCTCGCCCTGGACGGTGGCGTCGAGGCCTTCGATGACCGCCTCGGCCGGCTGATCGTCCGTGTCCGTCGCGACCCGACGACCCAGACGGTGGCGCGGTCGATGCTGACCCCGGTCAAGCTCAAGCGCCGGGTCGGGCGCAAGCCCGTCAACGCGCAGCCCGTGGAGGCCACCGTCGGCGACGACGAGACGATCTGGGTCGTCGAGGAGATCGATGACCCGGGAAGCCCGATCCACCGGAGCCGCATCGGCCTCCGCATGGGCCCGATGGTCCGCTCGGACACGATCTCCGACCCCGCGACGGCCCGCGCGGTCGCCCGCATGTGGCTCTCCTCGCGCGCGCTCTCGCAGGACCGGCTCGAGGGCGATGAGGTCGCCCGCCACATCGACCTCGACGAGCAGGACGTGGTCACGCGGAGCGACGGGGCCACGCGAGCCGAGGGTCGCTTCCGCATCGACCGGATCACCTACCCCGTGCTGGATGGCGTCGTGTCCACCACGGAGAGCCAGGTCCGCCCGCTCTATCTGGAGGACGAGGGATGAAGGGGGACGCGGACAACCTCCGTGCGGCGGATGCTCGGATCCGCATGGCCATGCGGGGGCTCGGGGTGTTCCGCGCCCGCGTCGACAGCATCACCGGTCGTACGGCGACCATCCGCCATGGCGGAGCGCTACTGCCCGCGATCCTCCCGACCGGCGTGGACGTCCGCGCCGGCGATGTCGTCGAGTGCGACCGCCCGCGCGGGGTGACCGGCACCATCCACGTCCGCTACGCCGTGGGGAGGACCTCCGACCCGGTCGTCGCCGTCGACCCCGGCGGCGACGGGGGCGGAGGTGGTGGCGGAGCGCCCACCGATGCGACCTACCTCGTGGCCTCCGCGCACGGGGACCTGTCGGCCGAGGTCGTCGTGGGCAGCACGCCCGGCGGGGAGCTGGGCGGCACCTGGGCCTCCCCCACCGTGGACGCCACGCACTCCGGCTCCTCACATGCTGGGGTCCAGGCGGCCGCGGAGGCGACGGCCGCCGTCGCGCTGGCGGCGCACGAGGCGGACACCACCAGCGTCCACGGCATCGCCAATACCAGCGCGCTGTACCGCGCTGGCGGCACCGACGTGGCGGTCGCCGACGGGGGCACGGGCGCATCGACCGCGGCGGCCGCGCGCGGCAACCTCGGCATCCAGACCAAGCGCGTCGCCGGTCCGGGCTCGACCGCATCGGACACCGGAGCCGACGTGACGGTCACGTGGGACACCGCGTTCGCCGATGACAGCTACACCGTCACGGCGTCCATCGTCGGCGGCAACACCCAGTACCTGGCCAAGGTCGGGTGCCAGATCCGGTCGAAGACGGCCAGCGGCTGTGTGGTCCGCGTCTGGAACATGCACTCGGCGAGCGTCAACATCGTGGACATCCACGTCATCGCCATCCACGACTGATCGACGACGCCCGGGGTTGGCGCAGGGCGCGCAGGCGCGGGTCCGTGGGGGCGGTCCCTCGGTGGAGGAGGCCACCGGCCGCGGCAGCCCTGCACACAGAAGATACCCGATCGGAGACGATCCGCGCGTGGTCCGATGGTCCCCCGACCGGGGACACACGGAGGGCCCGGCCGCTTCGAGGGACGGTCCGGGCCCGTGGGGCGCGCAGCGGTCCGCCACTGGGCTGGTCGGCCCCGGTGCGCGAGCGGCAGGGCGTACCTGGGGAGGTTGCGCATCCGTGGGGGATTGCATGCTCGTTCGCAACGCCCTGCCGGGTCCCACTCTCCGGAGGGACCATCGTCCCACCGATAGGTGATCATGCTGAGCGTGAGCGGATCACGACGGCGGGCTCGGTCGTCGTGATGACCTCACCGATCGGTGACGGTCAGGCCGCGACCTCGTCGGCCTCGCTCCAGTCGAGCGGCCCGTACCGCTCCGTGGCGCGCATCATCGCCAGCTCGAACGTCGGATAGGTCATCCCCCAGTTCTCGTGGTCGGGCTCGATGTCGTAGCGGCAGCTGCCGCGCCAGACGGTCAGGACGGAGCCGGGCGTGTGCTCGGGCGCCAGGGTGATGGTGGCCCCGGCCGGCGTGCGGGCGGTCATGGTCATGTGCCCGATGGTCTGATGCGGTGCGGACCGGGAGCCATGGCCCGATGGGGCTACTCCCCGTCCCACTCCAGGGGCCCGAACCGCTTCTCCGTGGCGGTCTTCGCGATCTCGAGCGAGGGGAACGTGAAATCCCACGGGATGTCCTGGGGCTCGTCGGTGTGGAGCCGGCTGCGCCAGACGGTCGACTTGCCGCTGATCGATGGCTCGGAGGTGATGGCCACGGTGCCGGTGGCTGTACGGGCGGTGAGGGTCATGGGTCGATCGTAGGGGTGCGCGGCACGAACCTCGCTGGCACCATCTAGTTGACACCTGTGACAATCTTTCTCATCCGCACCTCCAGGGACGTTGTGCGGGCATACCGGAGGACCCCCATGATGAACCCCAGCATCATGACGCACCTGAGCAGCGAGGCGGCACCCCGGCGCCTGCTAGGCATGGTCCGATGAGCCAACCGGCGGCCGAGCAGGCTGCGTCGCCGGAGGTCCGGGCTCTCACCGTTCCACTGAGGTATGCACCTGGGTTCAAGGCACTCGCGACCCAGACCGAACCCGCCTTCGAGGCGCTCAGGGTCGCTCTTGAGCAGGCCGACCCGAGCGCCTACGCGGCCACGGTCGCGCGACGGGTGCAGGCCGGGCATCCCGATGGCCACAGTGTGCGGCCTATCGTCCAGGCGCTCCTCTCTGCCGAGGCTGTGCGCCAGCAACAACAGCTCTCGCCCTTGGATGCCGCGCGTGCGCTGGCTGACGCGGATGGTATCGACCTTCCCGCCGATTCCCGTGGCGTGCTCCGGGACCGCCTAAGCCAGCTCCTGGGCGCTCGGGCGCTGGACGTCAGCGTGCGCGCGGGCAGCATGGGCGAGGCAGATGCGCACCTATTTCTCCGCGCCACCATCGTGCCAACCATCCGACCGATTCTGCCGGAGGGGGACCTCGCGGCCTCGGTCGATACCCTGGTGCTCCACAAGCTGTCCATCGAGTTTCATGACGCGCCGTCGCATCAGGATCAGGTATTCCTAGTCGCGCTCGATCGCGGAGATATGGTTCGACTTCGTGACACGCTCCAGAGAGCCATCGACGCATCCGCCAAGGTGTCAGCACTGCTGAACCGGGCGGGCATGGTTGATGTTGGGGAGGGATCAGCCGATGACTGACATGGTGGTTGGCCATCATCCCGACTCGAACAGATTCGATGTGGACGAGTGGCTCGGGGAGCCCGGGCCACCCGCGCATGAGTTGCGTGCCTACCAGTCGCCCCAGGACTTCTTCGACAAGGCCGGCTCGACGATGAACCTGTTCGCCATCAGTAACGAATTCCTCCTGGACCCCTACGTCCATGTGGCCGCACACGGCTCCCTCGCGGGCGGCTATGGCCTGCCGAGCGACCTCGCTGCTCAGCAGCTCCGTGCCCGCTTTGACGAGCTGGCCGCCCAATGGCGGCGCGAGACATCGACTATTTCTGTCATGAGCGCAATCGTCATGCACCCCGCCTACCAGATGATCATCGGGATGGGGCCGCAGGTGGTCCCGTGGATCATTGAGGAGTTGCGTGCTCGCTCAGGGTTTTGGTTCTGGGCGCTGACCGCTATCACCCAAGAGGACCCTGCCCGTGATATCCGCCGGTCGTCCGAAGCGCGTGGGGCGTGGCTTGACTGGGCCGGGGCTCGAGGGCTGTAGCCCGAGTGGAGTTCTACCTAGGCCCGTGGGACGGTGACGAAGACCTAGTGTGGCACCCCGACCAAGAGCGGTGGACGCCCAACAGCTTGCCCGACGACGACTACAACTGTTTCGGATATGCCGTCGACGATGGTAAGAGCTTTTGGACCCACGAACTGTCGTTGACCAACGCGGGTTACTACTGGCCGGATGGTGTGCCCAGGTCCGAGACGATCGAGGCCTATTCCGCCTCCTTCGCTACGCGAGGGTGGGAGGTGTGTGAAGACGGCTCACTCGAGGAAGGCTTCGAGAAGGTGGTGCTCTACGCCAAGAACAACGGGACGCAGCCGTGGCATGCGTCCCGTCAGCTCGCGGATGGTACGTGGGTGACCAAGTTCGGCACCAACGCCGATGCCGTGCACGCTGAGGTCGAAGCCCTCACCTCCAGGGCACTTGGCCGTCCGGTCCGGTTCTTCCGCCGCCGTCGCGTGGGCCCTGTGTAGATCCTGCCCGTACCCGCCCTGTTGTCCACACCCGCCCGATAAGCCCCCAGTAAGTCCGGAAGGCTACGCTCCCGGCCCATGAGCATCAAGCCCTGGATCCCGACCGACGACCTCATCCGATCCACGCTGGGCGAGTCACCCCTTGGCGTGGCGCCCGGATCGTCGCTCCCGGAGCACCTCGCGCAGCCGCATCACCGAAGCCTCACTGACCCACGACCGGCGCGGGCCAGCCTGCACGCGCTCGACCTGACCGGATCGAGCGAAGTAGGCGAGCATCTGGATCGAGACGCCGAGACGCTCGGCGGCCTCGACACCCGAGAGGAAGCCGAGCGGTGGCGGGACGCGGGCGGGGTGGCGACGCGGCTCCCGCGGGGCCGGGTGCCCCCGCAGACGCTCCCTGACGGATGCCGTGGAGACCCAGATCCGGCCCCCGGTCCGCGACACGGACAGCAGGCCGCGGGCCGCCAGTGACCGCGCGTTCCCCTCGGTGACCCCAAGACGGGCGGCAGCCTCGCCGAACGTGATATGTCCCGGCGGCTGCCCGACGGCGCCCTGGTGCCGGACCGTCCGTGCCGCGACCGAGGCCTCCGACAGCCACCACCGACGCCCGTCCCGCACCGAATCGATGCTGCCCTCCATCACCATACGCCAGACGCTCGATCGAGGGACCCGGAGGCGCACCGCGGCCTCGGGCATCGAGATGTGGCCCGGTGGCGGCGTGTCGTCCTGGCTCACCCCTTTGGTCGTCGTCCCGGCCGCCCGAGCGACTCGCGGCGGTAGCGCTCGACCTCGTCGGGGTTGATGAGCCAGTCGCGCCCGACGCGCGTCGCGGCGATCGCACCCTTGGCGATCTGGTCGCGGACGGTGCGCTCGGAGCGACCGAGGTACGCGGCGACCTGGGCGGTGGTGAGGTGCTCGGCCATCAGTGGACCACCCGGTAGGTCTTGGGCTTGTACGGCGCATCCTCCGGACCCTTGATGTACGGCGGGATCCAGATGACCTGGTGGGTCTGCTTCGACGGGTACCACTGGGCGCGGAAGTGGCCGCGCACGAGCCAGCGATGGTCATGGCCGCCACTGCCGGCGACGCTCCGCGGCGGCCTGCCCTCCGGTGACCACGTCCACTCCTCGGGGGTCCGCAGGTCGATCATGCCCACCTGGTCCTGCGGCCGCTCGTGCCAGCCGACGCGCTCGTAGGTCTTCCGGAGCGCACGGGGCAATCGGCCCTGCGCCTTGGGCAGGTACGGGCTCAGCAGGAACGCGCGCAGCTGGAGCACGCGCGCGACCATCGTGAGCGCGTCGTCGGGCACGTCGTCGGGCCACCGGCTCGCCCACGGAAGGTCGTACATGGAGATGTCGCGCTGGTCACCGAGCGCGCGGATGTGGAGGATGCGCATCCCCTCGGGGTGACGGTCGATGACCCAGCCGATGGTGTGCCCGCCCTCGGGGTCCACGATCGGGCGCTCGCACAGCCAGAGCATCGTCGGGTGCGGCAGCTCCTCGTCGCCGACGGTGTGCGCGGGGAGCCTGGTCGCGAGCGCATCGACCACGACCTCGGAGAGCCACAGGAACGGGACGGCCGTCTGGAGCACCGTGGCGATCGCGGGTCCCGTGTCGCCCGCGCCGAGCGCCTCCATGGACAGGAACCCCCGGAAGCCCAGGACGTCCTCGACGTTCCGCAGGTGGATGACCTCGGGGGTCAGCTCCTCGCCGTCGTGGAGCCGGAGCCAGTCACGGAGCACCGGGTCGCGGGCGATGTCCTCGACGAGGTCCCGCGCCCGTGGGTCCTGCGCGACGGCCGCGCGGATCGCGTCACCCGCCGGACGCTCCAGCCAGGCCCAGGCGACGACGCGCTCGAAGTCGCCCAGCCATGGGACGGCATCGGGATGCTGCGCCAGGCCGGCCATCAGGCGGACCGCGCACCACGGCGCGGCCGGCATCGGACCGGCCGGCCGGCCGAGCATCTGGAGGTCGTCGGCCATGTCCTCGTGGAGCGCTCGCCAGGCGTCGGACACCCACGGGGCGCCGTCCCGGGCAACCACGAACCGGGCGAGCGGCGCCTGCTGGGGGTCCCCGCCCACGGTGACCAGCAGGATGCCCTCCCGCTCGGTGATGTCGACCGTCAGGCCCTCGCCGAGCGGACCCGGGATGGGTGCCCGGCCGGAGCGCAGCGCCTCGTCGATCATCGGCGCCACCATCGCGATCGCCTCGCCCGAGACCTCCGAGCGGGGGGAGGCCCGGTGGTCGCCGGTGTCGACGGTGACGTGGGCGAGGGTCATCGCCGGGCGTCCCACGCGCGGGGGTCGTTGAGCCACTGCCAGACGGCGGTCCAGATCGCCCGGAAGCCGTCGTGGTCGTGCCCGGTGGGCGACTCCTCGGCGCCGAGCGACCAGGTGTGGTCCACCCAGCCCCAGTCGGCATCCGCACCCCAGGCGATGCCGAGGTTGCCGAACGAGGGGTCGGCGATGCTCTGGAGGATGACCGCCTGCGCGGGCTGCGCATCGTCGCCGACCCAGATGCGATAGGCGGCGACCTCGCCCGTGTGGTCCTCGGCCGCGGCGCGGAGGTCCGTGGCGCTGATGTCGTCGAGGGCGATCTCCTCGACCCGGAAGGTCCGCGCGGGACCGGCGTCGTCGCCGTCCTCGTCCCACGCGCGGGAGGCCAGCTCCTCGCGGACCTGGTCGACCTCGTCCTGGGTCAGGATGGTGTCGTCATCGGGCTGGGGGAGGACGAGGCCCGCGTCGATGGCGGTGTCGATGCCGGCCGCGACATCGGCCCGGCGGAAGCCCTCGAGGACGAGCGCTTCGATCGCCTGGTCGCCGGTGAAGGGGCTGCTAGTCTGGTCCTGCATCTGAGACCTCCGATGTCTCTGTGCCATGGCCCCGAGGGTTCCCGCCCTGCGGGGCCGTTCGCTTGATGTGCCTATTGTCGCCGCGTGCGGCGATATTGTCAAGCCCCGAGATGCAGCCGACTCACGGCTCCTCGGTGCCCTCGCGCTGACGCACCGGGGCGAGCTTGTAGGCCATCCGGTCGAGGCTCCCCTCGTAGCCCCGCTCGCGGGCGAGCTCCAGGATGCGCTCGGTGGTGGCATCGTCAGCGGAGAGCGGTGACCAGGGCGGGACTTTGGGCTGCGGCATGAACCCGGTCGCGGGCGTGCCGGGCAGCCGCTCCCCCCAGTCGGTGCCGGGGACCGCCACGATGCCGGTGACCGGCATGTCCCAGCCGCCGTGTCTGCTGGGCGTCCCCGGGCCCGTGACGACCCAGCCGAGGACGGCGGTGCCATCGGGGGTATCGGGGTGCACGAAGACCACGTCGGCCCACTGGACGAGGACGTCGCCGATGGCGGGCATCTCGTCGAGGCGGTAGCCGGCGACCCGAGGGGTCGGGTCGGCGATGAACCAGCCCGATGCCCAGGCACGCCGGCAGTAGTTGCGAGCGCGGGCGTGACCGGGGCGATCCACGATGCGGCGTCGTGGCGGGGACGGGGGCGTGCGCGGGAGCGGCGCCGGCGGTGGCTCCTCGTACCAGCGTGGCAGCGGGGTCGAGGGATGCCGGGGGCGGACGACGCTCGGCACGGCGCGACGCGTCGCCGGGTCGGAGCGCCAGGCGCGTCGCCGGACGTCGCACCAGGCGGCCATGAGGAGCGTGCCGTCCGCGTCCACGAGCATCTCCGCCCGCTCACGGTCGGTGGAGCCGCACACCTCGCAGGCCGGGAGCGTGCCCACGGCGCGGCGGCTCCAGCCCGCGAGCTCCGCGCCGCAGTCGGGCGTGGCGCAGAACCAGACCGTGGAGAGTCGCCGTCGGACCCATGGGTCGTGCGGCCGTCGGTCCTCGGTGTCCAGCCACGCGATCGCCGGGACCTCCATCTCAGGCGCGGGCTCCCTCGCAGCGGGCGATGAGCTCCGCGACCGTGTGCCACTCGGCGTGGACGATGGGCTCGGGTGGCTCCGAGGCGGTCCAGCCGTCGAGGTGGATCGCCAGGTAGCGACCGTCGAGGACGTCCGAGCGGGCGCACTCGCCGCGCATCAGCCAGGACAGCGTGGCGCGGACCGACCAGGCGTCATGGGCGGCCTCGATGGTCCAGGTGCCGGGTGTCCAGCGGGAGTGGACGGTGACGTCGGAGGGGATGACGCGGAGGGTCGGTCGCTCGCTCATGGGGAGGCATCCTAGAACGATCGTTCTATTTCGGGAAGCCCCCGGGCGTCAGCAGGTGAAGCCCGTGGCCTCCTTGAGCGGGTCGATCAGGTCGATCGCCTTGCGCATGAGCGCAGTCGCCTCGGTGATCTTCGTAGTCGAGCTCGTGACGAGGTCCGCATCGACCAGTCGCACCCCTGAGACCAGGTCACCGAGCGCATCGGACTGCTTCACGGCCCAGGCCTTCGTCGCCTCGGTCAGCCTGTCCCCGGGAGCCCAGGCGGGCACGGTCGCCAGCGATGCCTGGACCCGGTCCATGATCCCCCGCATCGCCTCCGCCGTCTCCTCAATCCCAGCGAGGTCCCGAGCGGCGAACCGGTCCTGCAACTGTCGCCCTCCGTCCGTGAGGCCGTCGAACTCGGCCAGAGCGCCGCACATCCCGGTCTCGTACGCGACCGGCCACGCAGGGGTCGGGGTCGCTGCTCCTCCACCGCAGCCGACGACGAGCACTGCGAGGAAGGTCACCGCTATTCGTCGTCCCATCTCGTCCTCCATTGTGACAATGAGATTGTCGATAGTGACAACGAGTTTGTCACTGGTCTTGACGATTGAGTATAAGTGTCACTATCGCTGGTACGATCGCTGTCATCGTCGGTGCACTTGCTGGGCGGAGATATGTCTCGCTAACCCTTGCCACGAGTCCTCGGAGTGTGTCAATGTGCGCGCGCGGATGGTCCGCGGAGCGGTTGGGGGGACCGCTCCAGGGGTCGCTGGCCCGAGGAGGACGGGGCTAGCCAGATCCGCACGATCGTTCTATCTTGAAGCGCTCCCCGCCCAGAACTCGGGGGAGCCACGGAGGACGCGCCGATGGCGGCAGATCCGGTCCCGGAGGAGATCCCACAGGCCATCAAGGCAGCCATCGGGGAGTGCCTGGCGCCCGTGCTCAGCCGTCTGGATGCTCTTCTAGCGCGGCTAGAAGCCGATCCAGACGCTGGAGCAGCGGAGCCATCGACTCCAGCACCGCGGCCCGCACCACGGCGGCCAGCTCAGGATCGATGATGCTGCCGTCGGCGGCGGCCTCCGTGCGGCCGGTCTCCGGTCCGGCAGGCGAGGCGAAGCGACCGTAGACCAGGATCTCAAGGTTGGTCAGTGGCTCCTTGGTCACGGCCGCGATGCCTCTGAGCGCCTGGGCGCCCGGGCGCCTGATCTTCCCTGATATCCACTGACTGACGGCTCCGTCCGTGTAGGGCTTCGTGCGGCCTGTCGCCTTGGCGACATCGGCGCCGAAGACCGCGAGCGTGCACGCCGGATGCGTCTTGAACCAGTCGTCCAGCCACGCACCGAACGGGGTCGTCGGGGTGGGCCGCGGGATTGCCATGCCGTCACTCTGCCCGGTTCCTTAGTTTTTGCGGCAGGGGACTTGCGCTAGCAGACTTCAGTGGTTTAGTATCCACTTCAGCATGAAAGGCATGGAACTCCGGCTCCGCCGGGTGGCAGCACGAGTCAAGGCGAACCAGGTGGCCGCGGCCATGGACGTCTCCCCCGCTCGTGTGTCACAGATAGAAGCGCTTGCGGTGGTGACGCCCGAGGCAGCTGGTCGCTACCTCGAAGCACTCGCCCAGTGCATAGCGAGCACTAAGGATGGTGACGATGTGTCCGAGTCCCGCGAGGCCATCGCATGAAGGCCGCAACCGCAGCTCGGCGCCCGGCGCTGACGCTCATCGAGGGTGGCCTTCGCCAGCCCGAGGTGATCGCCGTCGAGCGCAGCGCCTGGGACGAGGCGCAGATCGAGCTCGCCGTCACCCGCGCCGAGCGGATCACGTTCGTCACGCAGGTCCGCCACCACGTCCACCTCGCCGCGTTCGCGCTGGTCAAGGACCGGCCCGGCGACGTCGAGTACCACCTGACCCAGCTCGTGCGCCTGGCCGTCCGCGAGGAGGCCCGGGCACGAGCCACGGTCGATGACGGGCCGACGCCCGTCCGGAGGGCAGCGTGATGCCAGCGACCACGGTCACCCATGCGGAGGCGGTGTCAACGCAAGTCGCCGCCTCCGCTCCAGCCATCTGTGACCCCCGGCGCGAGGGCCGGCCCTACGTGTACGGGCGGCTGCTCCGCGTCGGTGACGACCTCGTCTTCGGTCGCACTCCCCACCGGATCGACGCCATCGAACCACTGCCCCCCATGGATGGCGTCGGCGGCCTCGGTGGGCGCATGCGGCTGGTCTCGGTCGAGACCGACGGGTTTCGGTGGAGCCTCGTCACCTGGGACGACCAGGACGTCCTCGTCACCGTGGGTACGCGTCGCGCCGTGGAGGCACGGATCGCGGGCGACCAAATGAGCGCCTCGACCCCTCCGGGCGCCCACGGGGAGGCGGGAGAAACGGCGGCTCCCGCCTCCCCTCCATCAGATGAGCCGTGTAGCCCGGCTCCCGGGGAGGTCGAGACGCTGGCGGTCGGTGCCGCGGCTCCCTCTCCGGTCATCCACGGCGTCGTGGATGACGAGGACCCGGCCCCCACCGTCTACGGTCAGATGCTGCGGGCAGGCGACGAGGTCGTCATGCGGCCGAGCGCCCAGCCCTCGCGGATCGAGCGGATCGAGCACTGGCCCGCCCTCGATCACCCCATCCGTGGGCGCTGCCTGGCACTCCACTTCGACGCCACGAGGGGCATGACCGTCCACGAGTGGGACGGCGTGCCCGTGACACCCGAGACGGAGCGGGCCGCCGTCGCCCGGATCGCCCGATGACCCGCCTGGAGGCGCTGCTGCGCCGCTTCCATCACCTCCTCACCGGTCACCCGTTCGTCGAGGACGCGCGCGGTCGCTGCTGGCACTGCGAGGACATGCGCGGCCAGCGACGGATCGGAGGCGGGGCATGGTGACCCTCGCCGACGGCCGTGAGGTCGTCATCGACGAGTACTTCGAGGGTGGCCGCTACAACGTCTACGACTGCCCCGGCAATGGCCGCGGCCAGCCCTCCCACCCGATCCTCTCGCTCGATGTCGACGAGGGTGTGACCCCGTTCCTCAAGGCCTGCCCCGATCACGGCGCGATGGCCACCTCCCGGTTCTACCGCGTCGATGCCCGGGTGAATGCCCGGTGGTTCCCGGTCCGCCTCGTGTGGCGCCGGGCCACCAAGGGGGAGCTGAAGCGGGAGCGCCGCGATGGCGGCGACCACTTCGCACGCGGCGGCCTGGCCGTCGAGGTCGTGGCGTGATGGACGACTGGCCGACGTGGCGCACCCATCCGTGGCAGGGCCTCGCGTTCCTGCTCTTCCTGATCATCGTCGGGCTGCTGGTGGGCATCGCCGGTGCCGGCGACATGCAGGCCGACATCGCGAGGCACGCGCTGTGAGCACACCCGCGCAGCCGGCCATCGGCGACCCCGTCGTCGTGGACGGGATCAAGTACCGCATCCGCGCCATCGGGCAGCTCGCCCAGCTCTGGGACCGCATCGCCCGCAAGGAGGCCCACGTGGATCCGGACCACCTCGTCTGGGACCGGGTCGCCGGCGTGTGGCGCGTCGGACCGACCTGACCACCAACGAAACAGCGGCCTGATCCACCCCCACCAAGAGACGGATCAGGCCACCGACAGGAGGATCGTATGGCAACCCAGTCACCCCCGCAACCGACCAGCGCGGTCGCTCGCATCGAGCCACAGGCGCTCGCGCTCAGCGCCGACGCCGGCGTCACCTACAACCTCGACAACTTCCCCGAGGATCGCTTCAATCGCCTCGTCCCCACGCAGCTGCTCCGACTGCCCAGCGACCTGGTCGTCCCGGTCGTGCAGGTGATCCAGCTGGAGCCCGCGAACCGTGAGGGTAAGTCGCGGGACCACTACAAGTCGAGCGACGTCCCGGCTGGCCACCGCGCACCGACCGCGCGGGGCCTGAACAAGATCGCCGCCGCTGCCGGGGTCAGCTTCTACGACGAGCGGCGGACCGACGACGGGTCGGACCCGATGGTCATGGGCGTCAGCGTCGTCGCCGAGGAGGTCCTGCCCACGGGGCAGCGAAGGCGGAGCACGGGTGCACAGGTCATCGACCTCCGCACCTGGTTCGGCTCCCAGACCAGCGAGGCCGAGAAGGCCAAGTTCCGCAAGCAGTTCTACGCCCACGTGGCCACCCGAGCGCGGAACCGGGCCCTGCGCGCACTGCTCTCGCTCCCGGCCTGCTACACCGATGCGGAGATCGCTCGACCGTTCGCGGTCGTCTCGTTCGCTCCGAACATGGAGCATCCGGAGATGCGGCAGGCGATCATCGCCGCGTACACCGGGACGACGGCTGCCCTGTATGGGAGCACTGCCCAGTCCCCGCAGCTCGCGGCAGGTCCCGTGATCGACGTCCCCGAGATCGACGACGAGGCCACCGAGGGGCAGTACGTCGAGGTCCAGACCAACGGGCACGCCACCGTGGACGCCGCCACGGGCGAGATCGTCGCCTCCTCCGATGACGACGCGGAGCCCGACTGGTTCGGCGCCGGCACCTCAGCCACCCCTCCCGACCTGGCGACGCGGCTGACCGCTCTGGCCACGGAGTCGAAGGCGTCCGGGCCAGCCTCGACCGAGCAGCGGCAGGCGCTCAACGCCGCGATGAAGGGGATCAACAACAAGGCCGTCGGCGCCGTCGTCGGTGCCCTCTGGGGGCTCGGCAACCTCGTCGACATCACCGCCGCGCAGGCCGCGGCCATCCTCGGCATCGTCCAGAACGTCGGACAGGACGCGTTCCGCCAGCAGTGGCTGGGGCTCGCCACCGACCAGGCCAGGCTCGCGGAGCTGGCCAAGGCGCGGTCATGACCGCCCCCGAGGGGGTCGAGGTCCGGCAGGTGCCGGTCTCGACCAGCGGACCGGTCCGGATCGCCATCTGGGACGCAGAGGCGCGGGTCTTCCTCGTCCGCCGGCGCACCAGCGGGGACTGGCACATCGTGCGCCCGCTGACCGCGCTGGACTACCGCGTCCGTGGTGACGGCGCCGACGCCCTGGAGGGCGACCTCGCCTGCACCAGCTGCCCCGCCGCCCTCACGGGCAAGCGCTGCTGGGCACTCACCGAGGTCGAGGCCTACGAGGAGGGCGCGCGCTGGTTCGGCGTCCCCGAGGCGACCGAGGCGGTGCCTGCATGAGCCGCCAGCAGCGCACCGAGCCGGACATCGAGCCACGCGTGATGACCAAGGCGGAGTACCGGGACTGGTCGGGATCAGAGCCCTCCGTGCCCCCTCCGGGCTGGCAGGAGTGCACCCATCGACCCCCGCATGGCATCCGCCTCGACCAAGGTCCGGGCGAGCCGGCGATCTTCGTGATCCTCGGTCACCACCACGTGGTCCCGCCCAGCAAGTGCAACCACACGCCGCCCTGCGCGGGAGTGGGACTGTGACCCGGCTGGCCGTCGTCGCCGACCCCCACATCGACGACTACGGCACCCGCATCGACCCCGAGTTCGGCCTCAACGCGCGGTTCGTGGACTCGCTGACCGCTCTCGGCTGGGTCGCCGATGACGCGCGCAAGCGTGGCTGCGATGCCCTCATCGTCGCCGGCGACTTCACGGAGAACCGGCACCCGGCGCCATGGCGGGTGGCGATGATCGAGGACCAGCTCCGCCGGTTCGCCGGTCACCACGACCGCCCCTACGACGGGCGGACCATCCTCGTCCGCGGCAACCACGACGGCCTCCGGTCCGGGCTGTCCATCGTGGACGTGCTCGCCCATGGGCTCCCGAACGCGCACGGCTGGTCGCGCCCTGGCATCGACCGCGTGGGCAGCACCGCTGTCTGCGTCATCCCCTACCTCGACCGCTCATGGCTGCGGAGCCGACCGGGGTTCGAGCACGTCCCGGACGCCGACCTATTCCGCATCCTCGCCGAGCAGTACCTGACCATCGCTCGCGGCCTGTACGCCGAGGCAACCGATGACGAGCACGTCACCGAGTCGGTCCTCGTCGTCCACCAGAGCCTGTCGGGCGGGCTGATGAGCGACACGCAGCAGGCCTTCCTCGGCGAGCACGGCCTCGTGGTCGACACGACCCAGCTGGCCGCCATCGGCTACCACGCCATCCTGGCCGGCCACTTCCACCTCCACCAGGTGCTCCACCGGAGCCCGCTCATCGCCTACGCCGGATCCCCGTACCGGACCGACTTCGGCGAGGAGCACCAGCCCAAGGGGTACATGGTCGTGGACACCGTGGACCCCGACGGGTTCGAGTTCGTGGAGAACCCACGGGCGCGCCGGTTCGTGACCCTGCGCGGCGACGACTGGGCCGACCAGCTGGGCGACATCGAGAGCGCCGTCGTGCGCGTGCTCGACCTCGACCCCACCGCGGACCCATCCAGTGTGCGCGCCCAGCTCGAGGCGCTCGGCGCCTTCGATGTCACCGAGGTCCGACCGCGTCGCGCGGAGCGGCCCGAGGAGGCCGTCGGGATGTCCGAGGACCTGACGTCGGAGCAGGCACTGGAAGCGTGGTTCGACGCCGACGAGGACCGCGAGGCGCTCGTCACCCGCGGCCGCGAGCTGCTGGCCGAGGCGCTCGCATGAGCACCTGCGAGGTCGCCAACTGCACGGCTGACGCGGTCGCCACTCTGGCCGTCTACGAAGGCTTGGCGCCTCAGGCCACCGTCAGCCCGGTCCTCGAACTCTGCCAGTTGCACAGCGGCGTCCATCTCGATGTCCTGGAGGCCTACTGCCGCGAGGTCGGGATGCCGAGTGCGCAGCACCTCGTCGACTCCACCCCAAGGCATCTGGGCCTCAGCCGCTTCATCGAGGGCGTGAGGCTAGCGGTTGCCGCCGCGACGTGGGATCGGCAGCTGACGGCCGAGGAGCGTGCGGCGACCCGGATTTCTCGCGGCCAGATGACTCGCCGATGACTCTCATCGAGCGCATCCGCGCTGCCTTCACCGCACCGACCCCGATGCCGAACCTGTCGCCCGCGCTGGCCGACGAGGTCCCGCTGCCGACCACCACGCTCGTCACCGAGTGGACCGCGCTGTCGCTGGACAAGATGACCACCAGCCGGCTCGCCTGTCTCGACCTCAAGTCGGTGAGGGTGTTGCAGGCATTCCTGTCCGGCCTGCCCGAGGTCTCCGCTCGGGATATCGCGCTCGCCCGCTCCACCTGGGACAACGGGCTGGAGATGGGGCTCGCGATCGCGGCCGCCCAGCCATCGATCATCCCGCAGCTCCTCGCCGACCTCCGCGCGCGGATGACCGCGCAGGCCGCCGAGAGCTCCATCGAGCTCCCGCCGATGGAGCTGCGCGAACGCAGCTTCGCCGAGCTTGCCCGCCACCTCGCCGAGGACCACGACCGATGAAGCTCGTCTCGCTGGAGCTGCGCGACTTCCTGTCGCACCACCACACCGATGTCGACCTCGGCGACGCCCGCCTGGTCACCCTCGTGGGGTCCAACGGCGCGGGCAAGTCCGCCCTCCTCGACGCCGTCGCCTACGCCCTGTATGACACCGCTCGGGCCAAGACGGACCAGCTCGTCCGCATCGGCGCCACCGAGATGAGCGTCGCGGTCACCTTCGACCTCCCCGATGGGACCTACCGGGTCCTCCGTGGGCGCAGCAGCCGCGGCGCCGGGAAGAGCCGGCTGGAGTTCCAGCGACAGACCCCGTCGGGATGGGTCCCGCTCTCCGGCGATGACATCCGGGGGACGGAGCAGGCGATCGCGGACAAGCTCCGCATGGACGCGGACGCCTTCCTCACCGCCGCCTTCCTCCGCCAGGGTGACCTCGCCCGCTTCGTGGAGGCCACGCCGGCCGAGCGCAAGCGCGTCCTCGCGACCGTGCTCGGGCTCGACGTCTACGCGGATGCCCTCGCGCTGGCCAAGGAGGATCGCGACCAGGCGCAGGCGGACATCGCGGCCGCCACGGCGACCATCGAGCGCGTCGATGCCCGGTTGGCCGAGGTGGAGACGCAGGCGAGGCTGGTGACCCGGTGGACGGAGGCGCGCGCAGCCGCCGATGCCGGCATCGCGGAGGCCCGTGGTCAGCAGGACGCGGCGCAGGAGAGCCTCCGGGCGCTGGAGCGCAAGCTGGCCGCCGCCGAGGCGGCACAGGCAGAGGCGGTCCGCCTCGAGGCCCAGGTGCGCGAGCAGCAGGAGCGATGGCGGCGTGCCGCAGCGGACCAGAAGGGCGCCGAGGAGCTGATCGCCCGCGCCATCGCGGTCCTCGAGCACGCCGACACGGTCGAGGCCTCGCAGGCGGGCATCGAGGCCGCACGTGCTGCGGTCGCCGACGCGGATCGCCGGAGCGGTGATCTCGACTACGCCACGGGCGAGCAGCGTCGGCTTGCCGACGAGCTGGCCTCCCGCCGCCGGGCCCACGAGGACGCCGTCGCCGCCCACCGGCGCAGCGTCACGAGCGCGGAGCGGCTGGTCGCCGACCTCGAGGCCCATGCCGCAGGGCTGACCGACGTCATGTGCCCGAAGTGCATGCACGTGTTCGCCGCCGATCCCAGTGGGGTCGCGGAGCGGCTCGCGGCCGCACGGACCGCGCTCGCCAGCGTCGGAGCAGAGCCGGCCGAGCCGCTCGCCATCGCCCGGACCGCGGCGCTCCTCTTCCGGGCGGAGCAGCGGGTCAGGGAGTGCACGGCGAAGGCCGCGGGGGTCGCGGAGGCCCGGGACGGGCTGCTCGCGCTGGAACGCCTCGCCGCCCGGTCGGGCGAGATGGACGCCGCGCGGGCGTCGCTCGAGGATGGGCGGGCTCGGCTGGAGTCGGCCAGGGCGGAGAAGGCCGCCGCCGAGGAGGCGGGCAAGGCCGCTGGTGCCCTGCACCGAGAGGCCGCCGCTCGTGCCGCCAGCGGCGAGTCCGTCCTGGAGCGCCAGCGGGGCGAGCAGGCCGTCATCGATGCGGCCACCGCGGCGATCGCCGGACTGGAGCGCGAGCGGGCGGAGGCGGAGCGGGAGCTGGCGCGAGCGGAGGCCGCGGAGGCCGAGGTGCGCCGCCTCACCGACGAGCGCGCCGGCCACGAGCGCAAGGTCGCCGACTACCAGGTCGCCCTGGCGCGGGCGCGGAAGCTCGTCGATGCGTTCTCCATCACCGGCATCCCCTCACGGGTCATCGAGTCCGTCCTGCCCGAGCTGGCCGCGTCGGCGAACGAGGTGCTGGCCGAGCTGCGCCCGGGGATGCAGCTGGAGCTGCGCGCCCAGCGGGCCAAGGCGAGCGGCAAGGGAGTCGTCGAGGCGCTCGACCTCGTCGTCCGTGATGAGGCCGGCGAGCGGCTGCTCGGGCTGTTCAGCGGCGGCGAGCGGACGTCGGTGAGCCTCGCGCTCGCGATCGCCATCAGCCGCCTCGTCGCCCGCCGATCCGGCACCGCCATCCGGACCCTCGTCGTGGACGAGCCCGATGGCCTCGATGCCGAGGCACGGCGTGCATTCTGCCATCAGCTCCGCGCGATCGCGCATCGCCGCGACCTGGAGCGGGTGCTCCTCGTCTCCCACCACGAGGACCTGGCCGAGATCGGCGACCTCGTGATCCGGGCGGAGAAGCGAGCCGGGGTCAGCCATGTCACCGACGGCGACGGGAACCCCCTGTCCATCGAGGCGGCCGAGTCCGCCGCAGCCTGAGGAGGATCGCGTGAACTACATGGAGCGCCAGGAGCGGCTGCGGACCGCTCGCGAGCAGGACCGCCTCCTCGTGGCCGAGCGGCTCAAGGCCGAGGCCAAGGAGGTCGTCGGTGGTGTCTGGGATGGGCGGGTCGTCATCCCCTACGAGCGCCTCCTCGACGCCCTGGATGCCCCGATGGAGGCCGCCTCGGAGTACGCGAGCGAGCTCCGCATCGACCGCGAGAGCGGCGGCCGCATCGTCATCTGGGCCGACTGCCCCAACTGCGGCATCACCCAGCCGCTGAGCGCGGAGCTGCATCCCCAGCTGGTCGTCGGCGGCGGGTACGCCGAGCTGAAGGTCAAGGCGAAGTCGAAGGCGCGCACCCACACGTGCGGGCAGGAGCCCCTGCCGCTCTCCGACGAGGCGGTCAAGGAGATGCGCGAGGCCGTCGCGGGCCAGCTGGAGGCGTTCAACCTCGGCATCGACAGCATCAGCGACGAGGAGGCCGGTGGCGACATCGAGCCTGGTCAGTCGTGAGCGGCGACGAGCTGATCCGCGTCCTCGACGAGCTGCAGCGCCGACTCGACGGTCCCGCGCGGCAGGCATTCGACCTCACCGTCGGCCGCATCGTCCTCGAAGGACTGCTCGGCCTGATCGTCGGGCTACTGGTCGCCGCCGTCGCTTGCGCCATGTTCGTCGTCTCGCGCCGCCTCTATCTCGCCTACCTGGCCGACCGGGACCACCTGTCCTCGAAGGATCTGGGCTCGTTCGTCGCGGCCATCGGCGGCATGCTCGTCGGCCTCGTCGCCGCATTCTTCGTCCACTCCGCCCTGCTGAAGCTGCTCAGCCCCGGGTATGCCGCGATGGAGCGGCTGCTGGTCCTGCTGGTGCCGTGATGACGATCGACGAGCTGCGCGCCCGCGTCCAGGCAGCGCGCACCTGCCCCACCTGTGGCCATGAGCGCGTGACGCTGCGCGAGCTGGGCGCCGTCGCTGGCGTCCAGCCGAGCTCGATGCACCGCTTCCTCGCCGGTGGCGGCGGGATCCGGTTCCGTACCGCCGAGCGCCTTGCCCACTGGCTCCGAGCGACCACCCATGCCTGACATCGATCGCGAGATGACCCACTTCGTCGGCGACGACTGCCCGGGCGGGCACGCCGCCAATGCCTCGGATCCCTACACGGTCCCGACACAGCGGCCGGACGATCCCCCGGCCGCAGCCGTGGAGGTCGAGCGCGCCGTGCCCAGCGCTCCCTCCACGGCCTTGACGGACATCCTCGCGGCGGCGCTGCTCGAGACCGTGTTCGTGGACGACGCCGCTGGCGTCGATGAGTTCATGCGCGCCATCCCCGCCCCGGAGCGCGAGGCGATGGAGATGTGGCCGGTCATGGCCGCTGTGCTCCATCGCATGGGCCAGATGCGTGACGCATCGCTGGAGGTCCGGAGCCTGTCGGCCCTCGGCCTCGTGTGGGTGCGGCTCAAGCACTCGGTGCCACCAAAGCGCGGGAGCCGATACCGGTACGAGCGCATCGACGGCGAAGGCCCCACCCTCCTCGCCGCCCTCACCGCGCTCCTCGACCAACTGGACCCCACCCGATGAGCGACCTGCGGGCGCTGGCAGCCAAGGCGACACCGGGGCCGTGGTTCGCCGACCACGGCAAGATCGGCCACGGCGACGCCGGCATCGGAGAGATGGACTCGCACGATGACGGCGCCTGGATCGCCGCCTGCGACCCCCAGACCATCCTCGGATGGATCGACCGGGCCGAGCGGGCGGAGGCTGACGCTGACGCCCTGTACGACGCGCTGGACGCGATGGGTCACGCCCCGGCTGGTGCTGTCGATCACGGCGACTGCTCCGGGTGCGAGGCGATGGCGGCGGTGAGCCATGAGTGAGCCCCGCTGCGCCTCGTGCGGGCACGAGCGAGCCAGCCACAGCCGCGTCCAGATCCCCACCTGCGACGCGATCGGGTCGTCCTGCCCCTGCGAGGCGTGGCAGGAGCCCTCGCTGGCCGATGTGCTCCCCGAGTCGATGGTCGCCGACCCACCCGTGAAACGCCGCGGTCGGGTCGTGTGGCAGGAGCCCTCCGTGCCCGAGCCCTCGACGCCGGAGGATCAACCAACTATTAGCCACGGGGCTAACAACTCCGTGCCCGAGCCCCGGACGCCGGAGGCGGCGCTGGCCGAGGGACCCCACCGATGCGACGGGTCCGCGGAGGACGAGATCGCCCATGTGCTGGCGATACCGGACGGGAGCCCCGACGACCCCGGCTCGATGGAGTACGCCCGGTGGTGCGTCGAGCGCCTGCGCCTCGATGGCTGGAGTCTCGTCCGCACCCCCACCGATGGCGACCTGACGGCGGAGCGCGAGGCGCTGATCGCCGAATACCACGAGAGGATGCACGAGGACGGCTGCGGGTGTGACGCGGCATTCATCCGTGGCCCGCTCCGAGCCATCGAGTCCGCCGCCCGCCGCACCGCCCCCGACGACTATCACGAGGACCCGTGCTGCTTCTCGATCCACGAGATCGAGCAGACCTGCCCGCGGACCGGTCGGACGTGGACGGGCGACCCCGATGCGACGCCCTGCGCCAACTGCGCCCACCCTGGGCTCGACCACGATGAGGACGACTGGGATTGCTCCGTCCGGGGTTGTGACTGCGCCGAGTACGAGCTGCCCGGTCTTGTCGCCCGCCGCACCGCCCTGACCGCGTCACCCGAGCTGACGGTGGAGCGCACCCTCCGGGCCGCGCGCTTCGTGGCCGGGTACTGGCGCGATGCGTGGATGGAGCAGTACGGCAAGGGCGACCACGGCGCTGGCCTCGTCACGCACCCGCTCGCGATGGTGCTGGCCGCGCTCGACGGTGAGACGGACCCGATGCACTGCGGGGTCGAGGAGTCGCGCTGGGGTGACTTCCTCGCCGCCCTCCAGGAGCCCACCGAGGCGCGGTCGTGAGCGCCCACGTCACGACCCCTCAGCCCGTGGTCACGCTGGATGAGAGGGCCGACCTCGAAGTCGCCTTCGACATCGATCGGCCGTCCAGCTATGACCTTCCCTTCAACGAGGGCGCCGTCCTGACCATCGCGGTCGGTGGCGACCAGATCGAGGTCCGGGTCAAGCGGATCAGTCGTGCTTACACCCACGGCGTCACCGCCACACATCGTGTCCAGTGCGAGTTCCGCGGGGTCATCCGATGACCACCCACCCGCTGCTGACCAAGGTGCTTCAGCGGGCCTTCATCGGCTCCACCGGTCCGGGTGAGCCCTATCCGGACCCCAGCCGCGTGCCGGGCATCATCGACTCCATCCCTCACCACATCGCCGGTCGTCTGGAGCGCTCGCTCACGGACTGCCGGGACTGCGGGTGGCCACCGGACGCGTGGCGGCACACCGACCTCTTGCACCGTGACTACCACGACCACGTCCCGTGGGTGACCCCATGACCACCCCACGGACAGCCGCAGGGCGGACGCTGCTGGAGGACTGGGCGGTCTGGGACGGCCAGCGAGTGGTGGACGGCATCGCCGCCATCGAGCTCGAGGCCGGCATCGTCGCCCTGGACGCAGCGGTGGACCGGGTCGCGCAGGGCCTGTTCGCAGCGTCGGTCAAGGCCGCCCGCCTGTGGGACGACCAGCCGCAGTGGCGTCGGGACATCTGGATCGACGAGGCATGCCACCTCCTCGGGCTCCAGCCCGCCATTGATACGCGCCGGCGAGTGTCCGGTGCCAGGGACGGAGCATCCGACCTCTCAACGCAGGTTGGGTCGGTATCTCTCGCGGGTGCTCCGTCCCGTCCAGACAGCGAGGCCCACCATGGGTGACCGCAGCGGCATCGAGTGGACCGATGCGACCTGGAACCCGGTCACCGGGTGCTCCAAGGTGTCGCCGGGCTGCGCCCACTGCTACGCCGCCACCCTCGCACCCCGGCTCCACCGCATGGGCCAGGCCGGCTACACCGACCTCCCCTGGACGCCGGAGCACGCGGCGGAGAACGTCGTCCTGCACCCCGAGCGGCTCGACATGCCGCTCCGCTGGACGCGGCCGCGGCGGATCTTCGTCAACTCCATGAGCGACCTGTTCCACGAGCTCGTTCCCGACGAGTTCATCGCGCGGGTGTGGATGCGGATGGAGGCGGCACAGCACCACACGTTCCAGATCCTCACCAAGCGTCCGGACCGGATGCTCGAGGTGGCAGGCCGGCTCAACGCGCACCCGCTGCCCAACGTCTGGCTCGGCACGAGCGTGGAGAACCAGCGCTGGGCGGACGAGCGCATCCCCCTGCTCACCGAGACCCCCGCGGTGGTCCGCTTCCTGAGCTGCGAGCCCCTGCTGGGTCCGGTGGACCTGGTCGGCCCGATCCAGCGATGGATGGCAGGACGGACCGGCGCGGTGGTCGCCGGCGGGGACGGAGTCACGATCACCTACCACGGCCGCCGCCCGATCCACTGGGTGATCGTGGGCGGGGAAAGCGGACCCGGACACCGACCGATGGATCCCGAGTGGGTCCGCGGCCTCCGCGACCAGTGCGCGATGGGCGGCGTGCCCTTCTTCCTGAAGCAGTGGGGAGGCGCGCGCTCCGGCGGTGACGCCGTCCTCGATTGCGTCGAGCATCGAGCGTTCCCGGAGGTCGACCGTGGCTGACGCACCCCGCTGCTGTGGCGGCGCACGCTCCCGTTGGACCGGGTCGCACCGGGTCTGGTGCACCCCCTGCACCGGCCTCGTCGGTCCCGTCCCGGGTGACGCCGGCCGGAGCCGCCCCGACCCGATCATGGTCAGCCGCGAGGACTGGCCTGCCGTCCGCGACCGCCTGGCGGCGGCCCGATGAGGCACACGATGAGATGGAGGCCTCCGATGCTTGAGCGGTCAAGCATCCTTCCGTGGGCGCCCGATGCGTCCGAGACGCTCGGCGCGGTAGCGCTCCACCTCGGCCGGCGTGACCACGTAGGTCTTGCCGACGAGCTCGGCGCGCAGCTTCCCGGCCAGCACCTGGTTGCGCAGCGTGGTGGGCGAGAGGCCGAGCTGCTCCGCGGCCTGCGCCAGCGTGAGCATCTTCGGCAGCTTCGGCATGATGACCTCCCATACGACGCGACCCAGGAGGGCCACGATGGCGGACGACAAGGCGCGCATGGCGCGCATCCGGGCGATGCAGGACGGCGTGCTGCCGGCCCTCATCGCGCGGGCCGGCGGCTCGGTGACGGTCACCCCCGAGGAGGTGGACGCGCTGGCCGCCAAGTACGGTGGCCACGGCCGCTTCACGATGCGGACGGAGGCCATCGCGACCCCGACGGGCGATGCCCTGCGGATCACGCTCCTGGAGACCGACGAGCCGACCGGCCCGGTCAGCTAGGGGAAGCCGGGGGACGGTCCCGAAGGACCGCCCCCCACCATCGGGTACGCTACTCCTGCGGGGCCTCTCGGACCGCAAGAACAGCGCCGGCTGGGACTTCCACCAGCACGATGTCACCTTGGGCGATCGCCTCGCCCATGGCGCGCATCGGGCGGTGGTCACCGATGAACTGGACCATCACGGTCCCGTCATCGGTGAAACCCCAGCCGAGCCCGACGGTCGACATGGCCGGGATCTCGATCCGGGTGACTTCCACCAGGATCTCCTTCCGATCGTCCATCTCGACCCTCCTTTCGGGTTCCCCCGGGACTTCCGGGGACACCTATAAGATAGGCGATACAGCCTATGTTGTCAACCCCCTAGGTGCGCGAAGTTATCCACAATATCTAGGCGCACGCGCCTATGTTCGTGGCGTCCGGCCATGACGCTGGACATCACGGTGACCGACCTGTTCTGCGGCGCCGGCGGGTCATCGCTCGGCGCGGAGGCCGCGGGTGCGCGGCTCCGGATGGCCGCCAACCACTGGCGTCTGGCCATCGAGACGCACAACGCCAACTTCCCGCACGCGGACCATGACTGCGCGGACCTCTCGCAGGTCCGCCCGGACCGCTACCCCGCGACCGACATCCTCATCGCCTCCCCGGAGTGCACCAACCACAGCCAGGCCAAGGCGAGGAAGCGGCCGACGACGCTCTGGGATGCCGGCGACCCGGCGCAGGAGCGATCGCGGGCCACCATGTGGGACGTCCCGCGGTTCGCCGAGGCGCACCGCTACCAGCTCGTGGTCGTGGAGAACGTCGTGGAGGCGACCCGCTGGGAGCCGTTCGGCGCCTGGCTCTCGGCGATGCACTCGCTGGGCTACGAGCACAAGGCGCTCTTCGTCAACTCGATGGTGGCGCACCCGACGCCGCAGTCGCGCGACCGCATGTACGTCGTGTTCTGGAGGCGCGGCAACCCGGCACCCGACCTCGACATCCGCCCCGACTGCTGGTGCTGGCGCTGCGAGCGGATCGTGCCCGGCATCCAGTCGTGGAAGCGGCCGGAGCGCCCCATCGGCAAGTACCGGTCGCAGTACCTGTATCGCTGCGGCACGTGCGCCCAGGTGACCGCGCCGCTCGCGTATCCCGCGAGCTCCGCCATCGACTGGGCTCTGCCGGCGCCACGCATCGGGGACCGGGAGCGACCGCTCGCGCCGGCGACCATCGCGCGCATCCGGGCGGGGCTCGAGCGATACGGGCCCGCGGCGCTCGTCGCGGCCGCCGGCAACACGTACGACCCCGGCATGTACAAGCGCGCCTGGGCACCGTGGGACCCACTGCCGACGCAGACCACGACGGTCCAGCACGCCCTCGTCATGGAGACCGCCTATGGCGGCCGCGAGCACTACGGCGGGCGGTCCCGTCCGACCAGCGACCCGCTGCCCACCCAGACCGGACAGCAGACACAGGCGCTGGTCGTGACCATGCGGTCCGGGGACGACGGCAACCGGACTCACCTCCCGGACGAGCCTCTGACGACGGTGACCGCGAGCGGCAGCAGCCACGCCATGGTGGTCCCGCTCCGGACGCATGGACGCGCCATGCCGGCGGACGAGTCGGTGTTCCCAACGTTCGTGGCGGGCAACGCGGGTCACGCGATCCTGACCCGTCACTACCGCTCGCGTGGCAACGGCTCGGAGATGTCCAAGCCGGTGACCCAGCCCTTCGGTGCCGTCACCACCCAGGACCACCACAGCCTGACCACGGTCCCGTTCACCGTGGACTACCACGGCGAGGGTAGTCCACGATCGGTCCACTCACCGCTGGCCACGCAGGACACCCGCGACCGGCACGGCCTCGTGGCCACGCCCGCCATCGAGGTCGAGGACTGCGGCTTCCGCATGCTGGAGCCGCACGAGATCCAGTCCGCCATGGCGTTCCCCGCCGAGTACGAGGTCCGGGGGACCAAGCGGGACCGGGTCCGCCAGCTGGGCAACGCGGTCACTCCGCCCGTCATGGGCGAGATCCTCCGCCGCGGCATCGCGAGCCTCGCGCCATGACCCGCGTGATGCTGACCGTGTCGGTCAACCGGGGAGGGCCGTCCAAGGACGCGTGGACCTCGCGGACCCTCACGCTCGGTGGGCGCACCGACGACGACGCGCGGGCGATGGCGATCGCCGCGCTGCCCGACCTCCTCGCGCGCCTGCTCCGCAACGCGCCCGAGCCGGTCATCGAGGACGAGGACGGCGAGCCGTGAGCGACTACCACGACTTCCTCGCCGCCAAGGCGCAGGTCGCCGTCGATGGCGGGCTGCCATGCGAGCCCGAGGACGTCCACCCGCTGCTCAAGCCGCACCAGCGCGACGCCGTCGTGTGGGCCGTCCGTGGTGGCCGGCGGGCGATCTTCGCCTCGTTCGGCCTCGGCAAGACGTTCATCCAGCTGGAGACGGTGCGCCTGGTGCTGGCCAAGAGCGGCGGCACCCGCGGGCTCATCGTGCTCCCGCTCGGCGTCCGCCAGGAGTTCGTCCGGGATGCGGCGAAGCTGGACCTCTCGGTCACCTTCATCCGGTCGATCGAGGAGGCCGCGGATCCCGGCATCTACCTCTCCAACTACGAGACCGTCCGCGACGGCAAGCTCGACCCGACGTTGTTCGACGCGGTCTCGCTCGACGAGGCGGCGGTGCTGCGCGGGTTCGGCGGGACCAAGACGTTCCGCGAGTTCATGCGCCGCTTCGAGGGCACGGCCAACTACCGCTTCGTGGCCACGGCGACACCCTCGCCGAACGAGTACATCGAGCTCCTCGCCTACGCCGCCTTCCTCGACGTCATGGATGTCGGCCAGGCGAAGACGCGGTTCTTCAAGCGGGACAGCACCAAGGCCGACACCCTCAGCCTCCACCCCCACAAGGAAGCCGAGTTCTGGCTCTGGGTGGCGAGCTGGGCCCTCTTCATCCAGCGACCCTCCGACCTCGGCCACGACGACACCGGCTACGAGCTCCCGCCCATGGAGGTGCGCTGGCACGAGCTGCCGTCGGGGTCCGATGGCGGCTTCGACCGCCACGGCCGCGGCCGCCTGTTCGCCGACGCGGGGCTCGGGGTCCAGGACGCCGCGCGGGAGAAGCGGGCCAGCCTCGACGCCCGCGTGGCGCTCGCGGTGGAGCTCGCCAGCACCGCCGACGGCCAGGTCGTCGTGTGGTGCGACCTCAACGACGAGCAGCGCGCCATCGAGCGCGGGCTCGACGCGGCCGGCATCACCTACTCGTCCCTCTATGGCTCGCAGCCCGTCGAGGAGCGGGAGGCGCTGCTGGAGCGCTGGCGCCAGCGGGAGACGACGGTCTTCCTGTCCAAGCCCTCGATGTACGGCGCCGGCGTCAACCTCCAGCAGTCGCACCGGATGGTGTTCGCCGGCGTCGGGTTCAAGTTCGCGGAGGTGATCCAGGCGATCCACCGCGTGCACCGGTTCCTCCAGGAGCGCCCCGTGGTCATCGACCTCGTCTACACCGAGGCCGAGCGGGAGGTGCGCCGCATCCTCGAGCGCAAGTGGCGCCAGCACGACGACCAGGTGGCCCGCATGGGCGGGATCATCCGCGAGTACGGCCTCTCCCACGAGGCCATGGCGGGCGCGATGCGCCGCTCCATCGGGGTCGAGCGCCGGGTCGCCGAGGGCGAGGGGTACCGCCTGGTCAACGCCGATGCGGTCGAGGAGACCACGCGGATGGATCCCGACAGCGTCGACCTCATCGTCACCTCGATCCCCTTCGCCACCCAGTACGAGTACACCCCCTCGTACAACGACTTCGGCCACACCGAGGACAACGCGCACTTCTGGGCGCAGATGGACTTCCTCACGCCCGAGCTCCTCCGCGTGCTCCGACCGGGCCGGGTCGCCGCCATCCACGTCAAGGACCGGATCGTGCCGGGCGGGATGACCGGGCTCGGCTTCCAGACCGTCCAGCCCTTCCACGCCGAGGCCATCGCCCACTACGTCCGCCACGGGTTCGCCTTCCTGGGAATGAAGACGATCGTGACCGACGTCGTGCGGGAGAACAACCAGACCTATCGCCTGGGCTGGACCGAGCAGTGCAAGGACGGCACCAAGATGGGCGCGGGCATGCCGGAGTACCTGCTGCTGTTCCGCAAGCCCCCGACGGACCGCTCCAACGGATACGGCGACCTCCCGGTCGTCAAGTCGAAGGCCGAGTACTCCCGCAGCCGATGGCAGATCGACGCCCACGGCTTCAGCCGCTCCTCGGGCGACCGACCCCTCTCGGCCGAGGACCTCGACGGCGTCGCCCACGACGTCATCTACCGGATGTTCCGCGACCGCGGCCTGACCACCGTCTACGACCACGAGCGCCACGTCGCGCTGTCCGAGGCGATGGAGGCCAAGGGTCGGCTCCCCACGACGTTCATGCTCCTGCCGCCGCCGTCGTGGCACCCCGACGTGTGGACCGACGTGGCGCGCATGCGGACGCTCAACCTCCGCCAGTTCCAGCGCGGCGAGGAGTACCACCTCTGCCCGCTCCAGTTCGACATCGTCGACCGCCTCATCGTCCAGCTCTCGATGCCGGGCGAGGCGGTCCTCGACC
>ERZ761592.52-NODE-52-length-65957-cov-199.828852_pt1 | contig 65957 bp, 85 predicted proteins | sample MGYA00433095_ERZ761592 | MGnify/ENA primary metagenome ERZ761592 (study PRJEB28899, sample SAMN03785554) | bioreactor sludge metagenome | biome: EBPR Sludge; feature: EBPR Bioreactor; material: 0.22µm filtered reactor supernatant | place: Saint Lucia: Queensland... | reverse complement strand
ATGGGCGCGAGCGTCTACCGCCCTGGCGGCCAGACGACATCGTTCACGCCGACCTTCACCGTGCCGGGCCTCGAAGACGAGTTCGAGATCCAGTTCCGATCCTCGCCGATCGGGGAGGATTCCCCGTGGTTCAATGCAGCGAAAGCCCCCGGTGAGCCAGGCCAGCCGGATGTCTGGTATCTTCCCGACAGCTTCGATCCGGCGTTTCCGGCGAACAACGTGGCCCTGTTCCGGGCCGGCGAGGCCCGCAACGGACGGCTGCGCTTCCGCTGGCGGCGCTCGCCGGCGCATGAGTGGTCAATCGATTCGACCTTGTTCACGGTCCTGACGCCCCTGCCGCCGTCGCAGGAGCTGCGCATTCTGACGTCGGCCGACCTGGTCATGGGCGCGAGCGTCTACCGCCCTGGCGGCCAGACGACATCGTTCACGCCGACCTTCACCGTGCCGGGCCTGGTCGGGACCGCGTTCGAGATGGAGTTCAAGGCGTCGCCGCTGGACTGGACCGGCGAGGATCCGTGGTCGCCGGTCGCGGCACTGCCGGGCCAGCCGGGCGTCTACCACCTGCCCGACGTGAGCCATCCGGCGTTCCCCGACTTCAACGCCGCGCTGTTCTTTGCGAGCAACCCCGACCGGAACGCGCGCCTGCGCTTTCGATGGCGGCCGACTGACACGACGGAGTGGTCTCCCGACAGCCAGCTGTTCGCCGTGCCGCAGCCGCCGGTGCAGTGGACCTCGACCATCCCGCCGCAGACCGTGGATGCGGCAGGCTCGGGGGTGTTCCTGCAGGCGTCCGGCTACGTCTCGCCCGGGGCGACAGGCTACAGCGTCTCCGGCGGAACCGGCGTCACGATCGACGCTGCGACTGGCGCCGTCTCGCGTAGCAGCGGCTCGCCCGGCTCCGCGACGATCACGCTCACCGTGCAGCCCAGCGGCGCGCAGACGTCGTTCCCGCTGACCCGCGAGGCCGCGCCGGCGGTGCAGGCGCCCACGCTCGCGCCTCTGACAGAGTTGAGCCGGCCGGTCGGGACGGTAGGCTCGGTCTCGCTGGCCAGTTTCGTCGGCGGAGGCGAGGCGACGGCGCACCTGCTCGCCGGCGGCAGCTGGATCGCCTATGAGCGCGCGACGCGGGTGCTGTCGTTCTCGTTCCCTGCGACCGCAGGGTCGACCTCGTTCGCGCTGACGCTGAGCAATGCCGGCGGCTCGTCGGAGACGCGGTCGTTCGAGGCGGTCGCCACGGCAGTCGCCTCGCCGCCGGCGAACCTTCAGGCCGCGATGCGCCCGCCGACCTCGGCCGTCGCGGACGCGATGGACACGGCGCTGTTCAATTTCGTCAACCGCGCCGGGCAGTCGACCGACGCCGGCGAGAACTCCCCGGCCTACAAACGGCCGTGGAATCACCACAATATGCCGGTGATCGCGCTCGCGGCCTACAGCGGCGACACGGCGAGCTACAGCACCCCGAGCGGCGCGCGCACGCCGGCGGCCAGGCTCATCGAGCAGCTCAACCAATGGGCCGGCTCGAGCAGCACCAACAACATGCCGCGCGGCATCGGGCACGGCTACGTCGCGACCTATGAGGCCGCGTTCTGGGCGACGGTCATGATCGCGTCGCAGACGCCCGCCGTCTGGGGTGCGCTCGCCGCCGCGACGCGCACCCGGCTGATCCTCGTCACGCTCGCCTGCATCGTCGGGGCCTGCTACGGCGGGTCGCATCGCTACCCGACCGGCACGCAGGGGCACGGCCGCGGCTGGACCGCCGACAACAGCATCCGCGGGTTCAGCGCTAACTACACCGGAGCGTTCAACTTCAAGTGGTCGCCGCGCACGCTCCCCTTCATCGCCGACGCGTGGATGCGGCTGGTCGGCTATCCGGCCGGGCTCAACGCCTTCCTGCAGTCGTTCGACCGGATCGCCTTCGCCAGCCAGCTGAACGCCGCCGGCGGCTGTGGCCAGGCGCGGGACACCTACGCCAACATCTGGACCGCCGCGTTCAAGAACTCCTATTACCCTCAGGGGCATGGGAACTGGAACGGCACCGGCCCGGACGATGCGCAGCTTTACTTCGCCCTGCGCGGCGAGGGCGGCCAGTGGTACATGGACGGCGGGCGCGGCCCCGGCGGGCGGTCAAACGCCAACTACGGCTCCCGCAGCTACAGCATCTCGCAGGCCCAGGAGGCGCTCCGCGTCATCACGGAGGAGGCTTTCGGGGCGCAAATCCTGCCGGGCGCGCCCAATGCGGACGGGGGCGTCGCGCTCGGGCCCGGCTGGCCCGCCATTCCGGGCGTCAACCGCGCCGGCATCCTGCACCGCAGCCGAATCCGCGGCTGTTTCGGCGTGCCCCCGGGCGGGATCGACGCCGAGACGGTGTTTTCGACGTGGGTCAACGTCCCCAACAAGGGCCTGATCGGCCGGTTCGCGGAGCTCAACACGATTGACGAGGGCGGGGCCAACCGGCCGCGGTCGTCAGTGCCCTACGCGCTCGGCGGCGGCACCGGGTTTTGCGCCGCGATCTGCGCTGCGATGGTGGTCGGCGCGATCACGCCCGGCCCGGCATGGTCGGAGGCGGTCAACCGGGCCCGGCTCGCGATGATCGATTTCGGGTATCTGGCCCAGGTCGGCTGGCGCACCTACTCCAAGGCCGGCGGCGAGCTCAGCGACACCCACACCGCGTGGTTCAACGCGCAGGAGGTCCGCCCCGCCGCGCTGCGCGGGCTGTCGGACGTGTTCCAGGCGTGGCTGGCGCTCGCATGACCGGCCTCGCTCCCCATGGCCGGCGCGGCTGATGCGATCCAGCCCTCCCCCCGTGCGCTACCACTGCGCCGCTCGATAATCGCAGGACGTGCAGACCATGCCCCAGACGCAACCGGAGCACCACATGACTAGGCCGCCGATCTCGTGGAGTTGGCAGGTATCGCTCGGCAACGTGCTCACGGCCATTCCGATGGTCGTCGGCCTGGTCTGGTTCGGCGCCGACCTTCGCAACGACATCGAGAGCCATGCGATCCGCCTCGATGGCGTCGAGGCGGTGACGAAGCCGTTGCCAGAAGCGGCGGCCGAGACGCGCTCCACGCTCGCCGATCACAACCGCCGGATCGACGCGCTCGAGACGACCGCCGCGCGCAACGTCGAGCGCCTGAACGCCGGCGACGTGACCCGCACCGCGGTCGAGGCGCGGCTCGGGCGGCTCGACGAGCTGATGACCGAGGTCCGCGAGGCGCTGCGGATATTCAATGCGAGACAGGGGAGCCAGCCATGAAAATCGCCATCGTCGTGGGCCACAACGTCAGCCAGCCGGGCGCGGTCCGCGTCACCGATGGGGTCAGTGAGTTCGTCTGGAACGGCGCGCTGGCGGCCACGATCCAGTCGCTGGCGCCGGCGAACGTGCGCGTGTTCCGGCGCGAGAGGGCCAGCGGCTACGGCACCGAGGTGCGCGCGGTCTATGCGAAGGTGGATGCTTGGGGCGCGGACGTCTCGTGCGAGCTGCACTTCAACGGCGCGGCGGACGCGCGGGCGACCGGGACCGAAACGCTCTACGCCAGCGACCGCGGCAAGGTGTTCGCCGAGCGGGTCAACCGGGCGATGGTCGCGGCGCTCGGGCTTCGGGACCGCGGCGTGAAGAAGGTCGCGCGGACCGACCGCGGCGGCGAAAGCCTCTACGTCGGCCGCGCCCCGGCGATCCTGGTCGAGCCCTACTTCGGGTCGAACGCGAACGACTGCAACGCAGCCGACGTCAGGCGCGACGCGCTGGCCCGCGCCATCCTCGCCGGGCTCACCGGAGCGGCCGTCAGCGCGCCCACAAATCCCGCGCCGGCCGCGCATGCCCCCACCACCCTCGAACAGCGCCTCGCCGCCGTGGAGCGGCGGCTGGACGCCATGGAAGCGAAAGGAGCCTGACATGCCCAACACCGTGAAGGTCGGCAAGGAGAAGGCGATTCTCGCGTTCCTCGCCGCCGGCGGCCTCGGCAACGCCATCGTGACGATCCTGCAGGCGGCTATCGCCGGCTCAGTCGGCTGGCTGGAGATGCCGACCCCCGACCAGGGCCTCGTCGCCCTGGCTGCGTTCGTCGCCGGGGCGCTCGCCTCGGCCGGCGCCTACTACGGCACGAACACCGTGACCGTCATCGAAGATCCCAACCCAGGAGACTGACCATGCGCGCCTTCCTTGCCGTGCCTGCCCTGGCGCTCGCCCTCGCCGCATGCGCGGCGCCGGGCGACGACGCCGCCCCCGCCGACCCGATCCAGGCGGCCTGCAACCAGCTCGTCGCGCTGGACGCGCAGATCGCCCGCTGGGCGCCGGTCGCCGCGATCTGGGGCTACGACCTCGACGCCCTCATCGCCGAGCGCGAAGAGGTGCAGAAGGTGCTCATCACGGCGGACGTCCTGTGCGTCCCGCGGGAGGCCTAGACCGCCTCGTCGCAGCGTGGGCGGAGCTTCATCCGCTCACGCATTTCTGGCGCTACTGGCTGGCGCGCCTGCCCTGAACCGAGAGGTAGACCGATGATCCCCCTGACCGACCCGACCCAGGCGAGTGTCGAGCCGCCGGAGAAGGTGACGAAGAGCTCGAACGCAGCCGACAACTTCCGCCGCAAGCCCCGCGCCCTCTGGGTCGGGACGGCCGGGACCGCCGAGCCGAAGGGCGACATGGCGACCGCGTTCGGCCGCATGCGCGGCGGGGCCGGCGAGGGCTACTCATGGCTGATCTTCCCGGCCCGGCTGTAGGGATGGACGACCACGACGAGCTGTCCCGCGTGCTCTGCCGGTTCTACCTCGGGGAGGATCGCTTGTTCAGCGCCGTCTGCCATGAGCGGCGACTGACGTCGCTCCGGTGGGCCGCCCTGCGCTGGCTGGTCGATGACCACTTCCGCCGCACCCGAGGCGAGCGCCACCACTGCCGGGCGGCGTTTCATCGCGAGCGCGCCGAGCGGGCGGACCTGGATCAGCGGGCTAGGCTGGCGGGGCTGTAGGGGCGCGCCGGAGCGTGTCAGATTCGTGCCAAGAGGCCGGCGCAGGCCGGCGCGTCGCTGCGCATTTTAGCAAGACAGGCGCGACGCCTTCAGGTTGATTTTCGTTCGACGCCAGTATTTTACACCGACGCCAGCTTGCGATAATGGGGTGGTGCGCGCCTAAACTTGGGCCGTGCCTCGTGCACGGCCTCTTTTTTCGCGGGCCGCTAAGTGCTTGATGCCTAGCGAAGAATGCGCTTCTCCACTCCTCGCACCATCTTCGTCTCGTATTTTTTGTGCCGCGTTTGTGTCGCGGCGGGGGTTCGCGGCGCGCTGGCCGGCGGGCGGGCCTCTCGAACGTGGCGTATTCGGTCCGCCACGTTCTCAAGATGGTCGCCCCAATAGAGGTTCTCCGGCCGATTGTCGTCGGCCACACCATTCCGATGTAGCGACATGGGCTTGTCGTCAGGCGGTGCGCCGTGGAAGGCCATGGAGACGAGACGATGAACCCCGATCATCACCTGGCGGCCTCCCGGCGATACGACCGTTACATTCTTGTGGCCCGTGCGGGTCGTCTTCTCCTTGAGCGCGCGGCCGACCCATGCTCGTCCGCTTCCACTCACGCGACGGATTTTGCCCATAGTGGACGCCTCATAGTCGGGGAATTGAGGGATCGAGCGCCACTCGACGCGCGCGCCACCCCGGTCCTCTGCCGCCAGTCGCTCTACATAGGCGCGACGCTCTGGCCCTGCCGTCGCCAGAAGGCAGAGTATGGCGGCGAGCCTGCTAGGGGACTCGCCGCCTGTCTTGGTGAGGTGGTTCAGGGTCTCGACGCTCTCGCCTGAAAGAAAGGCAAGGGTATCGATCGAGATCTTGAGGCGCTCCAGTCGGCTTGCGAGACTGCGCCCGTAGTATCTGATGATATCTGACATGATAGGTAGAGCATATCTAGAATTGCGCTGGTTCTCAATCATTTGCGGCGCGGGCGGCCTCGTTTTGCCGGCGTCCGCGACAGGATGCTGGCGGCTTTCCGCTCGGGTCCGTCGGGGTGAAGATAGTTGTCCGCCACGATGCGGAGCGTCTTCCAGCCGCCGGCGTCAGAGATCGCCTTGGTCGACATGGCCCCGTCCAGCGCCGTAGCGAAGCTGTGGCGGCCGGGCTGGTGCGTCCCGAGGTAGTCGACGCCAGCGCCAGGGCAGACCCGCCTCAGCGCCTGCCTGACGCCGGCCTCGGACGTGTAGCCGAACAGTCGGCCGGCTCGCGGCGGCAGCGCGCGCAGTTCTTCGACCATCTCTGGCGTCAGCGCCATGCGCCGCGGATCGCCGTTCTTGGTGCGGCCGGCGGCGACGCTGGCGTCGTCGAGATCGGCGTCGGCGGGCTCGAGCCGGGCCGCTTCGGAAATTCGGAACCCGGTCTGGTAGAGGAAGAGCATCAGCGCGCGAAGGTGGACCAGACGGCGGCGCGCGGCCTCGGCGCGGACGGCGTCGACCCAGTCATAGCCGACTGCCCTCTTCCGAGCCTTCGGCCCGGTCGGGTAGCGGATCTTGATCGGGTGGCACCACTGGTAGTTCTCGGCGGCGAAGTTGATGATGGCCGCTGCGGGCGTGATCGCCTGCCGGCGCCTCGTTGCGGGCTTGGCGTCGGGATAGAGCTTCCGCGCCATGTCCTTGAGGTCGCCCGGCGTGATCGTGCGCAGCACGCGGCCTCGGAGGTGCGTAATGATCGGGGCGAGGTAGCGGACCGGCTTCCCCTGGTCGATCAGGTGGAGGATGTATTTCTCGGCGGCTTCGTCGAACGTGGCGACCGCCTCGACGCCGTAGACCCGTTCTCGGTGGAGCTTGGTCTCGGCGGCAGCCCGCAGTTCTTCAGCTTGCTCCGGGTCGCGAGTTCCAAGGCTCTCTCGTATGCGCCGACCACCCGCGGTCCCGTGGAGGTGCGCCCAGCCGTCACGCCACACGACCTTGAGGGCCATCCGTCTCTCCGAATCCGCTCTATCTGGTCAGGATAGAAGACCCGGCGCGGGCGCGCCTTTCCAGTCCCTCGGAGATCGTAGTGAACGTTGGGCTCGAGGCGGCCGACGACGTCGATCATGGCCCGGTAGGAGATGCCGAGCGCCACGGCCGCCTGGCGCATGGTCAGGGGCGCGGCGGTCATGTCTCCCGCGCCTCCATCTCCAGCCAAAGCCGATCTCTCACACAGAGGAAGCACTCTCCGTCCACCCATTCGACCGTGTTGTGTCCGACCTTGCAGGGCGGCATCTTATGGGCAGTCAGGCGGCCATCCCGGCCGAACGTGACACCGCGCATGTGTCGCCTGTGCAGGATCCGGTCAGGGAGCTTCGGGTGCATCCCGCGCCTCCATCCGTGCGATCTCCGCGGCGACGAGCCAGCCGAGGGGGGTGAGGCATTCACGGAAGTCCTCGCCGTTGACGTCACACCATTCGGTGTAGTGGGCGCGCATCGCGCGGTAGCCGACGTTCCCGCGCGACCTCTTAGTCGGCCCCTCTACAAAGAGACGCAGCAGCCACCGCCTGATGCCCGGCGTCAGCAAGTCCGCGATCTCGCGCGCCCGCGCTTCGTCAGGCTGGGTCACTGGCGATCCCTTCCGCCAACTTCGGCCATCCGTAGTCCCTCGGCTGCGTCACCGGCACGTCGTCCCGGCCGCACCAGCCGCAGGGCGAGCCGATGTGCATGCAGGCCTCCCGGCGCGACGGCCTGCCGTGCTTCTCGCCGCAGTCGGCGCAAATCCACTCTGGGTAGGCGTCAGGCTGGGTCATGCGATCATCCCTGCTTTCCAGAGGGCGCACGCGGCCGGGTTCGGGAGTGCCATCTCGGCCTGCTTGTTCATGTGCCAGGCCAAAGCGATGGCGATCTGCATGGGTTGCAGGCCCGCCTCGGCCATGTCTGCAACGGCGATCTCGACCATGCTCAGGGCGCGGCCGAGGGCTTCGGGGTCAGGCTGGGTCATGGGGCTTGCTCCATTTCGCCCTGTGCGCCGCGATAGCCTCCCGCGCGGCTTCTGCCGTGGGCGCGGGCCATGCCGCGGCGAGAGCCTCGGCCTCCTCCCGCCGGCTCCGCAGCAGGAGGATACTCACCCGAGCCATTCGGATGCCGTGCAGCCGGTCTGCGTTCTGGGCCTCAGCTTCGGCGAGAGCTTCATCCACAGCGTCGAAGTCGAGGCGCTGGAGCGCGGCGTCGGCACGGGCAAATGTGGTGGGTGTCATTTCGGCTCCTCGGGCTGGGGCGCGGCGGCCCGGTCCAGTCGCTCGATCTCGGCGAGGATCAGAGCCCCGGCTTTGACGAGATCGCGGCGGCGGGTGGTCGGCTTCCACCATGCCCGCTCCCAGGTCCAGACGAAGCACACATGCCGCCAGAACTGATCGAACTCTTTCGGACTCAGTGCGAGGAACGCCTCGGCAAGCTCATCTGGTTTCATTTTCATGTGGTGGGCTCCTTCAGCAGTTTCTCGATCTCGCGCGCGGCGTTGTCGTAGATGGGCGCGATGGCGCCGGAGATCGCATCCAAGGGGTGCCACGGCGCTTCTCGCCCGGCAGGCCCCGCGTAATAGCGCCAGGTGCGGAGCCCGCGCATGTCCTCTGCACACGCCCTGCACCGCGCCGCAGCGGCCTCGACCCCGGCGCGGTAGCCGGCGGCGTAGTCGTCACTCCGGGGCATCGGTGGGCTCCTGTAGGGCGGCGCGGGCGGGGTTCGCCGCCTTGGCGGTCTCGAGCTTGCGGACGTTGTGCGGGTGATCGGTCGGGTACTCGGCGGTGTAGTAGGCGTCGAGCTCATCGGCCGCTTCCGTCAGCGCCTCCCGCAGCCGCTCCCGCTCCGCCTCCAGCGCGGCGATCCGGGCGTCTCGCGCGGCGAGGGCGGACGCATAATGCGCGTGGATGGCGTCGCGGGTCTTTTCGTAGCCCGCGACCGCCGCCTCCGACCAACCGGTGTCGCTATCCTCCGGCCCGCCGTCATCGAACACGGTGCAAAGCATGATGGCGAGATTGTCCTCCTCGCCGGCGATCTCCACCCAGCCGAGGCTAGCCCGCAGTTCATCCGCTTCCATCGTCTCTACTCTCCTGCCTCTGCCGGGGGATGCAGGCGAGCGCCGCCCCGGCTCGACGTTGCAACCGCGGGTCCAGCGCCGCGTCCTCGCTGCATTTCGGTGAGGGCGCGGATGGCGACCGCGTACTCCAGTCCGCCACGATCGCCTTCGAGCCGGGGGCGAAGCTCATTGGTCGACCCGTAGACCACGCCCTTGGCCTCGATCAGGCGCGCGGCCGCTTCGACGCCCGCCGCGAAACCACCGGCTCGTGCCTCCTCGCGCTCCCGCACCAGCCGGTCGCACGTCTCGCCGAGGGCGCGGATCGTCTCCAGGTGCTCGGCGCAGGCGGGGCACGGGGTCATGTGCGCACCGGCGGCATATCGGCCTCCCATGTCGCCTTCCCATCGTCGTCCATGATGGACATGACCGCGATCCGGACCTTGCGCGATCCGCGACGTTCCGCGGCGACATGAAAACGAAACTCTCCCTCGTCGCGCAGGCGGAACAGCGACAGGTCGTCGGCATCCCACTTCCACCCGCCAGGCTGGCGCAACATCGGCGGCAGGTAGAGCGAGGTCTCTTCGATCGCCCATGCGAGAGCGTCACGCGCCGAACGCTCGGCATCAGTCATAGCTTCGTCCTCCATCACCGCGCCCCCTCGCGTCCGCCGCCGCCCGCGCTGTTTTGTCCGGGCATACGCTACCGCACCACCGCGAGAACCCGGCGCATCGCCTTGCGCTCGTAGTCGAGCCCGTCGACGCCGAGGCCCTGCAACGCGTCCGCTGGCGTGCCGCCGTAGTGCGCAACGAACATCGCCTCGACCAGGGCGACTTCGGCCTCGCCCGCGCGGGGGCTGGCCTCGGGCTGATCCGCGGCGGCGGGCGGGAGGGGGCGGGTCATGGTCGGTCCTCGCGGGGAATGACCTCCCAAGCCGTGCCCACACCCTCCCAGAGCGCGCTCCAATGGACCTCGTCGGTCTCCGTGTCCCAGACCTCAGCGATTTCGGCCCGCGCGTAGCGGCCGAAAGTGTCCTTGTGCTCTCGGAGAGCAGCGGCCTTTGCATCGTCAATCCTGTCGAACAGGCCGCAGCAGTCGTCCATGCCGCCAGAAGGGCGGGAGGCATCCATGATGGAGAATGCGACGAACCGTTTCATCACCCCGGCCTCCCCATCAGCACGTCGAGCAGCCGCGCGAACCATCCGTGCCGCACGGGCTCCCACGTCGGCTGCGGCGGCAGGCCCGGCGGCGAGACGTGACGCGTCGCGGGGCGGGTGGTCAGATACCGCTCCGGGTCGATCAGCCCGGCCCGGCGGTAAGCGGTGGGGTCAGCCGGCATGAGATGCGTCCTCGAGTTCGGGCTGGTTCGCCAGGTCGATCAGGACGTCCGCGTGGCACGGTGCGTCGAGCGGGCACCAGCACGCGAGGTCTCTGCCGCGCAGCTCGTAGAGCCGGCTCAGGATCGCCAGGCGCTTCGCCTCAAACAGGTCCGAGCCACAGGCCCATGGATTGCCCGCCAACCAGTCCTCAAACGCTGAAACGGCGCCTCGTCGCGTATACCCGGCTTCCTCGGCGGCGCTCACGGTGAACGGGTTGCCGAACGCGCCAGGGCGGCACACGACGACCGCGCCAGCGGGCTTCTTCCATCCCTTCGTCCGCTTCAGTTGGATGCGCTTCGGCCGCATCACCCCCTCGCGTCCGCCGCCGCCCGCGCTGTGGTGTCCGGCCAAGGACGTCGACGGCCTTTCATCTGCTCGTGCGGCCTCGCCCGCGCGGGGGCTGGCCTCGGGGTGATCCGCGGCGGCGGGCGGGAGGGGGCGGGTCATGCCGCGTCCCCCGGCAGGACGAACTTCCCGCGCCACGTCTGCCATGCTCGCGTCACCGCGCCGGTGCCGGGGAACAGGTCATGCAACTCGTCGTCGGGGCGGGCGGCAACCATCTCAAAGGCCCAATGGCAAAGGCTCTCGGGCTTGGCGCCGGTCAGGCCGCGCTTGAGCGTGATCGGGCAAGCGTGCCAGTCGCGCATGACGGTGCGCTTCGAGACGACCGGCTTCCGCGCCGGCTTCACGATGACTGGCTCCCAAGCGTAAGCGACGGAAACGTTGCGCTTGAACGCTGCGAAGGTCTTGGTCCATGTCATCCAGCGCGCGCCGGTCTCCGCGACAAGCGGGGCGAGGGTCGCCATCGACAAGGGCGTCGCGGCGGCGTGCAGCACCCATCCGTCGAACTCGCGCTCCAGCCGCTCGATCAGCGCGGCGTGATCAACCTCGCCGGCATAGTCCGGGTGATCCCTGTAGAGATGAGCGCAGCCGATGTAGGGCGGGTCGGCGTAGGCGATTTCCACTACCCCGGCCTCCCCATCAGCACGTCGAGCAGCCTCGCGAGCGCGGCGCGGACGCCGGTGCGCTTCGGCTCCCACGTCGGCTGCGGCGGCAGGCCCGGCGGCGAGACGTGCCGCGTCGCGGGGCGGGTGCGGAGATAGCGGGCGGCTGCGTCCACGCGCTCCCACGCCTTCGCTTCCTCGCGGGCGAGGGCCTCGGCGTCGCCAGAGTGGAACGCCGCGGCATAGGCCGCTTCGGCAAGGACGAAGGACCGGCGCTCCGGGTCGATCAGCCCGGCCCGGCGGTAGGCGGCTGGGTCAGCCGGCATGGGATGCGTCCTCGGGTTCGGGCCGGTTCGCCAGGTCGATCAGGACGTCCGCGTGGCACGGTGTGTCGAGCGGGCACCAGCACGCGAGGTCTCTGCCGCGCAGCTCGTAGAGCCGGCTCAGGATCGCCAGGCGCTTCGCCTCGTATAGGTCAGTCCCGCACGCCCATGGGTTGCCGGACAGCCAATCCCTGAACGCAAGCACAGCGCCCTGCCGCGTCTGGCCGGAACCCTCTGCCGCGCTGAACGTGAACGGGTTGCCGAACACGCTGGGCCGGCAAACGCTGATCACGCCAGTCGGCTTCCGCCAGCCTCTCGTGCGCTTCAATTGGATGCGTCGCGGTCGGTCAGCCATGGCGACCCTCCGGCATCCCGTTGTGCTCTACGCCGTCGAGGAGGCGGCCGGCGGCGGCCTTGCCGACCGGCACGACGCGCAAGACGCGATCCCCATGGAAGCCGTGGCCGCCGGCGAGGTTCAGCCAGCGACCGGCCGGCGTGTCGCGCGCCACCACGTCGCAGCGCCGCCAGTCCGGGTCGTCGCGGTCTCGGTCGTAGACCGCTTCCCAAGCGCCGTTCTGCTTGTGGAAATAGGCCACCCTCGCCGCGGCGCACTGGTCGCGGAGGGACCGCGCCCAATCCGGATGCAACGGCCGGGCGCCGCGCCCGCTCTCGCCGCCGACGATGACCCAGTCGATATGCGGTTTGATGGGCTTGTTGATCCGGCAGGTGAAGTTGGGGCCGCCAGCCGTGCTCTCGGCGTACATGAGCGCCTGCCCTGTCGTGGCGCTCCAGCGATGACGCGCGTCCCCATCAGCGAATGGCATCGCCTCGAGATCGATCGGCCCCAGCAGCGGCTCGGCCGAGAGGAAGCGCACTGCCGCCGGCGCCGCGAGGAGGTGCGGGATGCGCTCGTCCGCGGTGGCCTGGTTCTCGACGCTCGTGCCGAGCCAGACGTTCGGGAGGGGCCAGTCGATCCCGGAGAGGTAGTCGAACGTGTTGTCGCCATCCTCCATCATCCGAGCGCCGGCATCGGCGATCCGCTCGAACAAGTCGGTTTCCTCGTGATCCTTGGAGAGATACGCCCGCGCCCGCTCCGGCCGCTTCGTCAGCACCTGGAACGTGTGCCGCCGCGCGAGCGCCATGACGGCGAACACCCGGTCGATCCACTCGTCGGGCACGTTCTCATGGAACAGGTCGCCGTGCGCGCAGACGAAGATCATGCGCGGCCGGCGCCAACGCAGTGGCTGGTCCAGCCACTCCTCGTTGAACCGCACCTTGCCGGTGAACTTCGCCTCGCCCGCGGCATTGACGCGCGCGAGGCCCTTGCGGCTCGGGTGATGCTGCAACCGCCCGGCCGCCAGCGTCGCCGCGTAGCAGTGCCGGCAACCCTCGGAGACGAGCGTGCAGCCCGTGATGACGTTCCACGTGCTGTCGGTCCATTCGATCGAGCTGGTCTCAGCCATGCGGCTTCTCCAGCGCCGGGAGGGCGTCCTTGCCGTAGATGGCCTGCAGCACGTCGAGGTTGAGCTCGCGGTGCCGCGGGTCGATCTTCTTGACCCCGCGCACCTCGGCAGCAACGGCCGCGGCGCGGGCGGTCTCACCGATCGACAGATTGATGGTGATGAACCCGCCATTGCTGGGCGGCGGCGGCGGGGGTGGCGGCGCCTTCATCAGGCGCAGCCAGATCAGCAGCCGCTTCCAGCGCGGACGCCGGGGCGGCAAGTACTTGGCGAAGTAGCTGGGGCGAAGCGAATCGCGCAGGAGCCGCGCGGCTTCCTTCTGGATCAGGTCGTCCATGCTCAGCTCCTCCGCTCCACCGTCCCGTCGATGCGCCGCTTCCAGTTCGACGCCCGCGAGCCTGGGATGATCGCCTTGCGGCCGGTGATCTTCTGCGCCTTCGCCCGGAGGCGGTTGGCCTTGGCGATTTTCTGGACGTCGCCGCCGGCGAGCGAATCCCGGTCGCTCGTCTTCGCGCGGTGGCAGGGCGCGCAGAGCACCTCGCAGTTCTCGAGATCAGCGCGGCCGCCGAGCCCGTCGGGCAAGACGTGGTCGAAGTGGTGGGCCGGTGCGCCGGGGATGCCGAGCTTCACGCCGCAGCCATCAGCCTCGCAGCAGCCGCCGGCCCGCTCGAACGCCTGCGCACGGACCTTGGCCGGGAACTCGCGGCGGCTCACGACCGCCTCCGCGCGTTGACGCGGGCGCGCTCGAGGAGCGTCACGGCTCCGCCGATAGCCTCCTGCTCGACCTTCGCCCATGCGGATCAGGTTGTCGGTGCTGCCGACGCGGGCGGCGAATGCGCCGGCGTCGTCGCGGATCGCCGCCGCGGTCTTCTGCGCGACCTTCTCGCTGGCGCCAGACGTCACCAGCAGCTCCTCGATCGCGACGGTCAGCGCCGTCACCATCAGGAACAGGTGGTCCTTGCTCATGTCGTGCATCAGACGAGCCCCTTCTCGACGAGAAGGCTTTCGGGCGCGGTCAGGCGCGCCGGGCGGCCGCGGCGGAGGTGCCCGCCATCGGGCGCCTCGATCTCCACCTGGGCGAGCGGGATCCAGACCTCAGGCGCGTCCTCGTCGCTCCTGACGAGCACGGCGCGGTCGGTGGCGTGGACGTAGATCACGTCGATGTCGCGGAGGTCGGATTTCATGGCGTCTCCCTGGGAGGCAGGAGGTCTAGGACATCGACGCCGAGCGCCTCGGAGAGCTTCGCGAGGGCGGTGTCCATGAAGACCTTGAAGTCGGCGGGGGGCATCGCGTCGAAGGCGGTGGAGTCCCGCTCTTCCTCGTAGAGCCCGGTGAACGGGTTCAGCACGAGCTCGGTGAAGCCGCAGCCCTTCACCAGCTTCTCGTGCAGGTGCTCGGCCGTCGGCCAGGCGCCGGTCGCCTCGACGGCCTTGGACAGGGCCAGCCAATAGAGGCGGTTCTGCGGGTTCGAGCGCCGCGAGCGCGGCACCAGGTCATAGAGCTGGCCGAGCGGCGCGCGGTCCAGCTCCTCGGCGTCGAAGGGGCCGGCGGGCACGAGCCCGCGGGCGCTCTTCTCCACCATCGGAGCCGGGGGCCGGGCGCGGCCGATCTTCGCCATGCTACTGCCCTTCCTCTGGCAGAGGATCGTGCGTGCAGAATGCGCCGGAGGCGGCCGTTTCCACGGTGAACGCCCGCGCCGCGGCCTCGCATGCAGCCGCCGTCGAGAAGTAGGCGGAGCCCGACGTGACGCCGCCGCCACTGGTACCGATGACCCAGATCAGCACGTAGACGCTCATGCGATCACCAGCCAGCCGTCGTCGACGCCGGCCTCCACGAACGCCTGCGCGGCCTCGATCTTGCGCCCGGCCGCGCCGGTCCCGCCGAGCCAGTCGAGCCAGTATTCCTCGGGCTCCGGCTCGCGCCCGGCGTTAAACCAGACCTCGGCCGTCGACTTGCCTGCCAGCGGGTTGCTGCTCTCGAACTCGATGGTGATCGAGCGGATCAGGCCCTCGCGCTCGGTCGCGTGGCTGCGGTCGATGAACCGGAAGTCGACGTCGGTCACATGGAACCCCGCCTCGCCGTTGGCGATCAGCCGATCCTCATCGGGCCGGAACGCCCGCATCTCCGCCGCCCCGAAACGCCCATAGTCCGACTTGTGCAGGATGTAGTCGGTCGGGCCGCCGCCGACGCCACGGTCGCCGGCGCCCAGGTCGATGCGGTTGAAGTCGAACACGTCCGGGTCGTCGCCAACCAAGGGCGCACCCTGCTTGCCGCGCGGCTCGTCGCCGTAGAACTTCACCGGGCCGGTGCCGGGGGTCTTCGTCAGGCTGTCGCGGCCTGGACCTCCGAAGATGGCGATCGGGATGCCGCCGGTTTGCCAGGCCGGGACGTTGACGATGATCATGTCGTCTCCCTCGGTCCCGCGGAAGCGGTAGACGAGGTCGCCATCGTTGCGGACCTCAAGCATGAGGTCGGCGAAGGTGACGATCTTCACGTTGGGTCGGCTCATTTCGTCGCCTCCTCGCCATTGTCGCGGGCCTCGAGGGTGGCGATCAGTTCCGCGAACTGCTTGGGCGCGTGCTCCTGCATCATCTCGGTGTCGTGGAAGTCGAGGACTTCCATGCTGCGGCCGATGGGGTAGTCGACGACGTCGCGATAGATCGCCTCGATCGCGCCGGCATAGCTCGGCTCGTCGTCGTCGGACGCCTCGGGCGTCGGCTCATCAGCTGCGGGCGTCTCGGCCGGCGGCGCCTTGGTCTCCGTCTTCTTCGCCGCGGCCGCGGCCTGCGCCCTGGCGCGTACCTCTGCCATCGGATCGGCTGCGGGCGCCGCGCTCGCGGCGGGGGCGGCTTCCTTCGGGGCCGCCGACGCCTCGGTCTCGACCACGTCGCCGCCCGTATCGACGTCGCCCTCAATCACGCCGTCGTCGTCACCCTCGGTGACGGGAAGGCCGCGCGTCGGGTCCATCGCGAACGCGGCGTAGTCGGCGCGCGCGCCGTCGAGCACGGACGCATGCACCACCTCGCTCGCCATCGGCATGAACTTCGTGAGCTGGCGGATCATGGTCTTGATCGCCATCGCGTCTTCCGCGGTCGTCCACGGGCTCTCGGCGGTCTTCCCATGCCTCACCGCGTCCTGCCAGCCCTTGGAATACTGGTCCCGGTGGGCGAGGATCTTGGCCCAGGGCCAGCACACGAGGATGACGGAGCCGTTGGTCAGGCGGACGCAGGCGTAAGCGTGGAGCTTCTCGCCCTTCTGCGGCCCTTCCTCGTGCTCGAGGATCTCGGCCGTCCCCTTGCGATAGGCCCAATGGTGGTCGTCTGAGTAGTGGACGCCGACGCTGATCCCAGCGAGCCGGTCGGAGTTGTGGGCCAGCTGCACGTAGCCGCGGTAGCCGATGATGAGCTGCGCCTCGTAGACGTCGCGCCCCTCCTTCTTCGACTTCCAGCCGTTCTTGAACGGGATGATGTAGGCGTGCTGCAGCGGGGTGTTCGCCTCGAGGCCGAGCGATGCGCACGTCATCATGCAGCCCAGCACCGACAGCGGCGTGCAGCGGTCGAGGTTGCGGGTCTTGTCGAGCGCGAGCGCGAGGAGGCGCATCATGCGCTCCGGGCTCATGTGCGACGCGGCGACCGTGGCGAGCTGCGCGCGCGCCTGCTCGTTCGACAGGAGCTGGCGCACCTCCGTCACCTGGCGCAGCGGGGTCTTGGAGACCATGACGTTCACGCCGCACCACCCTTCCGGTGGGCGCGATCCGCGTCCGTCTCGATGATCCCGATGACGGGCTTGGTGCCGAACGACGGCGCCGACACGACGGCCTCGACGATGCCGGGGATCCAGCCGTCCTCGCCGCGCGGCGCGGGCAGCTTGACCTTGTCGCCGATCTGCACCGGCTCGCCGTCGTTGTGGTAGGTGTAGGTGCGCTTGCCAGCCGCGAGGCTGACGGCGATGAACTGCGTCACCGGACGGACTCCTTCTCTTCGATTTCGCAGCCGGCCGGGATGACGCCATCCCACGCCTTGGCGCGAACCCGCGCGTTGAGCGCGCGCTGGATGGCGTCGATCACGCCGGGATCGGCCTCGACCTCCGTGAAGGCGAGGCGCAGGTGCTTGATGACGACGTGCTTGGTCTTCACGAGCGCCATCGCGCGCCCCGTGCCGACATCGCGGCCGACGCTGACCTTGACCGGCGCGGCGGCGGCGCGGGCGGCTTCGGCGGCGTCCTTCGCGGCGGCCTCCGCCTCGACCTCGCCGGAGACGTCATGGCGTGCCTGCGCGGCGGCCAGGCGCTCGGCGGCCAGGCGCTCGGCCTCCGCCGCCTCGGCGCGGGCGCGCTCGGCAGCGGCCTCGGCCGCGACGCGCTTGCGGGTCAGGAAGTCCGCCACCAGCGGCCGGAGCCGCTTCACCATCGCGTCGTAGGTGGTGACGATCGGGTTGTAGGCCCCTCGCACCGCCTTGACGGCGTCGTCGTGCGGCTTCCGTGCGGCGGCGAGCTCCTCGTCGACCGCGCGTCCGAGCTTGCGCGCGCCCTCGATCAGCACCTTGACCGCGTCGGCATCGGCGTCGGTCTCGAGCTCGCCCTTGTCGAGCCACGCGCCGGCGGCGTCAGCCCACTCGCGGGCTTCGGCCGCGCGGCGCTCCACCGCGTCCGTGTCGAACGGCGGCGGGCGGTTGCCGCCGATCACGGCGGCCGGGTTCAGCAAAGCATTGTCCATGCTCAGTCCTTGCTCATGGTCTGGTGGGGCGCGGCGGTCCGGCCGCGACGAAGTCGAAGGGGACCAGGGTGGCCTGCAGGCGCAGATCTGCAGCGCGAGCGGCCATGATCTCGTCGAACGCCTCGCGGGTGATCGCGTGGTAGACGAGCCCGATGGGCAGGCTCCGACGGCGCTGGCCGTCGATCTCGTAGATGAAGGTCTCGTCGCGGGTCAGCTCGCCCGTCGCCGGGTCGATATCGCGGTCGATGGTGATCCGCACCGGCACCGGCGGGCCGCCCTTGACGAACCGAGTGCGGAACCAGCCGCACGGCGGCTCCCAATCGTGGCTCGGGCTCATGCCGGATCTGGTTCCGCCCGTCGCGCGCTCGCGCGCCAGCATCGCCGCCCACTCCGCGTACAGGGCGGTTCGAGTCGACGGCTGGCGCATGGCGGGCATCAGCCGAAGATCCAGAGCGCGATGATCGAGAGGGTCACCAGCGCAGAGGCGACGACGACGATCGCAAGGCCGGGGCCGACAGGCTCCGGCGCGGTCTTCGGCATCTCCTCGGCGGCGAGGAGCCAGTCTCGGATCTTCGCAGCATCATCGAGCGTGATCGGACGACCGGCCATCACCGGTCCTCCGCCGCCTGGGCAGCGTAGTAGGCCGTGTCGTTGCAGCGATCGCAGGGGTCGCTCTCGTCGGCCCGCAGCGCGCGGTCGCAGGTGAAGCACTGCGGCGGCTCGGGCGGCATCAGGTCGCACGGGTGCTCCCCGACAAGCGGGACGAACTCGCCGCCAGCGACGTAGCTGAACAGCGTCCAGTCGACGTACTTGCGCACCCTCACAGCCAGCGGCTCGTAGGCGCCCATGTCATCCGCGAGCACCTCGTACTCGTCCCCGCCGCGGGTCAGGCCGGTGTCGCCCTTCCTGAACGTGTGCGTCATGCCCGCTTCCTCGCGAGCGCGGCGGCGGTCTTCTTCGCCGCCGCGAACAGGCCGAACAGCTCGCGCGCGGCCTCGAGCGTGTCCGCGTCCTTGGCGGCAGCCCACATGCGGTCGGCCTCGCGGCTCGCGTGGAGCCAAGCGCAGATCGCCGCAGCATCCGCGGTCGTCGTCTGGCGCGGCGTCACAGCCCGAAGTCCTGGCGCGCGCGGCCGCTCTTGCCGTGCCAGTAGGTGAGGGCCGCGACCACGTCGGCGACGAAGGCGGCGAGGCACACCGCGCCGATGGCGATCACGCCGCCGGCAAGGGCGATCTGGAACGGAACGATCTCGGGCATCAGGAATCCCCCCTGTGGAGCGAGAAAGGGGGCCGCGTCTTCAATCCGGTCAGGACGATCGGCGGCCTGACTACCTATCTACACGCAATTGCGTGCATCGTCAACGCTTCAAACGCAATTGCGTGTAGATGGCCCGGCGAATCGCGCGGAGATAGCGCCGTGGTTAATCGCGCTCAGGTGGAATTTGCTGAATTTTGAGGCGTCTTGCTCGGTTCGAGCGAGGACGTCCGTTTTCTATTGTGGCCGCGGCCAGGTTGGCGCGTCGCGCTGTTCCCGCGACCCTTCATCCCAGAGCAATGGGGGAATCGAATGCAGGACGTGTGGCGGCTGTTCGACCTGTGGCGGAAGCTTAGTCCCGGCGACCGCGAGGTCGCGATCCAGTATCTCGTTGAGCGCGCATGCCCTCAAAAAGGCGGGCAGCATCCTCAACCAGCTCAGGAGGCAGAGCCGAAGCGGCGTTGATGAACCTGGCGGTGGTCTCGTCCATGCGGACCCCCGTCAGGACGTAAAGCGACGAGGCCGTGCCGAGCTCGTTGAGGATCGCCACGAACTTGTTGATGGTCGGGGCCGATTTTCGCGTCTTGGTCTGGGTGAGGTAATTCTCGCCGAGCTTTGCGGCCATGCTGATGGCACGCAGCTTGCGGCCGTCCTGGGCGATCGCTTCCCAGAACCGAGCGCGCCACGCGTCGTCGCCGTCGTCAACTTCATCACTCATGGCCACCACCGATAGCACGCCGCGGCGTGCGCCGCTCGCACGATGTTTCGTGGTGGTTGACGTGCACGCAAAAGCGTGTAGATTTGGTTTATGAAAAATCCTCAGCTCATGGCCGACATCGACGCCTTCTTGGCGGAGACCAAGATGGGCGAGTACCGCTTCGGCTATCTCGCAGCCAAGAACGGACGTCTGGTCGAGCGCCTTCGCGCTGGTCGGCGCGTGTGGCCAGACACCGAGATCAACGTCCGCGCTTTCATGCAAGCCAGGCGCGCGCTCGACCGGAGCAAGAGCGCCGGGGCGGCGTCATGACCGCGGTCGCCGAAAGCGACGGCCTGACCCGGATCATGGCCGCGCTGGCGCGCATGGACGTCTGGGAGCACCGCCTCATCGCTGCGGCGATGGACCAGGCCGGGCTTACCGCTTCGGCGGAGCCATGCTCTCGAGAAGAGCAGCTAGCGCATTTCGCTGATCTTCACCAAGCGATGCGGCGGCGCGGATGATGCGAGTCGCGGGCGTGTCCTCATCCAGTGGCGTCTGGTACCCGAAGTTGCGCATCAGGATGATCAATTCGTCGCCGGTCAGCCGTCGATCGCCGCGGAAGACCTTCGAGATCAGCTGCTCGGACAGGCCGAGCATCTCGCCCACGGTCTTCTGCAGGAGTCCGCGCGAAGTGGTCTCCGACCTCAACCAGTCAACCAGATCCACCACCGGACTCCATCAGCCGCCACCCGGTCGACGATAGGCGGTTTTCGCAAGTCGGACAACACGCCCGGTCTCGGGGGAACCGAGACAATCTCAGAAGAGGGATGCATGAACTCCTCATTTCTCATGGCGCTTTCGCGGCACGACGGCGGGTCGCTCGTCGAGAACGCCGACGAACTGCTCCAGCAGTGCGTCAAGGACGTCATCCGCTACGGCCAGACGGCCAAGCTGACCATCACGGTGACGATCAAGCCCAACGGCGAGAAGGCGCTCAAGCTCATGGCGGACGTCAAGGCGACCGTGCCGAAGCGGCCGCAGGGCGAAGCCTTCTACTACCCCACCGAGGACTTCGGCCTCACCCGCACCCCGCCGAAAGACGAGGCTGACGGCCTCCTGGCGCGCATCGGAGAACGATAATGTCGGACGATCACCGCACACTGATCGACGCCGCGGTCGAGAACATCCCCATCGCCCGGGTTGAGAGCGTCGCCGGCTACTCGCGCATCCGCGCCGTCGTCAAACATCCGAACAGCATGGTGGCGTTCGAGGACCTCGAACGGTTCGCGGATGCGCCCGCGCGCATCAAGCAGATCGCAACCCACGAGACCCCGCGGAGCTTTTCCGCCTACGTCAACGCCTTCGGCGGCCCCAGCACCCGCATCTTCGCCTCGCTGGCGGACATGAAGGTTGTCGCGGCGATCGACTACCACAGCATCAGCGAAGCGTCGTGGGCCACGCACAAGGCGACGTACCCGGCCGTCTTCGCGCCAGCCTTCGCCGCGTGGCACGCGGTCAACGAGAAGCCCATGCCGCAGAAGCGGTTCGCCGAGTTTCTCGAAGACCGGGCCGAGGACGCCGTGACGCCGGAGCCCGCAGACTTGCTCGAGGTCGCCGCAAGGTTCGAGGCGGTCCGCAACGTCGATTTCAAGTCGGCGATCAACATCAGCACCGGCGAGCGGCAGTTCCGCTACGAGGAGAAGGACAGCCCGGCTGGCGCGGTTGCCTGCCCGAAGATCATCCTGCTCCAGACGCCCGTGTTCCAGGGGAGCGACCCGGTCCGGTGGGCCGCGCGTCTCGCCTACGACATCAGCGACGGGAAGCTGTCGTTCACGGTCAAGATCCACCGGCTCGAGGAGCTGCTGAACGCCGAGTTCGAGCGCCTCTGCGACGCGATTGCGGTCGACTGCCCGAGATTCCCGATCCACCGCGGCAAGGCCGTCTAGAAGACCCGCGCGCCTCGCTCACCGCCGGCCCCGCCTCGCGCGCGGATGTAGGGGGCCGGCAGACACGCCCAACGGGCGTTTCCTCCCACCAACTTCCCGCCGGGCTGATCCCGGCGGGCCTTTTCCCAGCGTGCCCGGCTATGCCCCAAGCCACCCGACCCCCCCGCCGGCGAGCACCAGACCGCCCGGCGCGACCACAAGAAGCTGTTCCGCTACGACGAGGTCCGGCAGAGCCAGGACGAGCACTTCCACGCCTGCATCCTGCCGAACAGCCAGGAGTTCCGCTGCCTCTACGTGCCACCCTTCGGCACCTGAGCGTCGTGCAGCACATCGTCAACGTCTCCGGCGGCAAGGACAGCACCGCGGTCTACCTGCTCGCGATGCAGCGGGGTCGGCCGTTCCGCGCGGTGATGGCCGACACCGGCCATGAGCACCCGCTGACCGTCGAGTATGCCCGCCTCCTCTCCCAGCGCAGCGGCGGGCCCGAGGTCGAGACGGTGCGCGCCGACTTCTCGGCCGAGACCCTGCGCGGCGGCCGCCAGCTCGGCTTCGACAACTGGCTCGCCGATCAGGATCCCGACGAGGGGCTGTCCTGCTCGTCGCAGTACGGGCTCTGCGAATGATCGCCCACGACCGCGTCGACATCCGGGTCGGCGACTGCCGCACCCTCCTGCGCGCGATGCCGGCCGAGAGCGTCGACTGCGTCGTGACGTCGCCGCCCTATTTCGGCCTGCGCGACTATGGCGCCGGCGACGCAGAGATTGGGCGCGAGCCGACGCCGGCCGAGTTCGTCGCCGCGCTGGTCGACGTGTTCCGCGAGGTGCGGCGTGTCTTGCGGCCGAGCGGCACCGCATGGGTGAACCTCGGCGACAGCTACGCCGGTTCGTGGGGATCGAGGGGGCGGCAGGGCTCCGGCGGGCTGATGGCCGACCGAGCCGTCGCGCGGAATCGCACTGCTGGCTACCAGGTGCGCGCCGCCGGCGTGAGCAAGAAAGGCACGCCGCCAGCGGGCATCAAGCCGAAGGACTTGATGATGCTGCCGGCGCGCCTCGCCATCGCCCTATGCGACGATGGCTGGCGGCTCCGCTCCGACATCATCTGGCACAAGCCGAACGCGATGCCGGAGAGCATCACCGACCGGCCGACGAGCGCGCATGAGCACGTCTTCCTGCTCACCAAGGCGCGACGCTACTTCTACGACGCCGCGGCGATCGCCGAGCCCGCGACGCAAGCAGAGCGCCGGGCCACCTTCCGCGGCGGCGCCTATTGCAACGGGTCGACCTACGACAACAGCGGGCCCGGCGGAAAGTCGACCGAGACCGGGAACATCAAATCCGAGATCGCGACCCGCAACGCCCGCAACGTCTGGACCATCGCCACCGAGCCCTTCACCGGCGCGCACTACGCCGTCATGCCGACCAAGCTCGCCGAGCGGTGCATCCTCGCCGGAACAAGCGCCAAGGGATACTGCTCGGACTGCGGGGCGCCTTGGGAGCGCCAGATCGAGCGCGTCGATCAGGGCTATAACGGGTCGCGCTACGGCGAGCGCGCCGTCGCGGCGACAGGCGGCGCGCGGAGTGGCGGCACCGCCAGATCGACGCTCGGGTCGTCCAACGGCCGGCTGACCGGCAAGACGGAAACCGTCGGGTGGGCAGCGACCTGCGATTGCGGGGCGGCCCCGCGTCCTGGCCTCGTCCTCGATCCCTTCGGCGGCGCCGGCACCACCGGGCTCGCCGCTGCGCGCCACGGCCGCCGCGCCATCCTGCTCGAGCTGAGCCCCCAACACGCCGAGACGGCGCGGGCGCGGATCGCGGCGGAGTGGCGGGAGGGTCGCGCCGCGCCGACGGCGGATGTCACGCCCCTGGCGCTCTTCGGCGACGCGCCGTGAGCGGCCGAAAGCCCTGGGAGAAGTGGTACCCGCAGCGGTGGCTGTCGGAGACGCGCCTCCGCCTGTGCTCTCGCGAGGCGCGGTCGTTCTGGCTCGATTGCCTCTGCCTGATGATGCAGGAGAACAGCTATCGGCTCGAGGTCGAGGGGCGGCCCGCGACAGTCGACGACCTCTCACGAATCCTCGGCGACGATCCTCGCACCGTGCGTCGCCTCCTGAAAGAGCTGCGCGAGCGCGGCGTCTACGACGTCGACGGCGGCGGGTTCATCTTCAGCCTTCTCAACTTAACCGAAAGTGGCGATGGGCACCGGTCGCTGCCGATCGCTCTTCGGGAGGAGATTCTCCAACGTGATGGGAAGAAGTGCTCCTACTGCGGCCAGGTCGACGGCCCTATGGAGATTGACCACATCCTACCTGTCTCCAGGGGTGGCCGCGACCATCCGAGGAACCTGACTGTAGCCTGCCGCCCATGCAACCGCAGCAAGGGTGCCAAGACGCCCGGGGAATGGCTCGGGTGAGCGAAGAACCATGGTTTCGGCTCCGGCCGTCAAAGTTCATGGCCGGAATCCGAGGGCTGAACGCCAACGAGGTGAAGGCTTACTTCTGCATCGTCTGCCGGATCATGGAGCATAGAGCCCCGGTGGAAGAGGATCGCGAGATCCTCGCCACCTACTGCGAGATGCGCCAGTCGTCGTTTGACAAGGCGCTGGACCGATTGATCCGCCTCAAGAAGCTTCGCCGCACTGACGACGGACGCATCTCGAACGCATTCTGCGACGCAGAAATTTCGTGGTTGGAGTCCTACTCGGAAAATCAAAAGCGGGCAGGAAAAAAATCAGCGGAAAAAAGACAAGGAAAACAAAGGGCGGAGCCAACCGACGTTCAACCGACGTTCAACCAAGAAGATAGAGATAGAGAAGAGAAGATAGGTAGTGGTGGAGTCGCGGGCGCGAGCGACGCCGAGCACGACGCGATCCTGATCGCGGCAGGCATAGACCCCACCAAGGACGTCACCGGGAAGTGGCTCGGGCTCTCCGCCCAGCACGAGGTCGCGAGCTGGCGCGCCCTCGGCCTGACGCAATCCGAGATCGTCGACGTGATCCGCGACGTCAGGCGCGGCGCGCGTCACCCGCCCTCGACCCTGTCCTACTTCCGCCAGCCGATGCAGCGCGCCGCCGGCCTCAAGGTCGCTGCGCCACTCGACCCGATCCCGCCAAGCGACCAAGCGACAGGAGGTTCGCGACATGGACGACAGCCCGACTCCCTCGACCGCACTCAGCGCGTCATTGCCGGCGCTGCCGCCCGCGCCCGCGCCCGAGAGGCACGAATGGCTGGCTGGCAGGATCAGGACCCTGCTCGTCCACTTCTACCAGCCGGGCCTGTCGACCCCGGAGGAGGAGGCGGTTCTGGATGACTGGCTCGCCGTGCTCGACGGGATCGAGGAGCGGTGGATTGAGGAGGCGTGCATCGACTACCTCCGCGACCCCAGACGCGGGCGCGGCGGCTCGCCGCTGCGCCCCCTGCCGGCCGACGTCTACGACCGGGCTCGGAGCGCCCGCGCCAAGGCCACCTACGGCGTCCTCATGGCGGCCAAGGCGGCGATCGATGCCGAGATCCCCGACGGGCAGGGCCGCGTGAAGCCGGCGCGCGTCGCCGAGATCATGCGCGCCGCCGGCTTCGATGGCCCAGCCCCGTCGCGCATGCCGCAGCCTCGCCGGTTCGGAGGCGGGGCGTGAAGCCCAAGATCACCCGCCGCGCCAAGGTGGTCGGCATCCCCGGCCAACCCCGCCACCTCGTCGCGTGCGATGGCTGCGGGTTCGAGATCGCCGTCGTCGCCGGCGCGACGGCCGACGGCCAGGCCAACCGCAAGCTGGTCGCCGCCGGCTGGCGCATCGGCCGCAAGCGCCACTGTCCCGACTGCATCGCCGCCGAGCGTCGCGTCACCAACGAAACCCGTCCCCCGCAGGAGCCAAAGCCGATGACGCAAGCCGCCGTCACGCCCATTGCCCCCGCCGCGCCGCGCGCGCCCAGCCTCACCGACCGGCGCCGAATCATGGAGGCCCTCGAGGGCTGCTATGACCGCAACGCCGGGCGCTACGTCGGCAGCGCGACCGACGCCACCATCGCCAAGGGCCTCGGCGACATCCCCACCGCCTGGGTGGCCGACCTCCGCGAGATGCTGTTCGGGCCGCACGGCGACAACGACGACATGGAGAATCTCGTCCACGACCTGGGCGAGCTGCACGCGCGGCTGACGAAGAACGAAGCCGAGATGTTGGCGCTCGCCGAGCGGTCCGAGCGCGACCGTGCCGAGATCCCGAAGATGCACGCCCGCCTCGAGGCGATCCGGCGCGCCGTCGGCCCGCGGGGCGATCGGCTATGAAGGTCGAGCAGACTGTCGTAGACCCAGCATGCGCCTGTGGAGCCCCGGCTGAACTCCGCGGCGCCGACGCGAAGACCGGAGCCGACCGCTACCTGTGCTGGACGCACGCCCGCACGGCACAGGGCGTCGTCCGGTGCATCATGCTCGCCGTCGAGAGGCAGAACGCCGCCGCGGAGCAGAAGGCGGCGGAGCTTGCGCGTCCAGAAGCAACTGCATCGCCGCGGCCGCCCGCTGCGTGATCGGCCTCTTGTCGGTCTCGAACTCGCTGATGCGAACCTGACTGCCGTAGCCGAGCCGGTCGGCCAGCTCGGCCTGCGTCAGCCCGAGAGCCTTGCGAATCCCCTTGAACCCTTCCGCGGTCATCGGATCAAGCGCCATAGCCATCACTCCGCGGCGTAGCGGCTCGGCCCAACCGCCATGTCGGCGCAGTTGGCGCTCACCAGCGCGGCGGCGAGGTCTGGGCAGACGCTGTTGCCGACGCAGGAGCCCTGCTGCGCCACGGTCAGGTTGACGGGCCGCCCGTTCTCGTCGATCCCCGTCGCGATCTGGTAGCCGTCGGGGAAGCCCTGCGCACGGAACCGCTCCCGCGGGGTCAGCATCCGCATCCCGATGTCGACGATCGCATAGGTCTGGCCCTCGATCTCGACCGTCACGAGCCCGAAGCGCGGCTTCGTCGTGTCGGTGTGCATCGGCTCGTCGAGGCGCGGATCCTGGTCGGTCCCGTAGTATTTGGTCAGGAAGGCGGCGACGAGCGAAGCGTGCGTTCCGCCGGCGGTCTGCGTCCAGAGGGGGGCCTCGACCGAGCCGGCCTCGCCGGTGCCGCGAAGGTGCGCGAGGTTCGCCGCCATCAGCCCGATCGGAGCTGCGCCGCCGGGCCGCTTCACGAAGCTGTTCGCGGTGATCGTTGGCGCCGGCTCCTCGAGGTCCGCCCCGGTGCTGTTGCCGTTGAACTTGATCAGGTTCGCCGCCACCACCGCCTGCTGGGAGATGCCGAACTGACCGACCGCGACGACGGTCGAGAGCGGCTTGTCGATCTCATGCCCGACCACGCCGGTGTTGTGCTGCGCCAGGAAGGCCGCCACGACGGCATGCTTCGCGCCGCCGGCGACCTGGGTTCCGATCGGCGCCTCGATGTCGAGGCTGCGCGGCGCTTGCCCGGGCCGCTCGCCATAGCCGGTCTGCACCATGGTCGCGGCGCGCATCGTCATCACGAACGGGCGCGGGTTGTTGAGCACGTAGCGCACCACCCCGCGCGCGATCCGCCGCAGCGTCGCATCCGCCAGCGGCCGGCGGGCCCTGACGCCGTGCTTCGCCATGATCTCCTCTGCGGTGTCGAAGATAGAGTGGCACGGCAGCGACCAGTCGATGATCTCGGCCGCGGTCAACCACGGCTGCAGCTTGCCGCGCTTCACCGCGGGCGACCTCTTCGGGTCGCCATGCGTTGGCTTCGGCCAGACGATCCGCTGCCCGTCGCTGCGCGCGATCACGAACAGTCGCTTCCGGATCGTGGGCGCGCCGTAGTCGCAGGCGCGCAGCTCGCGCCACTGCACCCGGTAGCCTGCAGCCCTCAGGCGCTTCACCCAAGCCTCGAACGTCAGCCCGCGGAGCTCAGCGATCGGCTGTCCATCCTCGCCCACAGGCCCCCAGGTAATGAACTCCTCGACGTTCTCGAGGATGATGACGCGTGGCCGCTCCGCGCGCGGAAGCTCGGCGTAGCGGCAGACCACCCAGGCGAGATCGCGGACGTTGCGATCCCTCACCGACCCGCCCTTCGCCTTGCTGAAATGCTTGCAGTCCGGAGACGCCCAGAGGAGCCCGATCTTCCGCCCGCGCGCGACGTCGGCCGAGGGATCGACGCCCCAGATGTCGTTGCAGAGGTGTTCCGTCTCCGGATGGTTGGCGCGGTGCAGCGCCAGCGCCGCGGCGCTGTGGTTGATCGCCACATCGGGCGAACGGCCAAGGGCCATCTCGATCCCGGTCGAGGCGCCGCCGCCTCCGGCGAAGCTGTCCACGATGATCTCGTCGAAGGCCATAGGGTCTCCCGTTCCGCGTTGGGGCGGACTTGCTATTTCGGATAGTTGTAGGCATGATCTGCCGGAGCAACTATCGCAAAAATATACGATATCCGTATAAATGGCTATCCAAAACCGCAAGTCAGACGCATGGAGCCCCTGAAAAATCCCCAATGGGAAGCCTTCGCGAGAGCGGTCGCCGCCGGGGAGAGTATCTCCTCCGCCTATGAGAAGGCCGGCTTCAGGAAGCACTCCGCCAACGCTCAGCGCCTTGCCAAGCGGGAGATCATCAAGAGCCGGATTGAGTGCCTCCGTGCTCAGCACGGAGTAGTCGTGAGAGAGGCGATCCAGCGCACGGGCATCACGGTCGAGGAAACCCTCGCCGAGCTCGGCCGCATCGGCTTCTCCGACATCCGCGGCCTCTTCACCGAAGGGGGCGGCCTCAAGCACCCGAGCGCGTGGCCCGACGATCTGGCCCGCGCCGTCGCCTCGATCGAGGTCGTCACCAAGGTGCTCCCCACCGCAAAGGGCGAGGATCCAGAGGTCGAGTACGTCCACAAGGTCCGCCTCTGGCCCAAGACCACCGCCCTCGATGCCATCGCCAAGCACCTGCAGATGTACGTCGAGCGCAAGGAGGTCGAGATCGGCGTCAACGCCCAGCTCGCCCAACTCCTCGACAAGGTCGTCAACGCCCAGGCCGCGCTTCCCATCGGCGCGCAGCGGTCGAGTCCGAACCTGCGCGTCGTCAACGAGTGAAGGACTCGCTCATGACCACCACCACCGACCACGTCACCACCCAGGAGGCCGCCGGCTGGGTCCAGCGATGGATGGAGGACGTCGAGTGGATCCGTGACGTCCCTCTCGCCGCCAGGGCGTTCACCGACGTTGAGATCAAGCAGATCAAGGCGGCCGGTCCCTGCGGGATGCGCCTCGTCGAGGTCGCGGCCCACCCCGCCGTGGTGGTCGAGGTGCAGTCGTGAGCATCTTCAACTCATCGAGCACGCTCATCTTCGCGGAAATGGACCTCTCCGAGCGCAAGCTGGCCGCCTACGCGATGGAGACGAACCGGATCCAGCAGCGCGACCCCTATGAGGGCCTGAGCGACATGATGCGCGTGATCCGCGGCACGGCGCGCGACGTGGCCAAGCGCATGGTCTGGTGCTGACATGGCCGAAGCCGACGACTTCGACCCGGAGGCCTACCAGCGCGAGCGCGACGCCCGGGATCTAGCGATCCTCGAGGCCGCGGATGCCGGCGTTGACGTCGCCTCGATCGCAGGCACGCACGACCTGACCACCAGCACCCCCACGCCCCCGGAGACCTGACCATGCCCAACTTCACCCACCGCGACGTCGCCGATGCGCCGCTCACCCTGATGCGCAACACCGCGACCCACATCTTCTACCTCTCCGACTACGCCGCGACCTATCACGCGCTCAACGACCTCGCGCTCGGCAACCACGCCGCAGGCATGGCTTCCGCGCCGGCCGACGACGTGGACAGCGGCGGGCGCTTCATCCAGTGGGTCGTCGCCACCACCGCCACCTACACCGCCAACGGCGAGGTCACGCACATCGCGATCGTCGACGGCAACAGCCAGAAGATCCTGCGCATCAACGAGGTCGCCGAGCCGTGGCAGGCCGCCGTCGGCCGCCTCATCAGCATCAGCGCGCCGATCCGAGCGATCCAGGGGCGCGAAGGCGACTGACGCCCATGCCGCGAAGCGCCCTCCATCGTCCGCGTCTCGCGAACGTCGCCAGCCTGCCGCCCCTACAGTGGGGCCAGGTGACGGGGATCGTTGCCGCGGACGGAGGGGGCGTTGTCGTCTATCTCCCGCCGCTCGTCACCATGCAGGTGCAGGGCGGGCCCGCCGCGCCTGCGCCCGTCACCATCATGCTCGGCCCCCTGACGTTCTCGATGCCTACCGGCGTGGAAAGCCCGGCCAGCAACGTCTCGTTCACCCTGCCGCCGCTCACCGTCACCACCCCGACAGGCGCGAGCCTCGAGGCCGCCCCGATCAGCATGCTCCTGCCGCCGCTCACCCACGCGCCGATCGTCGGCCCGGGCGCGCAGATCGTGCCCCCGCTCATCACCCTGCCGCCGCTCACCATGATCGTCGTCGGCCCGGCCGAGACCGAACCGAGCACGATCCTCGGCGCGATCGAACTGGAGACCCTCATGCCGACCACCATCGAGCTTGATCTGAGGGAGACGCGATGAGCACCGCACCGCAGGACCGCGAGTGGAAGGCCGGCACGCGCGGCGCCGTAGGCGCGCCAGGCGGCGACTTCATCTTCGAGACCGGAATCGACATGACCGGCGCGTCGCTCCGCGCCGTGCGAATCCTGCCTCCCGAAGGCGATCCGGTACTGGTTTCCTCCGGCGTCTCTGTCGTCTCCGGCCAGCCCACCAAGGTCCGCTGGGTCGTCACCACCGAACACCTCGACACGCCCGGCCTCTACATCCTGCGCGTCTACGCCGAGTGGGCGGACGGCAGGCGGTTCTACAGCGGCGAGGCGCAGCAGGAGGTCATCGCGCCGTGACGCTGTCCGCCAAGCACCTCAGTTCATCCGACGTCGCCGACATGCTCCGCGGCGGCATGGGCATCGAGGACGTCAAGGTTCGGTTCGGCCTGTCCTGGCTCACGCTGAACAGCCTGATCAGCGCGGCCGCCGGCGTCGACATGAAGCCGTATCGACGACTCTCCGCCAAGGCCGTGCAGCGCCACGGGAGCGCCGCGTGCCAGTAGTAATCCTGTCCTGGCCCAACCCGGTGCTCTCGCCGAACGCGCGGCCGAACCGCATGGCGAAGGCGCGCAGCACGAAGAAGGCGCGCGAGGAGGCGTTCTACTCCGCGCGGGCCGCAGGCGTGTATCGCGCCGGCCCGCAGGAGACCGCCACCGGCATCTCCCTGCGCTTCCTCCTCTGCCGGCCGAACGTCCAGATCGACAAGGACAACGCCATCGCCTCCTGCAAGGCGTTCCTCGACGGCATCGCCGACGCGCTCGGCGTGCGCGACAACCTCCTCGAGGTCGACTGGTCGCTCGGGCCCGTCGAGAAGCCCGGCGCCGTCATCGTCGACGTCACGGGGCTGCGCCGCGCATGATGCAGGGCGAGATCACCCTCGACCCGCGCCTCCTCGACGCGATCGGCGACAAGCTCGCCGACCCGTGGTGGCGGCTCACGTCGGGCGTGCTCTACAAGATCATGACCAAGGACGACCCGTCGCAGCCCGGCGCGGTCATGCCGTTCATCCCATACCCCGAGCAGATCGAGTTCCTCGAGGGTATGTGGTATCGCAACATAATCCTTAAGGATAGGCAGAGAGGCTTCACTACCGCCGGCGTCCTCTACCTACTCGACCACACCCTTTTCGTTCCCGACCAGCGGTGCGGCTTCATCGCGCACACCGAGCCCGACGCGCGGGCGATCTTCCGCGACAAGGCCAAGTTCGCCTACGACAACCTCCCAGAGGCCTTGCGCGAGCGCATGCCGCTCAAGAGGGACTCGGCCGAGGAATTGCTCCTCGCCCACAACAACAGCTCGCTCCGCGTCTCGACCTCGATGCGATCGGCCACGATCCACCGGCTGCACGTCTCGGAGATGGGCAAGATCGCGGCGAAGTTCCCCGACCGCGCCAAGGAGATCGCCTCGGGCGCGCTGCCGGCCGTCCCGCTCCACGGCGTCGCCACGATCGAGAGCACCGCCGAGGGCGCGAGCGGCGTGTTCCACAAGTGGGCGACCGAGGCGCAGGCGAAATGGGAGAGCGCCGTCGAACTGAGCCCGCGCGACTTCAAGTTCTTCTTCTCGGCCTGGTGGACGTCGACCGAGCATCGCGTCGACCCCGCCCTCGTGCGCGTCTCACCCAAGGAGCACGAGTATTTCGACGGGATCGAGGGCTCAAAGCTGTTCCTCGAGCGCATGGGCGCCGGCGCGAAGATCAGCCCCGAGGCGCGGGCGTGGTACATCGCCACGCGCGATGGCCAGTGCTTCGGCGACCAGGCGCTCATGTGGCGCGAGTACCCGTCATCGCCCGAGGAATGCTGGCAACAGAGCGCCGAAGGGGCCTACTACTCCAAGGAGCTCGCTCAGGCGCGCGTGAAGGGCCGCATCCGGCCGACCCTGCCGATCGCCACCGGCGTCGGCTGCAACACGTTCTGGGATCTCGGCTCGCGCGACGGCGTCGCGATCTGGGTCCATCAGCACGTCCACCCCGAGCACCGCTTCATCCGGTTCGTGGAGGGCTGGGAAGAGCCGTTCAGCACCTACGTCAAGCGCCTCGACGACATCGCGGAGCGCGACAATCTGGTCTGGGGCATCCACTACCTGCCTAACGACGCCCTGCAGGAGCGTCAGGGCGAGACCGAGCTATGGTCGCCCCTCCTCCTGCTGCAGCGCCTCAAGCCGACGTGGAAGTTCCAGGTCGTCCCGCGCGTGAACGAGCTGCGCGACGGCATCAATGCGGTCCGCCAGGTCTTCAACGAGTGCTGGTTCGACGAGACCGAGACGAAGGAAGGACTCGTCCACCTCGGATCCTACCGCAAGCGGCGCAACACCGCGACCGGCTACTGGATGGAGGAACCGATCAAGGACGAGCACACCGAGGCCGCCGACGCCTTCCGGCAGTTCGCGCAGGCGCACCACATCTTCAAGTCCTCCTCCGGCCAAGGAATGCGCCGCCCCAACCGGAGCCGCACATGAGCATGAACTCCCGGCACGTCCTCGACCTCCGCAACACGGCCTTCGAGCAGCGCCACGGCGACATCATCGCGGTCGGGACGTGGTTCCTCCTCGACGATGACGCCGAGCCCTGCCTCGTGCTCATGCGCCGGCGAGACTTCGGCCGCTTCGACGTCGAGAAGGTGACGCCCTGCGTCGTCCGCATGCAGAACCTCTGGATCTACGACCAGGAGCGCGGCCAGCCAGAGGCGGCCGCCACCGAGTGCGTGTCGATCGCCGCGACGCTCGACATCGGCGTCGGCATGCTCCCGGCCATGCGGGTGCTCTCGATCATCCGCGACCACATCGGTGACGTGATCGCCATGCCGCCGCGGCCGGACGTCCACCGGCGCGTCATGGCGGACATCCTCGTCACCAACCGCGGCACCGGCGCCCAGCAGCATGTCGAGGTGACGGACGATGTTTGAGACCAAGACGAACCCCGACGGCTCGACCTACAGGAGCCGCCAGGCGACCTACCAGCCGGGCGACCGCGGCGGCGTCACCCCGAAGAAGCGTGACATCGTCCCCAAGGTCAGATCGAACCTCGGCGACAAGCTCGACAGCCCGCAGAACCGCGACCTCTACGGCGCGCTCATGGGCTACTTCCTGCGCGAGATCGAGGGACACCGTGAAAACCGCGTCGAGCAGGATCTCGACCATCGCTGCTACGACAACGACCAGTGGGACGCGCGCGATCTCCTGACGCTCAAGCGGCGCGGCCAGACCCCCGTGACGCTCAACGTCACCGCCACCACGATCAACTGGATCCTCGGGACCGAGCTGCGCTCGCGAGTCGACTTCAAGGTGCTGGCCCGCAAGAAGGAGAACAGCGGCGAGGCGGGCCGCAAGACCGAGTTCCTGAAATACCTCGGCGACATCAACCGCGCGCACTTCCACCGCTCCCGTGCCTTCGGCGACTGCGTCAAGGGCGGGATCGGCTGGCTCGAGGACGGCGTGCAGTCCGACGAGGACGGCGAACCCGTCTACAGCCGGTACGAATCGTGGCGGAACATGTTCTGGGACCGGGCATCCACCGAGCTCGACCTGTCCGACGCCCGCTACGTGATCCGCACGAAGTGGGTCGATCTCGACATCGTCGAGGGCTGGTTCCCGAAGCGGGCGCACGTCGCGCGCCTTGCGGCCCAGCACAACAGCTATCTCGGCGCCTTCGACCTCGCCCTCGGCGACGACGTCATGGACACCGCCGAGCGCGAGATCGCCGACCTGACGTCGACCCTCTCGGAGTTCGACTATAGCCGGCCACGCGTGCGCGTCATCGAGGTCTGGTTCCGCAAGGTCACGAGGGGCCTGCTCAAGATGAGCGGCGGCCAGTTCGCCGGCGAGGTCTACGACCCGTGGAGCGAGGGACACGCGGCGGAGATCGCCTCGGGCGAGGCCCAGGTCATCGAGACCACCGGCATGCGCATGCACTGCGCGATCATGACGACGGCGGGCCTCCTGAGCGTCACGGAGTCGCCCTACCGCCACAACGGGTTCCCGTTCACCCCGATCTGGTGCTACCGCCGCGACAGCAACAACCTGCCCTATGGCGTGATCCGCGGCCTGCGGTCGATCCAGAACGACATCAACTGGCGCGCGGCGAAGGCGCTGCACATCCTCTCGAGCAACAAGATCGTCACCGAGAAGGGGGCCGTCGACGACATCGACGAGTTGCTGGAGGAGGCCAGCCACCCCGACGCCGTTATCGAGCTGAACGCAGGCTACCATGGCAAGTTCACCATGAACGCCGACCGCGAGCTCGCGCCGGCGCACATGGAGGTCATGACGCGCATGATCGCCATGATCGAGCAGGTTGGCGGCGTCACCAACGAGAACCTGGGGCGGCAGAGCAACGCGAAGAGCGGCATCGCCATCGAGCGTCGCCAGGATCAGGGCGCCATCTCGACCGCGATCCCGTTCGACCACCTCCGCCTCGCGATGCAGATCTCGGGCGAGAAGCAGATCAGCCTGATCGAGCAGTTCTTCACCAAGCAGAAGCAGTTCCGCATCACGAACGCCCGCGGCAAGGCGACCTACGCCTCGATCAACGACCCCGCCGACCCCGAGAGCATGGTCGCGTTCTCCAAGGCCGACTTCGTCATCAGCGAGGATGCCTGGCAGGCGACCGTGCGCGCGGCGCAGGCGGAGCAGCTTCTGGCGCTGGCGCGCGAGATGGCGGCCACCGCGCCCCAGGTCGTCGTCGTCATGCTCGACCTCATCATCGACAGCCTCGACGTTCCGAACCGCGAGGAGCTGGTGCAGCGCATCCGCGCCGCCACCGGCCAGACCGACCCGGATTCGGACGAACTCTCTCCCGAGGAGCAGGCACGGAAAGACCAGGAGGCCGCCGCCGCGGACCGCGCCATCCGCATGGAAGAGGCCGAGATCGCCGACAAGGAGAGCAGCGCGGCGCAGAAGAAAGCCGCTGCCGACAAGACCGCCGCCGACGCCCTTCTCGCGCAGACCAAGGACGTGCTCGAGAAGGTCAATACGCAGATGGCGGCCTTCAACACCGCCCTCGCCGCCATCAGCGCGCGCGGCGCGGCCCCGGTCGCCGACGCGATCCTGCGCGAGAGCGGATTCATCGGCCAGTCCGAGAAGGACGAGGCCGCCGAGATCGACGCCGAGGCCGGCGAGCTTGAACAGCTAGCCGCCGAAGGCGCCGCGATGCAGGAGGCCGCCGCGGGCGCGGCCATGCCTGACGACCAACCGCCCGCGTCGCCGATCTAAGAGGACATGATGCCCGACGAGCAGGAAGCACTGGAACAGCAGATGGAACTGGAGAAGCAGGCGCCCGTCGTCAGCTTCGACACCGAGCCGGCGATCCCCGACGTCGATTTCGAGGACATCAGCGACACCCTCACCGAGGAGGAGCGCGACGCGCTGGCTGAACTGGACGAACTCGGCGAGGAGGGCGAGCTCGAGCAGGCGCGCGCCGCCGCGACCGAGGAGGGCGAAGAGGGCGAGCAAGGGGATGAAGACCCCGATCCGCGCCTTGTGGCGCAGCCGGAGGCAGAGCCGCCCGCCGCGACCCCGGAGACGCCGGCCGATCCGCCCGCGCCCGCCGAGTCCGGCCCGACCACCGACGCGCTCGAAGCGGCGCAGGCTGCGCTTGGAGCCCCGCCCGAGTGGACGGAGGCGCAGGCAAACCGCCTCAGGGAGATCGGCGACCGCAAGGCGCTCCTCGACCGCTTCGACGACGGCGAGTTGACCCGCGAAGAGCTCGACGCGCAACTCGAGGAGCGCGAGACGCTGGCCGCCGCCGAGCGCGCGGCCGACAAGTGGTACGATCAGGCCGAAGCGATCGGGACGAAGCTCTGGGAGCACGCCCGCCTCGACTTCGCCGCCCGCCACCCGACCCTCTTCGCGGGGTTCGAGGACGGCGCGAGCGAGGAAGCCGTCAAGGTCTCGCGCACGTTCGACGACATCGTGCAGCGGTTCACCGCCTCGGAGCTCGCGACGGGGCTTTCGTTCTCGGCGGCGCTCGAGGAGTCGCGGCTCATCATGGCGCGCCGGCACCCGGATCTGATGCCGTCGGAGGCCCCCAAGCCCACGCCGACGCCCAAGCCCGGGCCCAAGGCGGCGGACCCGCGGGGGAAGGCGCGCACCGATCCCCGGCCCGCGCCGCCGATCACCCTCGCCAAGGCGCCGGCGACCGACGCCGACGGCGGAGCCGAAGGCGACGCATTCGCTTCCGTCAACCGCATCGCCGCCGAGGATCCGGCTCGCCTCGAGGGCATCGTCGGCCGCATGACGCCCGAGCAGGAAGACGCCTGGCTCGCCCAGACCGACCACCAGCGCGCCGGCCGGCGGCGCTGAGAGCAGGAGGAGCCGCGTACATGGCGCTTGTGACCACCATGAGGGTTGGCGATGCGGTCGAGGTGGATGGCCCCGCGAGGGTCATCTACCGCGAGCGCCGTGGCTCCGCGCCCGTCGTCGTCGTGGAAGCCCCGACGACGACGACCATCACCCGCGTCCGGCGCAGCATCGCGCCGATAGGCTTCGACCGCGCCAGACTCGCGGTCGCAATAGGCGACTGACCGAACGAGATAGCCAGAAAGATAAGATCTTTCCGAAATCGCAAGTCTCGCGTATAGTCCCCTCGAAATCTGGCCAGGACGTGCCACGAGCAACCCTCGTAGGAGCACGTCATGTCGGAATTTATGGTGGGCGTCGGCGACCCGCAGGCCGTAAAGCGGTGGGGCGCGTCGCTGGCCAAGCAGGTGGGCGGCAAGGCCTACTTCTCGAAGAAGTTCGAGGCGGTCGGCGACAACGCCGTGATCCAGCGCCTCACCGAGCTCGAGAGCGACGCCGGCGACGAGATCAAGTTCGACCTCGCCATGATGTTCCGCGGCGAGCCCACCGAGGGCGACGCCCGGCGCGAGGGTCTCGAGGAGAGCCTCCGGTTCTACCAGGACGAGATCAAGATCGACCAGGTCCGCCACTCGGCCGACACCGGCGGCCGGATGACGCGCAAGCGCACCCTGCACAACGTCCGGATGCTCGTTCGCGACCGCGAGAGCGACTATTGGGCGCGGTTCACCGACCAGGTGAAGTTCGTCTACCTGTCCGGCGCGCGCGGTCACAACGCCGTCGGTTCGTTCATCCTGCCTCTGACCTGGGCCGGACGCGCCGGGAACGCGCTCCACGCGCCCGACACCGACCACATCATCTACCCCGCGATCTCGATCACCGCGGCGAGCGGCATCACCGCCGGCGACGTGATGACCCGCGCCGTCATCGAGCGCGCCGGCACCCACGCCTCGATGATCCAGGAGCTCAACCCCGACAACGTGTCGATCCAGCCCATCACGATCGAGGGCGAGGAGCACTACGTCGTCCTGATGAGCCCCCTGCAGGCCCACAACCTGCGGACCGGGACCAACGCCGGCGACTGGCTCGACATCCAGAAGGCGGCCGCCGCCGCCGAAGGGTCGAAGAACCGCATCTTCCGCGGCTCGCTCGGCATGATCGACGACATCGTGCTGCACAAGCACAAGGACGTCATCCGGTTCAACAACTACGGCGCCGGCTCCAACGTTCCCGCGGCCCGCGCGCTGCTGCTCGGCCGGCAGGCCGGCACCGTCGCCTACGGCACGCCCGGCGGCCTCTCCTGGAACTGGGAGGAGGAGAAGGCCGACTTCGGCAACCAGGTCAACATCTCCTGCGGCACGATCATGGGCTTCAAGAAGACGCGGTTCAACGGCCGCGACTTCGGGGTGCTCGCGATCGACACCGCCGCCGCGCCCGTGAAGTAAGGAGCCCCGATCATGGCGTATTTCCAGTCCGATTGGGTCAAGGGCCTCAAGCCGATGCCCACGACCAACAACGCGAACGGGCTCTACTTCGTCCGGTTCGTCTACAGCTTCGCGACGGCCTTCGCGACCGCCACCGACAAGATCGAGCTCGGCATTCTCCCGGCCTTCGCTCGGCCTGCCGACGTCTGGCTCCAGCCGGTCGGCCTCACCGCCTCGAACGCCGTCGACATCGGCATCATGTCGGGCAAGGTGGGCGTGGTCGACGCTGGGCGCACCGTCGGAGACGAGTTCTTCGACGGGGTGGCGGCGGTCGGAACCTTCGTGCGGGGCTCGAACCCGGACATCTTCGGCGACGACTTCGCCCCGACCCCCTACGACCGGTCGATCGGCGTCCTGATGACGCACGACGTCTCGGCGGGCGCCGCGAAGAAGCTGATCCTGGGCCTGTCCTTCTACGCCGGAAACTGACGCGGGGCCGCGGCCGCGAGAAGGCGACACGACATGCGGCCCGCCCTGAACTCCGGGGCGGGCCGCTATCCTTCCGAGAACAGGAACCGTGACATGAAGATCGAATGCCTTGTGCTCCGCCCGGGTGGCTCGCGGATCGACGTCCCCGACTACGACCGCGACGGGAAGTTCGTGACCCTGCATTTCACCGGCCCGGCAGGCGGCCCGCACGTCGCCGACGTGACCGATCCCCGCCATGCGGAACTCCTCGCCGAGAACCAGCACTTCGTCGTGATCGAGGACGACGCCGAGCGCGACGCCCGCGAGGCGGCCGCGGCCAAGGCGCGCGCGGAAGCCGAGGTTGCCGCGAAGGCGGAGGCCGCGGCCAAGGCGGCGCGCGAGGCGGAGGAGGCCGAGGCGAAGACCCGCGAGGAGGCCGAACGGCAGACGGCCGAGATCGCGCGCGAGGCGGCCGAGGTCTCCGAGGAGATGGCCGCCGATGGCGTGGCGGCGGTCGCAGACCTCCCCGACGAGGGTGCGGCCGACGACCTCAAGGCCGCCCGCGCCCGCTACGAGGAGATCGTCAAGAAGAAGCCGTTCGGCGGCTGGAAGGTCGATGAGCTGAACCGGCGCATCGCCGAGCACCAGAAAGGGGCCTGATCGCCATGATCCCCGTCAACCAGCTGATGCGCGACGCGCGGATCCTGCTCCAGGACACGGACAGCCGCCGCTGGCCCGTCCCCGAGCTGCTGATCTGGATCAACGCCGGGGGCCGGGAGATCGCGACCCAGAGGCCGGAGGCGAGCGTCGAGAACATCCCCCTCCAGCTCGTTCCCGGCACCCTGCAGAAGCTGCCGGACCATGCGACGGGGCTCCTGCGCGTCATTCGGAACCTGGTCGGCGGGCGGCGTCCCCCGGCGGAGCGGATCGGGCGCGACGCGGTCACGATCATCCCCCGCGAGGTGCTCGATACGCAGACGCCGGACTGGCACAACCCCGACCGCCATCCGCCCAAGAAGGTGGTGGATCACGTCGTCTACGACGAGGCCGACCCGCGGAGCTTCTACGTCTTCCCGCCGAACTCCGGCGCCGGCCATCTCGAGGTGGTGATCTCGCGCATCCCGGCCGTCGTGGATCAGACCGACACGCCGAACAGCGTCGCCAGCTACTCGGGCAAGCATGTCCCGGTAGACCGGGCCTACCAGAACGCGCTGCTCGACTATGTCCTGTACCGGGCCTACTCCAAGGACGCCTCGTTCACCGGCGACGCGGAGCGCGCGGTGCGCTACTACAACGCCTTCGCCGGGGCCATCGGCTTGCGCCAGCAGCAGGGGGCCAACAACCCGAACGCGCAGAACTCGAACACGGTCCCGACCGCGCCCGACCGCTCCGTCCGGTAGGGAGGCCCGTAGGCCGTGCCTCGGATCGACGATCTCCTCCCGCTGATCGCGCCGTACGCTCCGGCGGCGCCCAAGCCGGCCATGCGGAATGCGCTCCGCATGGCCGCCATCGAGTTCTGCGAGCGCACGTCCTGCTGGCGCGACCGACTCACCAGCGTCATCGACGCCGGTCCCAGCCACGAGCTCTACGACCCGCAGTTCTCCGCGATCCACCGGATCGAAACGGCCTGGATCGACGACCGAGAATTGAAGCCGCGCTACTTCGGCGAGTTCAGCCCGGACGAGCTGCGCGCCGAGGGCGGCGCGTGCTGGATCACCCAGATCGACACCACCGTCGTCAGCGTCGTTCCCAACCAGGCCGGGACGCTCGTGCTCGACGTCATCCTCAAGCCCGCGCTATCCGGCGACCGCTTCGAGGACGAGACCCCGGGCGTCTTCATCCTCCAGTACCCGCGTCAGATCGCCGTCGGCGCGCTGGCGCGCCTCCTGTCGATCCCAGGCCAGAGCTGGACCAACTTCGTCGAGGCCGAGAAGAACGAGGCGAAGTTCGAGAGGGAGTGCCGCCGGAACGCCAACGCGCACCACAACGGCATGCACCGACCGCCCAAGCGCGTCCGGCCGCGGTTCCTGTAGGGGGGACGCGAAACATGATCGCGCTCACCAGCTTCCGCGGCATGGTCCCGCAGGTGCATCCGCGCCTCCTGCCGCCCGAGCACGCCCAGCACGCCAACAACTGCCGCATCGAGAGCGGCGTTCTGATGCCCGTGCGGCGGACCGCGCTCGATCACACGTTCCCAAGCGACACGCAGTCCTTCGTGCGCCACAACGGCGCATGGCTCGGCTGGAACGCCCTCGTCTCGGCGATCCCCGGCCCGGTCGCCACCAATCGGCTCTACGTGTTCGGCGACGGCGCCCCCAAGGTGATGGCGGGCGCCACGACCTATCCGCTCGCAGTGCCGCGCCCGACGTCAAAGCCCGAGGTAGTGCGGCGCACCAACCTCGAGAGCCTGCGCATCAACGGCACCTTCATCACGCTCAAGAACGGCGAGCAGCGCGGAGGGTCGACCTGGAGCTATGCGGTCGCGGTGCGCGCCGGCATAGCGACGGTCACGATCACCCACAGCACCGGCGCGACGCCGGCCGCGACCGCGGCGATGCTGAACGGCATCACCTACCGGAACCACAACACAGCCCTGATCCCATCCCTCAAGATCCTGCGCATCACCTCGACCAAGGACAACGGGGGCCAGACCCTCGACGCCTTCCGCTCGCGTGTCGGGTCGGACACGCGACGCCTCGAGAGCATCGGCTCGACCATCCGCGTCGGCGGGACGGAGCAGACCTTTGACTTCGGCACGCCCGACGTGCAGGACGCCGAGAACATCGCCGACCAGAACGACCCGCCGACCCTCGCGCTCTCCGGCCTGAACCCCACCTATGCCGCGGGCGCGGGCGACGTGCAGGTGTTCAGCGCCGCCGCGGTCAACACCATCGAGGCCGGGCAGGGCATCATCGAGGTGATCCTCACCGTCGAGGGCCTGACGAACGGCATCCTCGACTCCACGCAGAGGGTCGATTTCGTCTACGCCTACACCTTCGTCACCTCGCTCGACGAGGAAAGCGCGCCATCGCCGCTGTCGAGCATCGTCGGATGGTCGCCGGGGCAGTCGGTCCGCCTCAGCGGGTTCGCTGCGGCCCCGTCCGGCCGCGGCATCAACCGGATGCGCATCTACCGATCCGAGACCGGCGCGTCCGGGCAGACCGACCTCTACCTCATCGCCGAGCGCGCGTTCTCGACCTCCAACTTCGACGACGCTGTCGATCTCCTGCCGATCCAGGAGGCGATCCGGTCGCTGACCTTCGACGCGCCTCGCGCAGGGCTCCGCGGCGCGGTCTCCATGCCCAACGGCATGATGGCCGCCTTCGAAGGCCGCGACGTCTGGTTCTGCGAGCCGTGGCAACCCCACGCATGGCCGGCCGGCTACGCGCAGCGCGTCGAGCACGACATCGTCGGCCTCGCGGCGTTCGGCACGTCCCTCGCGGTCCTGACCACCGCGCAGCCCTACCTGGCGCAGGGCATGCACCCTGATCAGATGCGCCTGACCAAGATCGAAGGCAACTTCCCCTGCGTCTCGGCGCGGTCCATCGTCGACATGGGCTACTTCGCGGTCTACGCGAGCACGTTCGGCCTCGTCGCGATCAGCGAGGCCGGCCCGAAGCTCGTCACCAAGGACATCGTCTCGCGCCGCGCATGGTTCGAGATGCGGCCGTCCACCTTCGTCGGGAGCCACCACCAGGACCGGTACGTCGCCGCCCACAGCGACGGCGCCGGCGGCACGGTCTGCACCACGTTCGACCTCTCCATCGAGCCGCCGAACATCGTCGGCCTGCGCGCCACGCCGCAGGCGTTCCACAACATCGCCGAGACCGGCAGGCTCTACTACATCCACAAGGACAACATGCGGCAGGTGCGCGAGGTTGATCCGGTGTCGGGCCCGGACGTCGGCGTGCTCGAGTGGAGGTCGAAGCAGTTCATCTTCAACCAGGCGACCGCCTACGCCTGCATGCTCGTCGATGCCGACTACAACGAGTCCCGCGGCCAGCTGGCGGTCAAGGTGATCGCCGACGGCAAGACGATCGCGATCGCAAGCGAGGCGAACCGCATCGTCTGGATCCCCGGCGGCCGGCTCTACCGAAAGTGGGAGATCGAGATCAAGACGAGCATGCGCATCACGGCCGTCTACCTCGCCCACAGTCCGGACGAGATCATGAAGGCCGTCGGGGCCGCCAGATGACGAGGCGCGACTTTCGAGAATCGCAACTCTTCGAGCAGCTGGACGTGCTCCTCGGAAACCGCGGCAAGCAGGCCGACGCCGCCGTTCGGCGCGGCGATCTCGCGAGGATGATCCCCCAGGTTGCGGCGGTGTCCGACGCGTCGGGCCTAAGCGTCGAAGTGACCGAGCACGGCCTCCTGATCCGCCTCAGCATCCTGCAGATCTGCTACGTCGCCAACCTGGTGCTCGTCTCGGCCACGAGCGGACTCCCGCGCCTGCAGGTCGGATGGCGCTATCCCGAGCCGTTTGCATCGCGGCCGATGGTGCTTGCCACGCTCCCCAACGCGATTGCCGACTATACCGACATCCCTGACCGTGGCGCGCTGGGGGAATGGCTGACGACGCAGAACCTCGCGAGCGGGAACCTCGCCAAGCTCATGATCCCGGGGTCCGCGGCGCTTGCCGAGACGGCACGGATCACCCGCGTCCGCGCCATCGCGATCGGCCTGCACGTGCCGATCGACGGCTACAACGAGGTGTAACAGACTTGCGATTTCGGATAGTCTCAGCGGCATGACGGGACAGACGATCATCACGATCGACGAGCAAGCGACGCTCCTCCGCTGGGCGGGCGAGCGCACTGGCGTCGCCGACTGGCCGGCGGACAGCGAGGCGCTCGGCGTGCTCGACCACGAGAATGCGATCCTCGCGGTCGGTGTGCTGAACCACTTCCACGATCAGGGCGCCTGGATTCACATCGCGGCCGATCGCGGCAGCATTGCCTGGGCGACCCGTGCGACGCTCGCGAGCATGTTCTACGTCCCCTTCGTCCACTACGGGCTCCGGCGGGTGACCGGCCGCGTCGCCGCGAGCAACCGCCGGGCGATGATGCTCAACCTCCGCCTCGGGTTCGTGATCGAGGGGCGGGAGCGCGAGGCGCTGGACGGCGAGGACGTTCTCATTTTCGGCATGCTGGCGCGCGAGTGCCGCTGGATCGCGGGAGGCTGAAATGGGTGGTGGCGGCAAGGCCCCGAAGCCGGACCCGAAGATCGGCGAGGCGGCCCTCAAGATGGCCGCTACGGGCGAGGATTACCTCGGCTGGATGCAGGACCAGGCGGGGATCACGAACCGCTGGGCGACGGAGGACCGTCGGCGATACCAGACCGAGTTCCGCCCGCTCGAGCGCACCTTCATCGCCGACGCGAAGAAATGGGCAAGCGGCGCCGCGATGAACCGCGCGGCGACCGCGGCCCGCGCCGACGTCCGCAGCGAGACCCAGCGCGCCAACGAGGCGTCCGACCGCCAGCTCGCCGCCATGGGCGTCAACCCGAACTCCGGCCGCTTCGCCGGCGTGCGGCGCGCGCTCTCCATCGACAGCAGGCTCGCCGCCGTCGGCGCCGGGAACCTCGCGCGCGATCAGCGCCGGCGGGAGGGCATGTCGCTGATGGGCGACGCGATCAACCTCGGCAAGGGCATGGCCGTGAACCCCGGAACCTCGATGGGGCTCTCGAACAACGCGCTCTCTTCCGGCGCGCAGGCCGCCATGTCGGGCTATCAGGGCATGGGCAACCTGCTCGGACAGCAGGACCAGCAGCGCATGCAGGCATGGCAGGCCGGGCAGAGCGGCCGGAGCGATCTCTTCGGCGCGCTCGGCACCATCGGCGGCATGGCGATGTTCGGCGGCCTGCCCTTCCCGAGCTCGAAGAAGCTCAAGACCAACCGCCGATCGGTGAGGGGGGCGCTCAAGGCCGTGCGTGAGACGCCGGTGGAGGGCTGGGATTACAAGCCCGGCGCCGGGGACGGCGGCCGCCATATCGGCCCCTACGCCGAGGACTTCCAGCGCAACACCGGGCTCGGCGACGGCAAGAGCCTGAACCCGATCGACCTGCACGGCGTCACGATGGCCGCGGTGCAGGAGCTCGACGCGAAGGTGCACCGCCTCGAGCGGAGGGCCCGCAGCGTCGCGCCGATGAGGAAGGCGGCATGACCAACGTTGTCGACATCACCGACCGCAGCCCGAACCCGGCGCTGATCGAGATGCTCGAGCGCCTGCTCGGTCGTGCCCGCGCGGGTGATCTGCGGTCGGTCATATATGCGTCGGCCGGCACCGACGGAGCCACGGGCCACGGCTGGGCGATCGACGATCGGTCGTGGCGTCAGCCGCTCCTGGCCGAAATGATGATCGTTCAGAATGAGATGATGCTCGCCATGTCGGCCGCCACGAAGACCGGCGTTCTGCGGGATCTTCTCGAATGAGCATCGCGTTCAGCGGGGCAAAGGAGTCGGACGAGGATTTTCTCGCGCGGATCAAGCGCAACAACCTCGCCGGCCTTCACCGCGGCGTCGCCGCCGGATGGTGGGAAGACGTGTGCGAGAAGGCCATGCTTCCGATCCGCGTGTTCCGTCGCTCGGATTTCCATGAGACCGCGCTGATCGCACATGCGTTCGTGCGCCTGGGGCGATACGCGAGCGTGAAGGAAGCGAAGCGTGCCGGCTGGGCCGCGCCCTTGGAGGCCGGCACGTACCGAAGCGGAACTTGGATGATGAGGATCGAGGCATGAGCGGGTTCGCTGGCTTCCTCGGCGGCGTCGGGAGAGGCATGCAGTTCGGCCTCGACATGCGCCAGCGCAAGCAGGACAAGGCCGACCGCGAGGAGGACCGCGCCATGCGGCGCGAGGAGATGGACCTCCGACGTCAGGAGATCGACAGCCCCTCGACCCCGCCGTTCTTTCCCGAGGACGGCGGCCGCCGCCGCGGTCGCAGCGTCGCCGGCGGGAGCGGCCGCCCCTACATCACCGGCGACCCGGTCGCCGAGGACATGGAGCCGCACCAGCGCGCGTTCCTGAACTCCATTGCCGGCGGCGAGAGCAACGGGGCCTACAACGTCCGGTACTCGCCGCGAGGCCCCGTCACCTTCGACGGCGACGAACACCCCAGGATCTTCGAGCCAGGTCCGCACGGCCCGTCGAGCGCGGCCGGGCGATACCAGTTCACCGCCTCGACATGGGACGACGAGGGCGGCGGCGCGTTCACGCGCGAGATGCAGGACCGGCGCGCCTACAGCTTGGCGCAGAAGCGGTATCGCTCAACCACCGGCCGCGACCTCGATGCGGACCTCCGCGCCCGCGGGCTGACCGACGACATGATGGATTCGCTGACCCCGACCTGGCAGGCGTTCGGCAAGAACCGCCCGAGCCACGTCGCCACCTACAACGACAGCCTGCGGCGCTACTCGCCGGCGCCGGCGCCAGCCGCCGCGCCGGTCGCGCGCAGCGTCGCGCCGCCCGCGCCGCAGGCATGGGGCACCGTTCGCCGGCTGATGGCCGCGTGAGGAGGACGATTCGATGAGCAGCCCGGCCGCCAGCTTCATTCTCGGCGCGATCGACGGATACCGCCTCCGGCAGAACATGGCCGACGCCAAGACCCGCCGCGAGGAAGAGGCCGAAGATCGCGTGTGGCGCCGCGAGGATCGCGAGCTCGCGCGGCAGGACCGCGAGCGCCGGATCGCGATCGAGGATTCCGACCGCGCGCGCCGGATCGCGATCGACGACGAGAAGCTCGACGCATGGCGCGCGGACCAAGCCGAGCGCGAGCGCGAGCGCGAGGAGGCCGCCGGCGACCGCAAGGTGCTGGGCGACGCCCACAAGGCGGCGAAGGCGTCGCAGAAGGACGAGGCGGCCCGCGCCGGCCGCCGGGCGCGGTCGGTCGCGCCCGCTCGCGCGGCCGATCCGCAGCCCCAGCGCGCCGCGATCCCCGCGCCGGACCGCGACCCGGCCTACGTCATCCCGGGATCCGGGCTCGACCGCGCCGCCACCGGCCAGCCCGCGCGCCCCGCGGCCCGCAGCGCCGCGCCGACGCCGGAGCCCGCCGCTCCTTCCGTCGATCCGTCTGCTCCGATGGTCGAGCAGCAGCAGCCGAGCGGCTGGCGCGCCGCGCTCTCGGCGCTGAACCCCGTCGGAGCGGCGCACGCCGCCGAGGCGCCGGCCGGCGCCGCTCGCAGCGTCGCTCCCGCGCCTGCGCCGCCCTCCGCGCCCGATCTCAGCGCCTACCTGCCCGGGCCGTCGCCGATGACCGGAGAGGGGCCCATCGACGTCAACGAGCCGCCGATCCTGAATGCCGGCAAGCAGCCCTACGGGACCAGCCTCGTCAACGACGCCGCGCGCGTGCTTCGGGATGCGAACCGCGCCGTCGATCGCAACCTCCCGGCCGAGGTCGCCGGCGAGGCGGCCAAGACCGTCGCCGCCGGCGTGAACACCGCGATCAACCCCGCCGTGCGCTACGCCACCGGCGGTTCGGAGTTCCCGGTTCCAGAGACCAAGCTGGGCACGCTCCTCGAGGGCGGCCCGGGGCGCAGCGTGCGGCCGACGGCCGCCACCGCGCCACAGGAGACGAGCGGCGGAGCACAGGCCGCCGTTCCGGCGGGGACGCCCGCTCCCGCGGCCGCCGCTCCGCCACCGGCGGCGGCCGCACCAGCCTTGCGCAATGCCGGGCAGGGGCCGACCCGCGAGGCCGCGGCGCGCCTCAACGCTGCCCCGGTCCCGAGCGCCGCGCCGGATCCGGCGACCGCTGTGACGCCCTCGATCGAGGCGGCGGCCGCCGCGTCGCCGGCCGCGCCGCGCAGCGTCTCGCGCAGCATCGACCCAGGCCTGTCGAAGGACGCCCCCGAGGGCAAGCGGACGCGCTCGTTCATGGCGCACTACCGCGACGTCGCGGCGCCGAAGGTGGTCGACCATTACCTCTCGACCGGCCGCGTCGCCGAGGCAGAGGCGTTCCAGGCGTGGATCGATGACAGCGCGACCAAGGCGGGCATGGAGTCGTGGGCGAAGGGCGTGTTCGCCGCGTCGCGCGGCGACGACGAGGCGTTCATGTCGCACATGATGGACGCCTACGATTCCGCCGGATACTACGACGACGGCTACACGATCGACCGCAAGGAAAGCGGCTTCATCCGCAACGACGAAGGCGGCATCATCGGGGCGAAGATCACCCTGCGGGATCGCGCCGGCCAGGTCTCGGTGCAGGAGTTCGACGGCATCGAGGACATCTACCAGTTCGGGATCAACTTCCTGTCGCCCGAGGCCGTGTTCGAGCAGGCGATGCAAGCTGTTGCGGGGGCCGACGCCGCGCGCGCCGAGGATCGCAGGCACCAGCGCGCTCTTGAACTCGCCGAAGCGAGGCGCTCCGGCGGCGACGAGTTCGACAAGGTCTGGGACGACGTCGCCTCGGGTCGCCTCGATTGGGGTCAGCTCTCCGCCGAGGAGAAGGAAGCGGCGGTGATGTCCGAGCTCGAGGCGCGGCAGAGCGCGCGCGGCGCTTACGCGCAGCGATCGACGGCGCGCCGGCCTGTCGACGCGATGGTGCAGTAGGAACTACAGCCCGGGTCGGACGATTTCCGTGAAGCGGGCGACGCTGGGCGGTATCGCCGGCCCAGCCGCATCCCATGATGCTGCCTCGCGCGGCTTCGGCGCGTGCCAGAGCATCGGCGCGAGCCACGCCCACGTCGCGCGCCAGTCGCGCCGGCGCAGGCGGTGGATCACCACGGAGAGGAACACGACGAGCAGCGCCTGATAGGGCCAGACCGCCCCGACGGTGAACTCAATGTAGATCTTGTGCAGGATGTCGCTCATGACGCCATCGTGCCGGATGGAGCGGTTCCGGGCAAGCTCACGCATGGTTAACGCCGCATCGGAATGACTATCCTTTTCGGATAGTTTCTCGTCGGCTATAGTGCGCCTCTCACCAAGCGACGAGGCGCCCGTGGCCGATAACGTCTTCTCCCGCAGCCCGCTCCAGAACGCTCTAGGTGAGATCGAAAGGCGGCGCACACCCCGAAGCGTTGCGCCAAATTCTAAAGTAAATTCAGATATTTACGGTGCGCCAAGCGGCGCAGCCAATGCCGCTCTGCCGCACGCGCCCGACCTCGATACCATCGCCGCAGCCTCGGCTGAATATCGCGTTCCGCACTCGGCGCTACTTGCGATTTCAGAGATTTCTGGCGGAGGTGAAGCAGGATCGCGCCTTGCGACCGAGACCGCCGCGCGCATCGCAAGCAGCATCTCGCAGGGCATGACGTTCTCGGACGCGCTCCGAGCCTCTGGCGCGCCCGACGACTTCACGTCGGCCGTCGTCGGCCGGGCGCAACAGCTCTACCTGGAGCGTAACCCGGATGCGCCGGAGGCCCGTGTAGGGCTCGGCGAGCGCGCTGTTGCCGGCGTGCGGGATACAGCCGGCTCGACGGTGCGCGGCGCGGGCCGGATCGCATCGGACCTCGGAGCGGAGGGTGTCGGGGATGCGCTGACCACTGCCGGCGACGCGATCGACGCCCCGGAGGAGACGCAGGCACGCATCGCCGCCGACCGCGCGCGGCGAAGCGAGGGAAAGAACATGGTCGGCCGGGTCGCGGCCAACCTGCCGGGCGACGCCGCGCAGGCCGCGCCCACTCTCGGCGCGTCGATCGGCGGCGCGGTCGTCGGTGGCCTCGTCGGCGGACCGCTCGGCGCGGTCGCCCTCGGCTTGCTCGCGTCGTTCCCAATGCTCCTCGATGAGTCCGCGCGCACGGCGGCCGAGCACAACGAGAACCTGGACGATCCGGCCGTCCAGAACCAGATCTACGCCGCCGCGGCCGTCAAGACCGCGCTCGAGCAGGTGGCCCCGTTCAAGATCATCACCAAGCTGGGTCGCGGCGCGCCAGTCGAGCGCGCGGCGACGTCCATCTTCCGCCGGGTCGCAAAGGAGGGCACCGAGACCGCGCTCATCGAGGGCATGACGGAAGTGAGCCAGATGGCGATCGACCAGCTCATGCTGAACCCGGAGTTGCGCGAAAAGCTCTCCGAGGCCGACATGGCGGAGATCGCGCCCTATCTCGCCGAGCAGTATGGCGAGGAGGCGCTGACCAACTTCGCCGTCGGCGCCGTGCTCGGCGGCGGCGCGGGCGGCATCTCTGGCGCGATCCCGTCGCGCGCCGAGCCAGCCGCCGCGCCTGAAAACGCCACCCCGGACGAGGCGGAGACGGAGGCGGATGCCGCGCCTGCCCCGCTCGGCCTGCCAGCGCCAGCCCTGGTGACGCCGCGCCACCCGATCGACGGCGAGAGTGAGTCGCCCGCGCCGCCGCGCGGTCCGCTCGAGGCCGCACTCGGCGAAGGGCCCGCCGCGATCACCCCGGACGCCATGCCGGGCGCTCCCGTGCAGATCGAGGTGCAGAGCGAGACCGGGCCGCAGGCGTTCACCGGAGTCCTGGTGGGCGAGACGCCCGACGGCGTCCGCGTGAAGCTCGACGACGGCGACGAGGTCGTTGTCGGCCGCGACGAGATCGAGGCTGGCTCCGCGATCGTCTCCGTCGTCGATCCTGCCGCCGCCGCGCCGGCCGTCGATTCTGCGCCGATGCAGCCCGCGCCGCCCGCGCCGGCGCCGGGCGCACTGAGCGAAGCGGCCGCGGCCGACGCCCCTGCCCCCAGCGCGCCAGCCGCGCCCGCGCCCGCGCCGCAGGACAACGACGCGCTCCGCGCGCGCCTCGACTTCCTCGAATCCCAGCGCCGACAGACTGGCGGCCTGCCGAAGCAGTTCGAGCAGGAACGTGCCGCCCTGCGCCAGCAGCTCGGCGACCTCGAGGCCGCCGTTGAGGCGGCGACGCCCAGCGGGATCGAAATCCCGCAGCCGGAAGCCGTCGCGCCGCCCGAGCCGGGCGAGCAGCCCGAGGCCGCGCCGATCACGCGCCGCGACGGGACGCCCTTCAAGACCGAGGCGCAGGCGCGCCAGGCGGTCCGCAACCGCCGACTGGATCCGGCGGCCTACGAGATCATGGCCGAGGGCGGTGGGTTCGTCGCGCGACCGGCGGCGCAGACCCCGGCGCCGGGAGACGCCGAAGCCGGAGCGGATCGGTCAGATGTTGTGCAGCAGACGCCCGGCGACGCAGCGACGGCGCAGGATGTTGCTGTTGAGACCGTCGTGCCGGATCAGGAGCAAATCGCCCCTCTCGTTGAACCAGAGGTCAGCGCGCCGGTCGATGAGGCGGCAGCGCCTACCGCCCCCGAGGCGGCAACTGCCGCGGCTGTCGAGGCCGCGGCGCCTTCCGCTCCCGAAGCGCCCGCGCCGGCCGACACCGACCGCACCCCGCCGCAGCCGCCCGCGCCGGCGGAGGCCGAGCCCGAGCGGGAACTTGAGGTCGCCGCCGCGCCCGCGGCCGAAGCAGATCAGAGCGCCGCGGCGGTGGACGGGCCTCCAAAACCCGGTCCCGAGGGTTCGACTCCCTCCTCCGGTGCCAACCTCACCGTCGAGCACATCCGCGAGAAGGCCGCGATCATCCGCGGCGGCACGCCCGACGCGCCGCCGGTCGACGTTCCCGGCGTCAGCCTGAAATGGGACGCCCGGGAAAAGGGATGGATCTTCTCGCGCAAGCACGAGGAGAAGGTGAAGGCGGCTGTCGGCGCTCCGGCGGCGACCCAGAAGCTGGCGGCCGATCCTGTCGAGGCCATCAACGCGGAAATGCCTATCGGCTTCCGCGCCGGCTACGACAGCAGCGGGAAGAACCTCGTCGTGTTCGGCCCGGCCGGGGAAAACCTCGCGAACGTCGCGGCGGGCTTCGCCACCATGAGCCCGCAGCAGCAGAGCGCGGTGCGCGCGAGCGCGTTGGAGGCGGCGCGGAAGCACCGCGCGAGGACCGTGCAGGCCGACCCGATCGCCGAGGAAGCCGCAAAGGCCAACCCCGAACCCTCCGACGCGCAGAAGGAGGCCGGCAACTACCAGATGGGCCATGTGAAGGTGCATGGCCTCGACGTCACCATCGAGACCGCCAAGGGCGGCGAGCGGCGCGGGAAGGCGAAGGACGGCACGGAGTGGAGCGTCACCCTGCCGGCGCACTACGGCTATATCCGGCGGACCGAGGGCGCGGACGGCGACCATGTCGACGTCTATGTGGGCGAACAGCCGCAGAGCGGCAACGTCTTCATCGTCGACCAGATCGACCCGGAGACGGGCAAGTTCGATGAGCACAAGGTGGTGCTCGGAACGTTCACCGAGCAGGAGGCCCGCGCCACCTACGAGGCGGGTTTCTCCGACGGAAGCGGCGGCCGCCGCATGGGCGCCATCACCGAGGTTGGCGTCGGCCGGTTCAAGTCCTGGCTCCTGCAGGGCGACACCCGGAAGCCGTTCGCGACCAAGCGCGGCAACACCGACCTCGCCGAGCATCTCCGCACGCCTGTGCCGAAGCCCGCTGGCGTCGCGATCGTCATTGACCCAGCCAAGGGGACCGTCACGTCGCGCCCGGTCGGCGGAGCTAAAGCCAAGGCCGAAGCGCCGGAGGGCTATCGTATCAACTTCGTCCAGGAACGGGAGTCCGGCGAAGGCTTCGTCGCTGGTGTCCGCGGCCCGACCCGCGGCGGATCGGGGTCCGGCAAAACCGCACAGGAGGCGGTGGACGCCGCGGTAGCGGACAGCAAGATCCCCAAGAAGGCTGCGGACCCGAGCATTTTCCGATCCATCGAAGCGCTCGAAGACGAGCCGTCTGATGCCAAACCCGCGGAATCGCCCAAAACGCAAAAATCCGAGCCGGAATCCCCGAAAACGCAAGTAGCCACCCCCGCGGCCTACGGCGCGAGCAACATCCTCGTCACGGCCGACCGCGCCGCCGAGCTGCGGGAACGCCTCAAGGCAAAGCTCAAGACCGAGCTCCGTTCGGGCATCGACCCCGAGATCCTTGCGATCGGGGCCGAGCTCGCGGTGTTCCACATCGAGGCCGGGGCGCGATCGTTTACCAACCTGGCGAAAGCCATCGCCGACGACCTCGGCACGACGCCGGCCGCGCTTCGGAAGTATCTCCGGGCATGGTACAATGGCGCGCGCGACATGCTCGAGGACAGCGGGCAGTCGATCGAAGGGATGGACGACGCCGACGCGGTGCGCGCGGCGCTCAAGGGCATCGAGGAGGGGACGCAGGATGGAGTTCAAGGGCCCGTACCTGACAGCGATGCGCCAGCAGGCCCCGGAGATGTTCAGGGATCTGCAGGCCAAGGGCCAGCTCGAGGCGCACGTTCAGGCGAAGGCAGAGGAGGCGAGCAGGATGTTCGCCGACCTGACCGCCAGCGCGCCGAAGCTGCCGAACGGCCTGCCCGAGAACCCGCACCGACAGGAGGCCGAGAGGCAGGTTCTCGAGACGCTGATCGAGTTCCCGCCGGCGTAAGCCAGAACCACGTCATTAAGCCCGGCGCACTCGACGAGGCGCGCGGCTGGAAGGCGAAGGCCCACGACAACATCACCGCCATCAAGCTCGTCCGCGCGATCGAGGCGGAGGGCCGTCCGGCGACCGCGCAGGAGCAGGAGGCGCTTGCCCGCTATGTCGGCTGGGGCGGCCTCGCGTCCGTGTTCCCCGACCAGGCCGGCGCGTTCGGCAAGGGCTACGAGAAGATCGGCGAGGAGCTGCGCGGCCTTCTCTCCGAGACGGAATATGCCACGGCCCGCCGCACGACGCAGTATGCCCACTTCACCGCCGAGACCGTCGTGCGCGCCATGTGGGATGCCGCCGAGCGGCTGGGCTTCAAGGGCGGCTCGGTGTTCGAGCCCGGCATGGGGACGGGCAACTTCGCGGGCATGATGCCGGCGGCGCTCGCCGAACGGACGGCCTATAGCGGGCTCGAGCTCGATCCGACGACGGCGAAGATCGCGCGCCTCCTCTATCCCAAATGGGGTGTGCGCCAGGACGACTTCACCAAGGCCCCGCTCCCGCGCGATTCCTACGACCTGGTGATCGGCAACCCGCCGTTCGCCGACATCCCGATCAAGAGCGACCCCGGCTATCCGCAGGGGTTCCTGCTGCACGACTACTTCTTCGCCAAGAGCCTCGATGCTGTCCGCCCGGGCGGCCTGCTCATGTTCGTGACCTCCGCCGGCACGCTGAACAAGGTTGACACCAAGGCGCGCGAGTATCTGTCCGATCGGGCGGAGTTCGTCGGCGCCGTGCGCCTGCCGGGCGACGCTTTCGAGAAGAACGCCGGGACCGCGGTGACGACCGACATCATCGTGCTGCGGAAGTTCATGCCCGCCGAGCTGGATCTGCTGCCCGATGGCGTCCTGTCGCCGTCGATGGAGACGAGGACCGTCACGCTCAAGGACAAGAACGGGAACGACAAGGAGGGCGCCGTCAGCCGCTACTTCGTCGACCACCCAGACATGGTGCTGGGCGAGGAGGGCTTCTTCGACAAGCTCTATGCAGGCCGCTACGGCGTCCGCTCGCGCCCGGGGGCGAACCTCGCGGCCGAACTTCCGATCGCGCTGTCGAATCTCCCCGAGGGCGTCATGCGCGAGCCCGAGACGCCGCAGGACCGCGCCGAGGTGGATTTCGCGTCAGCCGAGCGCAAGGAAGGCTCGTTCTACCTCAAGGGCGACGCCCTGATGCAGCAGCGGGACGGCGTCGGCGTGGCGGTCGAGCAGCGTGGCAAGGGCGTGACAGGCGGGCGGAGCGCGCAGGAGATCGAGGTCATCCGCAGCCTCGTGCCGGTGCGCGACGCGCTGCGCGCCGTCTACGCCGCGGACCTCGCCAACGACGCGGCCAATGGGCAGAAGGCCCGCCGCCGTCTCAATGCGGCCTACGACGCCTTCACCCAGCGGCACGGGCCGATCAATAAGGCCGAGATCAGCTATCGCCGCCCGACCTCCGTGCAGGCGGAGAACGCCAGGGCGGAGGCGCGCGAGGAGGCGCGCTATGCTGGCGAGCCCTTCGACGAGGGCTCGTTCGACCCGTCGGCGCTGATCGCGGACGGGAAGGGCACTCAGGCCGTCGCCCGAGCCCGCAAAGAGGCGCGCGAGGCGGCGGTCGCCGCCGGCCGGGAATGGAGCGAGGGCGCGTTCGACCCGGACGACATGCCCGACGTGGTGATCGACAAGCGTCCGAACATCGAGCCGTTCGGCGACGACCCCGAGAGCTACCGGCTCCGCGCCATCGAGAGCTACAACGACGCCACCGGCGAAGCGCAGAAGACCGAGGTGTTCTTCAAGAACGTGATCTCGCGGCCGCTGACGCCGGAGATCAAGAGCATCGAGGACGCGGTGCTCTACGTGATGAACGATCGCGGCCGGTTCGACCTCGACGCGGTCGCGGCGGCGTTCAAGGTGAGCGCCGGCGAGGCGCTGGAGAAGCTGGGACCGCGGGTCTACGAGAACCCCAAGTCCACCGGCGACTGGCTCATCAGCGACGAATACCTGTCGGGGAACGTTCGCCAGAAGCTCCGCGACGCGAAGGTGGCCGCCGATCGCGATCCTCGATTCCAGCGCAACGTCGACGCGCTCGAGGCGGTCCAGCCGATCGACCTTGCGCCGGCGCAGATCGCCGCGACGCTGGGCATGCCGTGGATCCCGCCCGCCACGGTCGAGGAGTTCGCGACCGCGCGCCTCGGCCTCGCCCGGTTCAAGGCCACCTATTCCCCGCGCCTCGCGTTCTGGCAGGTTGAAGGCGACGAGACGTCGGCCGCCGCGACCTCTGATTGGGGGACCAGCCGCGTCGATGCGACCAGCATCCTCAAGGCGGTGCTGAACAAGGGCGAGATCAAGGTCGTCAACCGCGTGGCGCGCGCCGACGGCGGCTACGATTCCGTCACCGACAAGGAGCAGACCGAGGCCGCTCTCGCCAAGGCGAAGGAGATCAGGGAGGCGTTTGAGGGCTGGATCTATCAGGACGAGGCGCGGGCTGACCGCCTCGCGGCGCTCTACAACGAGACCTACAACAACCTCGTCGTGCGCGACTTCGACGGATCCTACCTGACCACGCCCGGCGTCTCGACGTCGTGGAGATGGCGGCCGCACCAGCAGCGCGTCGTCGCCCGCATTGTCCAGGCTGGCAACACCTACATGGCGCACGCCGTCGGCGCCGGGAAGACCAGCGCCATGATCGGCGCGGGCATGGAGATGCGCCGCCTCGGGCTCGTGCGGAAGCCGATGTACGTCGTGCCGAACCACATGCTCGCGCAGTTCACCAAGGAGTTCTACGAGCAGTATCCGACCGCCCGGATCTCCGTCGCCGACGAGCGCCAGTTCCACACCGACCGGCGCAAGCAGTTCATCGCCAACGTCTCGATGAGCGACCTCGACGCCGTCATCATCACGCACTCCTCGTTCGGCAAGGTGCCGATCAGCGAGGCGTTCCAGGATCGCATGGTGCAGGCGGAGATCGCCGAGTATCGCGAGATCCTCGGCGAGATGGACAAGGGGCAGGATACCCGGATCACCCGGAAGAAGATCGAGAACCAGATCGAGAAGCTCGAGCAGCGCCTCTCCGGCCGCAAGGGATCGGGCAAGGATCAGGTCTTCACGTTCGAGGAGATGGGCGTCGACTTCCTCTTCGTCGACGAGGCGCACCTGTTCCGCAAGCTCGACTTCGCGACCAAGATGGGGAACCTCAAGGGCATCGACCCGAACGGCTCGGGCATGGCCTGGGATCTCTACGTCAAGAGCCGCTACCTGGAGTCGATGAAGCCCGGGCGCAGCCTCGTGCTCGCGTCTGGAACGCCGGTCACGAACACGATGGCCGAGCTGTTCACCCTGTCGCGCTACATCCAGGGGGGCGAACTGGAGGCCCGCAACCTCCAGCAGTTCGACGCGTGGGCGAGCGCCTTTGGCGAGTCGGTCTCGGCGCCGGAGCAGGACGCCGCGGGCAAATACAAGATGGTCTCGCGCTTCTCGCGCTTCGTGAACATCCCGCAGCTATCGGCGATGGTCCGGCAGAACGTCGACGTCGTGACCTCGCGCCAGCTCGAGCAGTACGTGACCCGGCCGAAGCTCAAGGGCGGCAAGCGCACCATGCACCTCGCCGAGCGCAGCGGCGACTTCATGGACTTCCAGGCGGGCCTCGCGGCCCGGATCACGGCGATCGAGGAGCGGAAGGGGCCGCCGAAGGCAGGCGACGACATCATCCTCTCGGTCATCAACGACGGCCGCAAGGCGAACATCGACATGCGGATGGTCGATTCGATCCTCTACCGCCCGGAACCTGACGCGCCGTCCAAGCTCGACACGCTCGTCGAGAATGTGTTCGAGATCTGGAAGCGGTCGAAGAACCAGCCGTTCTACCGGCCCGAATCTGGCGGCTACAGCGCCAAGCCGATCATGCACGGCCCGGCCACCCAGCTCGTGTTCGCCAACCTCGGGCTCACCGGCGCATTCCAGGTTCCGGCCTACATCCGGTCGGAACTCATGCGCCGCGGCGTGCCGCGCGACGAGATCGCCTTCATCTCCGACTTCAAGACCCACGTGGCGAAACAGCGCCTCTTCAACGACGTGAACGAGGGCAAGATCCGCGTGCTGATCGGCTCCGGGCCGAAGATGGGCGTCGGGACCAACGTGCAGCGCCGCCTGATCGCCAGCCACAACCTCGACCCGCTCTGGTATCCCGCCGACGACGAGCAGCGGAACGGCCGCGCGCTGCGCCAAGGCAACATGAACCCCGAGATCGAGATCCACGACTACGGCCTCAAGGGCTCCTACGATTCGACCATGTGGCAGATGATGGAGCGCAAGGGCCGCTTCATCGAGAGCTTCTGGAACGGCGACACGACCGTCCGCGACATGGACGACCTGGGCGAGGCCGCATTCTACGAGCAGGCGAAGGCGCTCTCCACCGCCGATCCCCGCGTGGTTCAGCTCACCGAGATGCGGCAGGATCTTGAGCGGCTGCGGCGTCGCGCCGCCGCCCATTCGCAGGAGCAGTACGCGCTGCGCCGGCGCGTCGCCAATGCGAAGAGCAATGCCGCCTACGCCGAGACGGCAATCGAGCGGTGGAAGGGCGCCATCACGCGGCGCGTCGAGACCAAGGGCGACGCCTTCAAGGCGACGATCGACGGCACGGCCTATGACAAGCGCGCCGAGGCGGGCGCGGCGCTCCTCGCCAAGGTCAAGGACGATCTGGCCGAGCCGCGCGAGATGAAGAATCGCGAGATCGGCGAACTCGGTGGGTTCCCACTGACCTTGAGCGCGTGGAAGCTGGGCGGCGCGTGGCAATGGGACGTGAACCTTGCCATCGACGAGCAGTTCTCGGTCGATGTGGCAGTCTCCACCTCGGAGGTCGGAACGATCCGCTCCGCAGAGAGCATCCTCGACAGCTTCGAGCACCGTCTCGAGCGCAGCGAGAAGATGAAGGCCGATTCCGAGCGCGAGGCAACCGACTACGCAAAGCGCCAGGGCAGCGAGTTCAAGGACGCAGACGCGCTGACGAAGCTCGAGGCGGAGGTGCGCGACCTCACCCGGGCGATATACGAGCCGCCCGCGCCGGCGGAGGTCGTCGCCCCTATCCCCGAGGCTGACATCGAGGGCGAGGGGGAGTCGTTCTCGATTGCCGCAGGCGATGCTGGCGACGCGCTCGCGGGGACTGATGCCCTGCGCGCCGTTCTGCGCCGCGGCCCGTTCGGCGTCATGGTCGAAAGCGCCATCGACGCCGGCCGGATCGTCCTGCACGACACGGAGGAGACGCTTCCGGGGGAGGGCGGGCAGAACTCCCTATCGGGCTGGGGCCGGCAGGTTCTCGACCTTCTCCGCGGCGGGTTCGACCTCTCAAGCAGCATGGAGCTCGGGCCCGTCCCTGAGATCCTAAGAGCATTCGGTGGCCGAGGTCAGTCCTTGATCATGTCGCCGGGCAAGCTCAAGCGGGTGCTCAGGGAGCATCCCGATGTTCCGCCGTCCGCGGTGCGCGATCTGCCTGTGCTCCTTGCAAACCCGGTGTTCGTGCTGCGCAATGCTGGCGACGAGCGATCCGGCGACCTCCTGCTGGTGACGGATGCCGAGACTGCTGACGGCGACGTGGTGGTTGCCGCGATCAAGCGCGCGGGAAAGGACAGCCAGGCCGCCGCCGCTACCGTTGTCGTGACCGTCTACGACAAGCAAGGCGCGCGCGAGATGCTTCGCGGCGCCGAGCGGGCCGGATCGATCCTATACGTGAGAGCTGAGCGCGAGGGCGATGGATATAGACATACCGGGGCTGATTCCCTTAACGCCTCGCTGAGCGACACCATCAATGCCCTACGCGCGAGCGGCAGGATACGCACTCCGCGGTCGGTTTTCAAGGGTGGAGTGCCGCCGGTGGCTGGGGACGAGCCGGGCCAACTCTCGAACGAACGGCGGCGCTCGTCTGCCGCATATCGGGATGGCGAGCGCCATCCTAGTAGCCCTGGCTCGGATGGCAACATAGCCGAGGGTGGTGATTCAGTCAAGGAATCGGCGGTCTCCGGTCGCATCCAGGGCATGACCGACGCCGACGGCGTGATCCACCTGGTCGCATCGAACCTGACGGCCGAGACCGCCGTGCCGGTGCTCCTGCACGAGGCGTTCCACGCCGGCGGCGAGAGCGTCATCGGCACGCCCGCCTGGGACGGCATGATGCGCCGCCTCGACGCCATCCTGCGGCGGCAGATGCAGGCGGGCGCGCCGACGGACGGCTGGTGGGGTAGGGCGTTCGACCGCCTCGGCCCGCGCCAGATGAACGCCGAGGAGCTTGCCGCCTATGCGATCGAGGAGCGCGCCGGCGCGCCGGCCGGGATCCTCGAGATCGTCGACCGCATCCTGGGCGAGATCCAGGCGTTCATCCTGCGGCGCTTCGGGCGGCAGATCGGCGCGGTGACGCCGGCGCAGCTCCGCGCCATCGCCGCGGCGGCGCTGCGCGCGGCGCCCCTGCGTCCGCGCCCGGGCGTCTCCTACTCGCTTGCCTCGGCGATCCCCAAGGCGGCCGCCATCGCCGGCGAGCGCAAGATCGTCTCGCACGCGCTCACCAAGGCCATGTCTGGCAACACCAACCTGCTCGCGCTCGTACCCGGCCGCGCGCTCTTCGCCGAGCTCGGCAAGCACATGCCGGCGTCCCAGGACTATCTGCGCCTCAAGGAGGAGATGGACGCGCTGCGCAACGAGTGGCACGCCCGCACCGACGACGTCGCGCAGGCGTGGCGCAAGCTGGGCGTGCGGGGACCGGACAACGCCGCGCTCATGGACCTAATGCACGACGCGACCCTTGCGGGGACCGACCCGGCCGAGCGGTTCGTCTCGGGACTGAACGACAAGGACAAGGCCGCGCTGGCGAAGGGAACCGGCGGCGAGGCCGGGCGCATCGCCGCCGAGAACCTCGCGAACGACCAGGAGCGCCGGGCCAAGCACGCCGAGTTGCGCAAGCGGTTCAACGCCCTGCCAGCGCCCTACCAGGGGATGTACCGGCGCGTGCGCGACGAGCACAAGGCGCTCGGCGACGCTTTCGACGACACGCTCGAGCGCAACGTCACGCGGGCGATGGAGCAGGAGGATCGCCGCGCGCAGCGCGCGCACGACGACCGGCTGGCCGAGATCAACGACGAGGGCCTGACCGGCGAGGCGCGTGACCGGGAGATCACGGCCGCCAAGCGCAAGCTGGACCGGGCGCAGATCAAGGCGCGTATGGGCCGCCGGAGCCGCATGGTCGATCTCCGCGCCCTGTTCGAGACGCAGAAGGTGCCGGCGCCCTACTTCCCGCTGGCCCGCTTCGGCCAGTTCTTCGTCACCACCCGGGACCGGGACAGCGGGAAGGTTCTGAGCTTCTCGAGGTTCGAGGGGCCCCGGGCGCAGGAGCGGTTCGCCGCGGAGCAGCGCAAGAACCCGTCTCACGACGTGACGGTCGGCACGATCGGCGAAACCGCGCTCCGCGACATGGTGAACCCCGAGTTCGTCGCGGCGGTCGAGGGAATCCTCGACGATGCCGAGGTGAACCCGCGGATCATGGACGCGGTCTGGCAGCGGTGGCTGGAAACCATGCCCGACCTGTCGCTCCGCAAGAGCCGGATCCACCGCAAGGGTACGCCGGGATTCGAGCGCGACGCCTTCCGCGCCTTCGGCCATCATATGTTCCACGGCGCGCACCAGCTCGCTCGCCTGCGCTACTCGATCGACCTCGACGAGGCGCTGACGATGTCCGAGCGCCAGGCGCAGCGCGCCCCCGATCCGGTCCGCGCCGGGCTCGTATGGTCGGAGATGGAGAAGCGCCACAAGTGGACGATGAGCCCGACCGGATCGTGGTGGTCGCAGGCGATCACCTCGGCGGCCTTCGTCTACTACCTGTCGGTGACGCCCGCGGCCGCGCTCGTCAACCTCTCGCAGACCAGCATCGTCGGGACGGCGGTGCTCGGCGCCTATGGCGGCGTCGGCGACGCGGCGAAGCAGCTCGGCCGCGCGCTGCGCGACTTCGGTGACGGCAAGGGCTGGGCGGCGACGTCGAAGCGCCTGACCGCCGACGAGGTCGCCGCGATGGAGGAAGCCTATCGGCGCGGGACCGTCGACAAGAGCCAGGCGCATGACCTCGCCGGCGTCGGCGAGAGCGGCATCGAATACAGCGCCGCGCGCAACCGGGTCATGAGCGTCATCTCGTGGGGCTTCCACCACACGGAGCGCATGAACCGCGAGGTCACGTTCCTCGCCGCCTACCGCATGGCGAAGGCGAAGGGTCTCATTGGCGAGGATGCCATCGCCAAGGCGGCCGACCTGACGTGGAAGACGCACTTCGACTACAGCGCGTCTTCGCGCCCCCGACTGATGCACAGCGACTATACTAAGATCTTGTTTGTGTTCAGAAATTTCCAAATTAACCTCTTGTGGCGGTTGTTCCGCGACACACATCAGGCGGTCAAGGGCGAGAGCCCGGAGGTGCGCCGCGAGGCGCGGGCGCAGCTTGCCGGCATCACGGGCATGCTCTTCCTGCACGCTGGCGTGCGCGGCGTCTGGGGCTACAGCCTGGCGATGGCGCTCATGGCGCTGTTCTTCGCCGGCGACGCCGACGACCTCGAGGACGAGATGAAGGGCCATCTCGTCGAGACGCTTGGGCCGAGCCTCGCCGGCATGCTGCTCAACGGCGTTCCTGGTCATGTGCTTGGGATCGACGTGACCAACCGCATCGGCATGCCCGATCTGTGGTTCCGCTCGCCCGACCGGCAGCTTGAGGGATCGAGCGAGTATCAGTTCTGGGTCTCGCAGATGCTCGGCGCCGGCGTCGGGATGGGCGAGAACCTGTGGCGCGGCTTCAACATGATCGAGGACGGGCACGTCCTGCGCGGGATCGAGACGATCGCGCCGAAGTTCGTCCGCGACCAGATCCGCGCAGCACGATACCTCGGCGAGGGCGCAACCACCCTGAACGGCGATCCGATCATGGAGGATATGGGCTGGGGCGACGCGCTGCGTCAGAGCGTCGGCTTCGTCCCGGCGGGCCTGGCCGAGCGGTATCGCGCCAACTCGCTGCTCAAGAAGCGCGAGCGCGAGATCCTTGACCAGCGGTCGAGTCTGATGGGGGCCTACTCGCGCGCGGTGCGCGCCGGCGACAAGCCGCCGGCCAGGCTGATCGAGCGGATCACCACGTTCAACGCCGAGAACCCGACCTACCCGATCACGACCGACAGCCTGCGCCGCTCGGTCCAGTCGCGCGAGCGGGCGAGCGCGCGGATGCAGGGCGGCGTTTCGCTCAATCCGCGCCTGGAGGGACAGCTCCGCGAGGGCCTTGCGCCGCTCATCAACGGGTGACTTGCGAAAAAGGCGATTTCTGGATAGAGGTTCGGTTGCGGCGTAGGGCAGTCTGGTAGCCCGTTAGGCTCATAACCTGAAGGTCGCAGGTTCGAATCCGCCCGCCGCAACCACTCTCCGAGCAAAGAGCGATCGACTGGCGATTTACGCAAGTCGCCGGTCATGCTATAGCGGTTTCACACGCCGCCAGGACGCGCGGGCACCACCCGATACGGGAGCCCCGAGTCCATGCCGCTCATCATCTTCAACTCGTTCCTCGAGAGGCTGAACGCCGGCGAGATCGATTTCGGGGACGACACCATCAAGGTGATGCTGTCGACCGAGAGCTACGTCCCCGACCAGGACACGCACGAGTTCCGCGACGACGTCACCAACGAGGTCGCCGGCACCGGCTACACCGCCGGCGGAGCCACCGTCGAGCCGACGGCAGTCCGCGACAACGTGCTCAACCGCCTCACGGTCACGCTTCCCGGCGCGGCCTGGGAGAACTCGACCCTCGCGAACGTCCGCGTCGCCACCTACTACAAGTCGCGTGGCGGCGCCTCGAGCGCCGACGAGCTGATCGCCGCGAACGTGTTCCCCGGCAACATCAGCACCGCGGCCGGCGCGCTGACGCTGGCGCCGTCGACGATCACCTTCGCCATCCAGTGACACGATGGCTTCGGCGGCCGCACATGGCGCGCACGCGAGCGTCTTGATCTTCGGTATGGCTGGTAGCGTCGCCAGCCATACCCGCGAGGTCGTCTGCGCGCATTGGGACGACGGAGACGTCGTTGGGGATCGCGGCCTGTGGTCGCGCCATTCCGAGAGCCCGGTCCACTGCAAGGCCGAGGTCACGGTCGCCGGCGGCGCGGTTGTGATCGCCCTCCGCGGCATTGCGGGGGCCGCGGCCGGCGATGGTGACGCGCTCGCGCCAGGCGCGGCCGGCGCTATCGAGGTCAGCGGGGTAGCGGGCGGGGTATCGAGCGCGACCACGGCTCCTGGCGGGGCCGCGACGATCGCCGTCACCGGGAGGGTGCTTGCGCCGACGGCCGCCGACGCTGCGGCGCCGGGAGCGGCAGGCGCGATCCATGTCGAGTCGAGGGCCGGCGCGCCGGCGATGACCGGCGGGGCGGCCGCGCCCGGCGCGGCCGGAGCCATCGACGTTACATCGACGGCTGGCGTCGCAAGCGTCGCAGGCGGCGCCCCGAGCGCGCCCGGCGCCGCGGGGGAAATCGTCGTCACGTCCAGCGCGGGCGTCGCGCACGCTGGGACCCTGGACGCCGCGGCGCCTGGGGCCGACGGCCTTGTCGTCGTGGCTTCAGGCGTCGTCGGCGCCGCGTCTGTGTCCGCCACCGCGCCCGGAGCCGACGGCACGATCGGCGTCATCGGAAACGCCGCCATTCCCGGCGGCATGGCCGAGATCGTCCTCATCGGGGTCGCCGGCGTGGCGACCACCGGAAACGCGCTCGGCCTCGAGGACAGCAGCGACATCGAGTTCGAGGAAGGGGGCGTCATGCTCTTCGAGGTGGCGGCGTGACCAAACTCAGCGAGTTCATCGCGGAGAACCCCGGGTCCGAGCTCGACTATGCGGACCAGGAGGCGGATGTCGCTCTGGTCGGCGTCGATATGGCCGACCCGGAGAACCCGGCGAACGTCTGGGCGCGACTGATCTCGCTCCTCGAGGGTCGCGGCGTCATCCGCCTGACGAGCGACATTCCTGAAGGTGGCGAAACGCTCGAGATCCTCGTCAGGCGGGCTGGCGCCAATCTCGTGCATCCGGTCGCACCAGTTTCGTTCGAGGCAGCGACCGGGCCGCAGGCGATCAACAACGCCCCCGGCCGGCGCTACGTCGCCCCCACGACGATCGAGGACGCCATCAAGAGCGTGAACCTGGGCGAGATCTCTGGCGCGGTGACGATCAACCTCGCCCTGGGGGTCAACTTCTCGGGCCAGCTTGTCGGCGACACGGTCATCAGCTTCACCGGAGAGAAGGACAACATCCCCTACGGCGTCAACCTCAAGGCGAAGGGCGCCGCACGCAACGTCAAGTTCGGGGATGGCGTCGCCACGTCCTCCGGCTTCGACAACGTCGACGGGGCCGACGTCGCCGAGGATGCGCTCACCCTGTTCCGGGTCGGGACGCGACTGAACGACGGCGACCGATTCACGACCGTTTCAGGCTTCGAGGTCTTTGGCGCCGCACCGCTCGTCGCGCCAGAGTTCATCCCGGAGCAGACCTACATCTCGCCCGCGATCGGACCGTCCGGCACCAACTTCGTCGTGCATTCCGGCGCGGGCGGTTCGCCAGCGCCGACGATCGAGATCGCCGGGTGGTGGCTCAACGGCGATCTCATCGCCGACTTCACCGATGACGAGCGGACGCAGACCGCGACGGGCGACCTCGAGGTCGAGCTCGAGGCCACCAACTCGTCCGGCACCGACACCTATCGCGTCTATGCCTCCTGCGGCCCGAAGATCCCGCTCCTCCTGGGTGTGTCGGCGCTGAACAAGGACGCTGGCGGCACAGCGCTGCACAACCTCTCGCTCCCGAGTCTGATCGAGGGGTTCGATCTCACGCCTGGCCTCCCGCTCCTGCTGGCGCAGACCTACACCTCGGCTGGGAGCTCCGGGTACACCTACCCCACCGGGTTCACGCTTCTCGGTTCTCCGGTCCCGCACATGAGCGCGGCGACCGAAGAGCAGTCCCGTCTGCACCTGTCCACCGGCGTCCTGACCTCCGATCACATCTCGGCAGGGCTGATCGCCGACGTCCAGATGCGCAACTACGGTTCGGCGCACCTCCTGGTTCTGAGCGGCCTTGGATCCTGGGACTGGACCAACAGCGTCACCCGTTCCGGCTCGAGCGCCGGCGCGAAGGTGCGAGATGCGGTCCTGCACCAGCGCACGCTCGCGGACCCGGGCCTCGGCATCGCGTTCATGTGGGGGAACCGCCCCAACTCGAAGGCACGGCAGGCGCTCCTCACCGGATGGCAGGAGAGCCCTGTCGGCGGAGCCTACGGAAGCGACGGCAACGGCCTTATGTCGGGCCGCGTGTTCACGCGGCGCCTCAGCCACGGCATGTCGCCGGCTGGAACCGTCGTGGGAACCGGATCGGCGGACGCCGTCCTCTCGACCGCCCTCGCCGTCGCGGTGGGGCCGCCGCTGTGACCTTCCTCGCGATCGACGGCGGCCCGGTCCTTCTCGGGCCGAACGCGCTGGCGGTCGCCCCGGATGCGGCCCTCGTGGCTCCAGAGGTTGTGCTCGTCGGCAGCACGCGACTGGTGAACCTCAACTACCACCAGACGGTGCGATTCCCTGACCCGCCGGCGGGGACCGTGTGGTTCGCCGAGGTGGGCGGCACGGCGATGGCCGTCGGTCTCGGCGAGCAGGACATCGTCGTCGGGAGGGTCAATGAGGCGCAGGCCGACCTGATCGCGTACCTCGTCGACATCGCAAACCCGCTGCGCACCTCACCGCAGCAAGCGTTCAGGATCCACCGCCCAGCGGCGGTCGCGCTGGAGATCAGCGGCAGTGTGTCGCTCTGGACGACGGGGCGGGTGCATGACCTGATCACCGTCACCTGGCCGACGATCGCCAACCCGGGCGATTGGGGCGAGACGAAGATCTTCGCGCTCTACCCTGCGCTAGGAGGCGTCGTCGCCACGGTCATCGACGGCGACGTTCTGCCGACCAGGAATCAGCCGGAGTGGATGGGGCTGTATCTGGTCGCCGAGTATTCGGTGCTGGATCCAGTCGTTGGCCTGCGGGTATTCGAGAGCGCGCCGATCCTCATCACCCCCGACGAGGTGATGAGGCAGCTCACCAGCGCCGACCTGGTGATGGGCGCGAGCGTCTACCGCCCTGGCGGCCAGACGACATCGTTCACGCCGACCT
>ERZ761592.49-NODE-49-length-66804-cov-33.546825_pt1 | contig 66804 bp, 110 predicted proteins | sample MGYA00433095_ERZ761592 | MGnify/ENA primary metagenome ERZ761592 (study PRJEB28899, sample SAMN03785554) | bioreactor sludge metagenome | biome: EBPR Sludge; feature: EBPR Bioreactor; material: 0.22µm filtered reactor supernatant | place: Saint Lucia: Queensland... | reverse complement strand
CAATCGCGAGCGCCCCGGAGCCGACCGGCACCCTTCCGTCGATGTTGTCGAGGGTGTATAATGTGACATCGGCGGAGGTCTTGACGACGATCTTGTAGGAACCGGACGCCTTGTAGACCATGCCGACCGTGGTACCGCCGTCCGTCGTGGTTCTGCCGGCGGAATTGCAGATGATCGGATTCGAGACGGAAACGGACAGGCTGGTGTCGGAGTAGAGCGATTGGAGCGTGGTTGTGCCTACGTTGTAGACGTAGATTTTCGCGCCCGAGACCGGATCACCGCTGCTGTCGTTGACCGGCCAGAATGATGTTACGATCTCAGTTGCCATGCTTCATCCAATAAAAAAGGCCCCGGTGAGGGGCCTCTGGTTGGTCTATTTCGTCGCGGTAATGCTGTTAGCGACTTGGCCCTGGAACGGCTGGTTGATCGTCCTCGGCGCGGCCAGATACCAACGCTTGAGTCGCGGGGACATTCGCAGACTGCTGGACGCCCGCCGCGATCAATCGCCGATCAGTAGCGCGGAGGCCTTCCATCAAACTCTGATTTCTGGCGATAAGCTGGACACCACGCGCAAGCACGGCAGGGTCGTTTGAGGTGAGCATTTCCGCAACGCGACGGGCAACGCGCTGATCTATGTTGCGACGACCGGCAAGAAGCGCGCCCATTACGGCGGCCGTCGTCATCTGCGTAGGGTCAAGGTTATAGGTGCCATAGGCACCAAGAGAGCCAGCGCCGCCAGCAAAGCCGAGTTCCGCCAATTGACGGGCCGTTGTCGAATTGCCCTGCACCGCACCGCGCGCAAGGTCCATAACACCCTCAACGCGCAATCCCGCCTCTAGCTCGGCAAACCTCTGCCGGCCAAGGGCAACCTCCAGTTTCTCGCGTGCAGCCGCCGATCCGAAAATCTGATTGACCACGTTGCGGCGGTCGCCGGTCTGATTGATCGTCTCTATCAACCGAGAGACAAACCCATCTTGAAACAACTGCCGCTCTTGCGGCGACATGGCGGCAAGAGCGCGTCGGGTTTCTGGAATAGCGAAGTTCTGACGGACAAAGTTCTGCCCAGCCTCTAGCGCGTTTTCCGCCCCAAAGAAGTGCGCGGCGCCGGCACGAGCACTAGCATACTCAGGAACGATTTCATCTAGACGGCCACGTAAAATGCGCGACCATTCGCGACTGCTCCAGTCACCTTTATCGAGTTCCCGCTTCACTCGATCCCAAAATTCGAGGTTTGGGCTACTGTTGCCCTGCAACACCATCCGCCCAGAGTCACGATCCATGACGAATGGATTGCGGATTGGCGTAAATCCCTCCCGCGCCGCCTGGCTGTTTGACTGCGGAAGAACTTTACGAATTGCGGATTGAACCTCTGGCGCCTGTGCGATCTGTTCAAAGCCTTCATCCCACAGACCTTGGGCGCGAGGGCTGCTATAAGCCCGCGCGTAAGCACCGCGATTAGTCTGCTTGGCAGTCTGCTCAATAGCCTGCTGCTGTGCATTGGCATTCGGGAAGTTGAACGTATGCCGCAGCCAATCCGTGACGCGCTCGCCCTGCCCCTCGAAACGGTCGTTAATGGTCGTGTTTAGCGAAGTTCGACCTTCAGGCGAGGTGTTCGCCGCAGACCGTGCCAAGGCCCGAGTGGTCTCGCCACCAAGGTCCATCAACGTTGCGGGGCCAGCATTCTGTGCGCTGGCTGCGAACTCTTGAGGGGTAAGCCTATTAACCGCTCCAGGGTCGGCCTGCACGTCGCGCTGTAGGGCCCCTATGACCCTTCTTCCGGCCTCCCCCTCCGGGTTGAAGGCGCCACGAAGCATGTTACCGACCGGGCGCGCGATTGCCCTGCCCGCCTGAATAACCCCCTCTACAAGAGGCGGCGCAACCGCTCCAAGCCCGGCGCCGACAAGCCCGCCGACTGCACCCTTCTTCAGACTGTCCGACAGTCCTTCACCAGAACCGAAACCAGACAAGGCACCAAGCGGCGCACCCAACAGCGCGCCCCCAGCCATTCGACCGGGGAGAGTGGCGGCACGAGGCGCACCAGCAATGGGAACCGCCATCGCGCCGACAACATTGCCGAGCGTCGATGTAGCGGGATGTTCTTTTTCGGTTAGCTTGGTGGCATCACGAACTGACTTAGCGCCTTCCTGATAAAGCCGTTCGGCTTCCGGGTCGCCAGTCGCCTTGCCGTAAATGCCAGAGATGAGGGATTTTAGCTGATTGATGGCCACCGGGTCGCTTGGGTCTAGCCCACCAGCCCGGACCAGCCCCGCCAGTTCGTCATTTAGGTTGAAACTGGCACCGCTAAGGATGCCGCGGCCGAAAGCCTCTCCGCTTGTAGTCTGATTGGGCGCGACAGTCATCTTGAGCGGAGCGTCCGTTGCAGGCTTGGCAAACGCGCTCCAAGGCCCATCCGCTGCAACGGTTTCCCCGCTACCGCCCTGAAAGGCTTCCCACGGCCCGGCCATTATTTGAGTTTCACCCAGCTAGAAGGCGACGCAGGATCACCGCCCTTGAAGCGATAGCCGTCGCGAGTCTCGCCAACTTGCGGCAAAGCTTGCTGTTGCGACTGGCCACCACCTTGCTTGTAATAGTTTCCGCCGCGGAGCTGATCCATGCGGGTTTGGTTGACCTGCGCTTGGCGCTCGGCCATCTTCGCCATGCGATCAATAATGCTCGCGCGAATATTTGGGTCGGTAGTTGGATCAGCAAGTTGCTTGATGAACGTCCGTAACTCGAAATCGGTCGTCGCACCCTTAAGGGTTTTAGCCATTGCTTGCAGCGCCTCAGGCTGCATCAACTTTTCCCACTCTTGGGTAGCTAGTGCCCCTTCGCGATCAACAAGCATTCCGCCGCCGGGCACATTTGCCCCGATAAACCCACGAGCGCCTGCTGTTACCCCGGAGAACACCTTCGGATTGAGTTCTTTTGCCCTTTGCAGCGCCTCTACCGTCGATTTCAAATTAGTATTTTCGTCCTCGGCTTCAAAGATCGCTTTCTTATCTGCCGCCCCGAGCTTTTCGTCCAGTTTGAAAAGGGCCTGACGACCCTCTGGCGAGGAAGGATCAATGCCGGATGCCTGCAACACTCGAACCTTTTCCGGTACGTCACCGCGCACCGCGGACATGCGTTGCGTTAAAGCATTCTGCCGCGCAATATCAAGCATCCCGCCCTGGTAAGTCTTAGTCCACGCATCGTTTGTGCGCGCTCGCTCCATATCGGAGATGGTCTTTGCCGAATCCACATCACCAACGCCGATCAACTGCGCGAGCACGTTGCGCGTATCGCCTCCGGTGCGGAGCGCATCAGCCGCGGCTTGGCGACCGGCCCTCATATCTGCCTCACGTACCCGCTTCTGCGCGCCCTCATAGCCCTGTACGCCCGTCATGAGCGACTCAAGGATATTCGGCGCTGAGACCGAAAAACGGTTCTGTGCCATCGCTACCTACCGAAGAAGGACGGAATGGGCAGGTTGAGCCGGGAGCCACCGCTGGGTTGCGACGACCTGCCAAGTGGATTCAGGCTTCCAAGGAAGGAGCCGCCGAGGTACGTGCCAGCACCGATCAGCCTGCCGAGCGCGTCGCTCTTGGCCTGCTCGCCGGCCACTTGGCCCTCGCCAATCGTCCCCGCAGCCCCGTAGTCGCCCTGTCCGGCCTGCGTATAGGCTCCGAGCCTGCCCTGTGCGCCCTGACCGTACACGCCGGCCTGCGCGCCCGTGGCCGAGAGGCCCTGATTGCCGAGATTGAACAGCCGGTCCAGATAGCTGCCGCTGCGCTGATCCTCATAGTCGGAGCCGAACCTTTGAAGGGCTTTCAATGCCCGCCCGGAATTGGACATGCCAGAGGCATTCACGCCACGCAGCGCCGCGTTCGTGCCAGTCTCAAGCCCGGACTGATAGCCGGGCAAATTGCGATAGCCCGCCGCGAAGTCAGAGCCATCGCCACCGGGAAGGCCCAAGCCCTGTAGCAACCGGCCGATGGCGCTATTTCCGCTCTGGACATACGGATTATAGGCTTGGCCGATCTGGCGCATGTCGCCTTGGTACTGATCGCCCGCAGCCCTGATCTGTCCACCCGCTGCCAGTTGCTTGGCGTAGGTGTCCTGTGCGGCGCGGTTCGACGTTTCCGCGGCAGAGTTGCCGAGGAGCGTATCCCAGATACCCATTGTCGTGGCCTCAGTTCAGTTGCCGCCAAACGGCTGCACCGGCAGTCGCGTCCGCGCACATGTAAACGTTGTCAGTTGTCAGGTTGATCCACACGCTACCGACCTGATAGCCGTTGTCGGCGTCGTCCGTGACGGCAGGGGCCGCCGTGGCCGTGTAGTTGCTGTTCGGTATCTTGCGGTCCAGTTTGTCGAGGAAGTCGCGTAGCTCGGCCGGGATATCAACGCGCGGGACGCGGGAGGGGCGCGGGCTCATTCTGTCACCATCAACTGTTCAAGAGGCCCGCGTGACGCGCCTATCGCTGTTCCAGACATGAGCCCCGCCAGTCCGTACTTCCTCAGGATGTCGATCAGCTTGTCGTCGAACACGACGTAGTTGCGGCTGCCCTCGCCTGCTGTGCGGGAGCCTTGGTCGAGGTACTTGATGCCGGGGATGCCCTCTTGCGCCATCTTGCCGACAGCCTGAGATGCGATGGCGTCAACCTCTTGCGGTCGGACATTCGTTCCACGCCCGGCAATCTGGTCGAGGAAGTATTTGTTTTGCAGTGCGCGGTAACCTTCCGCTCCGGTCAACGGGCCTTCAAAACCTGGGCCGGTCGGGTCTGCGCCAATGCGGCGCATGGTCTGTTCGAGCTTCGGTTGCTTTGAGAGCGGCGCATCCCAGTCAATGAACTGATCGGGATGGGCGTTGATGTTGACCTCGTACATGCGGCCGGCTTCACGCTGCCCGTATTTCGGGAGTTCCTTGCCGCCGAGAATAAGCTGCGCCGCCTGTTCGTGCGCGCCTGTGCTATACGGCGTTTCTTCTCGAAGAATGCGGGCAATATCCTCTCTCGATTTCCCTCGCCTCTCAAACATATGCAGGTATGACGACGCTAGATGGACCGGATCATCAGCATTAAACGGCTGGCCGCCGACCTGCATCTCGACACCGGGAGCGAGCCTAGAGCGGTATTCACCGGCAACCTTGGGATTCTCCGCAAAATACAGCCCATGTCCGTATGCCTGCGCGCCCTCCCCCGTGCCGATCTTGCTCATGTCGAAGCGGTCGAAGTCATGCGGGCTGCCGTGGTAAGCCTTAATACCCGGCTGCTTCAGCTTCCCGCCAAAGACACCTGACTCACCAGACTTGGCAAATGGGAAGCGGGCTTGCGCCACATCCAGCGCAAGGGCGGCAGCATCCTCAGCTTGCTGACGTTGGGCATGTTGCTGCCTAAATTCGTCCTCCTCGCTCCATAATCCAGGCACAGTTGGCTTGACAGAATAGCCACCCTGCATGGCGCGACCCGGCGCTGCAAGTGTATTGGCGATGCGGCCAGCGGCACTGCGCACAGCCTCATTCCACTCCTCCGGCATCTGCGTTGGCGTGCGTGGCGGCGGCACAAGTTCATCAACCGCACCGCCACCTGCCTTGCGGCGAGCGCGCCGAGCTACATCGAGCGCGATTGCTATCGCCTGCTTCTGTGGATATTTTTCACTTTTTAATTGCCGGATATTGGACGATACCGCCTTTTTCGATCCAGACTTGATCAATGGCATGGCATCATTCCGAATAGTACGGGACTTTGACCGTAGTACCAGAACTCAACTCGACAAGCATAAACCCAAGAGCCTGCGACGAAGTGAAAGTAATGGTGCCAGCCGTAGCTGCTACCGTACTGTTGGCAGTCACCTCCGGGAATATGTTGCCCAATGTCGTGTTAATGGCACGCAACGCCTGCACACCATTCTGAAACGCCGTGTATAGATCGGATAACGATGCTGCCATTATCTTCGCCCCGAAGATGCCCAACGAAACCGCACCCGGCCCAGCCGGAAAAACTGCGGATTCCCTGACGTAATCAGTACAGACATTAGCCTGCCCCTAGCACGGAGGTTAATATACTCCGTTGCCGACGTAACTGTATAGGGGCCATAGGTCCGTGGTGTATCACCCGGATAATCCACGGTGTAGAAAGTCATTGTCAGTGACGCATCCTTGGTCCCAGAATAAGTGCCCCAGATAAAGTCCGGCAGCACCCAATCCACAAAGGATATCTCGTTGCCGTCAGCAATGGACCACCAGCCGGTCCTGAAGTTCGGAGAAGTAACCCCGGTTAGCGATGTGCCTGTCTCGTGCTGGTAGATCGTACCATTGGTATCCACACCGATAGGATTGCCAAGCACGCTCACGTCAAACCATGCCGTGCGGGACATAACCCCATAATCCCACGCATTCTCCAGCACATTCAACTTCACATACGAGTCATTCTCGCCAGTGCTGGTAGCCGATGGGAAGAGCCACATGACCTCGTTGAAGGCCGTATTCGTGGCGCAAACAATCTTGGATTGATACGTCGTGTTGAGATTCTGGAAAATGAAATCCCAGACCGAGCAATTGATTGGCTCGACACCCCTGCTTCCCAAGGTAAAGAAGTTGCTTGTGCCGCACCAATACACAGTGCCGCTTAGCGTGCCTGCGGCATGCTTCCCAATCAGACCACAGCCTGAGCCTAGACGATTGAAACTGAAGATAACATCACCACCGACATACTGCATGTTCCATGCATCAACGTCAGTCCAAATGATGCCCTGAGTGGCGGCCTGCAAGCCACCCATAATGATTGAGCCGGTTGGAATGCGGAATGAGCCAGCAGCCGTAGCATTCGTCGGCTCCCAATTGGTATAGTCTTCGGCATCTGACCACACCACCAAGAGATTATCCTGCGCCAACCAGCCCCCTGTAGTCCTGTCTGGATTTAGCTGGCAAGAGCGCCACGCCACCAGAATCTGCTGCGGCATGGAAATGAAGATTCCACCATTGAAGAATGGGGCCTCACTGATAACTTGAGCCGTCTGCAATGCACTGTCTGGCGACCATGTGTAGATCGGGCCGCCTTCTGGGCATGCCATCAACACCTGACCCCAGTTATCCATTGTCCAATCAGTAGCAGTAATCGCCGTCCCAGCTACTGGAGTAGCGCCAGTAACAACGCCGCCATAACCACCTGATCCATAACCACCTGATCCATATCCGACATTGTTGGCGGCAGGGCCAATGGCCACATAAAACTTGGCCTGCACCAATGAACTATTCATGGTAATGGGGCCCACTGACGCAGTAGTTTGAGCTACCGCGTTGATAGTAAACCTTGTCGAATCAATGATGGATGATACTTGGTACGGTCCCTCCACAATCTGATTGGAAGTCAGTGTCGTTGCAGCATAGAATGGATAAAATAGACCAGTCACTGACTGATAGTTATTGTCGGTGAAGTCCACAAAGATAGTGGCGCTATTTGCCGTTGAAGTGAAAGTCGGCAATGTGCGAGTTGTGGAAGTCGCAGTAGCGGCGTCGGTCAGGCTGATTGTAAACGAGATCGTGCTAAGCACGCTCACAATGTCATAAGCACCACTGATGATCTGCCCGGCAATGCTCACCGGAGTATTGAAAAACACGGTACTGTAAACAGATGGATAGCCGCTACTGTTCGGGATCGAGACAGTGACCGTCTGAGACCCGTTTGTAGTGCTGAAGTCTGCCGATGAGTCGATAGTTGCCGTCTGCGGCGTAATGTCGGCATTGGAGCCATTGGTGATGACTGCCAGATTGGCAGTAGCGCCAACACCCAAGTGGGTATCCCCTGCGGCATCTTGCCATGCATGCAAGGCGCGCACGGTTGACGGCACGGTGAATGGCACATACTGCGACCATCCACCATACGTCTGGATCATCTGATCCTTGTAGCGAATAAGCTGAGATTGTGAGACGCCAGCCTCGTTCGCCGAAAGAGTCCTTTCGACGTTCACACCGGGACGAAGCTGTACGCTCTGCATCGGCACGATGCTAGACCCTCGGCGGCGACGTTACATTGCTAGGTTGGTCTGCGGTCCAACCCTGACCTTGGTACTTTTTCCGAAGTTCCATGAACTCAGCAGATTGTTTCAAGTCCTGATAAGTCTTCTCCCATGACATGCCCTGTGCCGGATTATCCCCCTGCGCAGAGAAGTCACGCTGATATGCCGACCCGAAAACCATGGATGCCGCAATAAACAAGTCTGGCAGCATCTCCGTCAAAATCGTCGTTGTGTTGGTAGACGATAATGGCGTTGGATTTTGCTGAATAGCACGCACCTCCACCGGATACGCAGCATCCGGAGATGGCCCCACAATGATCGTGTCATTGTCTTGAAAGGCCCAGAATTGCGGCGTCCCAGTATTGGAATTGTTCTTACCCCAAATGGCGTCAATCACATCTGGCGTAGTCGCCACTAAAGGCACGCGAGTGCCGCTGATGGAGGTGGCAGTAGCAGGCGTGATAACATTGATATTGTCCGGCACAAGATTTCCATATGCCGTCGATAGCGCTAACGTCCTGCTATTTGCCGTTAGCGCTTGCGATGAAAAGGTGACGGACGTTGCCAGAAGGTCTAGCTCGCGATAAATCCTGCCCTCGGCATAGTCAATCATGCCCGGCAGCATCGTCAGGAAATTGGAGTCAGTAGAGCCAATCACGAGCAGGTTGGCGATCTGATCCACATACGTGGTATATGTAAGAGACATTTTACAGCCACCCTAAAAAGAAATGCCCAAACAAAACAATAGTGGCCGCCAAGATGCCACCTATCGTCCACGGATAGCGCTGTGAGATTGATCTAACTACTCCAGTAAGAGTAGTCCCGCCAGTAAAAAACCGGGTAAGCTCAATAGCCAAAAATGAGCCAAACGCCCCAAGAAACCAAAAAAGCCAAAGAGACCAATCTTCAAGCATTGGCCCCTCCATCGCTTACATTGATCTCCAATTGCGCTACGGCAATCGCCCTAGAGCCATCGCCAACAAAGTCGATGCGGTGGTACTGGTAGTTTGTACCAGAAAGACTATCGACCGTGATCTCCTGACCAACAGCACCAGACGTAGCACTGGTGTATAGCGTCGTCCATGTGCTGGCGTCAGACGATCCTTGGAAGCGATAAGTTACTGCGGCCGTGGACCCAACCAAAAATGTGGTGTCATTCGGCGCAGTTACAGTGAAGCCATTGGCTGTGTACGAGAGAGTGGATTCCGTCAGGTCCGAAGGAGTGCTAACCCCTGAAGGATCGGCCGCCCAATTTTTCCCAACCCAATTCCCATAGCTGCTCCCAGAGACACCAATATACGCACAAAACTGGAATGGCTTGTTGGTGTTGCCGTCAAAGGCAGAATAAGTCCCGCCACCCCATGTCAGTGTACCAATATTAGTGCCAGCAAGCGCTGGATTGGCATTCTGCCCAATTCCAGAAATTGGATTGTTATCTTGCACATAGTTTTCTGGGCGCGGGTTCATTACCGGCAACGGATCGGCCGGAAGGATGATGGCCTTCAACTGCGCCTGTGGCACATCCATGCAGGACCGGCACACGAGAATGCGCAAATTTTGAAGTCGCGCGCCAGCGTACTGAAACTGCCACTTTAGCTGATCTAGCTGATAGTGTGCTCCGCAACGGTCGCATGCCCCGCGCGCCCTTGGGCTGGTAGGGTCAACTGTAAAGCGGCCTTGCGGGCGGAAGCTCATCTATAGTATCCGCCAAGCATCGGGCCGATATAGAGATTCACATTTTCTGTGTCATTGGTAGACGCAATACGCCAACTACGTTCCATCTTGGCCATCATGGCTTGCTCAAGTTGAGGAGCATATTTTTCGGATAGACGCCATGCCAGCGCCGCCGCAAATGCATCAAGAAAACGATATGGAATCTCTATGGTCTTGCCACCGGCAAGGACGGCATCTTGAGTTTGTCGCACACTATAGTAATTCAGGACATACGGCCCATTGCCATCTGGCACTGGCCACAGAGTAAACGTCGGGGAAATCAAGCGGTCGAACCAATAAACAGTCGGGAAGCCCTGCTGCTCCTTATTCGGATAGGAAGCATACTCCGTGCGTGAAATCGGTATGATATAGCGATCCTGCTGGTCGCCCGTCAGGCCAGTTGAAATATAAGCATCAAGAATCATCACAGTTTCGGCTGGAACGCTATATGTCGCACTGCCCTCAATAAGGGGCGCAGACTGAAGACCAACCTCCCAGAGGTTTGGCTGGAGTACGGACCACTCAGACAGCACAAGGTTAGCCGACTGACGGGCGTGGTACATATGCTGCGTGGTCACTTCTGACGGACGAATGCCGATACGAGAAAAAGCCTCAAGCGTCATCTCGCCCAAAGATGGGTTAAATTCGTATGATTTAGAAGTATTTACAACCACTTAAGCCCCCTATGGGTCGATGATACGGAGATCGCCAGTGGCTGCCGGATTAGTGGTCTCAGACGAAGCCGTGCTCCACGTCACAAGACCAAGATCGGCACCAGCGCTACTCCATGTGGCTGTCCAGAAGCTGTTTTCTTGGGTTAGGGTAATTGTCGTGGAAGTCGCCACGCCGGACACGTAATAATCTATCGTTATGGAGGCCGATGTGGGGGAGACAAGGTTTCCGGTGGCGCTGGAGATAAACTCCACCACGAATTTTACCGAATTCCCTTCGAGGACATTAATCGGCATCCCCCGGCACCCCCATTAGCTCTCGATGCCGCTGATATTAGCAAATACTGGCCTTATTTCAATAATAGATACAGTAGCCTGACCGGAATCTGCGGCAGAACCAGTCCAGAATGCATTTCTGTTAAATGCATCTACCTGAAATGCCCCATTAAAACCAGGAAATGCCGTTTCTATACCGGATAGTGCCGAGTAAACGGGAGCCAGTTCTATAATAGAGACTCTGGCTCCTCGGTTTGCCATTATTCGCCCGGATCAAGCATCTTCCAAGCCTGCCCTACAATCAGCGGCGTATAGTGCTTGCCAATGGCAGCCTTAATATCCGCAATCTCCTCTGCCTTCAGGGAAGTCTCTCCCTTGACAACACGCATCGCCAGATCATAGCGCTTGACCTTGGTTTCCCCGGTCATGCTTTTGTCTTCATCGGTCATAGCCAAAAGAGCATTGGCAGCCACCCGCCCCAATGTCGCCACACTCTCTGTGAACTTACCGTCAAGACCCATCTGACGGTCCTTCACTTCGTTACCGTCTAAGTCCTTGAATTTAGCGTTGAAGTCTATTTTTGGCTTCATATGAAACGCTATCCTTTCCTTTAGAAGGGGCCATATACAACACAAATTATGTTTCTACCATGATAGCCCTCAAATCCAACGCCGCCCAAAGCCGCGTAAGGATCAAAGCCGCCGCCTGCGCCCTCCGCTGCTGACGGAAAATCAGCCCCGCTAAACCCGCCACCCCAATAAGAAGCGCCGCCGAGCGTCCCGCTTGTGCTCCAGTTCGTGCCGCTGCCGCCGTTGACTCCCCACGACGATTGCTTGACGCACGGCCCGGTGCCGTCAGCTAGATTGTACTGACCGCCGAGAGCGGAAATGTCCCCGCCCTGACCGCCAGCCTCGTCTATCGCGAGATTGCCGCCCGTCGCTTCCCATAACCTCGTCGGGACGTTCGGGATCAGTCCTGGACCGCCATAGATCAGCGTGCTATTCGTGCCCCTGGACGGCGTGCCCGGCGAGCTTTCCAAGCCTGTCCCGCGACCAGCCGAGCCGTTAATGAATACCAATCGCGTATTGGCCGGAATGCCCGACAGGCACTCGATGACCGTTGCACCAGCACCACCCCCGCCCTTGCCCTTCTGACCTCCCGCCCCGCCGCCAGTAGAGATCACCTTGTAGATCGTGTCCGTTGTCGAGTTCGGCGGCGTGTAGACGATCTGCGTGCAATCGGAGTGGGCCGTATGCCAGCCGACCGCAATGCCAGTAAGTGCGATTGATGCACCACCCGGCGAGAGAGCTAGTTCAAATGTGTCCAGTGTTTTATTTCGGACATAATAAGTTTGATACTGGACAAGCGGAGAAAGCAGGCTTCCGGTTGTAATGAAATAAACTGGGTTATTATTCTCCTGCCCGTGTCCGACCCATAGGACTGTTCCGGGCGTCCCTGCATATAGGGAAATACCACCCTGACTTGTTCCCGTGCCATACCAGTTTTCCAGACCACATCCAATGGATAGGTAATTCCAAGGTCCTATGACCGGATTTTGAGTAAGAAGCGCTGGCAATGTCATTTATACTACTTCCCAAACATTAAAGGTTGAACCACGCAGAACCGTAGAGGCGGCACCATTGCTTGCATTCTGAGCAAACTGTACCGTTAACGTACCCGCAGCATTCACTGTAATTGTCCCAGTTATTCTCACATACGCGGTAGTTACCGCCGTAACATCACCAACGGTTGTCGCCAAAGCTGCTGCCCTAGATGTTCCAACTGCCGTTGCCGTCCCAACTCCATCCCAAAGTACGGCTTGATAAACAATTGATGTTGCAGTGGCTGTGCCCGCAATAGCAAATTTGACGCCACCGGCCACATTTGAGGTTGTATAAAGGATGGCCTCGAATAAATAGGTCCTACTGGCAGCAGCATTAATCGATAGCCCAGTAATATTGGCCAATGTGGTATCAGAAGTCTTGGCAAAATCCGACGATACCCTTTTCATGCCACCGATGATGGTGGCGATGCCATTGATCTGCTGATAGCCCTGCTTGGCAGAGCCGGTCGAGCCGTCACCGTAGTTGTCATAGAAGGTGAAGTAGCCTGCGGACGTATTGACGGCGCCGACCGGGATGATATTCAGATAAAACCTTGCGTTCCCGTTGACCGCCTCGTTGAACTGCCATGCCGTCGCGTTGTCGTTCGCCGACATATTGATGGCGGTATAGGCACACAGGATCGCATTGTAGATCGAGTTGTCGGACGAACCAGACGCGCCCGGCTTGTAAAGCTGAATGGCTGCGGTAGCGGTATTTGCCGTGCCAGTCGAAACGCCGACACGAAGTCGTAATCCGCCGCCTGCTGTGTCAGTAGCGCCAGATTGCGCCCCACCAGCGCTGATAATAAGCTGCTGACCAGCCCCAGTTGTGGCTCTATTTATCTGCCAAGTTCTGCCAGCAGAACCATCTGCTAAAATGGCATTTATGTGCCCAGTTCCAAAAAATAAGGATGTTGTTCCTAGATCTAGCCCAGCCGTAGTTGAAGGAGCCAAGGCGCTTGCAGTCAGTTGCAATTCAGCAGTGCTATTAATGGCCCAGCCAATGGTATTTGCCGCTGGCAAATACATCCCATTCGTCGGGACCGTCGAGCTAGATGGAATAAATGATGGGGCAGTAAATGGTCCCCCAGTAGCAACTAGATTCCCGGCAGAATGCGTTAAAACATAATTACCAGCGCCAAAATTTATGACCGCGCCAGTAGCGAGAAAAAGATCAGCGAACGCGGTCCCGCTTACACCAAGAGAAAACTGATCGTTCGCTCCAGGGGAAAATGACGTAGTATTGAAGTTGTAGTAAAGAGTGCCAGCAAGACTAAGGCCAACATTGCCAGAGCCAATACGATAAAAGCCAGTCGTGGTTTGATTGGTAAATGCAATGCCGGGAGCGCCGACTGCGCCATCTGGGAATGTGATAATGCTGGGGAAGCTGGAGGACCAGATCGGCGCACTACCAGCCCCCTGACCGACCAACACATAGCCAGTCGTGGCAGTAGCATCGCCAACTACAGTATGATCGTCATTCCAGTCAGACGGCTGCACCAGCGACGTATTGCCGCTATCTGCAATCAGACTAACAAATGGATGTGTAACGGTTAGTGACATTCCCCCTAGACTTAGCCCCCAGCGTTGTAGAATTCCCCGTGTAGCTCCTTGGCTAACTTGCTCGCCTCCTCATAAGCGCTCTCTGGCGTCATCGCCAATACAGAACGTATCCCGCACTAGCCATGTCGGCATATCATTTTTAGGTTTCATGTCTCTGCACTCCACCCCAGATTTGACTCACGTAGTCGATATCTTCGAGGGCACCATCTAAATATGTAACTGTATGTTGCAACTGAGCAATTTGCTGCTTGGCAGCATTGACGCGATCCTGAAGCTCCTTCTTCCGCGTCAAGACCTTGCGGCCAAACGGCGTAACCTCCGAGAATCCATACAGCCCCGGCGACTGCATAATATCAGATTCATTCGGGGCCCACACCTTAATCCCGAGTTGCTCAGCCCGATACTTGAAATAATAGAAGCCCGGCCTCTGAAGAATATATTCCTCACGCGACGCCATATCTATGCCAAATAGGGCAATCTCTTTGGCCCCACGGTCAATGGCTAGGGCCATCATCCACGCAAAGCTGGAGGTGAAGAAGTCGGGCCCGAACTTATCCACCATCTCCCTCATCGGGAATGGCGTAGCATTCGGCACCAGCTTATTGTCCTGCATCATCACAGGGATAGTCAGGGTCTTGAGCCACTCCAGATAGGGAGCCCCGTAGGAGATATTCTCTGGCCAGAGCAGATTGCCGTGAAGCTCAAACCAGATATCCACACGCGGTAGCTGGCCCTGATTACCCGGCGAGCACGCCCAGATTTGCCATGAAGGATCATTAAATGGAGCCAGCATGCGGCTGGAGGGCGCGGTGCCAATTAAAGCAACCTTAAGTGGGGCTGGCTCTGCCACCACCTCCACCTCTGGTTTCTTGCCTAGGACCTCTCCAGGAGAGGAGACCCACACTTCGCCGGGGAGCGGCTCATGGGGAGGGATAACGTGAATGCCGCCATTGGCGGCGGCCTGTTGGTCTTTGAATGTGGGGGTGAGCTTGCCCATTAGTACCCTCTAGGGATTGTGCCTAATGGGCCTATACCACCTCTATTGCCCTCTATCTAGTAGGAATCACCCACTTTGGACAATTGTGGCATTAACCGACCCAGCCCCCGACGACGTGCTCGTAAGGGTAACCCTCCAAGCAGCAAAAGGGAAAGAAATGCTGCCGTTGGTAGCAGAAGTAACCGATGAGCAGGCAGTAGAGACCACGGCTACTGGCCCTGAATTTGGATTCTGGCCAGCCCACTTAGATGCCGTACTATACGATGGGTAGTCCATCGTATATTCCAAGCTTGCCACAACAGAGGTGCTGGTTGGGGTAACATTGAACCCAACATTAATTGGGTTGCGCCATGTATCTATAATCTGCCATTGGGTGCCGCCCTGAGTGTTGGTCCCAACGTAACCAGCCGTACTGGCCACAACCGCACCAAGAGTGACAGAAGTCACTGTAAGAAAGTCCTGAGTGGTTGCTACGGCCGCACCAACGGAAGAGCCAGTTATAACCTCCGAGATGGGAAGACCAACACCATTCGTGCCAACAATGGTGAAAGTCGTAGCTACACTTGTAGAACCCCAGACAACAATGCGCCTAGCAGTCCCAAGCGAAGAGGAATTCACCGTTACTGAGGTTTCCGCTGACGAGAATGTGCCGATACCAGCCGAAGATGCCGCACTAAGATTCTTCGTAACAACGATAGGCTGCATTTACGGCCCCAATAAATTATCGGCCGCGAGTGCCCCGGCCAGCGCTCGAATAGGGGTTGGCGGTCGCCTTACCGCCACCAGCAGACGAATAAGGCGACCGATCAGCCCCCGTGCCCCCGCCCTTCGTGGACCTAGCCTCAGCAGCAACCTTCTTGCTACCAGAAGCCAACGGAGTGGATTTGATGCCCTTATGAGCCATAGTCTATTCCTCAGAAGCTGCTGTACTGCGTAGCACCAAAGAGCGGAGCCACATTGGTTGCAGAGATCGTAACAACAGCCGAAGCCGCAGGAGTGACGCGCATTTGAAGGCGATATATACCATCTGCCGTGACAGATGAAATATAAATGCCGCGCACGTCCGCATTGGTAGAGTTAGCCGTAGCCGTCGAAGCCAAGCCAAGAATGGCGTTGGCCGAAGTCAGCGGTACTAGCGCATTGCTGATCGTGGCGACCGAAGCGACTTGGACGCTGATATTCATCCCATAATATGGGACATACATCGGGAAGCCAAACCGATTAGTCGTGCCGACCTTAATGCCAGTGCTAGTCGGGGCAGAGCTATTATAGACCCCGAGAATGTACTTGAATGCTTTCTGACCAATGCCACCGAATGACGAGGTTACAGAACCATTCGAACTAATGTCGATCTTTTCGCTGATCTTATAGCCATAGATATCCCGGCCTTCTACCGTGACAGGGCTATCACTATAGCTAGCAGTATATACCGCAATGCAGCGACCAGCACCACCACCAGGGGCCCAAGTATTGACCGTAGCAGTCTGCCCGAAGGCGTTGACCATGTACGAGTCGTCAGAGCTATCCAAAGTCAGGACACTGGTGAGCGTCACCCCGCTCTCGGGAGCGATCAAAGTCGTGGAATACGTGCCAAGAGCCGAAGAGGCAGTGACAAGCGTAAACTCACTATCTCCAGAGCTACCAGTGTCATTGACGATAGAAATCGAAGACGCTGCAAGCGGCAGATAATCAACGTAGCCAACGCCGCCGTAGAAGCCGTAGACCTTGTTGGTTACCGCGCCGCCAGGCGCATAAGTGTAAAAGGTGCGCGGGTCCAACATGGCATTGCCAAGATCGGCAAGCATGGGAGCACGCTGATCGTTATATTCCACATCTCGGCCGGTCAGACCATCAGTGGAACCAGTGGTCGTGATTCCATACTGGAGGAATGGCCCAGAAAGAGCAGTGATACCCATTAGACAGGGCCTCCATCGTTAGCGAATTCACCATGGAATTCGGGGAGCCGGGCTTGATAGTCAGCAAAGGCTTCAGCGGCGGTGTCAAATCGCTTGCCAGACTTGCGGCGCTTCCCGTCCACGACTACCTGCCAGCGATACTTGTCACGAGCCTTGTCGTACACCACGCACTTGTAGCCAGTGCTGCTATCTTTGCGCAGGCGGTTATTTCGTTTGTTCTGGGACTGAGACGCCGGGCGAAGATTATCCCAACGATCATCTGATGTATCACAATTCTTGTGATCAATCTGCTCGACTGGCCATAAGCCAGTTACATAGAGATAGGCCAAACGAGATGCGCGGTATACCCGTCCATCAATTCGGATATACCGATATCCTTCTTTATTAAGCCAACCAGCAAGGCCCCCAACCGGAAAACGGTCATATGCCCCCGCCTGCACCTTGCGGCGGAATTCACCCGTCTCCTTGTTGTAGTCCAGCAATTGCATCAGTCTCTCTTGTGTCAGGCTCACTCTATTTCTCCAGTAAGGGGTTAGGATTTCTCCTATATATCCCTTACTGGGGCTCTAATCAATACTGCATACTAGGCGACAGGGAAGGTGCCCCAACATGCCCTCCAATCGTAGTAGGTAGGAACATAACGCTGATATCCCTTTACCAGCAGGTTATCAGTGGTGAATTCAACGCTCATGTCCGTCTCAAACGGCTTGCGGTTGAAGAAGATCAACCCTTCATGATTCGTGAGCACAAACCATGCGTAAGCCGAAGTGAGATAATCCCACACCATGAAGCCTTCCTTAAGACTTTCATTCATGTGCATGACCGCGTTGACATCGTTTTGCGACGTACCGGGCCGAAGCTCGGAGCGGAACAGTCGGATCGCGATGGGCTCAAGCTGGTAAGGAACGATCAGCTTGCGGCCACGCGCATGGATTTTGAGACCGGCGTTATCAAGCCACGTACCGCGAATGGTAGTGCAGGCGTTGAGCAGAGAAGTCTCGTTGAGATCGACTTCCGGGTTCGGCTCATTCGCAATGGTCGCTTGGTCGATAGGATGCGCCGTCGAGAACAGTGCCACGCCGTCACCACCAATATTGGCATTATAAGTCGTGCCAGTATTGAAGACGTTCGCGGCGTAGATTTCCTCGGTCTCCTTGAACGACTCCATAAGGCCGTCGTTGGAGGGGCCGAATTCGCTCTTGTAGAGATTGTCGTCAATGGCCTTGCGGGTGATCGCGTAGCCAAGACCAATCTCAAAGTGCTCAGCATTGTAGGTATAGCGCTGACCAGCCGCGTTATCGAACGAGGTGGGAGCGCCTTCCTGCTTTAGCTGGGCAAAGCCAAGGAAGCGCACCGCAGTCCTGCGCTCCAAGGCCATGTTCGAGTCGGTCTGCTTGAAGATGCTCGGCCACTGCCGCTCGATCATGGGATATCGGCCACTGATGCCCCAGAGGCCAGGTAACAACAAATCACGGATGGCTGAAAGAGCTACGGGCAACTGGCACCTCCTGCCATTGAAATGGCTGAGTTATTCGCCACTTGACATTCGCCACACAAACCAGTATGTGTGGCTAATGAGCAACCGGCACCTAGGGTGGAAAAATGATCGAAGCCAGATGGCTTCCGATCCCAGAAGCCCCGAACTACCTGATATCTGACCAGGGGGAGGTTCGAGACTCTAGTGGTAAGACCCTTCCGCTCGACGGAGGGCGCGCTAACCTGTTCCGCATGGGAATGCGGTTGCGCGTCAATGTGCGACGCAAGGTTAACGAACTTTTCCCAGATATAGCAGAGGCCCTGCTTAACGAGCCGGGCGAGGTATGGAAGCCAGTCCCCGGCCACGCTGGCTACGAGGTTTCCAGTCACGCCAGAGTTAGGCGCGGCAGCAGGATCACAGCGCACGGACTGCACGGAGCTACCCGTGCTATCGGCGCGAAGATTCTTAAGACTTCCAGAAACAATGGATATCTTGTCGCCTACCTCGGTATCCAAAACAGCCGAAAAGCTAAGATGATTTACGTCGAAAAGATTGTTTTCGAACTTTTCCCCGAATTGACCCCGGTTATGGAGAACCTTGAAGGAGAGGAGTGGCGCGATATCCTGGGGTACGAGGGGCTCTACCAAGTAAGCAACTTGGGCCGCATCGCAAGCCTTCCTAGAACCATCGACGATGGTCACGGAAGGAACCGTCACATCCGATCCAGAATTAGAGAACTTGGTGCCGCCAGCGGCTACCCGAAAGTCGAACTTGCTAGGGACGGTTCCACCAAAACCTTTCTGGTTCATCGACTTGTTGCCCAAGCCTTTGTCCCTAATCCTAACGGTCTTGATACCGTTCATCATAAGAACGAAGACAGGACTGACGCCAGAGCCGAGAATCTGGAATGGGTTACGAGGGCCGGAAATGTTCAGGATTGGTTTAATGGACGACCGCACAAGATCGACGAGGCGCTCGTAGCCAAGATAGCAGCCGAAGTCGCCGCTGGAAAAAGCCCAGCCGAAATCTTGGCCGCTCTTCCGGGAAAGAGGGCCAAGAAATCCGATATGGGCGGCAGTAGCGATCATTAAGTGCTCACACCCGTCAGAGTCACAGTATTGCGCATCCAACCAACCGGCTGGACAACAAGGATGCCGCCACCTTCGCTGGTAGAAGTGCCATTGGCACCCGGAGGGCCAAAGTTCGAATAGCTATCGACAACGCGCCAGATAAAGGACGAAGCCGCCGTACCAGTCTGGCTCGAATTAAGGTACGAAGCCGACTGACCATTAGTGGTATTGCCAGAGCCAACCGTCCAAGCGATGTTTCGGCCGATAAGACTCGTACCAACCACAGTGCCGGTGCTCGCCTGGGCAATGTAAGTCATTTCCGGGTCGGTAATGACATATGCGGTCACAGGGCTGGAAGAGCCGACCGATCCGGGGAAGTAGGGCGACCAGACTTTGCGCTGGACGTTGGAATTGTAGTATTCGCACCCGGCGAATACACCAAGCGGCTTGATGGTGGCATTGAGACCAGCCACCGCTACATTGATGTAGCCATAATTTGCTGACGAGTTAACGACCACATCGCCCGTGAAACACGCGGCGGTGTCGCTCGACAGCATGAAATAGCGAGAAAGGCCCATAGTCGGCGCAGAGCCGTCCTGATGGCCAAAAGAGCGGAAACCGAAAGGTGCGAAAGTGTTCGCCATAGTCCGTGGGCTCCTATCCCCTATCGTAGCAGCCACTATTGGCTAACTACCGGAAGAGACCACGGCGCGTGGGGTATATTCTTTGGGCGGCTCGCCCTATCCCTTTAGCAGGGATGATTCGCTTATAATGGTAATCCCATATTGGAGTCAATACCCCAATACTCAGTCTTCAGGGATTACCATCTTTTCGTAGCTGCGATTAATCTTATTGGTGCGTAGAGCGCTGGGATGATCAGAGCCCATGGCATTAATCTCACCGCCATAAAGGGCCTGCTCCTTGATCTGCACCTGCCTGCGGGCAGCCCTCTGGTCCCTTTCCTTGGACTTCTTAACCTGCTCCGTGGGCTTGGCCATCAATACCAAGCCATCATACTGGATTTCACCAGTCACGCCCTTTGAGGCCCAACGGCCATCAAACTGGCCATCAAAGTCTTCAGGATGGACCGGGAGCCATCCCGCCTGCTCAAACTTGGCGCGGCGCTGCGGCTCCTCGGCACCACGTACCGAATGCGTCACCCACTGTAGGGTGATCCCATCGGGGATATCATCCACTGGAATCTCCAGCGGGCGTAGATTGCTATCCACATCCCCAAAGGCATCGGTATCCCACTTACCTGCCTTCATTTGCCACTTAGCACCAGAAGGTGCAGCCTTGACCGGCTCATACTGAATGCGCTGGCGCGGGGGCATCTCAGGCGCAGGCTTGGGCGTGAGTTCATCCGTCATCGCCTTCCGCCGTTGCTTTGCAGCAAGGATTTTCTCCCGCTGCTCAGGAGACCATGTTTGTCCCTTCTTAGGCATTATCGTGCCCCCTCAATATAATGTCCGTTACGTTTTAATTCCTGAAGCTTCAGCTTCTGCTTGGCATACTCGATCTCGGTAATACCATTAAGCCGTGCGATCTCCCGCTCCTCTGCGGTAAGGGTAACCTTCGTTGAGGAAGCTGGCTTACCAGTAGAAGACGATGGAATGTCCCGAGTCGGAGGGGCTTGCGTCACTACGGTAATCCTCTGTTGCTGCTCTTCCTCTTGCTCCTCAGCCTTCTTGGGAGCCTCACGCATTCCAAGTTTGACTTCCATCGCCTCGACATATGGCTGGGTGCCAAAGGCATGGCCCTCTTCCTCTACATCGTAATGTAGAGCCTGAATTTTAGCATTCTTGCGCCGATCAGTCATGTAATCTGGGTGCTGACGCATCCAGTCCTTGACCAGTGGTGGCATATTGGAGATTGCCTGCTCGAAGGCATCCAACTTGGGCCCATCGGGCTCCTGCTTCGGCCTAGCCTTAGCTTCCGCAATCCTAGCCTCATAGGCGGCCTTGCCATCCTCAAGCCGCGTAATATTGGCTTCCGCGCGGGCCAGCCTGCGATATGCATCCGACTTAGCCTTGGCATCGGCATCGAATTCAGCGCGCTCCAGAGCCCGCTCTGCGGCCTCAGCTTCTGCCTTCGATGCCTCTAGGGCATTAACAATGGCGTCGTACTGGGCCTGAGAAGTTTCCTCTTGGAAGCGAGTATTCTCAGTCTGGACTTCGTTGCGCCTGCGCTCAGCCTCTTCAGCACGCTTACGCTCGGCCTCATAACGATCCTGAGCAAGCTTCTCTGCCTTCTGAAGATCGGCGATTTGCTTTTGCAGGGCAGAGATATCTGGCTTTTGCTCGTCATCGTCTCTGTCAACAGCAGCAACAACTGGCTTTTTCTCTGCTTCCTGCCGCGCCTGCGCGTCCCTATCTTCAGGCTCCTGCTTGGTTTCGATTTCGGATTCGTCAGTCAGCGCGATCTGAATCGGCTGGTCCAAGGGGACGGCCTCAGCCTCTTCCTTGGTGCGTACTATGCGGGGTCTAGCCATTTTAGAAGACCATGTTCGGGTCGGTAACCTTCATACGGATTTTCTCGTATGGGATCAGGCGACATGGGGTGTCATTAATGGTGACCGACATTCCATCCTTAATGGAATATGCAATCCAGTCACCAACCTGCAAATTCCAAATGTTATCAACACCTTCGCCGAATTTGAGAATCACCCCCGCCTTGCCTTGATAGGCATCCTCGGCGACATTTTCCTTGGGTCGGATAATGCCCCCCTTGGTCATTTCAGACCGAATGTGGGTGCCTACTAAAACAAGGTCCCAAAGCACACTCTCCTTGGAGAGATCGCCTACGGCGTCGATAATCGCCTTCTTGGGGTCCTTAGCCTGACTGATTGCCTCGATCTTCGCAGCCGTTACAAAGGCCATGCACTATTCCCTCTGCTTTTCGATTTCGTCCATTAATATAATAACTTCCTTCATACCTAAAAGATATCCACATTGGTACAGGTATGCCGGATAGTCTTTGCACCGGGCTTCCCCCATATCCTGAAGGGCCCGATCAGAGGCGTCCTTAATCCGCTCTTCTAAGAGTGCAAAAAGCCTAGCTCTTGCCACGAATCACTTACGTTTCTGGATTGCCGCCTTCTGCTCCCGGCCAACCCCGGTTTCTGCCCCAGCAGTCATCTTAACGGCACCACCGCGCTTCATACCGGGCAAAGGACCGGCCCCCCCAGGAGGGAGTGGAGGACCCCCCATAGGAGGGCCGGGAGGTACTGGCGGCGCGAGTGGAGGACGCATGCCGCCAGTCGGGAGATCGGGCTTACCTACATTGATATTAATGGTGGTCTTACCACCCTTGACCGCGCCACCGCGCTTGTAGCCCTGCGTCAGTTCCTTGGCGCGGGCTTTGCCGTGGGCCTGCTCTGAATGAGCTTTGTAAGGATGCGACATTATGCAGCCCCCCTGTTCTTGCCAGACGGCGTGGGCATAAAGCCCGGCTTGCCTTCGGCCTGCTTAGGGCCCATCCCGCGTCGCCAGTCGCTAGCTACGTCATTGTCGTAGCCTGGACCACGAAGATTACCCCAATCGCCTAGCTTCTGTGGGGCGGACTGATTCGGTGCCCCCATGCCATCGCCCTTGCCAGCCATTAGGTTTTACCCCCTCTTTTCCTAGCTTTAGGATTATTCTGCAAATTAAGCCATTTACCTGGAGTGGTCCTTAGTGCCGCTGATGCCTCAGCGTTGGAGGCCAATTCACGACCTAGCCCCGCTGGGGTAACCCCCATATTCTGGGACAACTGTTCAGTCCTGCCACCGTCGGCCCTCTTGCGATCATGGGCCTTATCCATTGCGGATTTCTCCCATGTCTTCATGGACATGCCAGAAGCCCTAGCTAGCTTCTTGTCTTCAGCTACGTCCTTTTTGGAGCCCTCGGTAGCGCCACCGCGCGCATAGCCAGACCCAGAGCCAATATTGATTTGCCCCTTCTTATCTGGAGCAATCTTGCGCGGGTCACGCGGAGGAAGCGGCACTTCACCGCCAGACTGATAGCGCTCACGCGCCTTGTCCCTGCCCCATTCCCCGCAGTTCTTAGCCATTCGATTTCCCCTTTGGCTTAGCGCGCATACTAGCAGCCTTAGCTTTTGCTAGCAACTTAGCTTGTTCTAGCTCAGCTTTATGCTTTTCTGCCATCATTTGCATCTCAGCAGCGTGCTTATCCCTAGCTATTGCCATCTCATGCTGGTGACGCTCTCTATCTCGCTCAATCTCTTGAGATTGAATAACTCGCGCTGCCTCCATTTCCTGAGCTTTTGCCGCCCTTTGGGCTTCAATCTTAGCCGCTTCCGTAGCTGTTTTAATTTCCACGTCCGACTGCGCCTTGGCACGGCCAACCTCTATTTCCGAAGCCGCCTTGGATGACTCGCGATCCTCCTCGCGCTCATTAATGACATACTCCTCTTCAATCCGCAGTAATTGAAGCTGGGTCTGCATCTGGGCGATCTTCTCGCGAGACTTACGCTCCTCGGCACGATCCAGAAGCTTGGCCTTCTCGGTCTCGATGCGAATCTGCTCACGCAGCATTTCCATCTGGGCCTGAGCTTGCGAAGCCTTGGCCTTCTCCTTGATAGCCTCCATGCGCGGGTCGGGCGGCGGTGGCGTGGGCTGCTGATTGAAGAGCCCCTGCGAATCCACGCTCATCATGCGCAGCACTTTAGTGTGTACTGCCTGAGTATTATAAAGTTGAGGAGCCGCCGCCGACATTTGCATAATGGCATGAGCCTTTGCCATGCGATGCAATGAAGTCGGATTGTTTGGATCGGCCACCGGCACCAGATCGTTGTTCTCCAGCGCCTTGAGGAATTCATCCTTCTGCCAAGGATGAATAGTCTTACGATGCCGCCAGAATGCTTCCGGGTCTTCCTTGAAGCGCTCCTTGAGCAACATAAACTCTTCCGACTGAGCCTGATGCAGACGCTTATGCACGGCATCCAAAACCTTGGTTGCCTGCTCGATAAGAGCTAGCGTGGTGCCTACCGGAGCATCCTGCTTGCCTTCCCCCACATTGACTTCTGCGGTAGAGGCCAAGCGCTGACCTTCTTGCGCGACATGCTCCACAAAGGCAGTGAAGGACGGGCCCGGTTCCTTGTATGGGAGCGGCATGGCTACAGAGCGAATATCGCCCTGTGCGCCGACATCAATGGCAACACTGCCACCTGGAGGTACACGAAGCTGATTCGTAAGTTGCCTGCTAGCGCTCTTGGCAATCAGAAAGCCGGGAAAATTGGCAAACATCCCGGCATCAATCATCTCACGCCATGCCGCAGTCAGCGTGGTCGTCAGGTTGCCCAGTAGATGTATAAAGCCAATGCCATAAAAACCAAGTCCCCGAATAAACGGGAATTGGACAAAGAAACGCTTTGCCAGACATTGCTCATCGTTTTCATCCCAATTGCGAATAATGCTGAGAACCTGACGCGAGTCCTTTTCGATAGTCACGCGATAAGGCAGGGGAAGACCTTTGCCCTTGAATTGCTTCGGTGCAAACTTATCCAAGTCTAGCTCGCAGTAGCACTCGAAGACGGTATAATCTTCGTCTTCTGGCCGCTTGGATTGAGTTTTCTGCCCGGCAATCTCGGCTTTCTTGACATCAACCTCGGTAGGCCGATCAGGCTGCGCCTGACCAAGAGGCACATCGCGGTAGCCACCGGCAATCTGCATGCGCTTCAAGATGCTCTTACGCATCTTGATCTTGTGCGTCACTCGTCCACAGTTTTGGAGGTCCGTCGCCGCATTCGAGACAATAAGATCTTCCGCGTCAACGCTTTCTGATACGGGCCTTCTTCGGAGTGGGCAATTAAAAACCTTTTTAAAGCCATCTCCGCCAAAACCGACGTAGAAAAGCATTCGATCAGTATCTGGGACATATTCGGTCGCCGTGACCGTGAGGTAGTGGTTGAAGTCTTTTTCAAGGACATCGGCTAGACTATCCGTTTCATCCATTAATGGGCCGCCATTATGGCCCATGGCAGGCGGCGGCGGTGGGCCTCCCGGTGTCATGTTAAGAGGCGGCATATTGGGCGGCGGCTTGGGCGGCAAGGTCATGTCATTGCGCACCTTGACCGGGCCCGACGCAGGGAGAAGCTCGCCACGCGCATTTGCCTGAAAGCGTACCGTGGCTTCCGTCAGGATCGGGTGCCTGATACGCGACATGCCTTCCAGAGGTGCAGAAGCAGTGCCACCAACATCGGACGGGTCCTCCAGTTTAAGCCCCAGCATCGTGATGCCCTTGGCTCTGGTGGACATCCACTCGCGCCGGGATTCCTCATCGCGCTCGATGCCATCGAGTAATGTGGTAGCGATTGTGGCAAGTTCGCTTTCGTCTATCTGGTCAGCCAGATTGGCAAACCAGCCCTTGGTCTTGTCTTCTGGATTGGAGCGATCTGGATTGAAGTCGATAACAACGCCGCCGTCTGGCGTATCGACCTTTAGAGCGCCCTCCTCGAAAGTCACGCCCGGCGTAGGCGCAGCAATGTCCACCGCGACTGGGCCCGGAAGCGGAGAGGCTTCCTGATAATTGATAACCCTGGTTCGTGCATTCGCCATTATTCGTTCGCTGCCTTCAACAGGATATCGGCGTGACAAGCCTGTGGGTGGCACCAGCATACTAAACTTTTTCCGCGCAACTCCTTCACATCCAGACCAGATGTTGGCAGCCAGTTTTCGTACTTTTTAATCACCTCAACCCTATTGCCATCCTTGCCGATGACAAATGGATTTCCCCACTTAGTTGGGCGGCCAACATAGACTGCATCAGTTGGAACACCCTTCTCTCTTTTATTATAAACGCGCATTATGCTGTTTTCCCCGGCCAGAACAGGAATACCAAGAGATATACTATCAAAATCCCCAATCCAAACATGGCCCCCTCTTACGCTATAACCGGCCCCTTCCAGCGAAGAACGCAACCCTGCTGTCCTGGTGCTGGAACACAATGAACAATCCCATTACTATCAGTTACCCGATGCGTTGTGCTGCCCTTCTTGAATTCTACTGAAATTGGCTTTTCTATTCTGTAAGTACGGCCATCAAAGTCATACTCACGCCACTCCTCTACACCTTTAACATCAATTTTTATCATGTCGCTCATCAGTGAGGTTTCCTCTTTGACCAATCCAGCATGTCTTGGGCGAAGTCTGTGTCGTACTTCAACCTGAAAAAGCAGAGACCAAGGATGTAAAGTGGGACGGGAAGCTTGTCGGCCGGGGTGTCGTCCGGCAGCTTTAGGACGAAGCCGTTTTCCTCAGACCAGAAGAGTGCGCCGGTATCTGGGTCTCCCAGATCGAACATAACCAGTTCGTCCTCGCTAGGAGGCTCTAGGCTTATCGCTCGCGGAGCTTTCATACCTTACCCCCAGTTGCCTCAAGGCGATGCGATGGGAGATTCCCACCGCATTCCCCACCTCATCGCAGTGCAGTCTTAACCCATTCACGAAGTCGGAAGCATAGCAACCGCATCTGATGCAGTAATTGCTAGTAGGCTCCCATTCGTGGTTCACGTCCGCGCAAACTCCCCAAATTTTATCTGCGCAACCTCTCGATACTTGGCATGAGCCTCCTCCTGAGAGGCAAAACTACCTAAGTACGTATTTTTACCATCTTTTTTGATTTGCGCTACCCATTTCTTGTTCCTATTATGCCAAGTAATCCCCTTGAACTTTCCTCGACTGCTGGACAGCTTCCTCTTGTTCATCATATTTTGCGACTGCGTCGCCAGTCTGAGATTGGTGATTCGGTTATCAAGCGGATTTCCATTGATGTGATCAATATGGGTGCTGGGCCACTCTCCATAATATAGAAACCACGCTAAACGATGAGCATACCACCGCCTGCCAGCATACCCAATCATGATATGACCGCTTTTATTCTTCGCACCAGCAACAGAGCCAACTTTAACCTGATTATTTTTCTGATGCTTTAGCCAAATAATATCTCCGCTTTCTGGATGGTAGCAAAATAGTCCAGACAGATCAGGCTGAGTATAGCGGGATTTGCCTTCCTCTGTACGCAAGCTCATCTTGGACATCTGACGCATACTCCTCGTTTCTTTGAAGTAGTCCAGAATCCCTAAGCCATCTTAGACACTGGCTCATGGAATCACAAAAATCATCGTGAGTGTCTCTGGGGAACCGAGTAATTTGATTAATAATCTCCTCTGCCCATCTATACGGGTAGAGCGATGGCTTTCCTTTATTTGGCCCCTCTTTTTCTGACGGCCATGGAACATAAACGAGACCTTCAGAAAAAAGATGCTGCACAGAATACACCCTAGCCTGCTTGTCGCCCAGCTTGGATGGGTTAAAAAGCTCAATCGAGAATTGACCAGAAAACCCTATAACCCTCTGAAGCTCTTGATAGACTGATATTCCAGACGCCTTACTCTCGATGATCAATTTATCAATTCTAAATCTTGGACTGTGTTTATATTTACTAGAATTTGGCAGCGGAGCAGTTGTGCATGTGGCTACTACCCGCTCCACCAAGTCGGGTAAAGTGAGGCGATCTTGAAACCCATATATCAACATGATTCGCGGTTGTTTGTTTTCATTTAGATAGACACCCCAAATAGTTAGAGCGGATGGATCATTCTCCTCTTTCTCTGTGTAGGCAGAATCAAGAGATGCCACCACGAAGCTAAATTGAGGATAGGTGGGGTCAGTCCACTGGCCCCACCACTCTTCTTTAATAATGCCCCCGCCTCTGGGGACGGGAATTTGCTCAAGTTGCCCAGCCGCAGCAAATGGCCCAAGACGCCGCGCTAATGACACACAAGCCTCTTCAGAGAAGCGATCAGGACAAAGAAGCTCTTCAGGCTTTGTACGAGGGTCCTCCCAAAACTTAGCACCATTCACCATGGTCACACAGTGACGCTTAGGGTCATGGTGCATCGGCAAGCAAAGATGTGTCCAGTCAGAACCCTCCCTAGCCAAAATGTGCCCAGCTAGATCGGCATGATGAAGACGCTGCATAATTACCACAAACACGCCATATTCTTGAGAATTTATTCTCGTGCTCATCGCTTCGTCCCACCACATTAGGGTGGACTCACGTACTTGATCTGACTCAACTTCTGTCGCTGAATGGGCATCATCCACTAGGATTATCATCCCACCTTCGCCTGTAGTTGTGCCGTCTACTGACGTAGCGATTCGGTAGCCGCCTTTGTTATTCTCGTACCTTCCCTTGGTATTCACGTCGCCAGTCATCTGGAAGCGGTTTCCCCAGTGCTTTTTGTACCACGGCGATTCTATCACCCGCCGCGTTTTTACCGAATCACGCAAACTCAGGGAGTGAGAATAGGATGCCGATAGAAACTGGACCTGGGGCCCGCTGGTAGGACCGATTCGGGACTGCGCCCACGTCCAGGCTGGCCATCCGACGCTGCATAAACTGGACTTGCTTGTTCTGGGGGGCACTGTGATTAAAAGCCGCCTGATCTGACCATCTGTAACTGCCTGTAAATGCTCAGCTATTGCTTCCAAGTGCCAGCCGCCAACGAAAGGGGCCGGGTCTATGTACTTCCATCCCTTTTTCAGGAAGGCGTACAGTGATTCTTCACACTCTTCACGCTCAGTGATCTCTTGGAACTTGGCCTGAGCATTAAGGAGTAGCTGTGGGTTTAAGTCCATGGCTCTTAATCATATCATGGCATAGGCCGCCCTCCGCAACCCAGGGTCCAAGCCCATGCGGTGATGTGGGTGACAGTAGCGGGTATACCCTTGGGTGTCCTATCTCGGGGACCAGCCGCCAGTACATCCCATCACACTTGACCGGGATCAGTCAGTTACTACCCATAATGCCCAAGGATGCCAGCATAGCCCTGTCAAGGCGTTTGCCGGGGTCGGAGGTACGTTTCTACCCCCCGCTTCGTCCCCGACATGCTGCACCGGCCGGGCTCGGCGTGAATTTTTTGCGGGAGGGCTGGAACCGTCAGTGGCGAGTTGCTATTGACAGGGTGTAGGTTTAGCACTTACACTCTGACTCGTCATTGACGAATCTTCCTTCCTGAGCCCGTCCGGCGGTCACTCTCCGGGCGGGTTCTCCTTTTTGGGGGTGGTCGCTCAGTCGGCACAAGGTCGGGTAACCGCAGCCCCCAGATTCGGAACTTTACCGACCACACCGCTCAGGTCAAGCACACCATTATACCGTTGACCCCATGACCCGTCTTGGGGTAGCAGCGTCCTGCCTCACGAGAATGCTGGAGAGGTGGCAGAGTCTGGCTTAATGAAGGATCGCGCGTACCATCGAGACTATAGCCGATCTTACTACCATGTGAGAAAACAGAAGTGTTTTGAAATTCTTGGCGCGAAGTGCGTGAAGTGTGGCTCAATAGAAAACCTGCAATTTGACCACATTGACCGCGCGTCCAAGTCCTTCCCCATTGGGAAGTTGCTAAATAAGCGATGGAGTGAAGTTCTTAAGGAGCTTGAGAAGTGTCAGGTGCTGTGTCAGCCGTGTCATTCTATAAAAACTACTACAGAGCGCGGGCTGAGGATAGCCAAGGGCTCACATGGCACGACTTCGACTAGAAGATACTGTGCCTGTGAGTTGTGCAGAAAGGCCGTTCGGGATTACGTGCGAAAACGGAAGGGTGCCGGAGTGGTTTAACGGAGCGCTCTTGAAAAGCGAAGAACCGAGAGGTTCCGGGGGTTCAAATCCCTCCCCTTCCACGCGGGTTTAGCATTCTGGGAGTGCATCTGCCTTCCAAGCAGATTGAGGTGGGTTCGATCCCCACAACCCGCTCCAACTTTCACCTTGACTTCTCCCTTAGCATGTGACACGAATTGGGTCCAGGCAGTGGAGGGCCGCATGAAGTTTCCAAAGAAGCTGTATGTCACTCGTCATGAGGACGGTAATATCGTCTATTTCAATAGTCATATTGACGTAGACGAAGCCCATGATGGTCTTGAAGACCAACAGGATCGAGCCATCGCTGTTTACAAGCTGGACTCCACCGGCAAGTCCAAGCGCAAAACCAAATTCATCAAGAAGGGCTAATCATGGCATCGCGACGCAAGAGCCACCTGACTATGAATGGTATCGTGGAAAGTGGTGCGGCTTCCGTAAGGTAGTGTTTCTTGGCTTTGGTTATGAATGCGCCCTATGTGGAATGACTTCGAGTGACAATGAAGACCTCTGTTTTGGAGTGAAAGATGCTCAGCCGCGACCAGTTAGACCGATATGAAAAGACGCTGATGACTGAGATCAGCAAGCGCAGGCCGCTTGGTGGTTACAGTCCTGAAGCTGGCACTATCCTCATGATCTGCGAAATGATGTATGAGGTATGCCGCCATATCAGGGAGCGGATGCCAGCGCCGAGGCGTAAGGCAGACGATGACGCCTGAGCTAAAGACCGAGCGTCTCGTACTGATGCCCTATACGCCAGAGAGGGTAACGCAGCAACACGTTGACTGGCTGAATGATCCTGAAGTGGTGAAATACAGCGGGCAACGCTTTCACAAACATGACCGCCTCAGTCAGACTAATTATGTGTTTGATTTTGGCTTGTGTGGTCACCTTTGGGTAATCCAACTGGATGGTCGTGATATCGGCACCGTTGGCGTTACATATGACGCTGAGAACGATGTCGGCGATATGGGCATCCTGATTGGTGAAAGGGATGCATGGGGTAAGGGCTATGCGACCGAGGCTTGGGCTGAAGTCATGCGCTGGTGCTTTGAGGAACTGAAGATACGCAAGATCGAGTGTGGCTGCATGTCTCCTAACTTGGCCATGCGGCAGGTTGCCACAAAGACCGGTATGAAGATTGATGGCGGCCGCAAGGACCACTTTCTCTTGGACGATAAGCCAGTCGATGCGGTCTATTATGGGAAGATGCGATAATGAGTTACAAAGACTCAGACTTTGCTATCCATAAAAACCAAGTCTTATGGACTCGGCCGGATCATGTTGCAGGTGTTTGGTTACCACAAGATAGATGGAGCGACATTGATGCACGTCAACGATTTAGCTATGCCGGACCTAGTGGAGAGCCAACATCATATGTGGTTGACTATGATTGTACTCTCGACTGTGAGATAATCAGAATTTACGACAGTAAGGGCAACCTGTTACACAAAATGGAGGATAAAGATGGCATACATCGGGGAACCGATCAAAAAGTACACGGTAGTGCCACTGGACCATCCAGTGGAAGCCAGCCCACAGGAACCAGTATTGCCGCGCCCGGTACATACACCATCAACAACGCCGGAAACACCGTCTTCGGTTCCAGCTACCCCTACTACGGAGCCATCGGAGGAACCAGTCAAGGCTCCGTAACTTCGCATAGTGCTCAACAGGCCGCGTACCAGCAAATGCTACTGAAGCGGGCGCGGCTACAAGCGCAGCAGATGATGCAATATCAGAATCCAACATACACTCCATACTTTTGGAGCAACACTGTTGCTGGTGGATACAGCATCACAGGCACGCCAGAGCCAAAGAAGAAGATCAAGGACGAGGGCATAAGAGTGGGAGAGATCATCGCCTACCGTTGCTGGCCTATTCACAATAGTGGCTTCCTGTGGAGCACGGCGGCAGATCGTGCATGGGCTCCGGGCGAACCAATGAAGGCTGGTGAGAACCATCTGCGTGATGGCCTTGGTGTCTATGCCTTCAAGAATATGTCTCATTGCATCCAAGAGTTTGGCAATGAGAGATTCTATAGCAATGGCGTAGCCTATGGCTCAGTTGTGCTATGGGGGGAGATAGTCGAGCACCAGTTAGGGTATCGTGCGGAGTATGCCGCCATTCGCTCCATCGAGTTTGTGCGCAATGTGCCGCACAATAAGTGGCATCCAGAAATGACTGATGAATTGAGAAAACTATACAAAGTGGAAGGAAAGTGACAAAGCCAATTAATCATGCCGGGGGGCGCTATGGGAGACTAGTGGCTATCAAGGATGCGGGCCTCTCTAGCCGCAAATCCAAAAGTCGCCTATGGCTTTGCCAGTGTGACTGCGGGAATGAAGTTACGATAGAGAGTTGCTATTTTCGCAGGAGAAGATCATGTGGGTGCTCTAGACATGGGTATAAGCATGGTCAGGCTAAAGTTTCTGGGCATTCTAGAATATATCGAGTGTGGGCTGACATGAAGTCTAGATGCTCTAATCCAAATGATACTAGTTGGGAAAACTATGGCGGTAGGGGAATCTTCGTCTGCAAAGAATGGGAGAGTTTTGATGCCTTCTATCGAGACATGGGTGCAACATATCAGCCATGGCTAACCATAGAACGAAAAAACAATGATCTCGGGTACTCAAAAGATAATTGCATCTGGATCACGAAGGCTGAACAGTCCAGAAATACGAGGAATGTAAGATGGATAAAGACTGAGTATGGCATAATGCCACTTATAGAAGCCGCCGAACGGTTCGGTATAACCTACAAAACTGTTGAAGGTAGAATTAGGCGTGGCTGGCCAGAGCATCTGTGGCTCAAGCCCGCTGGGTTTAGACTGAGTGATCAATCATGAATGTTCTCCTCTTGAGTCCGTATGGACTGAATCTCGAAAAGACTATCAAAGATACTGGTGACGGCGTCTTCTATCTTATAGAAGATGCCGGTCAGTGTGAGATTGCGGTTATGTATGGATACCGCGATATCCTGCGACAGGATGTCATTGATGTATTTCGACGCGGCGTCATCAATATACATACAAGCGTTCTGCCGTATGGCAGGGGGGCGAATCCCAATCTATGGGGATGGCTCAATGAGGAGCCACATGGCGTATCCATCCACTATGTTCCAGACGAGGGCGTAGATACTGGGCCGATCATTGCTACGACAAATGTAGAATTTACCTCCCCTGAGAGAGAGACGCTAAATAGCTCGTATATGGCACTGCATGATGCAGCAGAACGTCTATTTCAAAGAATGTGGCCATCAATCAGGAATGGTGGGCTAATTGCAACGCCGCAGATTGGAGCAGGAAGTCGTCACTTTAAGAGAGACCTGAATGAAGTCTGGCCCCTTTTGTCTAGGGGGTGGGACACTCCATGCAGTGAGGTAATCCAAATAGGGAGGCAGCGCCGTGGGCTTGCAAGCAACGCGATGGATGCAGTCGGAAGCGGACGAGTGGCACGAGCGTAATCACCGCAAATTCTCCGATAGCGTCAATGTCTATACCAGCGATCCTGTCATTAGGGCGCTGGTGGATGCCAGGATCGAGCCTAGAGAAGTATTCGAGGTAGGCTGTGGCAATGGCTACAGGCTGGCTGCCATGCGCGACTACTGGGGCTGTAAGGTCTGGGGCTGCGATCTATCGGAGGATGCCATTCGTCATGGCGTACAGACCTATGGCACAAATAACATGCAGATTGGCATTCGTGAGGCTGCCAATCTGAAGGGCCTGCCGACTGGCGGCTTTGACTTGGTGATCTACGGCTTCTGCCTTTACCAGTGTGACCCGGAGGAGCTATTCCAGATCGTGCGGGAGGGTGATCGCATTCTGGATAATAATGGGTATCTGGTGGTTTACGACTTCAAGCCGGATTATCCACATTCCAAGAATTACAAGTATGACCGGGCCCTGCGTACCTACAAGATGGACTACTCACGCCTCTGGCTCGCTCACCCGCACTACAGCATTTACCATCAGAGGTTCATGTCACATGATGCCGAAGAGGATGTGATCGACCACAATAACCGTGTGGCAGTCACGATCCTGAAGAAGAATGTGGAGGGCGGCTTTCCGCTAGAGCCATGATTTTTGATAAAGAAGGGGACGAATACATCCTTAGTACAGGCAAAAGGCTATATGCCCATTGTGGCATAGTGGGACTATCGCGAGACTATAAAGATAATAGTTTTGTAGTGTCTGAGGGATACGACGGTGGAGTTAGCTGGCCCCTACCTGGATGGTGGAGCGATGAAGACAAGAAAGAATTTGGCAAGCACTACTTAACAAATGCCGAAATGAGAGAGGTGGCAGAATTTATGATTGCTGAGTGGACTGCATTCAGGGATTTGCTGAAATGCAGATAGGAATCCTTGGTTTAGGCTCCATCGGAATGGTTCATGCCAAGAACTTAAGGGCGATGGGCCACGATATCTACACTCACGACATAGCGGACCCAACTTCACATGGCTTGGAGTTAATGGAAGATGCCGAGGCGATAGTCATCGCAACCCCATCTGACCAGCATACCATTGATATGTATTGCCACTTTCAGAGTAAGCACCTGTTTGTGGAAAAGCCAATTGGTACTAGCGATCAGTGCGCTATCGACATTAAAGCCATGTTGGCTGTGAGTAAAAAGGTAATAATGGTAGCTAATAATTGTCGCTATCATCCAGTCGTCAAGGTGGTGAAGGAGCGCATGCATGAATTAGGCGGCCCATATCATGGGGCATGGTTTCGACTGCATCAGGAAAAGAAGGATGCCAAGGACCCGGTTATTCTCAATTGGGGAGCACACGAAGTCGATCTGGCGCTATATCTACTGAGCAAGAATCTCTCTGTCATGCCGGGCCATTCCAAGGTCGCACATGACCATGCTGAGTTTATCATTCGATATGGCAGTGGGTCACTTGTGCATATCGACTTGAGCTATCATGGTCCAAGTGACCGTTGTTTTGCCATCCATGGACCAGATGCCTCGATCCTTGGAGATTTGGATAACTTCACTGTCCACATCTTCAGCAGGCAGGGCAGAGAGATTATCGCAGTCGAGGGCTCACACGAGCAAACTTATGTGGACGAAATGAAAGAGTTTATCAAACGAGTGGAGTCTGGTGGGGCTTCGACGGATGGCATTGGAGCGACTGGTGAGGATGGGCTTAGGTGCCTGAAGGTCTTGTTGGAGGCGCAAAATGCATAAGACCGTATTTGAATATCTGCTACCGACCGACGATCAAAAGAAGGACATGGCCAAGATCAGGGAGGCGGCTGGGCAGTTTCTAGCACACATTAACCTTTACGTGCCAGAAGGTCCTGATAGGACATATATTATCAGGCAACTAAGAGAGATAGTCATGTGGTCGAATGTGGCCATTACCCGTATGTCAGATGGGACGCCACGACCATGAAGACGGTAGCAGTCATACAGGCGAGGATGGGTTCTTCGCGTCTTCCAGGAAAAGTCCTCCAAAACCTTAATGGCAAGCCCGTACTAAAATGGGTCATTGACGCCGCTCAAGCTGCGCCGGGTGTGGATGAGGTGATTGTGGCAACGTCTTACCAGCCCAGCGACGACATTATTGTAAATAAAAGTGTGGAGTGGGGAATCCGTGGAGTTATCGGCTCCGAAAGCGATGTTATTTCAAGATTTATGCAGGTTGTGGATGACTTCAAGCCTGATTTTCTGCTTCGTCTCACTGGCGACTGCCCATTTCACGATCCGCAGGTCATTGGCGAGGTAATTCGCCTCAGAAAGACTGCTGGAGCGCAGTATGCGTCTAATATTGACCCTCCGACATGGCCGGATGGCCTCGATGTTGAGATTTTCTCACGGGAATTACTGGAAATCGCGCACAAGGAGGCCACTAGGGGGTCAGATCGCGACTGTGTGACGCGATTTATGGCAAGAAACAGGTCCAGATTTAAGTCTGCGACCCTGACTTGCCCCATTCCAGGGCTGCATGAGGAGCGCTGGGTACTCGATACCCTCAACGACATGCAGTTTTGTCAGAAAATCGCCGAGAGACTGCCGTCGAACTGGAATGGCTCCTACCTAGATATCTTGAATATCCTCGATAAGGAGCCAAATCTTCGCTTCATCAACAATCATCACCCACGAAATGAGCGTTTCTATGAGGGCATTAACAGTGAAGAGCTAGGAACGTACTCATATCCGCGCTCCGAGAAGGCTCTTGCGCGGGCAAGGGAGATCATTCCCCTTGGCGCACAGACGTTCTCCAAGAGCTATGTGCAATTTCCAGGAGAGTCGCCGCGTTTTGTCTCGCATGGCGACGGTGCTTACATCTATGACATTGACGGCAATGAGTACGTGGACTGCATGGCTGGGCTTTTGCCTGTCATACTTGGCTATCGCGATCCTGACGTTGACCGCGCCGTTCGCACTCAACTAGATTCCGGCGTTACACTCTCCCTTGCAACCGAATTAGAATGGCAACTGGCGACTCGAATACAGGGTCACCTGCCTTCTATGGAGATGGTGAGGTTTGGGAAGAATGGCTCAGATGCTACGACTGTTGCTGTTCGTCTTGCTCGTGCCCATACTGGGCGTGCTGGCATTCTTAGCAGTGGTTACCATGGTTGGGGGTCTGATTTTGTTGGCGATTTTGGTGATCGTGGTCGCGGCGTTCCTGCTGCTTTTCGGATTTTCGCACGAAATCTACAACATGGCGACTGTGAAGATGCCATCCGAGAAATCAAAACAGAAAATTACGCCTGTGTCATCGTAGAGCCGGAAGACAATCCAGAATTTCTACAGGTCTTGCGCGATGTGTGCGACGAGACTGGCGCCATTCTGATCTTTGACGAGATCATCACATGGCCGCGCTGGGGCATGGGAGGGGCTCAGGGCCACTTTGGCATCAAGCCTGACTTGACATGCATCTCTAAGGCCATGGCCAATGGGATGCCGATCAGTGCCATTGGCGGCAGGCGCGATATCATGAGCTTGATGGAGCCGCCGGATAATATCTTCTACTCTGGCACATTCCAAGGCGAGTGCCTTAGTATCGCGGCTGCGATAGCCTGTATTGATAAACTGGAGAGAAAGAATGTGGTGGAGACTATTCGTAGCCAGAATGCTTTTCTCAACGGCGAGATGTTCCGCCTTATTCTCAAGCACGATGTTCCTATGGTGTGCCATTATCTGCAAGGGCTCACCCGATTTAGTTTTGAGGATGCAGGCGAAGCGCGAGGCAGTCAGATCGCAGCTTTATTTAGAGAAGAAATGGCAAAGAACGGGGTCCTGATAATCAATAGCAACAATCTGGGCTTCATGCATCGGGACAACGAAATCAAGCGAGTGGTGCGAGCGTATGACAATACTCTACGATCTATCGCAGCAGGAATCGAAGACGGCTCCATTGCGCAGAGGGACTCCGTGGCGGTCTCTGTCCGTCGCCGACTATGAGGACGGGGTACAGGCCATACTGGACAAGTATGGACACGATCTTGTTGAAGTCAGGACCATGGCCAGAGCCACTGGCACTTTACTGGATTGCAAGATCGAGATATCGAGGTATCTCAGGACTCTGAATGTATCATACTCACAGATTGGCAGACTGCTGAATTGTGGGGAATGGCTTGCCCGATATTATTCAGCACCAGATTATCGACAATGGCGTATGGCGCAATATCGCAGCAGGCATAAGAAATGGACACAATTGAAAAAATCACAAAAATCCGCAGAAGAAACAACGATCTATGGATGAAACTGCTTCGTATAGCTGCAAAAGATATTGAGAGGGGGACTGCATTATCATGGGATTTGATAGCATCCTCATAACTGGCGGCTCTGGTTTCTTCGCAAACCATCTGGTGCGAAGACTCCTCAGTTGGGAAAAGCCTCCGCGCAAGATTGTCATTCTGTCTCGTGGTGAATACCGCCAATTCCTCATGAACAAGGAGCTATGGAGCCTGGATAAGGCAGGCTCTCTGCGCTTTCTGATTGGCGATGTACGGGATCGTGAGCGCTTGCGCCGGGCCATGGAGGGCATTGAAGTCGTTGTGCATGCTGCGGCGCTGAAGCGCATTGAGGTGGGGCACTATAATCCATCAGAAATGGTGAAGACCAACGTGGATGGCACGGTCAATGTGGTGGAGGCCGCGAAAGATGCTGGGGTCAAGAAGGTAGTTTATCTATCGAGCGATAAGGCGTTTCAGCCAGTCTCGCCCTATGGGCTGACCAAGGCTCTGGGAGAGCAGATCGTGCTGGCTGCTAACAATACTAGGGGTTGGGGTGGGCCACGATACTCAGTTACCAGATACGGTAATGTGGCAGGGTCTACAGGTTCGGTCATTCCGGTCTGGCGTGAAGTGCTAACGGTGACGGATACCGTGCGCGTGACCGACCCCGAGGTGACACGCTTCTGGATGTGGGCTGACGAGGCTGTGGACTTGGTGCTAAACACGCTGAAGACCATGCCACAATCCAAGCCTGCCATTCCCATATTGCCAGCATTCAGGCTTGGTGACTTGGCCGAGGCCATGGGTGCTAAAATGGAGATTGTTGGTCTCCCAGAATACGAAAAGCTCCACGAGGGCATGGACCACGGCAATACCAGCGACGTTGCGCGCAGACTTTCGGTGGAAGAGCTACGCTCCATGCTTGACAAGCTGCCCGCATTGGGTTAGCGTTCTTCCATGAATTTAGTCGAAGCCAAGGCAGAGTGCGAGCGATGGCTTGCCTATCTCAAGAGGCAGGAAGAGAAGGCCGTTGCTATTCAGCAGATCGCTGCTGATCGGCGCTCTGGCAAATGCGATGCTGGGGAGGCTCAGAGAAGGCTACGGACGATTGATAATTGTAGCGTTACTGTTTACGACGGTGCCCGCCTCGCGGATGCCGTTCGGGTGCTCTTGAAAGCAATCTGATGGCTCGCAAGAAGTGGAGAAACAAGCCGCCACCACAGAAGACCAAGGCGCTGTATAAGGCGATCTGGAAGCTGGCAGATGGCGCAGTCATGGATACGGTCAGGCATCATCCTGAATACTTCACGGACAAGGGCAGGACCAAGGTAGCGCGCATGAGTACAGTGAAGCGCATCACGGGCTTGCTGACGAGCTTTGTGGAGCAATCCACAGAGGGCCCAAGCAAAGGGCTGACATAGTGCTGGCCGGTTAAGGGCAGCACAGAAGGGGTGTTCGCGATAACATTCCTTCGGCGCGGTGCGCCCGAACATCGCGCTAGTGTGGCTATTGCTAGGGTAGCCATGCGCAGAGGGGTGGGGCGGGAATCTCCACCCCTCTTTAACGTGGAGGAGAAGATGGAAGAGGATAAGCGCCAGCGCTTTCAGGGTAAGTGTCTTGAGGCCAGCGAAGGCTGGCTGTACATGGATGATTTCGACATGATGCCGCCGCCAGTGCGGGAGCGATTGCGCATGTCCGACTTCAATCTATGCCCGGCATGCATCGGGTGGCTCGGCGATAATCATGCATCATACGAGTTACGCATTAAGCGGATGGAGGACATGATCCGTGCTGGGTCCTAAGGTCAGCCGTCAGGAGGCGATCAGACTTGGACTGAGAATGTATTTTACCGGGAAACAGTGCCCTATGGGGCACGTCACGTATCGAATGGTGAACAACTTTTCATGCATCGACTGTCGCAAGTATGCTGTGCGCCGATATAGAGCGAGAGACCCACAGCACGTCAGAGATTTGGGAAAGAAATATTACTACGAGGGCGGCAAAGATAAGCAGCGCGAAAAAATGCGAAAATTCAGAGAGAGGAGACCAGATTATTATAAAGAATGGAATGATAGGAATAGGGAAAAATTATCCGAGTACGGCAAGCGGTATGTCAAGAAGCATCCAGAAAAAGCTATACTAAAGTGGAAGACGAGAGGCGCAAGACGGCGGAATGCTCCTGGAAGATTTACAAAATATGACTTGGCAGAGATATTGCAGATGCAAAAAGGAAGATGCGCATATTGTCGCAGGAAAATTCTTGGCCAACAGTTTCATGTGGATCACATTGTTCCTCTAGCTGGGGGCGGCACCAATCATAGAACCAATATCCAAGCAACTTGTCCAGACTGTAATCTCAAAAAGAGAGCCCTAGACCCCATCGTTTTTGCTCAACAAAAAGGAATGCTGCTATGACTCTGGCGATCAATGGGGGGAAACCTGCCGTTAGTAGCCCGCTGCGACCTTATAATAGTATTGGACCAGAAGAAATTGCCGCAGCCACTGGGGTCATAAAACGAGGTTTCTTGAGTGGCTTCCTGGGCGGTCAGCGCAATGGCGGCCTCATGGTGCAGGCGCTAGAGCAACAGATGTGCGAGATGTTTGGCTCGAAGTACGCGGTTGCGTGTAACAGTGCCACTTCGGGCCTTCTCATTGCAAGTATGGCCTGTGGAGTAACGAAGGAAACCTGCGTTTCCGTCCCCGCTCTTACCATGAGCGCGACTGCGGCGGCTCCGGCCTTTCTAGGTGCAAACATAAACTTCTGCGATGTGGAGCCAAAGACATTTACTCAGGAAGAGTGGCGCGGGCATAAGGAAGACGTAGTTATCACAACTAATCTGTTTGGGCATCCTTCATTATATTCCAATCAGATAAGGAGTGGATATGCATTCTTGATCGAAGACAATGCACAGGGATGGTTAGCACGAGAGGGCAAGAAGTATGCGGGAACTATCGGTCACATTGGTGTTTTTTCTTTTAATTGCCATAAACACATACAATGCGGCGAGGGTGGAGTCTGTCTCACTGATGATCCTAAGCTTGATGATGCTATGCGTATGGCTAGGAATCATGGGGAGCTTGCTGGCTATCCGGTGGGGCTTAATCTTCGCATGACCGAAGTTGAGGCCGCGATCTGTCTGTCCCAACTCAACAAGGTCAAGAGGCTGGTAGAGGGTAGGCGAGAGCTAGCTGAGTTTTTGACTGAGTGCGTTGTCAATTATCCCGGCTTGGTGCCGCCGCTGGTTCGCGAGGACTGCGACCATGCCTACTATATGTGGGCGCTGACTGTGGAGCGAGAGCGCCAGTGGTTCGTGCAGGCAATGAGAGCAGAGGGTGTACCCATGAATTATGGGTATGTGGAGCCACTTTATCATCTCCCGGCTTTTAGCAAATATAAAACTCATTGTCCAACTGCTGAGCATCTTCATAATGTATCCTTGTGTACTTTTGAGGTATGCGGGTACGACCCTAGTTCAACTCAGAGGCGGCAGATCAAGGATACCTTCGATAAAGTCGGAGAGGCGTATGTCCGTAGAATTGACGCAGGAAAAGCTGCGTGAATATCTCATATACAGTCCAGAGACTGGCGAGTTCAAATGGCGCAAGAATCGCGGCAGAGCCAGAAGTGGAGGACTAGCTGGAGCACCCGATAGAAATAAGTATATCCGAGTATGGATATATGGACAAAAATACTTAGCGCACAGGCTCGCATGGTTCTATATGACTGGAACTTGGCCAGATGAGCAAATCGATCATTGCAATAATATTTGACATGATAATCGTTGGTCCAATCTACGTGAGGCCACGAGTCAGAAAAATAGCTGGAACAGGACTACGCCATGTAATAATCGTCTAGGCTACAAAGGGGTGTACGAGAAAAATGATCACAAGCGAAAGAAGAAATTCCAAGCATATATCTATGCCAATGACGGTAAGCAAATATCTTTAGGATACTTTCTTACCGCTGAGGAGGCTCATGAGGCTTATTGCCAAGCAGCATCTCTCCATTATGGAGAGTATATGAAATCAGGATAAAAAAACTTATGATCAAACTTCCAGAGCTTTACGATATCCAAGATCGACGCATGGTGGAGCAGCCCGACATGACCAAGGCTCATGCCATACAGCACTCGTCATATGCCAGGGCTGACAAGATGGAGATTGCGCTGGCAGCCATGCCGAAGGATGCTCAGATGCGGTATGCTAGGGCGATCTATACGCTGGAATCCCTTGCCATTATCCTTGAGCATGCGAGGGCTGGTCAGCCGGTGCTGAAATGGTAACCAAGCCACCTTATAATGTGACTGTAGTTATAGCCAGGGGCTATACCTATGAGGGCATAGTTGTGGCTGAGTTTTTCACGCTCTCAGGGCAGATTCGTTTTGTGGTAGAAGATTGCTATGGCTGTCATTTCATATGGAAATGCGCCGATCTTCGTTTCCCAAAGCGGAATAAAGGGCGCTCTTTGAAACCCCGTAAGACTTCGCGACCGAGCGCACGGAAGAAGTCTTAGCTGCCTCGATCATATCCGGTGTAATTACGGAGTTGTGGCCGAACTTGACGCCACGAGCCTTGGCCGCCTTGATACCGGCATTGACGCGCTCACGAATTAGCTCCCTTTCAAACTCAGCAAGACTAGCAAATATCCCAAATACAAGCTTCCCAGCAGGGGTAGTCGTGTCGATGGCGGCTCCTTGACCAGTAAGAATGCGGAAGCCGATACCGCGATCACTAAGATCGTGTACCACATTAACGAGGTGTCGGAGATTCCTGCCAACCCTGTCAAGTTTCCATGCAACAAGGGTATCTCCTTTTTGTAGGAATTTCAGGCATTCATCGAGGCCGGGGCGATCAGTCTTTGCACCGGACATGACATCGGAGAAGATTTTCTCACAGCCAGCGGCTTCCAGCGCATCCTTCTGGAGCGCCATGTCCTGACCATGAGTGGAAACACGCATATATCCCACAATCATAGCCCTATATCCTTTCGTGCCGCTTGGATCGCCATAATGCGTGGATCATCCGAGACTTCGTTGAGTTCTGCTTCGGTGAGAACACGCAAGCCAAGAATGTCGGTGAAGGCCATCAGATGGCCGCAGTACAGGCAGACAGTGATATCGCCTGGAGAGGGGGCCTTGCCGTGGGCTTCTACACCAGAGCAGGCGTCAAGATGCTCGCCGCAGTTTGGACAGTCGCTACCCTTCTTGATCTCAATGGCTTCGTCCATCTTCATGTCATATCTCCCGAGTTCATGCATGTACTGTCTCACAAGGGGGCTTGACAGTCAAGTACGAAATGGGTTAAGAATTGGATGTGGAGGAAGAAGACATGCAAGAAAGTCAGAAAGAGCAAAAGCAGATCATTGAAGACCTATACAAGAAGGTCTTTGCCGATACTTCCAGGGCCATGTCGCCGACGCTGGACCTTGTTTCCAGTATAGCTGGTGTGGCTGGCATTTATGCCGTTACTCAGAAAATGGCAGGAACCTTCGTGCAGGGGGCCGCCATGTGTCTGGGGGCCATGAAAAACAAGGACAAGCCAGAGCCTGACGATGTGACTGACGATGACGTGCTCTTTGTCGGTCTGGTTGCCATTCTTCAGGCAGAGAAAAAGCGTCACGATAATATGCTGGCCATGGCGCTGGAAATGTTCCGGTCCATTCGTGGCTATAGCTACACCCCCCCATGGGAGAATCAGAAATGAAAATGCCAAGTGCAGAGCAGCGCGTCCGTGCTTCGAGGGAGCAGGCGATTTTGCGGGATGAATTGTGGGAAGCCATCGAGCGCAATGTCGCCAGATGGGAAGCCATGGGCGATGAAAAGATGGGAGACAAGATGATCGCCGCCGTTCTCATGTCGGTGGCTACCTCATTCAGTGGCGAAGTCTTGGCCATGGTAACCAATGCCATGGGCATGGACAGGGACTCGCTCAAGAGCGGTGCGGAGTTAATAAAGAATGGAGCGCTGGCCTCTGCCGTCGCGGCTCTAGATACCTTGGAGGCTGAAGAGAATGAGCAGCGTCACTAACGAGGTAGATGAGCCCCCGATGACCAACCCGACCGACAGGCGAGCGGAATACCCGTTTGGATTTGCGCTTAATGAAATGGATGTTGAAGCGTTCTGGAACATGCGCAAATGGCTGGAAGCAGCGGTTACTGCGGCAGGCGCAAAGATCACCGGAGCCGGGCTTGGATGCGGCCAAGCCGACGTTGATATCGAGATGGACGGCTGCCGTTACAACATCAGCATGAAGCCTATGCCGGAGCCCCCGATGACCAACCCCCGAGACAATGACGACGCCCGGCGCATTCGAGAAGAGGAAGCCGAATCCGTCGCCGATGCAAAGCGTCGGTTGGCGAAACGGAGCGGCACCAACACCCGAGACGACGGCGAGGCGGTGGCATTCAATATTGATGAAATCATGGTGGAGGCCGAGCGGCGACATCATGAATGGAATCGACCTGGTGTCACAGGACAGGCGGTTCGTCCAGAACAGGCGATTGAATATTGGTATGCGTTGGTGGCGCATGAAAAAGCAGTCTCCACCCTCGCCCGCCAACTCGCCGAGGCGCAGCAACGCAGCGACTATCAATATTTGAAAACCACAATGCAGCACGAAATCGAAACGCTGAAATTGAAGCTCGCCGAGGCGAAGGGGGTGATCGAGCGGCTGCGGTCTTGGATGTACGAGGCGATCAACAGTCTCGGCGATCCGCAGGACGCCTGCGATCACCAAGATAGTGAGGTTGCCGCACTGCGGGCGACCATCGACGAAGCAATCGGAAAGCTGCGAACTGGACTTGCTGATGCAATGGGAACCGAGAAATGAACCTCAAACGCGACGATCTAATCGTCATCCTCATTGAGGAATGCGGCGAGGTCATCCAAGCCGCGACCAAGTGCCTGCGCTTCGGCTTTGACCGAATTGAGCCCATGTACGGGCGCAACAGCGACGTGCTGGCCCAAGAGGTCGGCGACCTGCTGGCGATGATCGACGCTCTACCGCTAGATCGCGGGATCGTCGAGGCTTACCGAAAATTGAAGCTGGCAAAGGCCGAGCGCATAGCGGCCGAGATGGCACAAAAACCCGACATGACAGCCAAGCCCGATATGGAGACAAAGGATGAATTGTGAGAAGTGTCACGGCACTGGCATGGTAGTTGGCCTAACTCCTGACGGAATCACTGCGGATGGCGAGGATTGTTGGTGCTATCTTATTCCATGCGAGGAATGTGGTGGCACTGGCAAGAGCCATTGTTGCGATGGCCTGAAAGAACAACCGGAGAAGCCAGAATGAGAGTACTGGTTTGTGGAGGGCGCGACTACCGGAAATACGATTATCTGAAGACGGTTCTTTCTGCCCTACAAGTCGTGGAAGCGCCGTTTTCCTGCATTATGCATGGTGCAGCCACTGGCGCTGATACAATGGCAGGAACATACGCCGCCCGCCACAATATTCTGGTGGAGGAATATCGCGCAGACTGGAAAGGACATGGCACGGCTGCCGGGCCCATTCGCAACAAGCAGATGCTGGAGGAAGGCAAGCCGGATTTAGTCGTTGCCTTCCCCGGTGGCTCAGGTACTGCGCACATGGTCAAGATAGCCAAGGCTGCGGGGGTCAGGGTGATTGAGATTAAGGAGGGGGAAGAATGGCACGACAACGATACTGCGATTGCGGAAGGAAAATCCTCACCAAAATAAATGGCAAGTACAAGCAATCGCGAGACAGCGATCATGTGCTCTGCCGTCAGTGCTGGCAGGCAGAGAAGGACAGAGAGCGAGAGGTGGAGAAGGACGATGTTTTATGTGGGGCAGGAAGTGGTGTGCATTGACGACAATTGGTGGGATAAGAATGTGGTGCCTCCACAAACCTACAGTCTCCCACAAAAGGGTCGCATCTATCATGTTCGTGCGGTCATTAACCATGAGGATGGGGAGGGCACGTATCTCCTGCTGGAGGAGATCGTGAATCCAGAGGATATCAAATATACTGAGACCGAGTTTCACTCGGATTATTTTCGTCCGGTGAAGAAGACTAATATCAGTATATTTACTGATATACTGAAGCAGGTGGAAGACAAGGTTAAGGCGGGGTAGCTCAGTGGCAGAGCGCTGGTTTCATAAGCCAGAGGTGGATGGTTCGATTCCATCCCCCGCAACCAGCTACCGAGTGTGGGTCAATGGCTGATCACTCGCTTTGGGAGCGAGATCATGCAGGTTCGATTCCTGCCACTCGGACCAGTTAGCTTAGTGGAGAACGATAATGGACATTGATGGTAGCATGAGGTTCAAGCGCGGTGCGAACTTTTCCCAGTGGCGTGAAAAGTTGCCAGAGGGGGCAAGCTCACTCATTCGCCTTTTCTTATTGGTAATGGAGGAGATGGATGAGGATGCGGTGGTTACCGTAGATCATGTCATTGACTTATGCACCGACATGACAATGGATTGCGGTGGCTACGAGGAAGCCATTGCCATGATCATGGACCGGCGTTCCAGGGGTGAGAAGGTGCTGGAGCTAGTGGAGAGGGTGCAGGACGATGACTGAGAAAGAGGACATTGTGGCAAGATTGCGGACGGCTTATAGCATCAACGACAGTTCTGCTGCTGCCCACATGGGCCTGGAGGCGGCGGATGAGATCGAGCGGTTGCGCCGTGAGCTTGAGTCTGCCCTTAGCCCCGTATCCAGGACCTACAGTGACTAGGTGCCCATGGAAGGGGATGCCATGTGACTGCACTCAGTTCCCATGGCTCACCCATAATGCAGTTATCCCGCCACAATGCGAGGATGGCATGCCCGAGGAGATACTGGGCAGACGCCCAGTCAGTGAGGCTGGCAAGGCCAAGTACAAGGCTTATGTGGCAGAGATAAAGGCATGAGTATGCGGTGGACTGACTGTATCAGGTGCCGCCTAGCCATGTGGCTGGAGAGCCAGATGGACAGGGTAGGCAGGCTTGCAGATCGAATCTCTCCCACCTCAGAGACATGGGGGGAGTACGATAAATGGGCCGATAAACAGGGCCATTATGACTGGTGGAAAAAACACGGTAAGCCATGACCCCAGAGAGGGTGGAAATTGTAAAACGTCTTCTGACGGAGAGGGTGACTTATGACCCGGAAACGGGCCTATTTTTTGACAAAAAGACTGGTAAAATCAAGGGATTAAAGAATCCTCACCCCTCTACTAGGAATGGGCCAAGACTAGAATTTAAGGCTGCTGGCAGCAGAATTAGGGTCCCAGCCCACAAAGCAGCGTGGTTCCTGCACCACGGAATGTGGGCCCCATTGCTAGACCATCGAGATGGGGATCCATTCAATAACAAGATCAAAAACCTTAGGGAGGTGACCAAGTTCCAGAATGGATGGAACCGGAAAGCCGCAGGAACCTCCTCCAAGCACAAGAATGTCTGCTTCTACCCGCAGAGACAGGGCAGAAAGAAATATAAGGTTCGGGTACAGGCCAATGGGACCCGCAGGATTATAGGGTGGTTTGCGACTGAGCAGGAAGCAGCCGAAGCTGCAAAGGAAGCCATGGAGAGGCTCCATGGAGAATATGCCCTGCACAACCGCAGGTAGCGGTACTTGGAATACTAATCATATTTTGCTGTACTGGGACCCCCATCTGGGAAAAATGGGTCCTTTTTTGGAGAGGCCTTAGTCACAGTGACCGGGGCCCACCGACGCCGAGGTTGGGCCCCCCGTTCTGCCTGGACCCAGTTTCCCATAATTTTCTCCCATAATTAATCCGTGGCGCGTTATTCTGGGCGCACCCTTGTCACCCTAGCTCACACACTACAAAGCTTGCCAGCGTCCATTTATGGGCGATTGTGGGTGCATTGTGCACCATGACTCATGTGCATACCTAGGGGCATGAGGCCAGTGTCCGGCTAAGACATGGCGCGCGGACGAAGGAAGACATACAAGATATGGTAGCGCAGCAAAAAGCCCAGACTTTAGAACAAGTTAACTGGGATTTAGATGTACGCCACGCTGGCGGCGTGGCTTAGCTAGCTTGCGTGCCGGTCATGCGCGCGCCCTGGACGATGGCGGCAATGCGCTCATTAAAATGGCCTAAGGCTTCGAGGGCTTCGGCGCAAGCCACCTCACTTACCTCTGACTCATCCATGCCTGCATTACGCAATAGCATCTTTGCGACATTGGCTTGGTCATTGGCTTGTGCGAAGTCACCGGGCTTTCCTTGTTCTGTGCGATCTACCACAAGGCCCAATATCTTGGCCTTTCCCGTGCTTGCTGCGACCATGGCATTGGCTTGATTGCCTTGCTTGGCTATGTCCCGTGCTTCTTCGAGCTCTTCCACAATGGACTCGACCGTGATCTTTTTCTTACGCAATGCTTGGGCTTGTAATTCATGCACCCTGCCAAGTATCGGCTTAACCTTCCTTAACAAGCGTGACGCGGCTGCATCTGCCACATTTCGGTCACTTGGCTTGTAACCTGCCGTCTCGTATGCCTTGGCTTGAGTCCATCGTGGCGATTGTGCGAGGCCATATGCCAGCACTTGGGCAAATCTCTCATGACGTGGGTTTGCTAACGGTCCTGCCATTGCGTGCCCCATATAGCGCGTTGTTCCCCATAATAATGCCTTGCGTTCTCTGATTGTGTGACGTTTCTAAGATTTATCAAGCGATTATCTTGTTTATTGCAATTAATGTGATCAATCGTGTCCGGCCATTCCTTGTGCACATAAAACCACGCGAGGCGATGTGCTAAATACAGCGTGCCACGGAATGTAATCGCAATATATCCCTGCGCCGTCACAAATCCGCGTCTCTTGCCAGTCCTTTTATCTAAAAAAAGGCCTGTTTTGGGATCGTATCGGTCGCGCGCAATTAGCGCGGCGTGCGAGACGCTTACCCACGGATGCCGACGACTCGGAAAGCGTGGCGGCATCTTTTTTCTCTTTGTTTTCATAGCCTTGTCTTATAACGCATTCGGGCCCTGCTCGCAATGGCGTTTCGCCCATGTCTCACGCCACCGCTAACTAACTGACATATCAAGCTTTCCACAATCTCCCATATTCCATATTGACAGCCTAACCCATTCCGTCCTACATATTCAGACCGCCACCATTAGGATTCGGGAGAAATCACACAATGGCACGCACTCCATCCATGACGCCACAAGAGGCCATAGCCGCTATTGGCTATGCGCGTGGCAATCTGCCGTCAAACATATCGCCTGAGACACACAAGCTTCTCAGGAAATGGGCCACGGCATCGGGCTTGCCCGGCCAATACGCGGCCAGCATGAAAAAGTGGAAACTGGTCAATTGCTACAATTACGCCGATACAGCCGAATTCGGGCTGGAGTGGCACAAGCGCAACGCAATAACGCAAGGCTTGACTGCCAGCGCACCGGATGACGACGAAACCGTGGAACCGGCCATTACCGTGACCGCGCCGCCTGTAGAGCATGTTCAAGCCGCGCATGCGGTCAATGACGCTGGCAAGCTTGCTGGCGTGCTGGCCGATATTCTCGCAAAGGGCGGATGTAATCCCGAAATGGTCAATGCCATTATTGACCAGCGACTTGCCACATTGCCCGACATGATCGCGAAACACTCGCCTAGCGTCACCGTCAAAGTCTCAGTCAATGGTGCGGAAGCCAAGGCAATCGATGGCCATGCTCACAAAATGCTGCCGCAGGTGATCGAGGCAATCGGGCAAAATATCCCCGTAATGCTTGTTGGCCCGGCCGGTGGCGGCAAGAGTACAGCAGGTGAACAATGCGCACATGCCCTTGGCTTGGAATTCTATATCCAAAGCGCGGCGTCGGGCACGCATGAATACATCGGCTATAAGGACGGCGCGGGAAACTATCACTCGACTCCGTTCCGCCAAGCCTTCGAGCACGGTGGCCTGTTCTGCGCTGAGGAGCTTGATTCAGGTTCTGCCGACGTTCAGCTGATCCTGAATGCTGGCCTCGCAAATGGCCATATGGCCTTCCCGGATAGCACGAAACCGGTTCCACGTCACAAAGATTTCCGTATCATTGCCAATGCGAACACATATGGCAATGGCGCAGATCGCACCTATGTCGGGCGCACGCAATTGGATGGCGCGACCATTGACCGTTTCGCCTTCCTCACTTGGGATTATGACGCGGTATTGGAGCGCAAGCTTGCGGGCAACGACTCATGGGTTGATCGCGTGCAAGCTATCCGGCGTGGCGTCATGGCGGAAAAGGCGCGCGTTATCGTCTCGCCCCGCGCGTCTATCATGGGCGCGAAGATGATAGCGGCTGGCTGGTCCTTTGACCAATGCGAGGAGTCTTTCATTTGGAAAGGCGCAGACGCCGATTTGAAACGGCGCATTTTGAACCACGCTCACTAAATCCTATCGCTAGGCGCGCCAATGCGCCTAGCGTTTGTCCCTTTACAGCTAACCCTTTTCGTGCTACATACTGAGAACGCAATCGGGAGACTTGCGACATGATCCTATCAAAAGGCAATGCGCCTGACCTTATGGCTTTGATGCCATTCATGGCGAATGCACATCAATCTTGGCTAACCTTTAGCTCGCCTGAGTCCATATGCGAACACGTCAAAGATATTCCTAAATCTCAATATTGGGATAAGGAATGTTTCGGAACCGACCCATACTTTTATGGCACGGAATCGTTGCAAGAGGCCATTGGCCTTTGCCGCGATGGCTGGCAGGAAGGCGCGACTCGTGCGGCGGCATTGCGCGATCGGATTAACGTCAATAATCCGACACAGCGCCGCTATGTTCGCTATGGCGTGGCCGGAGCAATACCGGATGTCCCGCGCTATCTTGCGGGCAATCCCATGCATATGAAACGACTAGACTCAGTCAATGCGCGCCAACGTCCCATCATTACGCTTATCAACCATGTCGGCGGGTTAGGTGGCGTTGACTCCGCTTGCTTTATTAACAAAGCGGCCACGGTTTGCGCGATAGTTGACGCAATCGAGGGGAATGGCTTTTCCTGCCATGTCATTGGTATGGCCATGTCAAGAGCCCCTAATGGTGGCTTAGTGGGAGTCGCCTTTACTGTTAAAGAGCCCGGCGACCATATGGATATCGGCCGCGCGGCGTTTGCCCTGGGGCATACTGCTATGTTCCGCCGTCTAGTGTTCGCCGCGCGCTATTCCGACGACGACTCCGGCAATGTGGCCGGTTTCGGGACTTTATCTACAGTTGACACCGCCAAGCCACGCGATGGAACGTATATCCTGCCAAGCATGAATATTAATGAAAAGTTTTTTGGTGACGAATCGACGGCGGAATCTAGGGGATTAAACCACCTGATTCAGTCATTGCGAGATCATGGTTGTCCTGCATTTCGTGACGATGCAATGGCCGCTTAGTGCGGCCTCTATCCACAATCAACAATCGGGAGTCTGACAATGTGGGTAATCAAAGCGGCCGATATCAAACCGGGTCATTGGCTTGATCTGCAAGGGGATGTTTTCGCTGACCCATATCGCGACAACGCCATATTCGAATCCGAATTCGCAATCGTGGACACAGTAGAGCAAGAAACCGACGATTGCATTCTGGTCACACTGGAAAGCGGCCAGCAAATTGGCTTCCCGTGCGGCCATTATCTGCGCCACTATGTCTTGGGAGATTAATCAATGTGGAAAACCTTCAAGACCGAGCACGATGCCCAGTCCTTCCTGAAGGCGGAAGGATATCACAAGGCCGGTCAATATTGGGAACGTGGCGAAAGGTATATTTCCTTTGCGCGCGTCGAAATTGGCCGGTGCAATGATGGGACATGGATTGCATGTCACGTTGAGCACAATGTTCAAACTGGTAATGCTGCATAAACCGGGAGTCTGATCTGTGCGGTCACTGCTTTAATCATCGCCTATGCCGTGGCGTCTATCCTTTGTAACAAATCGTGAGTAGATAAGCGCCACGAAATGGGTTACACTTGCTCTAGATGGAAACGGGAGATTCTACAATGACGCAAAAGGACAAAGACGAATTCCGCGCCTACTTGCGCCGATGCACGGACAAGCAAGTGCAGGGCGTTTATGAGCGCGAGTCCGCTGCCGGTCGTCGCGACTATGCCGAACTCGCCAAGGATGAGGGGTATCGGCGCAATATCCATATTGGATAGCGCAGACTCGCTGCTAGTAATTCACAATGGCTAAATCGGGAGAATGAAGCCATGACACTCGCTGAATTGAAAGAAACCCTAAACACTGAGCCGCCAGAAAACCTCGATTTGGAGGTTATGGTGTGGCTTCCTGGGACTCGCATCAGTTTGAGATATATCAAGAATGCCACCCTAATTAAGCAAGGCAACGTCTTGTTATTGGAGGGCAACGTCCATGACTGAGACTGACAAGCTCGCCAATGCGAAGCAATCTGGCCAAGCATGTTTCGACAACATTCGGGAAATGGTGGAGGCTCTGCAAGAAGCGCGTCGCGCCCATGAATATTCACCGGAGGCATCTGCGGAAGCCGAGGGAGCCGTAGAAGATGCCGAGCGCGCAATCCATGAAGATGCGCTATCGGTGGAGGTTCGCAGCGGATGGTATGGCCCTGGGGCTGGCGAAGTGCAGAAGCCGTGCGAATATCGCATCCTGCTTTGCACGGGCGGCCCTGCGGTGCAGATCGTCGGGGATTTGTCAGAGCATGGGGAGCCGATAACTGCCGTGATGCAGGTACAGGACTGGCTTCTGCCATGGACTGATTTTTATCCGGTTATCATGGACGGGCCGCATAGTCGCGAGAATGCAGAGGCAACCATGCTCGCATATGCTTGCTGCTTCTATTTTGGGGAGTGATGGGGATGCATAAGAAGCGATGGCAAGATAGCAAGTTGCTGAATTGGAGACTTGGCCCGACGTGCTGCATTCGTATTTTGCCGGGTCTCTGGATTCCAGGTTATTATCATAATCGGGAAAACGAGTGCATTGCGCTCATGCTACCGTTCCTGACGATAGCCTTGGACTACAAAGACATCCGCAATGCCGGCTGAAGATGGCTCCCCATACCATGAACAATGCGATGCCAGAGAACTAATCGGCGCGCGCTATGCGCGTGAACATATTCTAAAATAATGGGAGAGAGAAATGATCATTCCTGAAACTCGTTGGACTCATGCCATCATTCTTCGCGTTGGTAACGCTGGCGCATCCCTTGTGATTTTGAGCGACCGAAAAATCTACACTATTATCGTGGCGCGTTGGCCATGGTCAGCACCAATCGAGTTAACAGACTTAAATGGTGTCCAGACCAAGACGAGGTTTTTGTTTCTAGACTTTCGCTCCAGGCCGCTGAATCTTGAGCAAGTCGTGGTCAATGGCAAAACTTGCGAAGATTTTTTGCCAGATGCCGCTTGACATGCTGCCCGATGTGGGTTAGGCTTCAATCGTAGTAGCCAAGACACTACAAAACAACAAAGACGGGAGACTCCAGCATGAAAATGAACTAATCCATCTGCTGATTTGGCATCGGCAACACCAACAGGTTCCCCCCGCCCGTGGCGGGGTGGAACCCTAAGCCAGTGGAAGTACCAAATTCAAACGGGAGAATGACTAATGGGCACCCGCAGTCTGACTATTGTTATGGATGGCAATCAGGAGCTTTGCCGTATTTATCGGCAATATGATGGCTATCCAGAGGGGCATGGCCTTGATCTTGCTAAGCTCTGTGACGTGGAAATCGTCAATGGCATCATACCGGGGCGAACCAATATCGCGAACGGCATGGGGTGCCTTGCTGCGCAGATCATTCTTGGCCTCAAGGAAGGTCCAGGAGGCATTTATCTGGAACCGACCGGCGGCGAATTGAATGACTGGTGTGAGTACATCTATATCGTTCGCGGTCAAAAAGGCTCGAAGCCCACAATCGAATGCACCACACAAACGGGGCCGTTTCCTTTCAATGTTCAGAACAAGGAGGCCCACATTTTCACCGGCAAGCCTCAGGAATGGCTGGCTAAAAACTGGGATGATGAAGCCGCATAATGTGGCGCTAGTCACTGACGTTGCACAAACAAAAACGGGAGAATGACTATGGAAATGCAGAATATGGGTGACGATCCGGCCTTTGTTCACAATCTGGATTCGGTTGTGAATGCTTCGCAGCAATTCGTCAAGATGGCTTGCACCGCTGGCTGTCCTGACAATAATCATCCGGCCAAGGTGACCATGGCGACGGCGTGCATGATTGGCCCACTCGCAGCTATCGCCATTATGGTGGCCAAGGACGACAAGGTGACGGCGGACTCCATCATGTTCGCGGCGCTGCTTGCTGCCAAGGCGGTTGGTCCTGTCGGTGACAATGCGCTGGCGCTGAATTTCAGCCCGGCCATTCTGCTGGAGGCTGTTGAGGCTTTCCAGAAACTGACCGGCCTCAAGGCCGAGAATGTGGTTTGCGAGGGCATGGTGAGCGCCGCTCGCAGGATCGAGAGGGAGGGCGCGATTCCGCTCCAGTCCTTTCTGGAGGCGGCTCGCAAGAGCAAGTTGAACTGACTTCGCTGTGGGTGGCAGCGGTAGCTGTAGCTAAAAAGGGCGTGTTACTACAGTACACGCCCACCACCCAACAATTTACAACGCCAAACAACGGGAGATACCCATTATGGCAAATGACGGGAAGAAGAAGAAGGATAGCACTTGGGATAAGCTCGACGTGCCAATCGAACACAAGGGCCGCGCCATTACGCTGCCCGCCGATCCTGCGGCAATGCCGCTCAAGGTGGCCATTGCCACATTGCAGCGCAAGCAACAGGACGAGGAACAGCCCTATAATGTCATGGAGCGTTTCGATGCCTATCCGCATGACGCGGCTGTGGCCTTCGTGCGTGCCATGCAGAAGCTGTACGGCTTTGCGTCTTTCGAGACGAAAGTCATGGATACTTTTTTCGGCCAGATCGACATTCCGCCGACGATGCTTTCCGTCAAGGTCGGATTCCATGACGAGGACGTGGTGCAATGCCCGCTTGGCCAGATGCGCCTTCCCGGCGTTGAAGACCCTGTGGAATGCATGATCCACAATAAGATTGGTTTCATTGTGCATGGGACCATAAAGAAGCGTGACCGTCATGTGGTGCTGGAACTCGCCACTTTGACGCGCCAGATTCTCAAGGAATCCAGCATCTATCGCGGCAAGCCCATTCGCCTTGGCGTCGATGACAATGGCGATCTGGACACCAGCAATCCGCCCACGTTTATGGACGTGACCGATATCAGTGAGAACGACGTGCTCTTTGATACCGATATCCTCTCTCAGATTGATACCAATATTTTGGTGCCGATCCGCGAGACGGCTCGTTGCCGAGCACATCGTATTCCGCTCAAGCGCGGCGTTCTGCTGGAAGGCCAATATGGCACCGGCAAGTCGCTGACTGCGAAGTTGACGGCGCGTATCTGTGAACTCAATGGCTGGACCTTTGTGCTGCTCGACAAGGTGCAAGGTCTACGGACGGCGCTGGAATTCGCCAATCGGTATGCGCCTGCCGTCGTGTTCGCCGAGGATATCGACCGGGTGGCCGAAATCCGCGACGAAAAGGCCAATGATCTGGTCAACACCATTGACGGCGTGGTGTCCAAGCGCGCCGAGATCATGACTGTGCTTACCACAAACTTTGTGGAAAAGCTCAATCCGGTCATTCTGCGACCCGGCCGCCTCGATGCCGTCATTACGCTGCGGGCTCCGAATGCCGAGACGGTGGCGAAGTTGCTGCGCTACTATGCGGCTGGCTTACTGCCGGATGCTACGCCACTTGCTCGCGTGGGCAAGGAACTGGAAGGCCAGATTCCGGCATCCATCCGGGAGTGTGTGGAGCGCGCCAAGTTGGGCATGATCGGCCGCAATGCCGAGATGCTTGCCGAGGTTGACTTGCTGACTGCGGCGCAGACGATGAAGAACCATCTGTCGCTGCTGAACAGGAAGGTCAAGGATGAGACTCCGGCCGAGGCGCTGGCGCGGTCGCTGCACAAGGTCGTCCATAATGGCAAAATGGAAGAAGTCCATACCAAGGTGGGCGAAATCCACCGCAACGTCGTGGTGTAACACAGGAGGGAGACATGGCTTCCCAAAGCAAGGTACGCGGCCGTAAGGGCAAGATCGGCAAGAAAAAGCACTGGATTGCCGCTTACTTTGCCAATGGGCAGCATCGCTGGAACAAGGCGCGCAAGTTGACTCGTCATTTGCGTGCCTACCCAAATGACAAGGTTGCGCAAGAGGCTCGCAAGGTTGCTATCGCTGCGTTGCCTCATGCGCGGTCCAAAGCCTTTAATGAGCAATACAAGCTCGCATAGGGCTCCCCCCGTAGCGGGCGGCTGCGGGAAAAAAGCAAAGCGGGAGATTTAATGTCCCCCTGTCCCCGCTTTGCACCGCCCACAATACCATTATGGGAGAATGACAATGAAACAGAAATCAAGTGCCGCATCTGACCTCGAGCGGCTGACTCCGATGGCCTCAAAGGTTGTAGAGGTCATGGAGGATGCATCCTCAAATCCGCAGGATGCGATCTTCGTGCTGGCCCTGGTCGCTTCGTATATCATCAATACTCACCGCCAAGAGGATGTTCCCTTGGAAACTGCACAGGAATGTCTCTTTGATCTGGTCAGGGGCCTTTCCGGCCTTGGCGAAGACATCGATATACCGGAGTTAAACTAATGGAAGATAAGCATCTGGCATTGGCTGAGAGATTCATCGCTTTTGTAGAACAAGTTAACAACAAGGATGAATCCCTGAATGTGGGAGATATCCTTATTGCCATGGCTGTGGCAATGGGCTTCTTGGTTCATTTCAGGAACGACGATTCGTCCATTGATGCTGTGGTGACAAGGCTGGAAAAACTGATCCGCCATCAGGCAGAGAAGGCCGACAAGTCACTTGGGCGAGAGAAGCCACATTGAATGGAGCATGTAAAATGAATGACTGGGAAAAGCATGTTGGTCGCGGCTGGCAACCAATTGTCAAAAAGACGGTTAATAGCATTAACGCTCTTGGAGCTACGGTAAGACAGGTCAAAGAGAAATTTGGCGGCCTTCGGATTTACTATGATTCCGAAAGCAATCATGGGGAAATAAACCGATTGATCCAAGAGGCTGAATGGGAATGTGAAAAAATTTGTGAAGAATGCGGAGAACCTGGAACCTTGGATAGTAACCGTGGATGGCTAAAAACACTTTGCCCTAAGCATCGAAGTCCTCAGCAGTAAGACCATCCGAGAGTGGCACATACTTGCGCTGCCTAAAAGAAGATGATCTGCATTGTTTGGAACAATATTTCGCTCGTCGCGAGTGCTTAGGCTCGAATGTGGCTCCACAGCCATGACATATAATTTTATCTGTAGTAAAGGCTGCTTTGGGATTCCAATCTATGTAGCAATTGTCATTTTCGTCATAAATTAGAAATTTAACGCCAGCGGCGGCTTGCTCCTTACTAAGTCTTGAATTCTTTGTTTTCACATCCAAAAGAAGCACGGTCCCATCCTTAATTGCCACAATATCTATTATCCCGTGAGCGCTAACATTCTTGAATACCTCATATCCGTTTTTTAAAAGCCAAGCGGCGGCTATTAATTCACTCCTTGCGCTGGCGTGTTTATTCCAGTTCCTGCGCTTCATCGTTCATACCAACATAGCATCTCTGAGAGAGATCATACCTCAGCATGATCTTACATGGGAACCCAAGATCCTCGAATCTAGCCTTCCTATGATAGAAAGCCGTTTCAGTCTTTCTGTCAGTGCCCTCAAACATTTGAGGGCGATGTACCACAAACCCTTGGTCTACCATGTTCTCGAAGTGCTTGGAGCCACTTATATCTTCAAGCGTTGGCGGCTGACCACGGCGGGGTCCGTCCATTTTGGCTGGATGAGCAATAATCTGAACATGACAGTCCATATCTTGCGCGAAGACATAAAGCGACCGTAGACACCGAGCAATGTACTCGGTCTCATTCTCTCGGTGAGAGCGCGTTGCTTCTAATCTATTCCATGGGTCTAATTGAATGATCTTGGCCCCATGTCGCACAACGGCAGTTTCAGCGCACTCTAAGAACCACTCTAGGGTAGGGCGCTGCTCTGGGTGCAACAGAAAGAGATAGCGTTCATTTATCCACGCATCTGCCTGACTGCGCTCAGCTTCACTTAAATCAGTTTCTAGATGGCCTGTTAACAACGTCCTAAGTTGACGGCGCAAATGCGGCACCGGACCAGTCTCAAAGGACGCGATACATGCTACAAGGTTATAACTCTTGATTGTCCTAAACCATATTTCGCTAAAAAGTTGCGTCTTGCCCGCCCCTGGCTGACCCGTAACTACCGATAGTGTTCTGGGCGCGAGTCTTACCCTGCCTTCAAATCCAGGCAATGGGGGCTCCCAAATCACAAGTGGCGGGACCGCAGGAAGCTCACTGAGGCGATAAAGACCGGCCTGAGGCCACAGGATAGCCCCATGCACCAAAAGCTCATGGGCGGCCTCCGCTCCTTCTTTGAGGAGCATTTCATTTGCATCCTTCACCCCATCTGGCCATGTCACATACATGAATCGAGCCGCGCCGATGACCTTGAGCATATCATCGCGCAAGATCAGCCCAGGCTCGTCAGCATCGCCACACCAGACAAATCGCTGTACTTGACCGAGCCCCTCCCGCAGAGCATCTAGGGCGTAGGCGTAACCTTTTTGAGAGAATGGGTCTTCTGACGGACGATCTCTGGCCCCATTGGGGACTGAGAGAACCTGATATTCCGGTATCCCAGCCTCAATTATGGCAAGGGCGTCAATTTCGCCCTCTGTGATATACACAGTCCCCGGCTTAGCCATCAAAACAGCATCAAGATTCCAGAAAGTCGCCTTAAATCCACCACCCGCAGTAAATTTCTTGTCTGGGAAAGTGCGGGCTTTCCAACCATCCCGATATTGGAAGTAAACCGCTGGTTTACCTTGGAAAACCGTACCTATGCCTACGGGCATTTTGTCCAAAGTCGCTTGGCTTATCCCCCTTGTCTTGAACCAAGCGATGCCTTCCGGCGTTAATTTCGGCTTCATCCAGCACCCCTCCACCCCAGCCACAATGGTGGCAAAACCATAACCACTTGCCGTCTTTTAGATTAACTTCCAAGTCCTTGAGATGGCTCTTCTTTCTCTTGTGCGAGCACTCAGGGCACCTGATCTTATGGTGTGTAATGCCCCTGTGTATGTGGATGCCGTAGTCAGCTAACGTCTTCATCTGGACTTTGGCGGCGACCATCGGCCCTTAGCCATCTCCAGCAATTCCCATAATGTCGGGTCATAGGGAGCCGGGATGCATCCCGGAATGTCGCCAACCTCGCGAGTGGTGATCTCGTACTTTCCGAGATGAAATCGCTTCTCAGGCTCCGACATCTTCATTTCCCTCACGTAAACCATTTTGCATGAACATAGAAAGCCAAGAGGACCGCAACGATGCATCCAATTCCAAGCCAGTAAAATCTGGATGGAGCATCATCTGAAACGGTGTAATTGAAATGGGAGATTCATGCACCGACATCGGCACCCCCCTGATCGTACAGAATGCCAGCCACAAACCAGCCCGGTGAGCCATCTGTGCGCACAGTTTTGCGCACAGGCCAGCCGCGTAGCCGGGCCTGCAAGACTATTTCTGGTTCGTGAGTCCGTGGAATGTGGATTTGAGGAGGGGCTTGTTCTTCTTTGAGATTGGCCATGACCTTGCCCAGATAGGCCGATGGCTTTTTGGTCTTTAGTGCGGAACTTAGTATGGATAATGCGCGTTGGTAGTCGCTACAGAGTTTGGCTAGTTGCCCCATGCGTGAGCGTGTGACACCTACTGCCTGCGCTTGACTGGCAAGCGCCCAGTATCCCTGTTCTGACATTGATTCCCTCGCCTAGTGCCCACCTGAACACTGGCAAGATTCGGAGCAAGTGACAAGCCGCTAGGACTTGCGTAGGCGAGGACTTACAACAACTATATCCGGGATATGGCGCTGCCTGATAAAACCAACCTCTAATGCTGCGGCCTTGTTGAGAATCGCGGCCCTCGCGTGGCCTGCTGACAGCCTCTTACTTGAGTTTGGCATCGCGAATCTAATCTGATGCCGCACCGCTCTTGGGGAAGATGCCCCGATAAGAGAAGCAAAATCAGAACAATATTTTTCCAATTTGATATCCGATGGTGGCATACTCGGCCAACCATCAAATGGCCCAAAGCGCTCGACTAGGCCGCGAAACAATAATCGACGACGCTCTCCGGTCCAGATTTCCTTCATAGCTCGACCACCACAAGCCCTAGTGCGACGGCAACGGCATGCTCAGCCGTTGCGCCCTTGCTGTTTTTCCATCCCGGCAAAAGTGCAATGCCTTCAGCCTCCTTGCAGATGTATGTCAGATCGTGAAGCAGCGCTTCACGCAGATCAAAGCCATGTTCTTTGGCCGCCTGTGATTCGTCACCGGCTAGGTTGCCAGCCGAAATATCGGTGCCGTGATATTCGTTATCACGCTCAGCCGGAGAGAAGACTTCATGGCCTTGCGCGCGTAGCTCAGCCGCCGCTTGGTGAAAGGCCGGGAAGTTGAAGAGTGGAATCCCGCGCATCGGACCCCCTAGATACAGGCGCATTAAACATCTCCGTTTGATTGCCCCACGCATCCCAATTTGGTCTGCGAGTGCGTGCGAACAATTCGATATACGGCCCATCTACCAGACGCTCGATTCGCTCATACACACAGTCTGGCTTACGGGAGTGCTGACGCTTGGGCTCAATAATAGCCTGCTTTACGTCAGCATTTTTGCGCTTTGGAGATCCGCGAGTACCAAGTAAGCATACCTCACTATTGGCTCTAGTCCAATAACCAAGACCCATGTAGGGATCAATGTAATCATCAAACATTTCGACTTGAGTAGCATCTGCCTTAATCCAGCAGAAGCCAACTGTCTTGTATTTGAAGCCCCACGCTTCCATAACTGTAAGAGCTTCTGGCATTGTGGGCCAGACAATCCACATAAAAAGGCAGCAATTATCTGCCGCCAGTTCTGCTACCGGCAACGATTTGATGGCGTCCATATCCATGGTGTCGTATGGGGTGACAGAGCCGCGCGAGGCTACCCGCTTGCCGTCCCAGCATTGAAAACTCCAAGGCGGATCAGCATAAATAACACCGTACCTTCCTTGGGGCCAACTCTCTGGTCGCATGCCCTACTTGAACCTGTTCTTCGACTTGTGCTTGTTCATGTGATCGAGCAGATACCGATAGAGCACCGGCAGGACCATCGAGGCACCGGCCGCACAGAGACGCCGGATTTCCGGGTCATTCACCGGGAAGGTTCGGAAGCGCTCCATCGTCTTAGAATCAATCTTGATGCGCCGCTCGCTTGCATCCCACAATTGGGGATTGTTGGCAATGAAGGTGCCGATGGTCATCAAGAAGTTGCCACGAAGATGGCCTTGGGCCTCGCCATACTCGATATTGCGGACGCCGTAGCAGTCATCCAGCATATCGAAGAAGTCCTTGATGTTCTCGCGGAAATTCTGGAGGCCGATTTCCTTGGCGATACGATCAAGTTGAGCCGCCCCCTTGTTGTCCTTGACCTGCGATTCATCCCGCTTCGCATTCCCCTTTTCCACAAGAATACGCTTATGGATGCCGCCATGGAGCGCCAGAGCCGCCTTGACCAGCAGAAGCGCCTTGAGAATTTCCTGCTGCTTCATGCGCTGGTCCCACGACACCCGCTGATAAAGCGCAAAGCTGTTGTCGTTGCGGGACAGCCCATAGAGCGTCAGGATCGAAGGGTGCTTGTCGCGAATGTTTCGCAGCAGGACGCCCGGTGAAACCGGGGTCCGGCCGGGGCCGTTAAGGATAGCGAATCGCTCCTTCTCAAGTTGCCGCGTCGTATTGAAATAGATTGTGGCACCAAGCGGTTGAGCCCCATTCGGGGTGCCGTGCTCTTCGATGTGATCGAGAAGGGCAGTCACGCGCTGAAGACCGTCGATAATGTAAACAGGGTCATTCAGAATGACAGTCTTGCCATGGGCAGAGAAATTCTCACCGCGCATGCCAAGTTCAATGTCCGGCAGCCGCGACCCGGCCTCGATGCCCTTGCGAATGCGGGATGGACCACGGCCTCCACTACCGGAGCGCGCTAGAACCTCACGCTGATATTCATCAATCTTGAGATTCTTGAGCGATTCCGTGGATAGCGTGCCTCGTAGAATAAGATCCCCGGATGGGGCCTCCTCCAAGGCGCTGTTGGTCAACTTGATCCCGCTAATTTCCTTTGTAGCCATGTAACCTCTCCACTGGTTCGTTGTTGGTCCGTTACTTCTGCTTGTCGCGACTGAAATCGTGCATCCGGCCACGCACGCCTTCGACAAAGTGCGGCGCTGCGCGCTTGTACTTGCGCTGACCGCCATGACGTGACTGGCCTGTCTTGGTGCCGTTCTGCTTGCCGCGCGATGCAACCTTGGAGGCCGCTGGAGGATTGAGTTTGTAGACCCCAGGCTTGAAGGAGTCGCGCCGGTCGAAGGCGATAACTTCGGAGCGAATGGATTGTGGCGTCTGGTAGCGATACCACTTCTTGCCGTTGAGAACGTAGATGCGTCCCATGTGGACCTTGGCGGCACGGCAATCTAGCTGGCGCATGCAAGCCACGGCAGCAGCACATGAATCCGGGTCACGGCCATGCCCCCTGCGGATATCCGCCGCACTGATTGACAAGAGAATGGGAGCCTTGGCGTCTACAACCGGAAGACCATCAATCTTCATAACTTGCTCCTTGAGAGTACGACACTTTGGGCTATAACCCGCCTTGGGTTTGGTTGTCAAGGGGGATGATGAAAATTTCGCAGCAATCAAGTTCGGTCACGATTTCCACCGATACCTTCACATGGAATTTGTCGTCGTCTGTTAGTTCTCTGGAAACGAGAAAATCGCAAACACTCTTGGGATAATTGTTGGCGTCACCACGTACTTGTGGGATGCGAATCTCTACAGCACAGCGCCCCTCCACCTTCTTAAGACCGCGCTTCTGTATAAGAAGCCAGCCATCGGCTTCTTTGAGCCAGCGACGGTAGGCTGGGGTTTTGATTCTTCCCCTGCCCTTCCCATATTTCCTGTTGAAATACAGCGCGTTAACTGACGGTGGAATCGGGAGTCTGAGTATGGCCACAGACGCGCTTTCAAAAATTGGAAAAATTCCAATCTGTTTCGTGATCGACTATCATTTTTCCATCAATTTCAAGGGCAAATGTAACGCCCTCACAGCAACCACAGGCACTAGTGAAAATCCTTACGCCCCGCTCTTTGAGAAGGGCAGCAACCTTCTCTTCAAGAAGCCGCCTTTCTGTCTCGGACACTGGCCGATCCTTTCTTCATTCAGGAAGCAGGAGTGCAAAGATGGTCCACCCTAGGCCCACACATAAGATTGAAAAAACAACGATTTCCATATCTTATTTCACCACAACAAAGTTCTTTTGCCAATGGTATTGGCAGAAGGAACTGCCCTCGCGCTTCTGATGTCCACAGTACCGTGCCAGCAAGTCAGGGTAGCCATAGCCGGTAATTTCGCGGCAATGATGGGACTCTAGCTGCATAATGTCCAGGCCACCATCCACTGGTGCGGGCGGCTCGATCACCATCGGCTCGATACGGACCTTGACGGCAGGCATGCGCTCAGAACGGGGCTTGCGCTTCTTGCGCTCCCCGTGAAACTGAGGCTGACTGGGCAGGGGCTTCTTGTTCTCAAGCCCTAGCCGCCCGGCCTTGCCAATCACTGCATTCTTCGACTTGCCCACGAGGGCACCTATATCCGTCGTTCGTAGCGTCTTGTTCACGTCCGGCCATAGCCTGACCAAAATCTTGATCTCTTCTTCTGTCCACAAGTCCTGACGCATGCTTACGGTTCCAGCCCTTCCAGAAGCCCTGTGCGATATTTAGCGATACCAGTCTATGGGGGCAACCTCCCCCTTGGTCTTTTTCTCTATTTCCAGAACAATCCATTTTCTTGGAACCTCACGCGCACCGGACTTGTACTTACGGACGGCGTGCTTGCTGATCCCAATCTTCCGAGCAAAATCCTCATCTGTCAGCGCATTTCTAATCAGATATTCCTCAAGCTTCATGGCATTCCCTCTTTGATACAGGTTAAAGGCGTACCCCACTGTGGGCAAAAATGCAACACTTTTCGTCCTTGACTTCTGACCCCAAGCGGGTTAGGGCTTGGTCATGAAACACGGAAATGCCAAGCTAACGGAAAGTAGTGTCACTGAAATACGTCGGCTACATGCAAATGATGTAGATCATAAGGAAATTGCCCAGAGATTCGGCATAAGTCGTCGTCATGTACGACACGTAGTAAATAGAGTTGTATGGAGGCATATATGACCACCATTGGTCACAATTCGCCTCCTAGCATTCTAGAATTTACAGCAGAAACGACTGAGGCTCTCGGGAGATTTCTAGAGGATCACCCGGTCATTCAGACTGAGGATGATGCCCGTGCTGCCAAGCTACTGATCGACCGTGCCACGTCCACAATAGCCGACGCAGAATCCGAACGCGATAAACAGGTGAGGCCGCTCAATGAGCAAGTCAAGGCGATCAACGAGAGGTACAAAACTCCACGCGAGACGCTCAGGCGGGTTGCAGACCTACTCAAGGAGCGCATCGCAGCCTTCATCAAGGCGGAAAGAGAGCGCCGGGAAGCAGAAGCAGATGCCAAGCGACGAGCAGTTGAGGAGGCTGAGCGACGAGCTAGAGAAGCAGAAGACAGAGAACAAGAAGCTATTGAGGCTGCTAAGTCTGGTGAGGTGGTCAATATCGCCTTGGCTACTCAAGAGGCTGATAGATCGTATGGACAATATGACAAAGCGGTTAGGGAAGCAGCCCGCGCCGAGAAAGGCACACACGTCAAAGTCACTGGTGGCTACAAAAAAGCGATCAGTCTCATAGATAAAGAAGTCTTGGTCCTCCACAATTGGCATAAAGCCATTGACGAAATGGGCCTCTCTGAGGCATTGATTAAGACCATCCTGAGCGAGGCTCGCGCATTCCGCAAAGCCACGGGACACCTACCTGAAGGCGTTGTCGCCACAATCGAGGAAGTCATAAGATGAACACAGCCACCGTGACTGTTGCCTACGTAAACCCCCCGGCAGAAGGCAAGAAGCAGGGCAATATCAAGACCGATGGTGGAGACTATTACGGCGTAGCTCCCGCCATGCTTGGTCAGTTCTCGAAGGGCGGCAAGTACGAGATCACCTACGAAAGCCGCGATTATAATGGCAAGACATACCACACCGTTAAGACCGTCAAGGCGCTAGGTGGACCTGTACCATCGAATACTGGTAGTGGCGGCAATCGTGATGAAGCCACATCGGAAAACATCTTCGTCTGCGGCGTCATGAATGCCATTGCAGGCACTGGTAGTCTTGATACTTCCCCGGAGGGCATCGCACTTCTCACCAATAATCTACGCATGGGCTGGCGGCGAGGGCTGGTGCCTGCTGGTAAGACTGCATCAAGCGGAATGGCACCGAAGCGTGATCCGCTTGGCAATGACGATATGGATGGGGACCAAATACCGTTTTAGTCATGAAGCGCAGAAAGGTAAAAGAAGAGTTCTTTGATAACTGCATTCCAGAGCCAAATTCTGGATGCTGGCTATGGGAAAGAGCTATTCAGGGTGATGGATATGGAATTATATGGATTGGGAACAAGAGCTATCTTGCACACAGGATCGCATATCAGGAGGTCAATGGCCCGATCACACTTGGTGCGTGTGTTTGTCATAAGTGCGACAATCCAATTTGTGTAAATCCAGACCATCTTTTCTTGGGCTCTCATTTAGAGAATATGAGAGACCGAGCGAAAAAAGGCCGAAGTCGCAATGGTGACCGCAAGGGGGAGAAACATCCACTTAGCAAGTTGCGCCCAGAAGATATCAAGAATATTCGAGACGACGAAAGAAGGCACCACCTCATTGCTGTAGACTTTGGCATTTCTAGACAGACAGTCTCGGCAATAAAATCGAGGAAGACATGGAGCCATTTGTAATAGATGAAACACTCCCATGGTCCGAAACCTTCCGTATCATAGGGGAACAATGGGCTGACGCAGAGGCCGCTGCTAGTTTACTGGAGGATTCGCGCAGCGCCGTCCTCTCCCAGCGCATGGCCGTGATGGGAGATATCGCCGTCAACAAGGCCGAGATGGCAGTCAAGGCATCGCGGGAGTGGCAAGAGCATATCGAGAAGATCGTAGCGGCGCGTAAGCATGCGAATCTCTTGAAGATACGCATGGAGTTTTGCAAGATGAAGTATCATGAGGAGCAGGGGCAAGAAGCCTCGAAACGAGCAGAAATGAGGATGATATGAGCGTTAAACTGGTTGCTACCAACGACACACTGACCGCACATGCGCGTAGTGCCATTACTGAGATCGAGAAGAAGCTGGATAAGCCAGTGGCCATAGTCATTGTGGTACTGGATGAATCTGGCAACTACAAGCTCCGTACATATTCGGATACTGGTAAGATCAAGGATTTTGATATGTACTCACGAGCAGAGGCCATTATCGAGCAACAGCGCAAGAAGTTGCTTGGGTAAGGCTCTCAAAGGGCGTTTATGAGGACGACATGACCGAGATCACGCAGGTACCACCACTGCCGACCGGGCGACCGGAGACGGGGCCGATGCAGTTTGGTGATGACTGGCCGGGTGTTTTCATCCGAGGCGACAACGCGCTTTGGAACGCCATGATGGTGGCAGCCGCCGCAGAACTGTTGCCGGCAGAACGATGGGACATCAAAGCTGCACTGGTAGGTCTCTCCAAGACGCTGCGCTCGTGCTCTGCCGGGAATACGGGCTGGCCTCCGCAGCCAAATCACATTTCGCGGTGAGGAGAATGATGTTGGCCACGCTGCAATTTGGTCTAGCAAGTTTCTTCGGATGCTTCGGCGCGATTGCTGCGTTCGGTGCGTACTTCCATGGAGGGTATCACAGGTATGCGCAAACTGTGCTGCTACTGGTGACCAGCGCGCTGTTTTTCGCGAAAGCCTTCGGGTGGCTCGAATGAAGAAGCTCTGGAAGAAATGGAAAACGCGAAGCCCGACCATAGGGCGCTGGCTCAAGTGGTATAGAGCCAAGCGTACCTGTCGCTAATCGCGGTAATGAGGACGATATGTGGTGGCGACGACTGAAACGCTGGATCAGGATCAAGCTCGGGCGCGTCTGTCCGACCTGCCACG